>JABLTH010016125.1_pt1 | contig 17620 bp, 15 predicted proteins | sample 7875711 | NCBI WGS metagenome assembly JABLTH01 (sample SAMN14941262, study PRJNA633318) | bioreactor metagenome | isolation source: bioreactor | place: China | collected 2019-03-05 | reverse complement strand
TCAACCTCCAGCGAGCTCATTCAAGCCATGAACCGCATCTTCAATCCGCCCCATCCGGGCGACACGCTGCGCGACGACGTGCTGCCGGCGCTCGGCCTGACCGTCACCGAGGCCGCGTCGCAGCTGGGCGTGACGCGTGCCGCACTGTCGCGGATCCTGCACGGCCATGCCGGCATCTCGCCGGAAATGGCGCTGCGCCTCGAAGCGTGGCTCGGCGAGGAAAACGGGGGGCGGGCCGATGTGTGGCTCGCGCAGCAGTCGGCCCACGATCTGTGGCGGGCGCGCGCGAAGGGCGCGCCGAAGGTGGCGAGGGCGCGGGCGCGCGCGTGACGGCCCGCCTGCGAACGTCTTCCGGCGGGGTCAGTACAGGCTCGGCTCGCCGGCCGGGCGCGTCTTGAAGCGCTTGTGAACCCAATAGTATTGCTCGGGCATCAGCGGGATCTGTTCCTCGAGGAATTCGTTCATCCGCCGCGCGTCGAGATCGTCGTCGCCCGTCGGGTAGTGATCCCACGGCTTGAATACCTTCAGGCGATAACCCTTGTAGTTCGGCAGCACCTCGCCGATGAACGGCACGACCTGCGCGCGGCCCGTCTTCGCGAGCCGGCCGACCGCCGTCAGCGTGCACGCGGGCACGCCGAAGAACGGGACGAACGTCGAATTGCGCAGCCCGTAATCCATGTCGGCGCCGAGCATCACCGGCTTGCGGTCGCGCAGCCAGCGCAGCACGACGCGCGCGCTGTCCGCGCGGCCGACCATCTCGGCGTCGAAACGCCCGCGCGCCTTCTTCGCCTCTTCCTCGAGCACGGCGTTCGAGAACGGCTGGTAGAGCGACCCGCAGCGGCGGTGGAGCGAACGGTTCAGCCAGATCGAGCCGGCTTCGATGCCGACGAAGTGCAGGCCGAGGAACAGCGTCGGCGGCAGGTCCGGATCGTCGAGGTCGACCGCGCTGTCGACCTGGATCAGCTTCGCGAGCTTTTTCTCCGAGCCGAACCACTGCACGCTGCGCTCGACGTAGCTGCGGATCGCATGGCGGAAATGCTGGCCTGCCACTTCCTCGCGGCGTGCGTCGCTCCAATCCGGGAAGCAGAGTTTCAGATTGGTGTGTACGATGCGTTTTCGCCGGCTGGGGATCTTGTAGAGCAGCCAGCCGAGACCATCGCCGAACCGTGCGGTCAGGCCGTACGGCAACAGGGCGAGCAGTTTCAGCAAGCCAATGGCGAGGTGCGTGCCTAGACGACCTAGCATGCGAAACCTCCGTGGGACCGGCTGGCCGGCGCGTTGCGAACAGGTAGGTGAGACAGCGGAAGATGCAGCACGGGCGGCGCTCTGTGACAATTCAGGAAAGCCGCTATAATACGGGCTTCGCCGAGTTAACTGACAACTTGCGGGGCGAAGCCGGTTGGCGTCATACGCGCTGCCCGGTCCTGGTAATCCGCTAAAGCGTCGCCGCTTCAGGCCCAACGAAGCTGGCTACGTGAAACCAACCGTAACCACACAGGAGCCTGAAAAAGTGGCAAACGATTATCTCTTCACGTCCGAATCCGTCTCCGAAGGCCATCCGGACAAGGTCGCGGACCAAATCTCGGACGCGATCCTCGACGCCATCCTCGAGCAAGACAAGTATTCCCGCGTCGCGGCGGAAACGCTGTGCAACACGGGTCTCGTCGTCCTGGCCGGTGAAATCACCACGACGGCCAACATCGACTACATCCAGATCGCGCGCGACACGATCAAGCGCATCGGCTACGACAACACCGACTACGGCATCGACTACAAGGGTTGCGCGGTGCTCGTCGCGTACGACAAGCAGTCGCCGGACATCGCCCAGGGCGTCGATCGTGCACACGACGACAACCTCGATCAGGGCGCGGGCGACCAGGGCCTGATGTTCGGTTACGCGTGCGACGAAACGCCGGAACTGATGCCGCTGCCGATCTACCTGTCGCACCGTCTCGTCGAGCGCCAGGCCAGCCTGCGCCGCGACGGCCGCCTGCAATGGCTGCGCCCGGACGCGAAGTCGCAGGTCACCGTCCGCTACGTCGACGGCAAGCCGCATTCGATCGACACCGTCGTGCTGTCGACGCAGCACGCACCGGACATCGAACTGCCCGCGCTGCGCGAAGCCGTGATCGAGGAAATCATCAAGCCGACGCTGCCGGCCGACCTGATCAAGGGCGACATCAAGTTCCTGGTGAACCCGACCGGCCGGTTCGTGATCGGCGGCCCGCAGGGCGATTGCGGCCTGACCGGCCGCAAGATCATCGTCGACACGTACGGCGGTGCCGCACCGCACGGCGGCGGCGCGTTCTCGGGCAAGGATCCGTCGAAGGTCGACCGTTCGGCTGCGTACGCAGGCCGCTACGTCGCGAAGAACATCGTCGCCGCCGGCCTCGCGTCGCGCGCGCTGATCCAGGTGTCGTACGCGATCGGCGTCGCCGAGCCGACCTCGGTGATGGTCAACACGTTCGGCACGGGCCGCGTGTCGGATGCGGTGATCACGAAGCTCGTGCGCGAGCATTTCGACCTGCGTCCGAAGGGCATCATCAAGATGCTCGACCTGCTGCGCCCGATCTACGAGAAGACGGCTGCTTACGGCCACTTCGGCCGCGAAGAGCCGGAATTCTCGTGGGAAGCGACCGACAAGGCGCTCGCACTGGCCGAAGCGGCCGGCGTCGAGCCGACGGCACGCGTCGCGTAAGCGTCGTTCGCCTGAAATGAAAAACCCCGGCTAGCCGGGGTTTTTTTATGGGTTCCGATCGTCGGGGCAATCGGACAAGCGAACAAGCGAACAAGCGGACAATGGCGCGACGGCGATCGTCGCGCGCGGTGCCCGCCGGCGTGCGCTCAGCGCGCGCCGAACCCGAACCAGCCGTTGCTGGCCGCGAGGCGGCGCGGACGGTTGACGCGGCGCTGCGGCCCGAGCGTGCGTCGCAGCGCGAGCGCGCGCAGCGACGACGGTTTCTGCAGCAGGGAGCGCAGGCCGGCACGGCGCGAGAACGCCTGTGCACTCATCATCGAGAAAAATGCGTGGAACCACGCACGGATACCGTCCAGCCGGCTGTGTGCGGGCGTGCGCTCGGCCAGCGCCTGCGTGCGTGCGCGGTGATGGCGCAGCGAGCGGGCAGGAGCGGTCGGCACGACGCGCTTCGCAGCGCGGCTGAGACGGGAAGTCAGACGGAATGGCATGTGAACGATGCTTCGCTTGTATGGATGGCGCCCTGGAGAGCGCACTGGTATGAACGGCCTCGGATGACGCAACGGATCTTACTGAAACTCGCTGCGCGCCGCGCCCGCCAGAATTGACAGGCCGCGACAGGCTACAGGGGATTCATGACGGGCAAAAGTCGCGATAAACCCTTGTGCCACAAGGCGTGTGCCGCATACCGCCTGTCGGTGAGGCAGGTGCCGCGACGAACAGTTCCCTTGAGCCGGATCAAATCCGCGATTGGCATGCCCCTGCGTACGACAATGGTGCTGTTCGCGGCATCCGGCGCCGATTTACAATCGTCACATTCACACAATAAACGTCTGGCATCCCATGTCGTCTCCATTGCAGTCGGAATCGATCCGCGCGCAAGTCGCGGAATTGCGCGAGCGCGGCTTTGTCGTCGCGCGTGGCCTCGTCGGCGAAGCGCAGTGCGCGGCGCTCAGGCAGATCGCGGAGCGCCAGTTGCGGGAGGCGGCGGAGCCGATCGAGTTCGAGGCGGATCTGCGCTATCCGGGTGCGCCCGAGTCCAAGCATGCGCCGGGCGGGCATACGGTGCGGCGGCTGCTCGATGCGTATTCACGCGATCCGGCGTTCGCCGAGCGCGCGATCGCACCCGAAATCGGTGCGTGGATGCGCGAGTATTTCGGCGAAGAGCCCGTGCTGTCGCGCGCCCATCACAACTGCATGATGACGAAGCATCCCGCGTACGGCAGCCTGACCGGTTGGCATCGCGATTTCCGCTACTGGTCGTTCGAGCGCCCGGACATGGTGTCGGTGTGGCTCGCGCTCGGGCCGGAAACGAACGAGAACGGCGCACTGTGGCTCGTGCCGGGGTCGCATACGGCCGAATTCGGGCCTGAAGCGTTCGACGATGCGAAGTTCTTCCGCAGCGACCTGCCGGCGAACCGGAAGATGATCGATGCGGCCACGTGCCCGTCGCTGCAGACGGGCGACGTGGTGTTCTTCCACTGCAACACGCTGCATTCGGCCGGACAGAACCGCTCCGACCAGGTGAAGTTCTCGCTCGTGTACACCTATCACGGCGCGAGCAACCGGCCGCTACCCGGCACGCGCTCGGCGTCGAAACCGGAAGTGCAGTTCTAGGTTCGGACCGGACGGGCGGTGACACCACCGCGGTCACGCGATGCGGTGCATCGCCGGCGGATGAAGCAACGGGCGGCATGGCCGCCCGTTTCGTTTGGCGCGGCCCGGTCGCACGACGCGGGCCGTGTGTGCATCGCGCGGCTGCGCGATCAGCGTTTGTTGCCCGGCATCGCGAGGCCGATCAGGCCGATGAACGATGCGACGGCGCCGCCCGCGATCAGCAGGATCGTCTTCGTCGCGGGCGAACCGGTGAAGAAGCGCGACACGTTGTCGTTGATCGAATGGAACGACTGGCCGCCGAAATACAGCAGCACGACGCCGCCGACGAGCAGTGCAACCGAGATGACCCGGGACATACCAACCTCGCTGAAACGGTGATTCGAGACGCCGCAGTGTAGGCGACGACCGCGGCCGCGTCCATCGCCGTGCCGCCGTGCGCGATCCGGCCGCTTTCGCTACCATAGTCGTCGTATGACTCCTTCGCCGTCGCCGCGCCGTGTGCGCGGCAAGCGCGACCTTTCCCCGATGTCCTGACGGAACAGACTCATGGCCTACGAAGCAGCTTCCGAACGTTATGCCGACATGCAATACCGCACCTGTGGCAAATCCGGGCTCAAACTGCCCGCGCTGTCGCTCGGCCTGTGGCACAACTTCGGCGACTCGACGCCGATCTCGACGCAGCGCGAAATCCTGCGTACGGCGTTCGACCTCGGCATCAACCACTTCGATCTCGCGAACAACTACGGGCCGCCGTACGGCAGTGCCGAAACCAACTTCGGCCGGCTGCTGAAGGAGGATTTCCGGCCGTATCGCGACGAGTTGCTGATCTCGACGAAGGCCGGCTGGGACATGTGGCCGGGGCCGTACGGCAGCGGCGGCGGGTCGCGCAAGTACGTGCTCGCGAGCCTCGACCAGAGCCTGCAGCGGATGGGGCTCGACTACGTCGACATCTTCTATTCGCACCGCTTCGACGCGCACACGCCGCTCGAGGAAACGGCGGGCGCGCTCGCGTCGGCCGTGCAGCAGGGCAAGGCGCTCTATATCGGCATTTCGTCGTATTCGGCGGCGAAGACGCGCGAGATGGCCGAGCTGCTCGCGCAGTACAAGGTGCCGCTGCTGATCCATCAGCCGTCGTACAACCTGCTGAATCGCTGGGTCGAAACCGAACTGCTCGGCACGCTCGACGAGATCGGCACGGGCAGCATCGCGTTCACGCCGCTCGCGCAGGGGCTGCTCACGTCGAAGTACCTGAACGGCGTGCCGGCCGATGCGCGCGTGAACAAGCCGGGCGGCGGCTCGCTGAAGCAGGATCACCTGAGCGCGGACAACCTCGAGCACGTGCGCAAGCTCAACGCGATCGCCGAGCGGCGCGGGCAGAGCCTTGCGCAGATGGCGCTCGCATGGGTGCTGCGCAACGGCCGCGTGACGTCCGCACTGATCGGCGCGAGCCGTGCGGAGCAGGTGCGTGAAAACGTCGGTGCGCTGAAGCACCTTGAATTCTCGGCGGAGGAACTCGCGGAGATCGATCGTTACGCGACGGAAGGCGGCATCAACCTGTGGGAAAAGCCGTCCACCGATCAGGCGATCTGACCGGCGGTCGATACGGCATGCGAAACATCGCATGTCGTATCAATGGCTCGCGTGCGCCTGTCGCATCGCTGCGGTGCAGCGATGCACGGCACGCACGGGTGGTGCGCCGCTAGATCAGCGCAGGCAGGCCTTCGACGAGCAATACCGCGACGCCGACGCCGAGGATGACGCCCAGTACGCGTAGCAGGTTGTGGCGGAATTCGGTTGCGCACGGCACCGCGCCGAGAAATAGCGCTCCGGCCAGCGCCATCGGAATCAACAGGATGAAGTCGCCGATCGTGAAGTAGGTTGTCATGCGTGTCTCCAGTGTCGGCCGGAGTTAGCGCTTCAGCGCTTACTCCGGCCCCATCCCTGTGGGATTTCGGCCGGAGTCGGCACCTCAGCGCTTACTCCGGCCCCATCCCTGTGGGATTTCGGCCGGAGTCGGCACCTCAGCGCTTACTCCGGCCCCATCCCTGCGGGATTTCGGCCGGAGTCGGCACCTCAGCTTTTACTCCGGCTCCATGCCGGGTGTTTCTAGTGTTGGTCGCGACCCGATTGCGAGCGGGCCGGTCAATTCGAGTATAGGCAACCGGCAGCGCTTTTCGCTATCCGAACCATTAAAAATCAGCGGAATGCCCGGCGTATCACGCATTTTTCCCGCAAGTCAGACGAACGCCTTGCGCACAACTTTCCCGTGCCTTTCGATTTCTGCGGATTCGTCGCATGTGTCCGGTGCGTGCCGCCGCACCCGCAGGCGCGGCGGCACGCCCGCTCATGCGCGGTCGGGTTGCATGCGGGTAGCCGGCGCGCGAAACACGAGCGCGAGCCCCGCGATGATCGCGCCCATGCCCGCGAGCGCGAGCGGCTCGGGCCGGTTGCCGAGCCACACGGCATCCATCAGCGCGGTGACGACGGGCACGAGATAGAACAGGCTCGTCACGTTGACGAGATCGCCGCGCTGCATCAACCGGTAGAACAGCAGTTGCGCGATCACCGAAATCACGATGCCGAGCCACAGCAGCGGGATCACGAATGCCCAGCTCATGTCGAACGACACCGGCCGGAACGGCACGATCGCCACGCACAGCGCGAGGCCGATCGCATTCTGCAACGGCAGCACGTCGGCGGGCGCCGCCCGTACGCGCTTTTGCAGCAGCGAGCCGGCGGTCAGCGCGACGAGCGCGGTGAGCGCGCACGCGATGCCCGCGAGCGACAGGCCGCCGTCGCCCACGCCGCGGCATACGACGAGCGCGAGGCCGGCGAGCGACAGCGCGAGCCCCGCGATGCGCACGGGCTGCCAGCGTCGCTCGACGAGCGCGAGTGTGAGGATCGGCTGCACGCCGAGGATCGTGGCGAGCACACCCGGCGCGATCCCGCGTTCGAGCGCGAGCAGGTAGAAGATCGAATAGCCGCCCATCATCAGCAAGCCGGTCAGCGCGGCCATGCGCCGTTCGCCGCGCGGCGGCAGCCAGCGTTTGCGCACGAAAACCAGCCCGAGCAGCACGAGCGATGCGAGGGCGAAACGTGCGGTGAGAAAGACGAACGCGGATGCGTGACGCAGACCGAGTTCAGCGAAGATCGCGCCGCTGCTCCACAGCAGCACGAAGAGGGACGTCGCACCATGCGCGGCGAGCGCGCGTTTGAACGAAACCATGTGAATCCACCTGTCGAACGGATCGGAACGTTCCATTCGCGCGCGCAGCAGCGAGCCGTGCGTCACGACGCACGAATGCAAGCCTGCGGGCGAATGGAAGACGAAACGGAAGCCGGCTGGTCAGCCGGCGCGTGCCGCCGGAGGGGGCGGCGCGGCGCCGACGAGCGGCGGTGCGACAGGAGGAGGAAGAACCGACGGATGCGCGCACGCCTGCGGCCGCGAGTCGAACTGCGGCCGGGATTTTGCAAGGGCGGACGTGAGCGGATGCATCGGATCGGAATGCGCTGGAACGCGAATGAGCATCAAAGGTACCGCAAGGCCGGCATCGGACGCAACCACTGTCGGCGGCATCGCATGACGCGGCGCGGCGCGGCGCGCGGTGAAGCACGCGGCAATGCGGGCGGTGCGTGCGCAACCGTCGTCGTGCCGGTTGCGTTCGAGGTACGGGGAAGGCGATGACGGCGCGGCGTCGTTCGGCCACGGCGTTCGCGCGAAACTTCCCGGTGATGCGGCACCGGGCCCGCGATGCGCGCGCGGCATGCGTCACGGGCGCGTCGCGGTGCCGACGCGGATTCGGCGGGCAGTCACATTCGACAGGGTATGATGGGGGTAACCGGGCGGGCAAGCGCCTGTCCGGCGCAGTGGTTGATTGGAGACATTCGACGAATTCGCGGCACTTCGCCTGCTTCTTCTTCTTTTCGCGCTTCGATAAACCGTGAACAATGGGATTACGCGCAACGCTCCGACGAGAGCGCGCGGATCGTGCATTTGCCGGCTCGTCACCGAGCCGGGTTTCAAGAGTCAAGAGTGGGGAACCATCATGCATGTCGGGTCGATTGTCTGCACTACCCATATCGCTGTGCCGAAGGGCGCACGCGGCATCGTCCAGCGCATCCTGGGCGACATGGCCATGGTGACCTGGTACGCGGGCGTACCGGGCGAGTCGAAGGAACTCAACACCGAGCCGTTCTTTCTCGAGGACCTGATCGACACCGGCGAATCCGTGCTGCCGGCCGGCGCGGCGCTTCACTGAGCGCATACGCCGCACCGGGCGCTCGTCTTTCGGCCCGGCTGGCGGCACAATGCGGGGCATGAAAGACGTCACTTCCGCTCCCGCTTCTCCTGCCGGCCCGCCGTTCGCCGGACTCACGCCCGAGTGCGTGCTCGACGCGCTCGACAGCGTGCTGATGCCGGCCGGCCTGCGCACCGACGGGCGCCTGCTCGCGCTCAACAGCTACGAAAACCGCGTGTATCAGGTGGGCATCGAAGACGGCCCGCCGGTCGTCGCGAAGTTCTACCGTCCGGCCCGCTGGTCGGACGAAGCGATCCTCGAGGAACACGCGTTCGTCGCCGAGCTCGCCGCGCGCGAGATTCCGGCGGTGCCCGCGCGCGCATTCGACGGCCGCACGCTGCACGCGTTCGACGGCTTCCGCTTCTCGATCTTCGAGCGGCGCGGCGGACGCGCGCCTGACCTCGACCGCAGCGACACGCTCGAATGGCTCGGCCGCTTCATCGGCCGGATCCATGGGGTCGGCGCGACGCAGCCGTATGTCGCGCGTCCCGTGCTCGATATCGGTACGTTCGGCTACGAGCCGCGCGACTACCTGCTCGCGCACGATTTCATTCCGGACGATGTGCGGCCCGCGTACGAGACCGCCGTGACGCTCGCGCTCGAAGGTGTCGAGGCCGCATTCGAGCGGGCGGGCGAGATCCGCCTGCTGCGCACGCACGGCGACTGTCATCCGAGCAACGTGCTGTGGACCGATGCCGGCCCGCACTTCGTCGACTTCGACGACAGCCGGATGGCGCCCGCGATCCAGGATCTGTGGCTGCTGTTGCCGGGCGATCGCGAAGGCGCGTCGCGGGCGCTCGCGGACCTGCTGGCCGGCTACGAGGATTTCTGCGAATTCGAGCCGCGCGAGTTGCATCTCGTCGAAGCGCTGCGCACGTTGCGGCTGATTCACTACGCGGCATGGCTCGCGCGGCGCTGGGACGATCCCGCCTTCCCCGCCGCATTCCCGTGGTTCAACACGCACCGCTACTGGGAAGCACGCGTGCTCGAGTTGCGCGAGCAGATCGGCGCGATGCAGGAAGGGCCGCTCTGGCCCGTATGACGGCGCGCGCGGCACCAGCGCCGCGCGGCCTGCCGGTGCGGGCCGCGGCGCGATGCGCGCGGCCCGTTCGATCCCGTCCGTTCAGAACTTCATCATCAGCTTGATCAGCGCGGCGAAGCGCTTGCCGTACGGCGGCGCGAGCAGGTTGCGCGCGTTCAGGCGCGCCTGCGTGAGTACCGGCTTCATCTTCGAGAACGTCACGAAGCCGTCGTAGCCGTGATACGCGCCCATGCCGCTCGCACCGACCCCGCCGAACGGCAGGCTGCCGCACGCGATGTGCATCAGCGTTTCGTTGATCGACACGCCGCCCGAGATCGTTTCGCGCATCACCCGGTCGATCGTGCCGCCGTCCTCGTCGAACAGGTAGAGCGCGAGCGGACGCGGGCGCGCATTCACGTATGCGATCGCTTCGTCGAGCCGCTCGTACGGCACGAGCGGCAGCAGCGGCCCGAAGATTTCCTCCTGCATCAGCTGCGACGCGGCCGGCACCTGCGTGACCGCGCACGGCACGAAGCGGCGCGATGCAGGATCGGATTGCGCGTCGGACAGCGGATGCAGCTGCGCGCCGGCCGCCTGCGCGTCGCTGGCGAGCTGCTGCAGCCGGGCGTAGTGGCGCGGCGACACGATCGTCGTGTAGTCGCCGTTGGCCGACAGGTCGGGGTACATCTTCGCGAACCGTGCCCGCGCGCGCTCGATGAACGCGGCTTCCATCCCGCGCGGCAGCAGCACGTAGTCGGGCGCGATGCAGGTCTGGCCCGCGTTCAGCGTCTTGCCCGCGACGATCGCGTCGACCGCCGCATCGAAGCGCGCGTTCGGCCCGACGATGGCCGGCGACTTGCCGCCGAGTTCGAGCGTGACGGGCGTGAGGTTGTCGGCGGCCGCGCGCATCACGTGGCGGCCGACGTGCGTCGAGCCGGTGAACAGCAGATGATCGAACGGCAAGCCGCTGAACGCGGCGCCCACTTCGGCATCGCCGTTCACGACCGCGACGTGGTCGCGCGTGAAGGTCTTCGCAATGAGCTGCTCGAACAGCGCCGACGTGCGCGGCGTCAGTTCGGACATCTTGATGATCGCGCGGTTGCCGGCCGCGAGCGCGCAGATCAGCGGGCCGGCCGCGAGCAGCACCGGGTAGTTCCACGGTACGACGATGCCGACCACGCCGAGAGGCTGCGGAATCACCTTCGCGCGCGCCGGGCGCAGCCACTTGTTCATCGGCTTGCGGATCGGTTTCATCCAGCGCTTGCCGTGCTTGAGCGCGTCGTCGATCTCTTCCTTCGCCATCCAGATTTCCGACAACAGCACTTCCTGCTTCGCGCGATGACCGAAATCGGCGCTGATTGCCTCGGCGAGTGCGTCCGCGTGGTCGATCAGCATCGTGCGCAGCGCGCGCAAGTGCTGCACGCGCGTTTCCCAAGCCGGGTACGGTGCGCGCAGGTAGGCCGCGCGCTGGTCGCGCAGCAGCGACGTCAGTGCATCGACCGACGGCAGCGCTTGCGGGGCCAGTTCGGGCAGGTCGTTCTTCATGTCGTCTCCTCCAGTTGGGCCTGGCTGGTCGGCCGGCCGTCATGCCGCACGCGCACGCTCGGCGAGCGCGGCGACGCGGATCGGGGTGGTGCGTGTCGCGCGGCGCGGGGCCGGATGCGACGTGTGCTCGAAAACCGGTTCATGCGTGCAGCGGGCGTCGCATCCACGCGACGGTATGTGCATCCGGAAACCGTGTTGCGGCGCGTGGGCATGCAGTGAGATGCAACCGTTGCCGGGCGCGCGACGCCGCGGCGCGACCGCCCGCCTGCACACCGAAGCGGGGCGGCGCGACGGGGCCGTCAAATCATGCCGCGTTGCATCGGGCCGCCGTGGCGACAAACCGTCCAAACGGTCGGCGACGACGCATGCCGTTCGATTTCGATCGACCGCGCGCATGACGCGGGGCATCTCCGCGCGGGCAGCCGTTTGAAATGAAATGCGGGCTGCGCGTATCGCATCCGGACAACCCGGTCGGCACGCGGCCTGCAGAACCTGGCGCTGCATCGTCGTCTCTCCCGTTTCGCGACGGATCGGCTTCTCGTGGCCGGCGCGTCGCGCAAAGCGAATCGATACATCTTAAATTTAGTTCACGCGAGCGTTTAGAGGAATCGCTCTTGAATCCGCGCGCCGCGCGCACGGTGGCGATTCCTACAATGCCCGAACACTACAAAGACGTGGTCGCGCGGCGGTGCCGGGCGCCTTCCATGAGACGACGGAGACGTGACATGCAATACGACTACATCATCGTAGGCGGCGGGTCGGGCGGGTCGAGCCTGGCAGGCCGTCTCGCCGATGCCTGCCCCGATGCGACGATCGCGCTGATCGAGGCCGGCTCGCATACGGAGCGCAACCTGCTCGTCAACATGCCGGTCGGCATCGCGGCGCTGGTACCGTTCAAGCTCGGCACGAACTACGGCTACGAGACGGTGCCGCAGCCGGGCCTCGGCGGGCGGCGCGGCTACCAGCCGCGCGGGCGCGGGATGGGCGGCTCGAGCGCGATCAACGCGATGATCTACACGCGCGGCCACCCGGGCGACTACGACGAATGGGCGCAGCTAGGCGCGACGGGCTGGGGCTGGCAGGACGTGCTGCCGTATTTCCGGCGCGCGGAAGGCAACGAACGTGGCGCCGATGCGTGGCACGGCGCGGACGGCCCGCTGTCGGTGTCGGATCTGCGCTTTCGCAATCCGTTCTCCGAACGATTCATCCAGGCCGCGCATGCGGCCGGTTATCCGCTGAACGACGACTTCAACGGCGCGACGCAGGAAGGCGTCGGCTTCTATCAGGTCACGCACCGCGACGGCTCGCGCTGCAGCGTCGCGCGTGCGTATATCTACGGCCGCAACCGGCCGAACCTGCACGTGATCACCGATGCGACCGTGCTGCGCGTCACGTTCGACGGCAAGCGCGCGGCCGGCGTCGCGGTCGCGCGCAACGGGCGCGTCGAGACGCTCGACGCGCGCGCGGAAGTGATCCTGTCGGCCGGCGCGTTCAATTCGCCGCAACTGCTGATGTGCTCGGGAATCGGCCCGGCCGAGCAACTGCGCCGGCACGGAATCGCGGTCGTGCAGGATGCGCCGGACGTCGGCACGAACCTGATAGACCATATCGACTTCATCATCAACACGCGCGTGAATTCGTCGGAACTGGTCGGCGTATGCCTGCGCGGGATCGCGAAGATGACGCCCGCGCTCGCGCGCTATTTCTCGAGCCGCACCGGGATGATGACGAGCAACGTCGCGGAGGCCGGCGGCTTCATCAAGAGCGATCCGTCGCTCGAGCGTCCCGACCTGCAGCTGCATTTCTGCACGGCGCTCGTGGACGACCACAACCGCAAGATGCACTGGGGCTTCGGCTATTCGCTGCACGTGTGTGCGCTGCGGCCGTTCAGCCGCGGCACGGTGACGCTCGCGACCGGCGATGCGCGTGACGCACCGCTGATCGATCCGCGCTTCTTCAGCGATTCGCGCGATCTCGACCTGCTCGTGCGGGGCACGCAGGCGATGCGCAGGATCCTGTCGCAGGCGCCGCTCGCGTCGCAGGGCGGGCGCGAGCTGTACACGCGGGCGGACCAGAGCGAAGCGGAGCTGCGCAAGACGATCGTCGAGCATGCCGACACGATCTACCACCCGGTCGGCACCTGCCGGATGGGGTCGGACGCGCACGCGGTCGTCGATCCGCAATTGCGCGTGCGCGGCGTCGAAGGATTGCGCGTGGTGGACGCGTCGGTGATGCCGACGCTGGTCGGCGGGAACACGAATGCGCCGTCGGTGATGATCGGCGAACGCGCGGCGGACTTCATCGTCGCGGCGCGCAAGGGCGGTGTGTCGCGCGGCGAGGCGGCTGCCGCGGTGCACGGCCGCTGAGTGGCGCGCGCACGCGGGCAGTCATGCTCAGGCAAACGTATCGACGAGGCCGGCGCGGCTCACGCTCGCGGCGACCGGTGCGGATTGCGCAGCGTCGACCGGTGCATCGACGGCTGACGATCCGCCGCTCCCGCGCCGCGACGACTGCCCGCCGGCGAAGGACGATTGCGGGTTCTGCTGCTGCGAAGCGAAGCCGCCGTCGCTGACGGTCGCGCTGCCCAGGCCGAGCCCGCCCGATTCCATCGCTTCGCGCAGCTTCGGCAGCGCGGCTTCGACCGCGTCGCGCACCTGCGCGTGCTGCGACACGAACAGCGCGTGCGCGTGATTGTCCGCGACACGCAGCACGACCTGCAGCGGCCCGAGATCGGGCGGGTTGAGCGTCAGCTCGGCGCTCTGCTGGTGCGCATTCGACAGGAACACGACCTTCTGGCTCAGCGCGTCCGTCCAGTCCGGGGTGCCGACGTGCGGGGCGAGCACGTGCGCGTTCGCCGCGGCGATCGCGCCCGCGGCCGGCGACAACTGCAGGTTCGCCTGTGTCGCGGCGGCCGCCGTTGCACCGGCCGCGAGCGTCGCGCTGGCGGCCGGATCCGTCGCGTCGCCGGCTGCCGCGAGCGCGTGCTGCTCGCCCGACTGCGCGTTCGCGTTGGCCTGCAGCGCCTGCGCGGTGGCCTGCGCCGGCGTTTGCTGGGTCGCGAGCGCCCCCTTCGCGTCGGCGAGGGTGCGGTCGAAGGTCGGGACCTTCGGTGTCAGCGGTGCGGTGGCGCCGGTCGATGCGGTCGATGCCGGCGCCGATGCCGACGTGGTTGCGCCGGCCGCGGGTATCGCGATCGCGCCGGAGCCGCCCGTCAGCCTGTCGAGCGCGGTCTGCAGCGCATCGCGGCCCGACGCGGTCGCGGCCGGCTGGGCGGCCGCGGCGGCGTCAGTGGCCGCGTGATCCGCCAGCGTGGCCGTGGCGTCGGGCTGGCCGGACACGGCCGCCTTTTGTGCCGCGGCGGCGGCAGCGGCCGGATCGACCGGCGCCGCGTTGTCCATGCGCGCCTGCAGTTGCGCCTGCACGGCCGCGGCGGCCGCGAGCGCGGCGGCGTCGGGGTTGGCGGCGGCGTTCGTGGTCGTATCGTCGGTTGCGTCGTCGTCATCGGTCGCGGACGGCTTCGTGCCGGCGGCCGGCTTCGACGAAGCCTGTTTCGTCGAAGCATCCGGCACGCCGGCATTCGACGAATCGCGACGCGTGACGACGCTTTGCTTCAGCGTCTGCGCGAACGGCACGGCGGCCGTGGCATCGTTGCCGGCGGCGGTGCCGGACGAGCCCGAGCCGCGGGCGGCCTGGATTGCGGTGCCGGCGGTGTCGAGCAGCGCGCCGAGCAGGGGCAGGGGAGGCATGACGTTCTCTCGTTCGAATGCGGTGGTCGGTTACGACGAACGGGCCGCGTCGGCCCGCATGCGCAGGATCTTCGCGGCGTGTTCGTCGGCATCGCGCTGCTCGCGCCGGGCTTCGCGCTTCGCTTCCTGCGCGACGCCGCGCGCCTGCAGGATTTCATACGAGCCGACGGTGCGTTTCTTCTGTTGCCAGTTCGGGCGTGCTTCGTCGATACGGACTTCGGCCGCCGCCAGCACGCTGCGCTGCTGCGCGATCGCGGCGTCGAGCGTGTCGATGAACGCCTGGAAATTGCGCCAGTTGCCGGCCGGCATCCCGTGCTGGGCGGATTGCGAGAAGCGCGCGTGGTATTCGTCGCGGTAGCGCAGCAGCGCGTCGAGCTGCTCGGCGGCCGCGGTGCGGTCGCGCTGCGCGGTGCCGAGCTGCTTTGCGGCCGAGTCGAGGTCGTCCTGCGCGCGGTCGAGCAGCAACTGAAGGGGAAAGCCGTGAGCCATCTGGATCAGCCTCCGTAAGCGTCGAACAGTGCATCGAGCCCGGCGAGGCTCGACGCGAACGGCGCGCATTCGCGAAAGCCCTGCTGGAGGAACGCCTCGATGCGCGGATAGAGCGCGATCGCGCGGTCGAGCTGCGCGTCGCGGCCGGGCGCGTACGCGCCGACCGCGATCAGGTCGCGATTGCGCTGGTAGCGCGACAGCATCTGCTTGAACTGCCGGACGTGGTCGAGATGCGTTTCGTCGATCAGCGCGGTCATCGCGCGGCTGATCGACGCCTCGATGTCGATCGCCGGATAGTGGCCGGCCTCGGCAAGCGCACGCGACAGCACGACGTGGCCGTCGAGGATCGCGCGCGCCGAATCGGCGATCGGGTCCTGCTGGTCGTCGCCTTCGGTCAGCACCGTGTAGAACGCGGTGATCGAGCCGCCGCCCTCCGGCCCGTTGCCGGTGCGCTCGACGAGCGCCGGCAGCTTCGCGAACACCGACGGCGGGTAACCCTTGGTCGCGGGCGGCTCGCCGATCGCGAGCGCGATCTCGCGCTGCGCCATCGCGTAGCGCGTCAGCGAATCCATCAGCAGCAGCACGTGCTTGCCCTGGTCGCGGAAATACTCGGCGAGCGACGTCGCATAGGCCGCGCCCTGCATCCGCAGCAGCGGCGATACGTCGGCCGGCGCCGCGACGACGACCGAGCGTGCGAGCCCGTCCTCGCCGAGGATCTGTTCGATGAACTCCTTCACTTCGCGGCCGCGTTCGCCGATCAGCCCGATCACGATCACTTCCGCGCTCGTGTAGCGCGCCATCGTGCCGAGCAGCACCGACTTGCCGACGCCGGAGCCGGCGAACAGGCCCATCCGCTGGCCGCGGCCGACGGTGAGCAGCGCGTTGATCGCACGCACGCCGACGTCGAGCACGTGGTGGATCGGTTCGCGCTCGAGCGGGTTGATCGACGGCGCCGACAGCGGCGCGTCGACCTTCGACGCGAGCGGGCCGAGGCCGTCGAGCGGGCGGCCCGACGCGTCGACGACGCGCCCGAGCATCTCCCAGCCGACCGGCAAACGCTTCGCGCCCGCGAGCGGATCGGCCACCGGCGCTGTTTCGCGGGGCCAGACGCGCGCACCGGGCAGCACGCCGGCGACGTCGGTGGTCGGCATCAGGAACAGGCGGTCGCCGGCGAAGCCGACGACTTCCGCTTCCGCGTGCGGCAGCGTGCTGCCGGGCGGCAGTTCGATCGTGCATTCGGCGCCGACCGACAGGCGCAGCCCGATCGCTTCGAGCACGAGGCCGGCCGCGCGCGTCAGGCGGCCGCACGGGCGCAGCGGCAGCGCGCGGTGGCTGCGCGCGGCGAGGCCGTTCAGGTGCGTGCGCCAGTGCGCGAGATGCGGGTTGTGCGGCGCGCGCGGCGCGTGCCCGGCGGGCGGCGTGGCGCCGGAAGCGTCGGCCGCTGCGGCGGCGCCGTGCGGGTGTGCGTCATGAGTGTCGTGTGCGGCGTCGGGGCCGAACGACGCGAGCGCGAGCTCGCGTTCGAGCGGCGTCAGGCCGTCGTGCGCGAGCGCTTCGGGCGGCCGCGTCACCACGTGCTCACCTTGCCGATCGCGGCGGCGACGCGCTGCCAGCGCGTGGGCAGCGTCGCGTCGACCTCGCCGGTCGCGGCGTGCGCGCGGCAGCCGCCGCGCTCGATCGACGCGTCGGTGCGCACGTTCCAGCCGAGCGCATCGAGATCGTCCTGCAGATAGGCTTCGACGACGGGCAGGTCGGCCGGATTCACCGCGAGATGCGGCGCGCCGGACAGCGCGGGTTCGGCCGCGAGCACGTCGCGCACGGCCGCGACGAGCGCGGCCGGGTCGTGCTTCACGTGCTGGCGCACGACCTGTTGCGCGATGTCGAGCGCGAGCTGCGCGATGTCGGCGGCCAGATCGTGCTCGACGCTCGATACGGCCTCGCGGAACGACGCGGCGAGCGCCGCGAGCTGCGCGGCCTGTTCGCGCGCGTCGGCCTGGCCGGCTTCGAACCCCTGTGCGCGGCCCTGCTCGAAACCGGCCTGGTAGCCGAGCGCCTGGCCTTCGACGTGGCCGGCCGCATGGCCTTCGGCGTGCGCGGCGTCGCGCACGCGCTGCAGGTCCTCGGCGAGCGCGGCGGCGGCCGCTGCCGCGTCGTCGGGCGGCGGCGGGGGCGGCGGCGGGTCGAACGACGCCATCTCCCACCGCTGGTA
>JABLTH010074660.1_pt1 | contig 17624 bp, 14 predicted proteins | sample 7875711 | NCBI WGS metagenome assembly JABLTH01 (sample SAMN14941262, study PRJNA633318) | bioreactor metagenome | isolation source: bioreactor | place: China | collected 2019-03-05 | reverse complement strand
GGCCGCGCGGTGCAGGTGCTGTGCTCGCTGCAGGAAGGCACGCAGTCCGAACTGATCTTCGTGTACGACCTGCCGCTGCCGCGCGACTTCGCGCCGCGCAACCAGGACGGCGAAGTGGCCGAGCACCTGCTGGCCGGCGTGCCCGAGGTGATCGGCTGGCTGCGCGCCGGCCGCGCGACGATGGATGCGAGCCTCGCGACGCTCGACACGCTGCTGCGCCACCGCTGGATCCCGGCGGCCGACGCAGCCGGCATCGACGCCCTGTTTGCACCGGCCGCGTGACGCGTGCCGCGCACGCAGTCCGGCGGCGCGAACGGGCAATTTGACGAATACGGAAACGAAGGGAGTAGCGGTCATGCCGACCGATCACAGCTTTATCTTGAAACTGTCGTGCCCCGACCGGCACGGCATCGTCCATGCGGTCTCGGGCTTCCTGTTCGAGCGCAGCAACAACATCCTCGATTCGGCGCAGTTCGGCGACAGCCGCACCAGCGAATTCTTCATGCGCGTGCACTTCGAGCAGGACGGCGGCGGTGCGGATGCCGCGACGGCGCTCGACACGCTTCGCAAGGAATTCGCGCCGCTCGCCGAGCAGTTCTCGATGCGCTGGGAACTGCATGACGCGGCCGTGAAGCCGCGCGTCGTGATCATGGTGTCGAAGATCGGCCACTGCCTGAACGACCTGCTGTTCCGCTATCGCACCGGCCAGCTGCCGATCGAGATCCCGGCGATCGTGTCGAACCACAAGGAGTTCTACCAGCTCGCCGCGAGCTACAACATCCCGTTCCATCACTTTCCGCTGATCGGCGGCTCGTCCGATGCCGCGAAGGCCGCGCAGGAAGCGCGCGTGCTGGAAGTGATCGACGAGCACCAGGCCGATCTCGTCGTGCTCGCGCGCTACATGCAGATCCTGTCGCCGAACATGTGCGAACAGCTCGCCGGGCGCGCGATCAACATCCACCATTCGTTCCTGCCGAGCTTCAAGGGGGCGAAGCCTTATTACCAGGCGTTCGATCGCGGCGTGAAGCTGATCGGCGCGACCGCGCACTACGTGACGACCGATCTCGACGAAGGCCCGATCATCGAGCAGGAAGTCGAGCGCGTCGACCACAGCATGACGCCCGACCAGCTGACCGCGATCGGCCGCGACGTCGAGTGCGTGACGCTCGCGCGTGCGGTGAAGTGGCACGTCGAGCACCGGATCGTGCTGAACGGGACGAAGACGGTCGTGTTCCGCTGATTCGCCGGCGCAGGCCCATTACAAGCAAAAACGCCGCACCCGTTACGGTGTGCGGCGTTTTTTGTTGCTTGAGCGCGCCGGCTGCTTCAGATCAGCCGCAGCAGGTACAACTCGCGCTTCAGGTATGCATAGAAGATCGGCGCGGCGATCACGCCGGGCAGCCCGAACGCGGCTTCCATGATCAGCATCGCGAGCAGCAGCTCCCACGCGCGCGACTCGATCTGGCCGCCGATGATCTTCGCGTTCAGGAAGTATTCGAGCTTGTGGATGACCACGAGGAACGCAAGCGACGCGATCGCGGTGCCCATGCTGACCGACAGCGACACGGCGACGATCAGCGTGTTCGAGATCAGGTTGCCGATCACGGGCAGCAGGCCGACGATGAACGTGACGAGCACGAGCGTTTTCGACAGCGGCAGCCGCTGGTGGAAGATCGGCAGCGCGACGAGCAGGTAGATGCCGGTGAACACCGCGTTGATCGCCGAGATCTTGATCTGCGCGAACACGATCCGGCGGAATGCGTCGGCGAAGCGCGACACGCGCGTGACGAGCGCGGTGGACAGCGGCCGGCGCACCTTGCCGTGCTCGACGCCGATCGCGATCATCGCGCCGATGATCATCCCGAACAGCACGTGGCCGAAGCCGCGCGCGACGCTCTTGCCGCTTTGCTGAAGCTGGTCCATGTGCGAGTGCATCAGCACGGCGGCCTTCGTCTTCATCTGCTCGACGTCGACGGGCAGCAGGTTCGCGATCCAGGCCGGCGTGCGCGCGCGGGTCTGCTCGACGATCTGCATCAGCTGGTCGAGCAGGCTCTGCAGGTTCGGTACCGTGCGTTCGAAGTGTTCGATGATGCCGATCGTCAGGCCCGTCAGCGCGCCGACGATCGCGATGGCCAGCAGCACGACGGCGACCCAGCGCGCGCGCATGCTTGTGGTGTGACGTTCGATCACGGGGGCGATCGTGTGAATCAGCTGGTAGACGAGCAGGCCGGCCAGCAGCCCGCCGAGCAGCTTGAGCTCGATCACGAGCCACATCGCGAGGATCGCAAACACATAGCTGCCGATCTCGAGTGCCGACAGCTTCGGCAGGCTGAAGTCGCTCGTCAGCCGCACGCTGCGCAGGTGCGGTTCGCGATTCTGCGTATCGCGAGACGAGTCTGGTTGCTTCTCCATCGTGGATTCCTGTCGTTCGTGTGTCATGCCGCGGAATGCGCGGCAGAGCCGTGTTCGCCCGGCGCCGCACCGGATTGGTGCGTACGGCGAACCTTACGACCGTAAAGTATAGCCGCCATTATGGGCCGCAACGGGGCCGTTTGGCGCATGGTGTAAACGCAGAAGGGAAAACGAGAGGAGGCCGGTTGCGCGGTGCGCAGAAGCGCGCGCGGCCGGGCGGCCGCGCGCGGGAGGGGCAGGGCGGCGCGAAGCGTCAGCCGGCCGCGACCTTGCGGGTCGGACGCTTGAGCAGCGGTGCGAGGTACTTGCCGGTAAAGCTCGCTTTCGTCTTCGCGACCTGCTCGGGCGTGCCCTGCGCGATGATCTGGCCGCCGCCGGCACCGCCTTCGGGGCCGAGGTCGATCACCCAGTCGGCCGTCTTGATCACGTCGAGGTTGTGCTCGATGATCACGACCGTGTTGCCCTGGTCGCGCAGCCGGTGGATCACTTCCAGCAGCAGTGCGATGTCGTGGAAGTGCAGGCCGGTGGTCGGCTCGTCGAGGATGTACAGCGTGCGGCCGGTGTCGCGCTTGGAGAGTTCGAGCGACAGCTTCACGCGCTGCGCCTCGCCGCCCGACAGCGTGGTGGCCGACTGGCCGAGGCGGATGTAGCCGAGGCCGACGTCGAGCAGCGTCTTCAGCTTGCGCGCGATGACCGGCACCGCGCTGAAGAACGCATACGCGTGCTCGACGGTCATGTCGAGCACTTCGCTGATGTTCTTGCCCTTGTACTGCACTTCGAGCGTTTCGCGGTTGTAGCGCTTGCCGTGGCACACGTCGCACGGCACGTAGACGTCCGGCAGGAAGTGCATCTCGACCTTCAGCACACCGTCGCCCTGGCACGATTCGCAGCGGCCGCCCTTCACGTTGAACGAGAAGCGGCCCGGATCGTAGCCGCGTTCCTTCGAGGTCGGCACGCCCGAGAACAGTTCGCGGATCGGCGTGAACAGGCCGGTATAGGTGGCCGGGTTCGAGCGCGGCGTGCGGCCGATCGGCGACTGGTCGACGTTGATCACCTTGTCGAAGTGCTCGAGGCCCTCGATCGCCTCGTGCGGCGCCGGTTCGGCCGACGAGCCGTACAGGTGGCGCGCGACCGCGTGATACAGCGTGTCGTTGATCAGCGTCGACTTGCCGGAGCCCGACACGCCGGTGATGCAGGTCAGCAGGCCGACCGGCAGCTCGAGGTCGACGTGCTTCAGGTTGTTGCCGTGCGCGTCGACGATGCGCAGCATCCGCTCGGGATCGGGCGCGAGCCGCTCGTCCGGGTACTCGATCGTGCGCTTGCCGACCAGGTACTGGCCGGTGAGCGACTGCGGGTTCGACTGCACCTGCTTCGGCGTGCCTTCGGCCACGATCACGCCGCCGTGCTCGCCGGCGCCCGGGCCCATGTCGACGACGTAGTCGGCCGTGCGGATCATGTCCTCGTCGTGCTCGACGACGATCACCGAGTTGCCGAGGTCGCGCAGGTGCTTGAGCGTCGCGATCAGGCGGTCGTTGTCGCGCTGGTGCAGGCCGATCGACGGCTCGTCGAGCACGTACATCACGCCCGTCAGGCCCGAGCCGATCTGCGACGCGAGCCGGATGCGCTGCGCCTCGCCGCCCGACAGGGTCTCGGCGCTGCGCTCGAGCGACAGGTAGTCGAGGCCGACGTTGTTCAGGAACGTGAGGCGCGCGACGATTTCCTTGATCACCTTGTCGGCGATCTCGCGCTTCGCGCCTTCGAGCGTCAGGCCGTCGAAATAGCCGAGCGCGTCGCGCAGCGGCCAGCCGCTGATTTCATAGATGCCGCGCGCGTGGTCGCCGGTGCCGATGCGCACGTGGCGCGCTTCGCGGCGCAGGCGCGTGCCTTCGCACGCCGGGCACGGCTGGTTGTTCTGGTACTTCGACAGCTCTTCGCGCACCGCGACCGAGTCGGTCTCGCGGTAGCGGCGCTCGAGGTTCGGGATGATCCCTTCGAACACGTGCTCGCGGATCGTCGTGCGGCCGCGCTCGTTGATGTACGAGAACGGGATCGTCTGCTTGCCCGAGCCGAACAGCAGCACCTTCCGGATCTTTTCCGGCAGGTCCTCGAACGCGGCGTCGATGTCGAATTCATAGAAAGCCGCGAGACTCTGCAGCATCTGGAAGTAGAACTGGTTGCGGCGGTCCCAGCCTTTCACGGCACCGGCCGCGAGCGACAGCGACGGGTGCGCGACGACCCGCTTCGGGTCGAAGAACGTGATCTGGCCGAGGCCGTCGCATTCCGGGCACGCGCCCATCGGGTTGTTGAACGAGAACAGGCGCGGCTCGAGCTCCTGGAGGGAGTACGAGCAGATCGGGCACGCGAACTTCGAGCTGAACAGGTGTTCCTTGTCGGTATCCATCTCCAGCGCGATCGCGCGGCCGTCGGCGAGGCGCAGCGCCGTCTCGAACGATTCGGCGAGGCGCTGCTTCATGTCCGGGCGCACCTTGAGGCGGTCGACGACGACGTCGATCGTGTGCTTGTCGTTCTTCTTCAGCTTCGGCAGCGATTCGACTTCGTAGATCTTCCCGACGCCTTCGTTCGCGGTGCCGCCACCCGAACGGACGCGAAAGCGCACGAAACCCTGCGCCTGCATGTCCTCGAACAGCTCGGCGTGCTCGCCCTTGCGGTCGGCGACGACGGGCGCGAGGATCATCAGCTTGGTTTCCTCGGGCAGCGCAAGCGCCGCGTCGACCATCTGCGACACGCTCTGCGCCTCGAGCGGGATCTCGTGGTCGGGGCAGTACGGCGTGCCGACACGTGCGTACAAAAGTCGCAGGTAGTCGTGGATTTCCGTGACCGTGCCGACGGTCGAACGCGGGTTGTGGGACGTCGCCTTCTGCTCGATCGAGATCGCGGGCGACAGACCCTCGATCAGGTCGACGTCGGGTTTCTCCATCAGCTGCAGGAACTGGCGGGCATACGCGGACAGGCTTTCGACGTAGCGGCGCTGGCCCTCGGCATAAAGGGTGTCGAACGCGAGCGACGACTTGCCCGACCCGGACAACCCGGTAATCACGATCAGCTTGTGGCGCGGCAGGTCGAGATTGACGTTTTTCAGGTTGTGGGTACGTGCCCCACGGATACGGATCTGTTCCATGAACCTGGCGAAAATGGAGGGAACCAAACCTGCTACTATAACGGCTTTTCGAGGCCGTCGTTTGGGGCCCCCGGCCTTGGCCGCAGGTGGCAGCAAGGCGGCGCCTGCGCCGGGAAAGCGGCCGCGCCGCGCGGTTCCGGGTGGCCCGCGGGCTGCCTGAATCCTGCCCCGACGTGTCGCCCGCCAAGCCTCCCGGGCCGCTGGTCCTGATCTTCCGCCGCCCGGTGTCGGGCGGTCATCCCGATCATTCGAAATTCATTCCCGATGTCCAATCCGTCTGCCACGTCTTCCCGCATGACTGCGCCCGAATTGCGCGCGACCACGTCGCTCGCGGCGATCTTCGCGCTGCGCATGCTCGGCCTGTTCATGATCATGCCGGTGTTCTCGGTCTACGCGAAAACCATCCCGGGCGGCGACAACGTGCTGCTCGTCGGCATCGCGCTCGGGGCCTACGGCGTCACGCAGTCGCTGTTCTACATCTTCTACGGCTGGGCGTCGGACAAGTTCGGCCGCAAGCCGGTGATCGCCACGGGCCTCGTGATCTTCGCGATCGGCAGCTTCGTCTCCGCGTTCGCGCACGACATCACGTGGATCATCGTCGGCCGCGTGATCCAGGGGATGGGGGCGGTTTCGTCCGCGGTGCTCGCGTTCATCGCCGACCTGACCTCCGAGCAGAACCGCACGAAGGCGATGGCGATGGTCGGCGGCTCGATCGGCGTGTCGTTCGCGGTCGCGATCGTCGGTGCGCCGATCGTGTTCCACTGGGTCGGGATGAGCGGGCTGTTCGCGATCGTCGGCGTACTGTCGATCCTCGCGATCGGCGTCGTGCTGTGGATCGTGCCCGACGCGGCGAAGCCCGTGCACGTGCCCGCGCCGTTCGCCGAGGTGCTGCACAACGTCGAGCTGCTGCGCCTGAACTTCGGCGTGCTGGTGCTGCACGCGACGCAGACGGCGCTGTTCCTCGTCGTGCCGCGTCTGCTCGTCGACGGCGGCCTGCCGGTCGCCGCGCACTGGAAGGTCTACCTGCCGGTGATGGGGCTCGCGTTCGTGATGATGGTTCCGGCGATCATCGTCGCGGAAAAACGGGGCAAGATGAAGCCGGTGCTGCTCGGCGGCATTCTGGCTATCCTGATCGGCCAATTGCTGCTGGGCAGCGCGCCGCATACCATCCTGATTGTGGCGGCGATCCTGTTCGTCTACTTCCTCGGTTTCAACATCCTGGAAGCGTCGCAGCCGTCGCTCGTGTCGAAGCTCGCGCCCGGTTCGCGCAAGGGCGCGGCCACGGGTGTCTACAACACCACGCAGTCGATCGGGCTCGCGCTCGGCGGCATCGTGGGCGGCTGGCTGCTGAAGCACGGGGGCGCCAACACGGTGTTCTACACGTGCTCGGGGCTCGTTGCCGCGTGGCTTATAATCGCGGCCAGCATGAAAGCGCCGCCGCGCAAGGCCTGAACTTACTTCGGGCAGGCACCGGCGGCGTTCGCCGGCTTGCCCGGCGGGCCGCACCGGCAGCGTGAGCGGGCGGCCCGGCATCGAATTTACTGGAGAAACACATGGCATCCGTCAACAAGGTCATCCTCGTCGGCAATCTCGGCGCCGATCCTGAAGTCCGTTACCTGCCGAGCGGCGACGCGGTTGCGAACATCCGTCTCGCGACGACCGACCGCTACAAGGACAAGGCCAGCGGTGATTTCAAGGAAATGACCGAGTGGCATCGCGTCGCGTTCTTCGGCCGTCTGGCGGAAATCGTCAGCGAATACCTGAAGAAGGGTTCGTCGGTCTATATCGAAGGCCGCATCCGCACGCGCAAGTGGCAGGGCCAGGACGGCCAGGATCGTTACTCGACCGAAATCGTCGCCGACCAGATGCAGATGCTCGGCGGCCGCGGCGGTGCGGGCGGCGGCGGTGGCGGCGGTGACGAAGGCGGTTACGGCGGCGGCTACGGTGGTGGCGGCGGCGGTGGTCGCGGCGAACAGATGGAACGCGGCGGTGGCGGCGGCGGTCGTGCCGGCGGCGCGGCGCGTGGCGGTGCTGGCGGCGGCGCGCAAAGCCGTCCGAGCGCACCGGCAGGTGGCGGCTTCGACGAAATGGACGACGATATCCCGTTCTAGCCGGAACGTTGTCGCCTAGTGTAAGGATAGACCCGAATTTTCGAGCTAAATCAGTGATTTAGCTTGGATCTTCGGGTCTTTTTTCGTTTACACTTTTTTCGGTCTAGGCGGAACATGCCTGGACAGTAAAAAATGGGCTCTGTTCGTCGAATGGAGCCTAGCGTGGCTAGATATGCAGTTCGCGAAGTTCGCCTTGAGAATGGCGAACGCTTCCCGCTCTTGGTGCACGGAGATCCATTGGGTCTGCCAGTAGCTGAGATCGTGGAATATTCCATAACGAAGCTACGTGCGCGTGGGCTTCGTCGAGCGAGTATTCGCCACCGAACCGAAGCGCTCGGCCTCACACTCCAGTTTGTCGGTGACCGTCACATCGATCTCATATCGAGGGCGTACGGCCAGACCTTTTTATCTCTAAACGAGTTAGTCGCGCTGGCGGACCGGTGTCGAACGCCCAAGGGGACACGAGCAACTAACTTAGTTGTCGGACCCAATTACGCCGCAGTACGGTATGCAACTGCGGTCGACTATATGCTCTGGGTGTTTGAGCCAGTCATCGCTCGCATCTCTGAAGCAACCGCACGGCACGCGGCGAACGTTGCGCTGCAGAGATTCCTTACTCGTTCTCGTTCAGTCGCCCCGCGTGCGCGCGGCAGCGGTTCTCTTATCGATGGAGAACGCCATGGCCTTCGAGAAGACCAGCGAAAGTTATTCCTCAAAGTGATTTGCCCGGACGATCCAGGTAATCCGTTCAGCGTGAAGACTAGAGCGAGAAATCATGCTCTGTTGTTGATTGCGTTCAAGTTGGGCGCGCGTTCCGGAGAAGTCCGCGGTCTGAAGAAAAGCGATCTCAATCTCGACAGCGTGCCGGCCGAGCTGATGATTTTGCCGCGCTATCACGACGTTGACGATAACAGGGGGGATCCGGCTTCAGCGAAAACTCTAGGGCGCCTGTTGTATGTCGACTCGGAACTAGCCGATGCCTTGGAGCGGTGGTTGGTCGACAGAAGCAACAGGGTCCGCTGGCCGCGAGCCCACCGTAATCCCTACGTCTTCGTGAATCGATATGGCGATGCAATAGAAGGGCGGGGCTATCGAAAAATTATTGAAACATTGCGAAACCGGTACCCCGAATTGGAAGCCCTGTGCCACCACGTCCTGAGGCATGACTGGAATGACCGTTGGGTAACAATGACGGAGCAAGACGAAGTCGACTTCGAGAAAGCTCAACATGAGCAAAAGTATGCGATGGGGTGGTCGCACCAGTCAAATATGCCTTTGCGGTATGGCCGACAAGCGATTGCTTCTGCTGCAAACCGGCGAGTCCTCGATCTTCAGCAACACTCGGAGAGTAGCGATGAGTAGGCGTGCAGTGCTCAATCAAATGCCCAGCCAACTAGCGAGCTCATCCGGTGATGCTTTGATCGTTGTCAGTTACTACAAAGTCCGCGTCGATGTCAGCAAAGAAGTTTGGCCGCTCGCACTGGATATAACCCTGGACTGGCGATCCTTTCCAGAAGTCGGCGCGATTCTACATTCATCGTTGCATTCATTCTTGGTGCAGTTGGTTAAGACTCTCGCGCCCAAGACCGTTATGGGCTATTTCTCGGAGCTTCGCCATTGCATGCTAGCTGCCATGTCGCTGAGAATCGATGTGTCGTCTCCCGAAAATTTTGACGTAGATTTTGTCGACCGACTACGTTGCTATATCAATGACCACGTTGGTGAGGCAAGCGTGTTCTGGGGACTCCACGCGTATCGCAGGTGGTATCAATGGTGCTCGGATGCGGGTCTAGACGGGTTCAATGCAACCGTCTCCGATGGATTAGATGGAATAGTTGTCGGTGGAAATCGAAAGGGCGATGCGGTGCTGTCTCACGACCCCGATCAGGGCCCATTGCATCCCACCGAGTTTGATCGACTCTTCCTTGCTCTTCGAGATGCGACGATAAATCGATTGCTGCCCGACGTGGATCTTGCCGTCGCGTGGCTCTTTATGTCGTTCGGATGTAATCCGAAGAATCTGCAACTCCTCAACGACGAGGACTTGCTACGAACACTGATGTCTGACGGAGCAGTGAGGTACGAACTTAGGATTCCGAGGATAAAGAAACAAGGCGTTGGAGCGCGAGAGCAATTCAAGACTCGGCCTCTACGAAAAGAGATCGGTGAACTGCTTGAGCGTGTTGTAAAAAACAATGCCGGGGCCAAATCCGTCGCCATGTTAGGCGGGGTGTCGTTCGCACCCGCATTGTTCCGTCTGGACGAACCGCAACGAGCGAGCGTGAATGTTCCGGACCTCGCAGCGGATTCGATACGGTGGAGCATCAATGCGTTTGGCGCGGCACTACGTCGAGTCGCGAATCGATTGGATCTGTGCGCCCGCGATGGCTCTCGTTTGAATCTGACGCCTCGTAGGCTCCGCTACACGTTTGCGACACGTTTGGTTCAGGACGGCGCATCGCCGGTGCTTCTCGCGGACGCATTAGATCATAGCGACTTACAGCAGGTCATGGTTTATTACAACGCGAGAGCTGACATCGTCGTCAAGTTGGATCGTGCGATGGCGATCAAACTGGCGCCGTGGGCCCAAGCCTTTATGGGAACTCTTGTGAAAACGGAATCGCACGCAACTCGTGGCCGCGATCCGGCGAGCCGAATCCGGCATTTCGATTCGAGAACGGGGCGTCTCGATGGCGTCGGAACATGTGGAAGCTTTGGATTTTGTGGGCTTGCTGCGCCCATTGCCTGCTATACCTGCGCGAAATTTCAACCGTGGCTCGATGGGCCGCACGAGCTTGTACTGGAGGTGTTACTGGCTGACCGTGATGCACATCTACAGCAAGATGCGGATCCGAAGATGACGCAAGCTCGAGATTTGACGATAACAGCTGTCGCGGACGTGGTCACGCGATGCGAGGAGATGAAGCGTGGTGGCTAAGCGGAAAAGCGTGAGAATCGCGCATGCTACAGAGCGATCGGCGCTAGAGAACTTTGACGGCTTCGTCACGAGGATGATGCAGTTGAATCCGTTCCGTATTTGCAACTGGGACGACATCTGTTGGCGGTCGAGGGCGGCCCTGCGTTCGTCGGCGGGTAAAGAGGAGCAGATTTGGTTTACGCGTGACTTCGTAGTGAGGTCGACGCAAGCCAATGCAAGGCCATTTCGGAATGCTTACGGAAATTTGGTACGTGCAATTGTCTGCGCCAGAGAATTCGGGAGGAAGTACCCGCGTGCAGTTTCGGACCATATGGTCACTGTTCGCGCGTTTCGATATCTGTACAAGGTGTCTGAAGGTCGTACGGAGCATCCCGTCGATTTAAAGCGTCTGGATTTCGACGCGGCGGCGGAAACTTGCCGTCGCGAAGCCGCGAGTTCGGCATACCGGGTGGGCTGCCGGCTCCAAGAGATCGCACGCATCATGGATCGAGAATATCTCGCGTCTACGCGCTTGAACTGGGTGAATCCCATTCCGCGGGACGCGCTATCCGGGGGGAGCAAGACCAGTCGTATTAGTAAGGACTTTTTTGATCGACGTGCAAGTAAGTTGCCGAGCGACGAGGTGTTGGACGCATTGGCGGAGATATCAAATCGCGTGGACCTTCGTCCTCAAGATCTCTTGCGACAACGAGCCGTGGAACTCCTCATATGCGGTGGGTTTCGTTGCAACGAACTGCTCATGTTGCCGCGAGACGTTTGGGTTGAAGAGCCGGCAGTAGATCGATCGGGAACACCGCTAGCGAACGATCACGGAGTGCCAGTTCTGAGATGCGGATTGCGTTATATACCGGAAAAGGGTGGGCGTACGGTTGCGCAAGTGAAGTGGTTGCCGTCAGCGCTAGTAGACGTCGCTCGTCGCGCCGTAGAGGATATTCTCAGAATTACGGATCCGTTCGCGCAAGTTGCCAACTATCTGGAGCAGAATGCAGAAGGGACATTGTTGGCTGAAGTGTGGGGCAAGTTATGCGGTGACTCGCTACTGAGTGCAAGCGAGGTGGCCGCTCTTGTCGGCTTTCCCCTGAAGCCGGGAAACAATGGGGAATATGGGCGCAAGTTCATAAAGCATGAGCGCATCCCGTTCGTTACGGCTCCGCATGGGGGGCGGCATGTGCTAAAAGTTCGAAAGCGAGACGTCGAAGCGGCGTTACGGAGACGTTCTCTGCCGCCCGTCGTCTCGTATGGCGGTGACCGGACATGCCATCTGCATGATCTGCTCTTCCTGGTCGGTGTCAATTTTATTGGCACGCAACGCTCGCTACTGAATGGAACGGTCAGACTTCTGACGCAAGGACAACTAGCATATTATCTATGCGATCGCGGCGGCGAGGGATCTATCTTTTCTCGGCTCGGGTACAGAGGTCAAGCTGGTGGAGCTCTGCGTGTGGCGACGCATCAATTTCGCCATTGGCTGAACACTTTGGCTCAAGAGGGCGGTCTGTCGCAAATCGAAATAAGTCGATGGATGGGACGTCGTCGAGTTTCGGATAATGCGGCATACGATCATCAAACCGGATTCGAGTTGGCGGATCGCATACGCGGTCGCTTGGAGCGCGGGGAGGTGCAGGGGCCTATCGGCACGACAGTCCATCGCATTCGCGAACCCGTGAGGCGCGAGGAATTCGTTCGATCGATGATCGCTTCTGCTCACGTAACCGACATCGGAATGTGTATCCGTGATTTGTCAGCGCTTCCGTGCGATCACCATCGGTCATGCATGACTTGTGCAGACCATCTCATTAAAAAAGGAAACACGGCGCAGCGGACGCGAGCTGAGTCGTTGCTGAGTGAGTCGCAGCAAATTCTGGCGCTCGCCGAGGACGAGTGTGCAGATGAAAGCTATGGAGCGAGCAACTGGGTTGAATACCACAAACTGGTTGTTCGCCGCGCTGCTGCGGTCCTGGATTTGCACAGCGATGATGGAATTCCGGACGGAACGTTGGTACAACTTCCAAGCGTGAGTGGTCAATCAAAATGAGAAACAGAGACCTGAGCAACGTGCGAAAGTACCGCCGGCTCACCGACGATCAAGCGAAGCTGGTGGCGTTACTGATCGACGAATGGCCTAAGGGCCGGCCATTCACGTGGAGCGAAATCGTCAAAGTTGCTTCCGTACGTCTTGGTGTCCGCTGGACACGTCAAACTCTTGAGAAACGCGAGTGCATAAAGCTTGCGTATCTACGTCGGTCTTCGGAACGGAGGGGCGCTGACCGAAAGGATGGTGTTACGCCGACGCGCAACAGGACGACGGAAGTGGAGCGTCGAATCGCGAACCTCAAGGATGAGAACGCGCGCTTACGTGAACGCCTAAATGAGTACGATCGTCGATTGATCCGGTACGTTGCCAATGCTCTTGCGCTCGGTATTAGTGAGACGCAGTTGAACGAGCCGCTGCGCCCGATTCTCGAACCGCACGCGAGACGACGGAAGCTGAAGATCGTTCCATGAGTTAGAGGGCTGGCTTGTCAGTGGCAGCACTTACAGCCCGGCCGCGACCAGCAAATCCGACGGGCGGCATGAGAGAGCGCGCGCGATCTTCACCAAGTTCAGAAGCGTTACGTTTCGCTCGCCACGTTCAATCTTTCCCATGTGGCTTCGGTCGATGTTGGCGATGTTCGCGAGCGCTTCCTGTGAGATGTCGAGTTCGAGCCGACGAGCGCGGATAGACCTCCCCACTGCTCCGAGGTGTGCCTCCGTGTCGGTTCGACCAGATACCCTTTCCATCAAAGTATGGTCGAGGTATCATGCCAAATTGGCCACGGCATTTACGACCCAATTTGGCGTAACTGGCTAGCTAGGCAAGGAGTTGGGCATTTGATGGTACAGGCAGCAGGTGATGAATTTTCGAGAGTACGGTCTGCTGTAGCGGATGTGCGAATCGAGCTAGTCCGCTTCGAGCAAATGCTCGATTCGTTCGAGTCAGGAGAGGGGGCGGTTTCGCCTGGCTACCTCGATCTGATTGGTACCCTCATGTTGAGGGGTACGGTTGATGTTTGGTACCACGGCGAATACATTGCTGTTCCGTTTCATCGGCTTCCTGAATGGTTTAGAGACCCAACGGCCATCGCGGCCGAGCATTACCGGATCAGCGAAGCTGCGTTTCGGCGGTGGGTAGATCAGGAATCCGATGGCGGTGTCGGCGTAATATCGCTACCGTGCAATCATCGCAACTGTCGGCAGACACGGACATTGACCTTCTACGATCCGCGAGAGATGCAGGTTGCAGAATCCAAAGCAACCTCTGGAATTTGGTATTGTCACCACCATCGGATGTCGGCGTGGCAGTTAGAGGAGGCTCTCGGCGATGAGCATTTGGGGATCCTTCGGCGCGTACACAACACACCTGGTTGTACCCGACAACGGCTCGGAGCAAAGAAGGGCGATACGGACTTCCTCATTTCGGTTGGGTTGCTGTCAGAAAAATTGCCCGGAAAAGACGGGAATGGTCGCGCGCTCGCTTTTCACTTAACAGACGAGGGGCAAAGAGTCGCCATCGAGCGGTCTAAGCAATGACGGATCGCCGGTGCCGTACTTTGCCCGATCGCACGTGATATTTGGTGAGGCGGGGTCGACCGGCTGCACTCCATGCGAGGATTCAGTCGCATGCGTCGAAGGAACGACTTTTCGGAAGAGATTGACGCTGCGTAGTGTCCAGCTTCGGATCGGGCATAGGCGCACGACCTGGGTCAAAACTAATGCGAGGTGTATATGCTCATCACGAGGAGTGGCGACAGCAGGGACTCGCAACCATTGGGCTCATATCCGTCAGGCATTTCCCACGCAGTCACAGAAATGTTTGCCACTCAGGTACAGAGCATGGTCGAAGTATCCGGGAATCCGGACGGTTTCGACGTGCAGTCGTGGCTATTCGACTGGCTTCATTCACCAGTTCCAGCTCTCGGCGGCCAGCGCCCAGTAGACTGCCTTCACACTCCCGAGGGCATAGATCTAATCTCGAGACTGCTGGCGAGCGCCCAAACCGGGGCTTACTGGTAGGCCTTTCAACGGCCAGTGGCGTTACGACGCCATCATGAAGTCGCAGATAGACTGGATTCCGCTGACAGTCGGGCGGTCAGGCCCACGCAGGGTAAGGCGCAGGCGGGGATGCTGGTTAGCGGCGATCGCAGTCATTCAACACGGTGAACCAGATGCGCGTGCTTGGACACTGGATGCAGATGCTGCGCGTCCCGAACCAGTCGTCGGTGGCCAACGCATTTATGGGGTTCGACGAAGGGGGGCGGACGAAGCCGTCGGCGTATTTTTCTCGAGTCTTACAGTGCATCATCGTGATCGTTCATTTTTCTGTAATCCCATTCTGAAATTTCAGGGTGGTGGATATATTAGGATTGAGGATCAATTCCATGTCGGTCGAGTAACTCGTATTGAATTTCTAGTGCAGATAATTTCTTCTTTCCGGAGTCGGTCTTCACGAAGACCTCCTGACTTCCGGTCGCGAACAAGAGTGTCTTCCTGATGGACGGAACTCGCACCTCGACGACATAAAGATCGGGTATCGGCCTGATACCGTCGGTGACTTGGTGCAAGTCGATTCGGTACTTCGTTGGAGGGACCGGAGGCGTGATCTGGTGAAGCTTTTCGGTCACGACACGCCGTAGAACGTCACAATCTTCATCGGACAGGGGTACTCCGACTATCGCCAAATCCCCATCACGGATTCCCCAAAAGATTGCTCCTTCTTGTGGCGTGCCTGCGTTGAGAAACGCAACGACATATTGGTCCACCACGCTTTTGATTGAACCTAGGGGGTTGCTTCCTTTGATCTCTTTGAGTTCGCAAGATCGGCTTTCTTGCTTCGAGAATTTTTGCCCTTTGACCCACCTGATTGAGTCTCTCGATTTTAGGCGCGGCTTTTGCATCTCCAAAGAGTAGTTGTAGTAAGCCAATGACTTGGTATCCGCAGGTCTGGGGTTAAGGCGGGCGATGACGTGTTGCGTGTGGAGCGATGCTCGATTATTGGCGACCACGATAACCTGCGTTGTTTGAGCAAGCTGTTCCAGCAGCGCCAAGGAAAAGGCCGATAAGCTGTTCGGGAGAAGCTGAAAGAACTCGTCAACAATGAGTGGCAAATGCAGGTCCGCACGTTTCCTTGCATAGAATTCGGCAATCAACCTGCTGACGGTGCGTTCGCCCCCGGAGCCGGTAGCATCGTAAGTCGTGCCGCGTTCGCGAACACAAGACCAGTATGGGCTTTGGCGCAGTTCCTCCGGGAGAAAATGATCAATAGAATTCAAGTCGGACGAGGTCAATGCTCTCGGTTCCGTACCACGATGAAGGAGAAGTTGCGGGCCGTCAGGGTTCGAGAGCATTGAAAGAAGGCGGGTACTCGGCGGGACGAGGCTAATGGAGCCATCGATGCTCGATGTGCGGCTAATTTGCGGAGCGCCTCGGTGATCTAAAGATACATTGAGCGTGAGGGTTTCAACGACTCCGTCTTCATCGATCAGTACGCGGACCGTTGACGGGCCGATGCCTTCGGAGTTGACGCGAATCGCTGGTTTTCCGATCAATGCAGAAAACAAGGCGCCAATCAGTTGTGTCTTCCCTGTTGCGTTATCGCCAGTGATGACGTTGATGCCGGTCTCGAAGGCTACCTCGAAGCGGTCATATGATCCGAATTGATGGAGCGCAAGGCTCTTGAAGAACATAACTATCCCGTTCCGGTTCTGGGCGCCAGAACATCTGGCGACCCTGCGGCGTGTGCGCGAAAATCCGGGCTGTACTCGACAACACCTCGGAGCCAAGAAGAAAGATACCGACTTCCTGATATCGATTGGATTGCTGCCTCAACGATGTTTTCCGCCAATAGCGTGTGCATGACCATAGGTGCGGGGTGTCGTCCCCCGATACCTCGTAGTAGTGGCCTCAGGTATGATGCGGTGGTCGCCATCTATTATGGGCTACGCTAATGCGTATCAGTCGAGACGCGACCTGACAGTCGCAGTCAGATATGATCGCGCGCGACTATTTTCGAGAAAAAGGGCGGCAGTCGACCCAAATCGGACGGTCGTCGTGGAAAAAAGGGGGGAGGCACTAACCCCTTCAGGAGAATTAGGAAAATGTACTCTGGTCCTGCTCTACCCCTGGATTTTCTATAGGTTATCAATATGATCAACACCGCTAAAATTGACGAAGAGCGTGCCGTCCTCGCCGTAGCTATACCGTTGCTGAAGCAACTATACGGCGAGGTGTGCATTGATCTGGCGCAGACTGACAAGCCTGACGCCGCGTTAGTGCTGGCAAACGACCGTCGTGTTGCAGTGGAGATCACATCCCTAGATCGCGCTGACGACAAACAATACTGGAACGACAAAACCCATGGGGCGGAAGTCGTTGATGCCCAGCTCACTCGCATGGTGTCTGGCGCTCCATTGATCGACCAGCCGATCAAAAGCATGAAGGTCGACCTCACGCGCGACTACCTCGCTGGACAGGCTCTTCCTAAGGCGGCCAAGCATGACGCGTATATGGCCGCCGGCATCTATGCCGAGTCGGTTCTGATAACTACCAGCGAATACATGACGGCTCGCCATCCCGGCTTTGAGGATTACTATATTCCCATGGCGAGCCATCTCTTCCACGCTGCCAAATTTCCGTTCAACAAGGTGATCTTTGCTTGCAAGAGGACGAACAAAGCGATCCTCGTTTTCGACAAATCGGCAACGCCTACTCCCGAACCTAACGATGCGCTCTTCCCGGACCAGCACGAGGAAGTCTCCAGAGTCATGGGCGTCATGGGCCAGACCATGCACCTGTTTGGAACGCCCCTAATCCCAAAGGAGAAGCGCAAATCGCGTTCTAATAAGGATAGAAAACGCTGACACAGTGTAAGAATTTCGGCATATAGCGCCGAGTTTAGCCTTCTTCGACGTTTTGGTAATCGGAGGGGATTTTCAACCCTCCAGTCCCCATGATAGGGGAAGTGCTTCAAGTGAAATCTGATGGTTTT
>JABLTH010072668.1_pt1 | contig 17637 bp, 18 predicted proteins | sample 7875711 | NCBI WGS metagenome assembly JABLTH01 (sample SAMN14941262, study PRJNA633318) | bioreactor metagenome | isolation source: bioreactor | place: China | collected 2019-03-05 | reverse complement strand
GTTCGCGGCGCAGGCGCTGGCGGTGCACAAGCAGATGGGCTGGGACACGTCGAAGGTGAACGTGAACGGCGGGGCGATCGCGATCGGTCACCCGATCGGCGCGTCGGGCTGCCGGATCCTGGTGACGCTGCTGCATGAAATGCAGAAACGCGACGCGAAGCGCGGGCTGGCGTCGCTGTGCATCGGCGGCGGGATGGGCGTCGCGCTCGCGGTCGAGCGTCCGTAACAGGCCGTTCGCAACCGGCCGTTCGCCACCGGCGAACCGAATCCGTACGCCGGCCGATTGCGGCTTCGGCCGGCGTCACGTGAAGTCAGAGGGGGCTCCGGCAGCTCTCGAAACCAAAAAATGGAGTGAGATTTATGTCTCAGCGAATTGCGTACGTAACGGGCGGGATGGGCGGCATCGGCACCAGCATCTGCCAGCGCCTGTCGAAAGACGGCTTCAAGGTGGTCGCAGGCTGCGGCCCGAACTCGCCGCGCCGGGTGAAATGGCTCGAGGACCAGAAGGCGCTCGGGTACGATTTCATCGCATCGGAAGGCAACGTCGGCGACTGGGACTCGACCAAGGAAGCGTTCGACAAGGTCAAGGCTGAAGTCGGCGAGATCGACGTGCTGGTCAACAACGCGGGTATCACGCGCGACGTCGTGTTCCGCAAGATGACGCACGAAGACTGGACCGCCGTGATCGACACCAACCTGACGAGCCTGTTCAACGTGACGAAGCAGGTGATCGACGGGATGGTCGAACGTGGCTGGGGCCGCATCATCAACATTTCGTCGGTGAACGGCCAGAAAGGGCAATTCGGCCAGACGAACTATTCGACCGCGAAGGCCGGTATCCACGGCTTCACGATGTCGCTCGCGCAGGAAGTCGCGACGAAGGGCGTGACGGTCAATACCGTGTCGCCGGGCTACATCGGTACCGACATGGTGAAGGCGATCCGCCCCGACGTGCTCGAGAAGATCGTTGCGACGATCCCGGTGCGGCGTCTTGGCGGCCCCGAGGAAATCGGCTCGATCGTCGCGTGGCTCGCGTCGAACGATTCCGGTTTCGCGACCGGCGCCGACTTCTCGCTGAACGGCGGTCTGCACATGGGCTGAGCGTCCGCGTTGCGCGGGCCGGGTGGCCGCGCAGCCGGGCGTTTTCCGAAGGCCCCCGCCTCCCGGATTCGGGCGGCGGGGATTCGTCACTTGCGCTACGCTGCACTCAAAGGCGTTACATGACTACTACAAAGAAGACGGCCGAACGGCTCATCAAGAAGTACCCGAACCGCCGGCTCTACGATACAGAGACAAGCACGTACATTACGCTGACCGACGTGAAGCAGCTCGTGCTGGAGCAGGAGGATTTCAAGGTCGTCGATGCGAAATCCAACGAAGACCTGACGCGCAGCATTCTCCTGCAGATCATCCTCGAAGAGGAAAGCGGTGGCGTGCCGATGTTCTCGTCGTCGATGCTGTCGCAGATCATCCGTTTCTACGGTCATGCGATGCAGGGCATGATGGGCACGTACCTGGAAAAGAACATCCAGGCATTCATCGACATCCAGAACAAGCTCGCGGATCAATCGAAGAACCTGTACGAAGGCAACGCGATGAATCCGGAAGTCTGGTCGCAGTTCATGAACATGCAGGCGCCGATGATGCAAGGGATGATGACGAGCTACATCGAGCAGTCGAAGAACATGTTCGTGCAGATGCAGGAGCAGATGCAGAACCAGGCGAAGTCGATGTTCAGCACGTTCCCGTTCAAGCAGCCGGGCGCGCCGGAGCCGGAGAAGAAGTAGCGATTCGCGGCGGGCCGGCCGCGGCGGCGCGAGCCGTCGGGCGTCGGCGCCGCGAAGCAGGGCGGCGCGGGTTGGCCGATCGGGTGCCCGGGCACAACGATGCGTGGCTGCCGCCTGCCGGAAGACATCGCCGACGATCGTTCGTGATCGTCGGCACGACACACTCGCGCCGTGTACGGTGCGGGTATGACCATTGTCCGGTCGATCGAAATCCAGTCACCAGTGAATGAAAGCCGGGGCACGTTGCGCTTGAGGGCATGTGTTCGACCCGGTGCGGGTGTGTGCCTGTCGCACCCGGAGCGGCGCTGCACGGCAACGCGCGGTACCGGTTCCGGGCACGCGAGAGAGGCGATGCCGCGTCGATCCGATGCGACCGACAACAACAAACTAACTGAGAGAGCGCATGCGAAGGATTCGGATGGCATCGACCGTCAGGCTGGCCGGTCTTGCTTCGGTGTTCATGTGTGGGGTGGGTTTGGCCTTGCCGGCGCTGGCGCTGGATTGCACGAAGGCCGCGCAACCCGTCGAGAAGCGCATCTGCACGAGCCCCGCGCTGCGGGCAGCCGATGCGCGAATGAATTCGGCTTATGCGGGCGCGCTGAAGGTCGCGCCGGACGCTGCTATTCGCGACATGCTCGTGCGCAGCCAGCGCCGCTGGATCGCCGCGCGCAACAACCGTCTCGATGCCGATTATGACGGCCATCTGCTGGCAGTCAATGAAGTGCGCAAGGCAATCGACCGACGCAGCGCCGAGCTGGCGGATCAGTCCGGTAAAGGCCTGATCGCGCGAGCACTGGCCGAACGCCAGTGGCTCGCGAAATTCACGGGCGGTCCGTTGAGCGGTTTCGATGGCAACTGCGATTTCATCCCCGACGATGCGAGCGGCGCGCACGTTTCGTATGCGTGTTTCGGCGCGGTGCACGTGCAGAATCGCACGCGCATCTGCAGCCAGAGCGAGGACTGGGCGACCGGCGCGGTTTATCAGTACCGCTCGGTGAGCGCGGCCGATGGCGGGCGGGCGCGCCCGGTGGCGTTTTGCGAGGCACAGGCGCATGGGCGTGCGTGCGATAACGGGGGCGCGCAATCGGGTTGGATGCGTGCGGGGGTGTCCGGTGACGATAAGCGTGCGCCCGCGCCGGCAATCGGTTTGCCGCAACTCGATGCGGAAATGTGGCCGATCGGCGACGGAGACGATGCGGTGTGGTTTGAGCGGTGTCTGACTGCGTCGGTGTTTCCTGATGCGCGGTGACGTATGGTGTTTCGTGTTCCAGCAAGGCCCGCCATGGCGGGCCATTTTCATTTCTTGACGTCGTTCAGTGCGCCGTACCGTAGTCCTGATCGTCGTCCGACGGTGGGAGGTCGAGCACGAGCTTGACGGCGCTGTAGTTGGCCTTGAGCGAAAACACGCGGCCGATCACGAGAAAAGTCTGGCGCGAATTCTCGAGTTCGACGAAATCGCCCGGTTGCGGTACGTGCCCGCCTTGATCGTAGGAAAAGCTGGTGCTGGTTTGTTCTCCGATGGCCTCTGCCGCGTGTTCGGTGAATTCGATCGTGATGTGGGTGGTCATGCAGGCCCCGTCGTGGGTGGATTGAAGCGGTTGGAGGTTCCGATTCTCGCATAATGGCGGTTCGCTTCCGGAGCGATTGTCATGCACCGGTGCTTGCGGATCGTGCTGGCCCGCCGGGCTCCGGCTCACCGGAACACGCGTTCGTCGAGGATTTTCTCGCGAGCCCTGCAGCGAGCCTCCCGCTGGATATACGTGACAGTGCGATGGCAGCGGCCCGGCCGAAGCCGGGCGGCGCGGAACGAAGCGAGGGGGCGTTATTTCCCTGCAAACGTACCGGCTTCCACCAACGTCATCTTGGCGGGGTCCAGGTATGCGCGGATGGCGGTGTTGACCTGCTCGACGGTCAACGCGCGGATGCGCTCGGAATAGGTGTCCAGGTCACTCAGCGGGCGATCCTGGAGCACCGTCTGGGCGATCATGGCGGCCATCTGGCCGGTGGTTTCCATCGCGACTTGATGGCGACCGATCATGCCGTCCTTGCGTGCATCCAGTTCCGCCTGGGTGATGCCCTGTTTCCACCAGACATCCAGAATGCGGCGCATACTGGCAATGCCCTTGTCCAGCAGGGGCGGGGCGAAGCTGCTGGCGATGAAGAATCCGCCGTCCATCAGGGAGAGCCCGGACAGGCTGGCACGGATGCCGTAGGTGAGGCCTTCCTTGTCTCGGACCCCTGCCATCAACCGGCCGGTGAAGCCGTTGCCCAGGATGTTGACGGCAGCGCTGAGGGGCAGGTAGTCGGCATCGTTCGCGCGCAGGTCGATGGCCTGACCCAGCATCACGCTGATGGATGCCTTGTCCTTCATCGCGATTCGCTGCGTGTCGGCCTGGCTCGCCTTGGGTGGTGGACTCTGTCGCACGAGGGCCTTGCCACCGCTCCAGCCCGCGAAGGCCTCGGTCACCGTGGATTGCAGGCGTCCCGGGTCCGCTCCACCCACTACCACCAGCGTCATATGTGCCGGTCCGTAGTAGGTTCGATGAAACGCCTTGATATCGTCCAGCGTGGCAGCGGCAATGGCCTCGAGCATCCGTTCGCGCGGCACCGGGGCGTTGAGGTGCGAGTCGGGGTAGATGGACCGATACAGCGCCTCGGTGGCCCGGACCGACGGGTTTTCTCCGGCGTTGCGGACCGCGGCCTCCAGCCGGGTCTTGGCCTTGACCAGTTCCTCAGGCCTGAAGGCTGGCTGGCGCAACTGCTCGGCCATCAGGTCGATCAGCGTCGGCAAATCCTTGGTCAGGCATTGGCCACGTATGCCGACGTAACCTCCGTCGGACTGGAATGACAACTGCGCGCCCAGGCTGTCCAGCAGCGCGGAGATCGCCACCTTGTCGCGACGGGCGCTGCCTTCCTGCAGCAACATGCCGGTCAGCAGGGGCACGGCCGGATTGGCTGTCTTGCTGGCCGCGTCGGCGTCGCCCAGGGGCATGACGCCGACCAGGGACACCATTTCATGCGGCGACATCGGATAGGTTAGCAGCGCGATGCTGCCGGCCTGGGTGCGCACGACGCGGTCGGCGATGCCGGCCTGAGCCGCAACAGGCAGCCATAGCACGGCGAACCACACGAACCAAGTCCGCAGATGATTGAAACGAACATGCTTCATGAAGATTTCTCCGGGACGAACCAGCCGGTCGTGCTCTGTTTTTCGATGAGGTACTTGCGGGCGACGCGCTGCACGTCGGCGGGCGTTACCTTCTCCAGTTCTTCAAGCTCGGTGACGAACCGTGTCCAGTCGCCCAGCGAGACCGCGTTGCCCAGTCGGGCGGACGTCAGGCTGACGCCGTCACGCTGGTAGATCTGATCGGCCCGATAAGGCCCCAGCACCCGCTGGATATCCTCGCGAGTGACGCCCTCGGTCTTGATGCGCTCCAGTTCGGTCCAGGCGATTTTCTCGGCCTGCTCGTGTTTCGCGTCGGGCGGCAGGCTAACCGTCACCACGAACGGACCGGGGTCGCGCAGCGCGTGGAAACTGGCGCCGGCATGTGTGGCAATCGCAGTGTCAACCAGTGCGCGATACAGCGGGCTGCTCTTGCCTTGGCTCAATACCAGGCCCAGTACGGTCAGGGCCGGCGCATCGGGATCAAGCGCGCGCGGCGCCTTGAAGGCAATGATCAGATTGCCTGTTGCGCCGGCGCGCTTGAGCACCAGCCTTCGCGGCCCCTGCTGCGGAGGTTCCTCGGTCGTGACAGCGGGGATGGCCTGGGGCGCGCGCGGGATGCCGCTGTAGTACTGCCTGACCCAGCCCAACGCCTGGTCCGGCCGAAAATCGCCGACCAGGATGACGACTGCGTTGTCCGGCCAGTAGAAGGTGTCGTAGAAACGGCGCAGCTTGTCCACGCTCACATGCTCGATGTCGCTGCGCCAGCCAATGGTGGGATGGTGATAGGGGTGCGCCTGGTAAGCAGTGGCCATGACCTGCTGGAACAATGCGGTGAAAGGACTGTTTTCGCCCCGCTCGTACTCGTTGCGCACCACCGTCATCTCGCTGGCCAGATCTTCCGGGCGCAGCAGGAGGTTGCGCATGCGGTCGGCCTCGATGGCGATGTAGCCTTCCAGGGCATCGCGACCGAGCGTGCCGAAGTAGTTGGTGCGGTCCGTCGAGGTGGTTGCGTTGAAGGTCGCGCCCACTCGCTCCATGTAGCTGTTCAATGAGTTGCCGAGCGCCGTGTTGTAGTGGCGGCTGCCCTTGAACATCAGGTGCTCGAGCAGGTGGGTGTCGCCGGTCGTGCCGGTGCCTTCGTTGCGTGAACCCACTTGGTACAACACCTGGAAACTGACTACCGTCGCTGCCGGGTCGGGCAGGGCAAGCACGGTGAGACCATTGGCATCCAGACGGTATTCGTCGATACCGCCCAGGGAGCGGACGTGGGTAAAGCCCGCTACCTCGACGGGTTGGGCCATCGCCGTGCCTGCAATCAACAGGCACAGTGAGAGCCCGGTGCATATCAAACGTCGTACTGACATGGAACGTCCTTTGGTGTGGGCAGGATGAACGCGGAAGATGGGGCGCCGGCTCGGCAGGTCAGTTGACCTGCCATGCGCCGAGCGCGGCGAACGTGAAGTTTTTCATATTTTCCGATGCGCGTTGACCGGTGGCGTATGGCGGGGACATCAATGCCGTGATGCGCTCGTTGACGGCCATGCGCTGTTTGACCGTCGATGCGTAGCGACAGACGGCGCGATCTCCTTTGAATGTGCAGATCACCTGAAAGCGATTGTCGGGCTTGGACTTGTTCGATGGCGCATCGCTCTGGGGGCCGGCGGCAAACAACGCAGGCAGGGGACCGTTCGACGCTGACGCATCGGCGGAAAATCGGGACTCGTCGCCGGTGCTCCGGTCGAGCGTGATGGCAATGGAGGCACGACTGGGCAGTCTGTCGCAAGCAAGGAAGTTCGGAGGCCAATGGCCCGCGTTGACTCGGGTGGTATGCTGCGTTGCCGGTTCCGCCATCGGGGGCGTGGCGGCCTCGGTGTTCATCGAGGCCGGTACGGAAACCAACATCGCAAGTCGGCGCGCGAGCACGCGCAAGGTGGCGACCTTCATTCGGCATCCCGTTCCAGGGTAAGGGCGATCGACGCACGACCGCAATCGACAGGCTCGTGCGGCTCGACGTCGTGACATCGAAGGCAGCGCGGCCCCGTTGCGAACTGGTGAGCCAAATTCGACCTCACGTGGCAATGCAGGCGGGGCAGGGAGGCTCAGGTGCGATGCTACTTCGCGCCCCATCATCGTGAAATGAGACGAGTTCGAATTCTTGGGGCAGACCGGCGTATTCGTCGGTATGACCGGCCCGTGAGAGATTGTGAACGCAGGCTGCGTTTCGCGGTCCTTTCGGCCGAAATCCCGCGATTGAAGCACACCGGGATCGGAGGGAGGCGTGGCGCTCTCAGCGCATCGAATTCCATTGTTTGGGCGTCGCGCGCCGATCGGACGGCAATGCGTTGCTTCAAAATGAAAGGGGCATATCGAACTGCCTTGCATGACGGGCCGCTGGCGGGGCGTGCATCCGATTTGACGGTCGATGCCGTTGCCGGCCGCCTGTTTTGCTTCGCCGAACCCTAAATCGCTGTAAACTCACGCTTTTGCTGCCACGCCCCCACATTCCAGATGTCCCACTCCCCCAAAGTAGGGTTCGTATCCCTCGGGTGCCCGAAAGCCCTCGTCGATTCCGAACAGATCATCACGCAACTGCGTGCCGAAGGTTATGAAATCTCCGGCACCTACGACGGCGCCGACCTCGTCGTCGTGAACACCTGTGGCTTCATCGACGAAGCCGTGCAGGAAAGCCTCGACGCGATCGGCGAAGCGCTGACCGAGAACGGCAAGGTGATCGTCACCGGCTGTCTCGGCGCGAAGTCGAGCGCCAGCGGCTCGAACCTGATCGAGGAAGTCCACCCGAAGGTGCTCGCCGTCACCGGCCCGCACGCGGTGGGCGAAGTGATGCAGGCCGTGCATTCGCACCTGCCGAAGCCGCACGACCCGTTCACCGACCTCGTGCCGGCGGCCGGCATCAAGCTCACGCCGCGCCACTACGCGTACCTGAAGATCTCCGAAGGCTGCAACCATCGCTGTACGTTCTGCATCATCCCGTCGATGCGCGGCGATCTCGTGTCGCGTCCGGTCGCCGAAGTGATGCTGGAAGCCGAGAACCTGTTCAAGTCGGGCGTGAAGGAACTGCTCGTGATCTCGCAGGACACGAGCGCGTACGGCGTCGACGTGAAGTACCGCACGGGCTTCTGGAACGGCAAGCCGATCAAGACGCGCATGACCGACCTGGTCGCCGCGCTCGGCGAGCTCGCGGCACAGTACGGCGCATGGGTGCGCCTGCACTACGTGTACCCGTACCCGAGCGTCGACGAAGTGATTCCGCTGATGGCCGAAGGTCCGTTCAAGGGCCACGTACTGCCGTATCTCGACGTGCCGTTCCAGCACGCGCATCCGGAAGTGCTGAAGCGCATGAAGCGTCCGGCGAACGCCGAGAAGGTGCTCGAGCGCGTGCAGAAGTGGCGCGAGATCTGCCCGGACCTGACGATCCGCAGCACGTTCATCGCGGGCTTCCCCGGCGAGACGGAAGAGCAGTTCGAAACGCTGCTCGACTTCATCCGCGAGGCGGAACTCGATCGCGTCGGCTGCTTCGCGTATTCGCCGGTCGAAGGCGCGACGGCAAACGAACTCGACGGCGCGCTGCCGGATGAGGTTCGCGAGGAGCGTCGTGCACGCTTCATGGAAGTCGCCGAGGAAGTGTCGGCGAACCGCATTCAGCGCAAGGTCGGCAAGACCCTCAAGGTGCTGATCGACGAAGTCAGCGAGGAAGGCGGGATCGGCCGCACGGCGGCCGATGCGCCGGAGATCGACGGCGTGGTCTATGTCGAGCCGGCGGCGAAGGCCTCGAAGCGCTACAAGGTCGGCGATTTCGTGTCCGTGAAGATCACGGGCGCCGACGGCCACGATCTGTGGGGCGAGGTGTAAGCGATGGCCGCCGCATTCCCGGAGATCCTCGCACTCGGCGAAGCGATGATCGAATTCAACCAGTCGCAGCCGGGCCGGCCTGAATTCCTGCAGGGCTTCGGCGGCGACACGTCGAACTTCTGCATCGCCGCGGCGCGCCAGGGCGCGTCGACGGGTTTCGTGTCGGCGATCGGCGACGATCCGTTCGGCCGGCTGCTGGCCGACATGTGGCGCGCGGAACGCGTCGACACGACTTACGTGCGGATCGATCGCACGGCGCCGACCGGCGTGTATTTCGTCACGCACGGCGCCGACGGCCACCAGTTCGACTATCTGCGCGCCGGCTCGGCGGCGAGCCGCTATGCGGCAGGCGACCTGCCGCTCGACGCACTGGCCGCCGCGAAGGCGGTGCACCTGTCGGGCATCAGCCTCGCGATCAGCACGGCTGCGTGCGACGCCGCGTTCGCGGCGATCGACCACGCGCGCCGCAACGGTGCGAAGGTCAGCTTCGACACGAACCTGCGCCTGAAGCTGTGGCCGCTGCCGCGCGCCCGCGCGGTGATGCGCGAGGCGCTGCGCCAGACGGATATCTGCCTGCCCAGCTGGGACGACGTGACGGCAATCACGGGCGCGAACGATCGCGACGCGATCGTCGACGCGATGCTTGAACACGGGCCGCAGGTCGTTGCGCTGAAGCTCGGCAAGGAAGGCGCCTACGTGGCGACGCCGAACGAGCGGCGCGTCGTGCCGGGTTTCTCGGTCGAAGCCGTCGACGCGACGGGCGCGGGCGACTGCTTCGGCGGTGCCTTCGTCGCGCGGATCGTCGCGGGCGACGATCCGTTCGCGGCGGCGCGTTACGCGAACGCCGCGGCGGCATTGTCGACGACGGGCTACGGCGCGGTCGCGCCGATTCCGCGGCGCGAGGCGGTGGAGCGCCTGATGCAAGGCTGATGCGCAATACGCGCGCCGGCCGCGGCCCCGTATGACGGCCAGCGCATCGCCGCAATTTACGAGCGAATCTGAAGCAAGGAGCAACACAAGGTGGGTCGATATTCGCAATGGCAACGGGCGCTCGTCGTCGCGGGCGCGCTGGCGGCGGGCATGGCGATGCCGGGCGTGGTCGCGGCGCAGGCTGTCGCGCCGGGCATGCAGCAGGACGAACCGGCACCGGCGCGGCCGCTGAAGCCGAATCCGGAGTTTGCCCGCCTGCCGCGCTACGAAGGCACGCTCGGCGACCGCCCGATCGTCGTGCATCTCGGCCCGAAGACGGACGAGGAAGGCGTGCACGGCGAATACCAGTTCGCGGATACGGGCGAGGTCGTACTGCTCGCGGGCGATCGCGACGGCGACACGCTTGAAATCGAGGAATCGAACGACGGCACGAACATCACGGGCGTGTGGATCGGCCGCTTCGACGCGACGGGCACCCTGAAGGCCGACCGGATGAACTCGGACGAGTCGGATCCGCAGCCCGTCGTTCTGCGTCTCGCGCCGGGCAAGCGCGCGGCGCTGCAGGTGCGCGACGGCCGCGTGCAGGAAATCGAGACGGTGGGCGGCGTCGTCAACCTGCGCACCGACAACTGAACCCGCGCTGGCTCGGCGCGCGCGGCGCGCATTGTACCGGGCCAATCGTGCCGATTTTGGCTAATCTGGCGACTTGTTCCGCAACCGAACGGCCTCGTGCCCGGCTTCCTGTCATGACTGCATCCACTCCCAAGCGCGCGCTGCAAACCCGCATCGTTCAACCCGACGACGCGATCCCGGAAGGTTTCCGTTCGTTCGTGCCGCCGGTCGCGCGCGCGTCGACGGTCGTGTTTCCCGATCTCGCGACGATGCGTGCGCTCGTCTGGCACAACGACAACCAGTGGCGCTACGGGCTGCATTCGACGCCGACGTCGCTCGCGCTCGCGCAGCGGCTTGCCGAGATCGAGGGCGGCACGCATGCGCTGCTGCAGCCGTCGGGCCTCGCGGCGATCATGAACGTCTATTTCGGGATCGTGAAAGCCGGCGACGACGTGCTGATTCCGCACAACGTGTACGGGCCGAACGCCGATTTCGGCAACTGGCTCGCGAAGGATTTCGGCATTACCGCGCGCTACTACGATCCGCTCGTCGGTGCCGGCATCGCCGACCTGATCCAGCCGAACACGCGGCTGATCTGGATCGAGGCGCCCGGCTCGGTGACGATGGAAGTGCCCGACGTGCAGGCGATCACGGCGGCCGCGAAGGCGCGCGGCATCGTCACCGCGATCGACAACACCTTTTCGGCCGGGCTCGCGTTCAAGCCGTTCGAGCACGGCGTCGATATCTCGGTGCAGGCGCTGACCAAGTACCAGTCGGGCGGCAGCGACGTGCTGATGGGCGCGACGATCACTGCGAGCGCCGACCTGCAGGCGAAGCTGAAGCTCGCGCGGATGCGCTGCGGGATCGGCGTGTCGGTCGACGATTGCTCGCTCGTGCTGCGCAGCCTGCCGAGCATGCAGGTGCGCTTCGACGCGCACGGCAAGAGCGCGCTCGCGCTGGCGCAATGGCTGAAGGCGCGGCCGGAGATCGCCACGGTGCTGCATCCGCAGATCGCCGACTGTCCGGGGCACGCGTCGTTCATGCGCGATTTCACCGGTGCGGGCGGGCTGTTCTCGGTGGTGTTCGACGAACGCTACAGCGCGGAGCAGGTCGACCGCTTCGTCGAGTCGCTCGAACTGTTCGCGATCGGCTGGAGCTGGGGCGGCGCATGCAGCCTTGCGATGCCTTACGACGTCGCGTCGATGCGTCCGGACTGGCCGCATCGCGGCACGCTGGTGCGTTTTTATGTCGGCCTGGAAGACGAAGCCGACCTGCGCGCGGACATCGAACGCGCGATGCAGGCCGCACTCGGCTGATCGCCGGCCGGTCAGGTTCCCCGGCACGACAAAACGCCGGCGCGATGCCACATCGCGCCGGCGTTTTTCATTTGACGCGCGGCAGGATCAGAACAGCCGCAGCAGCCCGTCGAGGCCGACGTGATCGAACGCGACCGTCGCCGCGTCGCGCACGACGGGTTTCGCGTGGTACGCGACCGACAGCCCGGCTTCGGCCATCATCTTCAGGTCGTTCGACCCGTCGCCCATCGCGATCGCGCGGCTCGGCTCGAGGCCGAGCGACGCGCACGTCTCGCGCAGCAGGCGCGCCTTCACGTCGGCGTTGACGATCTCGCCGAGCACCTTGCCGGTCAGCTTGCCGTCGACGATCTCGAGCGTGTTCGCATGCGCGTAGTCGAGGCCGAGGCGCGCCTTCAGCCGCTCGGTGAAGAACGTGAAGCCGCCCGACACGAGCAGCGTCTTCATGCCGGCGGCCTTCACGCCGGCGAGCATCGTCTCGGCGCCCGGCGTCAGTTGCAGCCGTTCCTCGTACACGCGTTCGAGCGCGTGCGCGTCGAGCCCGGCCAGCAGCGCGACGCGGCGCGTGAGGCTTTCGTTGAAGTCGCGGATCTCGCCGCGCATCGACGCCTCGGTGATCTCGGCGACTTGCGTTTTCAACCCGCAGAAATCGGCGATCTCGTCGATGCATTCGATCGTGATCAGCGTCGAATCCATGTCCATCACGGCCAGCCCGAAATCGGCGAGCGTGCGGCCGGCCTCGACGAACGCGAAGTCGAGCGCGTGCGTGCCGCAGTACGCGTCGATGTCGAGGCGCTGTGCCGGGCTCGCGTCTTCGATGCGCAGCGCATGATCGTCGGTCTGCACGATGCGGGTGCCGCGCGACAGCGCGAGCAGCGGTTTGTGATGGGCGTCCGACAGCGGCGCAAGGCTCTGGATGACGAGGTTGTGGGTCATGACGGGATGGTTGGGAGGCGTATGAAAAGCGTGCGCGGCCAATAGGCGGCCGTCTGCGTGCGTGGCCCCGTTCGACTGCGGGCCATTGCGTCGCGAACGCGCCATTGTAGCCGGTTGGCCGGGCCGGGCGGTCGCGGCAGGAACGAATCCTGAGGCCCGACTCGAACCGGCACGCCCGCGGCGCGAGCCGAACGAAGGCACCTATCGCCCGTCCGCGCGATCCCAGTACGGCGGATCGCCGAAATGCTCGGCCAGGAACGCGATGAACGCGAGCGTCTTCAGCGGCACGTGTGTGCGGCTCGGGTAGACGGCCCAGATCGCGACGTCGTCGGCGAACGGATAGTCGTCGAGTATCGTGACGAGCGCGCCGCTCGCGAGCAGCGGGCCGACGTCCCAGGTCGACTTGATCGCGATCCCGAAGCCGTCGACCAGCGCTTCGCGGATCGCCTCGCCATTGCTCGCGACGAGCCGGCCGCCGACCCGCACGGTCAGCGGGCCTTGCGGCGTCGTGAACGACCAGTCGCGCTGGTCGCCGAGGATCACGCATTCGTGCTGCGTCAGGTCGGCCGGATGGCGCGGCGTGCCGTGCCCGGCGAGATACGCGGGCGAGCAGCACAGCACGCGGCGGTTGGCGGCGAGCTTGCGCGCGACGAGCGTCGAATCCTTCAGCGCGCCGAGGCGGATCGCGACGTCGTAGCCGTCGTCGACCAGGTCGACGATCTCGTCCGACAGCCGCAGGTCGAGCGACACGGACGGATAGCGGCGCAGGAATGCGGGAATCACCGGCGCGACATGCTGCCGGCCGAACGACGACGACATCGACACCTTCAGCCGCCCGTACGGCTCGGTGCGGCCGTGGCCGACCGATGCGCGCGCGGCGTCGGCGGCCGACAGCAGCGTGTCGGCGTGCGCCATGAATACCTCGCCGTCCTGCGTGAGGCTGATACGGCGCGTGGTGCGGTGCAGCAGCCGTGCGCCGAGCTGACGCTCGAGTTGTGCGATGCGCGCGCTCGCGACCGCGGCCGACACGCCGAATTCGCGCCCGGCCGCGCTGACGTTCGCGAGCAGGGCCGCGCGAACGAACAGCGCGACGTCGAGCAGGTCGAGCGGCTTGTCGGGGGCCGGAATCGGATCGGAAGCCATTATTCTGAATTTCCTGAAAATGTTTCAGGAAATATAGCGGTTTTCTCGAATGATCGGGTTGCCTACGATGATGTTCATGGGGCTGCGCCGCAGCTCCCAGGTTTCCCTGAAGGAGTTTCGTGATGAAGGCCGTTGGACTGACCCGTTATCTGCCGATCGATGACCCGCAAGCCTTGCTCGACGTGGAGCTGCCGCAGCCCGTGCCGGGCCCGCGCGACCTGCTTGTGAAGGTCGAGGCGATTTCCGTGAACCCGGTGGACACCAAGGTGCGCGCGCCGAAGCCGCAGGTCGAGGACACGCCGCGCGTGCTCGGCTGGGATGCGGCGGGCACGGTGGTCGCGGTCGGTGCCGACGTCACGTTGTTCCGGCCCGGCGACGAAGTGTTCTATGCGGGCAGCATCACGCGGCCCGGCGCGAACAGCGAATTCCATACGGTCGACGAGCGGATCGCCGCGCTGAAGCCGCGTACGCTCGATTTCGCCGCGGCGGCCGCGCTGCCGCTCACCGCACTGACCGCGTGGGAGGCGCTGTTCGACCGGCTGCGCGTGTCGCCGCAAGGTGCGGACGCCGGCAAATCGGTGCTGATCATCGGCGGCGCGGGTGGCGTGGGCTCGATCGCGATCCAGCTCGCGAAGGCGCTCGGCAAGCTGCACGTGATCGCGACCGCGTCGCGGCCGGCGTCGGCCGAATGGGTGCGCGCGCTGGGCGCGGATGCGGTGGTCGACCATTTCGGCGACTTGCCTGCGCAGTTGCGCGAGGCCGGGCATCCGAGCGTCGACTACGTGCTGATCTTCAACGATACCGATCGTCATTTCCCTGCCGCTGCGGAGGTAATCCGGCCGCAGGGCAGCATTTGCACGATCGTCGAGAACGACAAGCCGGTGCCGGTCGAACTGCTGAAGGCGAAAAGTGCGGCGTTTCACTGGGAGTTCATGTTCACGCGTGCGATGTTCGAGACGCCGGACATGATCGAGCAGCACCGGATCCTCGGCGAAGTCGCGCGGCTCGTCGACGGCGGCACGCTGCGCACCACGCTCGGCGAACAGCTCGGCACGATCAATGCCGCGAACGTGCGGCGCGCGCACCAGCTGCTCGAGGCCGGGCGTGCGATCGGCAAGCTCGTGCTGAGCGGCTTCTGAGCCGGTATCGCGCGTAAGGTTGCGGCGCCGCGAACGCAAGCGGGGTAACACCCGATGCGTTTGCGGCGCATTGCACCCCGCTTGGCGGTAGACTGGCAGCGCATCATGCATCGAAAACCGCGCGGCACGCGCGTGCCGCCGCATACCAAGGAGGTCAGCATGAGCCAACGCAGCTTGTCAGTCGCCGCATCGTGGTCGGTCGTGTTCGCGGCGGCGTGCGTCAGCGCGAGCGTATTCGCGGCGCCGCCGGTCAAGGGCAGCCTGAAGGGCGGCGGCACCGGACAGCTCGAATACACCGTCAAGGTCGAATCGAAGACCTTCGGCAACACGCAGGAGACCCGCAAGATCCGCTCGGGCGAGACGGACGACTTCAACTGGAAGTCGGTGCCGCCGAGCGGTGCGGTCGCGATGCCGGACGGTTGCCCGAACGCCGACAGCCTGCCGCGCGATGCGAACGGCGCGATGGTCCGCCAGACCCAGGTGCGGCTCGCGCCGTCGATCGACGCGAAGGGCGTCGCCAACGTGCAGATGAGCTTCCAGGCGGCCGCGCCGAAGGGCACGCGCAGCGTGACGGCCGGCGGCAAGTCGCTGCAATGCCCGGACGTCGCGTCGGTGAGCCAGGTGAAGTGGGTGTCGATCCCGACCAACGGCGGTTCCAAGTCCGTCACGATGAGCGACGGCACGAAGGTGACGGTGTCGATCAAGCGCTGAACGGCGCGCGCGGGACGCTGCCGGAACCGGTGCGCGCGCAACGGATTCGACGCGCGGGCCGGCCCGGCGGCGCGTGAGCGTTTCGTGTCGCCGTCACGATGCTTTCCCGCGACCCGCTCGCGGTGCCGTGCTGCGGCAGCGGTATGGCGGCCGCCCGGCATGCGGCGGTGTCGCGCGTCGACCTGCGTGACGTCATGCGAATGTCACGCTATGCTCGCCCGCATCATCCACTTCCCGTAACGACATCCCGATGAAATGCCGAATCCGCGCATTGCTGTGCGCCATTGCGTTCGCCGCCATGCACGCGCACGCGGCCGACGATTGCGGTTTCGTGAAAAAGGTCGAGCTGCCGTCCCGGCAGCAGGTAGCCGTCGTGTCGAGCGGCGCGCTCGAACCGTGCTCGACCGGCAGCTACGCGGTGCGGGTGTATTCGACCGCGCATGCCGCCGCCGGCTTCGATACCGACGACTACGTGACGGGCGCGCTGCATGCGCGTGACGGTACGGTTACCGATGCGTTCACGGCCGACCTCGGTGCGCGGGCGCCGCAGGCGCTCGTCGTGACGACACGCTCGGCCGGCAGCGGCGGTTATGTCGGCGCGCAGGCCTATGTGACGACGCCGCGCGCGGTGCGGCTCATTGCGTCGGTCGACGGGCTCGCAGCGGACGCGGACATCGCGGCCGCATTGCGGCAGGCGATCGGCAAGCGTCGCGGCGCGCGCTGACCGGCGAACCGCGCGAACGCATCGCGCGGCGACTCCGCGTGTCAGTGCGCGCGTTCCTCGAGCCGCGATGCGAGAAAGCGGTGATCCGCCGAGAACAGCCGGCGATAGGTCATCAGCACTGCGCCGACGGTGCCGAGCGCGGAAGCCGCGGCGATCAGGAACATGATCACGATCTGGTAGCGCACGGCCTGCAGCGGCGACTGGCCGGCCAGCACCTGGCCCGTCATCATTCCCGGCAGGCTCACGACGCCGACGACGGCCATCTGGTTCAGCGTCGGCAGCATGCCTGCGCGCACGGCCTGGCGCGCGGCGTCCTGCGCGGCTTCCCAGCGCGTCGCGCCGAGCGCGAGTGCGGTTTCGACGCGGTCGCGGCGCGCCGTGAGCTCCTCCATCATCCGCTCGACGCCGAGCGACACGCCCGTGAGCGTATTGCCGAGAATCATCCCGAGGATCGGAATCGCGTATTGCGGTGCGTACCACGGATGGATGCGGATCACGACGAACAGGCCGACCGCCGCGACGAACCAGCTGCTGAACCAGATCGATGCGATGCTGTCGATGCGCTGGCCGCGGTAGGTGCGCTTGCCGCGCCCGGCGCCGGCGAACCCGGCGATCAAGGTCATCAGCGCGGTGAGCGGCAGCACGATGTACCAGTGAGGATGACCGAATACCCAGCCGAGCACGTAGCCGATCGCGAGCAACTGCACGACGGTGCGCACGGCCGCGAGCGCGAGCTTGCGGCCGAGGCCGAGCGACAGTGCCATCGAGATCGCGCCGTTGACCGCGACGAGCGCGGCGGCGATGCCGACGTCGACGAGGCTCAGGTCCTGCAGTGCGGGGCTCATCGTGTTGCCTCCGTCGGGGCGGCAACGTGTATCACGCCGGCCTGCATCACGAGCCGCATCGTGCCGATCCGTGCGGCCTGGGCGGGATCGTGCGAGATCCACATGTACGCGCGGGCCTCGGGCGCCGCGTCGAACCATGCGCCGACGAGCGACTCGATCGCGCGCGCCGATTCGGGATCGAGCGCGGAGGTCGGCTCGTCGAGCAGCAGCACGTCGGGATCGAGCTGCAGCACGCGCAGCAGCGCGGCGATCTGGGCTTCGCCGCCCGACAGGTCGCTCGCACGCTTGTCGAGGAAGTCGGGGCCGCGGCCGGCCTGCGCGGCGAGCGCTTCGGCGCGCGCGCGATCGAACGCGACGTCGCGATAGATCGCCATGTGCTGGAAGGTATAGAACAAAAGAAGCGCAATTTTCTGCTGGTCATGGCTACCGGCACCGGCAAGACCCGCACTTGTATCGCCATG
>JABLTH010072615.1_pt1 | contig 17648 bp, 19 predicted proteins | sample 7875711 | NCBI WGS metagenome assembly JABLTH01 (sample SAMN14941262, study PRJNA633318) | bioreactor metagenome | isolation source: bioreactor | place: China | collected 2019-03-05 | reverse complement strand
GTTGTTGTAGGTCTTCAGCCACTGGTCACCCTTCCAGTCCTGGGTGACTTCGGTGTACAGCTCGTCGCTGCCATCGGTCCAGATCGTCGCGACCGAGCCCGACGGAATGATGTAGGCCTGATCGTAGAACGACTGGAGGACCGCGTTGCTGTCCGCACCGCGCGTGTCGAAGATCACCGGGTAATCGGTGACCGCGCAACCGAGGCTGAACACCACGGCCGCCAGGAACGAGGCAACCAGCACCTTCCGCATCGAATGGCTCCTTTCCTCCGGTCTCCCCGCACGCGCGGGTGCCGGATGCACCTTGCCAGCCCGGCCCGCCCGGTTGCCGTCTCGTCCCGCGGACGAATCCGACCCTGGGCGAACCCGAACGGAAGCCCCCGCTCCCGAACTCAGGCTTGGCTGAGACAGTACGGTGGCGCCCCGGATCGGCAACGCTTTTTTTCGCTGTCGGGCCCCGAAAGAGCCGACCGCACAAGGGATTACGGCGAGTTAGCCAGTGACGCGGCGCAGCCGGCCGAGCAGCGTGAAAGCGAACGCGGCGGCGCTCAGGGTCGCGATGCACGCGACGCGGTACGGCCAGTGATAGTCGATGCCGAACACCACCTCGCCGACGAACGGCCCGAGGATGCGCCCCAGGCTGCCGAGACCCTGGTAGATGCCGAGCACGCCGCCGACCTCGTCCGGCTCGGCGAAGCTCGACGTCAGGGACGAGAGCGAGGGGTTGATGATCCCCGTCCCGAAGGCGAGGCACATCAGCACGAGCCCGGTCGACACGAGGTTCGGCAGGTAGGACAGCGAGCCCAGCGCGAGCCCGCCGATGACCATGCCGGCGGCGACGAGGCGCGCCTCGCCGAAGGCCTTCTGCAGCCGGCCGATCAGCCCGCCCTGCACGACCGCGGCGACGACCCCGATCCCCGCGAAGATCAGGCCGATGTTCTTCGGCTCGAGCTCGAAGCGCAGGTTCAGGAGCTGCGCGAACGTGGCCTCGAAGTTCGAGAAGCCGAAGATCGTCAGGAAGAACATCACGAGGCACAGCCCGAGGTGCGGGTGGCCGAGCGCGTGCCCGAGCGCGCGCACGTCGAACGGCGCGCGGCGCGTGCGGTCCTGCACGCCGACGACGCGCGTCTCGGGGAGCAGCGTCCAGCACATCGCGAACGCGACGAGCGACGTGACCGAGGCCGCGAAGCCGGGGAACGCGGGGCTGATCCCGTACAAAACGCCGCCGAAGAACGGCCCGAGGATGAAGCCGAGCCCGAACGCGGCGCCGATGATGCCCATCCCCTTGGCGCGCGTCTCGGGCGTCGTCGTGTCGGCGATGACGGCCTGCGCGGTCGAGATGTTGCCGCCCGCAGAGCCCGCGATGACGCGCGAGAGGAACAGGAGCGGCAAGGTGCCCGCGAACCCGAGCAGCGCGTAGCCGGCCGCCGCTCCCGCGAGCGAGACGAGCATCACGGGCCGCCGCCCGACGCGGTCGGAGAGCCGGCCGAGGATCGGCGCGAACAGGAACTGGCACAGCGAGTACGTGGCCATGAACAGGCCGAAGGTCCACTTCGAGGGCTCGTACTGCCTGGCGTAGAACGGCAGCAGCGGGATCACCATCCCGAAACCGACGAGGTCGATGAAGACGACGAGGAACAGCGTGCCGAGCACGCCCTTCCCCGGCTGCTTCGGTGCCGTCGTGACGTCCGCGGCCGATTCGCTCATTCGCCGATCACCCGCACCTCGACGCGCCGCGTGTGCGGCGCGCGCCGGTGCTCGAAGAGATAGAGGCCCTGCCACGTCCCGAGCAGCGGGCTCCCGTCGCCGACGGGAATGACCTCCGACGTGTGCGTGAGCGCGGTGCGGACGTGGCTCGGCATGTCGTCCGGGCCCTCGTCGTCGTGCGTCCACAGAGAATCGTTCTCGGGCACGAGCCGCGCGAAGAACGCCACGAGGTCGCGATGCACGCGCGGGTCCGCGTTCTCCTGGATCACCAGGCTGGCGCTGGTGTGGCGGACGAACACCACGGCGAGGCCGTCGCCGACGCCGGACTCGGCGACGGCGCGGCGCAGCTGCGGGGTGAGGTCGTACAGGCCGATCCCGCGGGTCGCGACTTCGAGGCTGGCGCGATGCATGGCGGGCAGGATACGCCGCGCGCGGAGGCCCCGCGACCGACCCGCCGCCGGACGCCCGGCCGTGCCGGAACTTCGCGCGCCCGCGCCTGTCTCAAGGGGATGGAGGGCAACGTGGCCGCTACGCTCTGCGCCCCGCTCCCCGCGGGCTGTGGCATCCTCGGCGGGATGATCCGCGAGCAGGATGCGCAGGCTTCCGTCGACCGCCTCCTCGAACGGGCGCGCAAGGGCGACCGCGAGGCGTTCGACCGGCTCGTGGCGCTGCACCTGCCCGCGGTGTGGCGCGTCGTGTACCGCGTCGTGCGCCACCAGGAAGACGCCGAGGACGTCGTGCAGGAGGTCTTCCTCACCGCGTGGCAGGGTCTCGCCACGTTCCGCGGCGACGCGAAACTCTCGACGTGGCTGCACCAGATCGCGCTCACGCGCGCGATCAACCACCTCGAGCGCGCCGCCGAGCGCCTGCGGCGCAACTCGCGTCCGCTCGAGGCGACCGGCGAGGACACGAGCGGCGGCGAGATCGACGGCGGCCCCGCGTGGGAAGCCGAACGGCGCACCGACTCGCCGCTCGCCGCGCTCGAGGCGCAGGAGCTGCGCCGCCGTCTCGCGGTGTGCCTCGACCGGCTGCCCGGCGCGTGGCGCGTCGTGCTCGCGCTGCGCGACGGCGAGGACATGTCGTACGAACGGATCGCCGAGGCGGCGCAGCTCGCGCTCGGCACCGTGCGTTCGCGGCTCGCGCGCGCACGCAAGGCACTGCGCGACTGCCTGCGCGCGGCGAAGGACGTCCGGCCATGACGCGCCCGCACGACCACCCGACGCCCGAGGACCTGTCCGCCTACATCGACGGCGAGCTCGACCGCGCGCGCCGGCACGTGGTCGAGGCGCACGTGTCGGGCTGCGCGGCGTGCCGCGCGCTCGTCGACGACCTCGAGACGCTGCGCCTCGTGCAGGGCGCGGACGTGCCGCCCGCGGTGCCCGCGGGCCTCGCGGCGAAGATCGGCGCGCGCCTCGACGCGGTCGCGCCCGCGCGCCGGCCCGCGCCGCGCCCGCGGCGCTGGATGCGGCCCGCGATCGCGGCCGCGGCGACGATCGTGATGGGCACCGTGGTCGCGCTGATCGTCACGCAGCAGGGGCCGGAGCGCGTCGCGCCCGCGCTGCGCGCGCCCGCGGCGCCGGCAGGGCCCGCAGCGTCGACGGCGCCGGACCAGGCGGCGCCGCAGCCGGTTGCGCCGCGGAAGCAGGACAAGGACGAGGAGCGCCGCGCTCCGGCACCCGCGCCCAAGTCCTCGACCGCACCCTCGTCCGCCCCCGCGTCGGCCGAGGAGGCCAGGCAGCGCAACGAAGTCGATCGCCTGCGCACGCTGGGCTACGTCGGCGGTCGCGACGAGGCCGGCGCGCCGCCCGCGCAGCGCCAGGTCGCGGACGCGAAGAAGGAAGCGCAGGCCGACGCGGGCGAGCCGCGTGCGGTGCCGCCGCCGATGCCGCCGCCGCCTCCTCCGCCTCCGCCTCCGTCGAGCCTGCCCGAGGCGAGCGCCGGGGCCGCGGCGAGCGGCACGCTCTCGCGCGCGGACGAACGCGCAACGGCGACGCCCGGCGGCGAGGTCGCCGTGCCGGTCGTGCTCGCCTCGAACGCGCTCGCGAAGGGCGTCGACGCGCCGGCCGACGCGCCCGCACGCCCGATGGAGCAGGTGCGCGCGAAAGCCGCGACGGCGGCTCCGGTCGTGTGGAGCGCGCCCGACACCGACGTGCTGTGGCAGCGCCTCGTGGGCTTCGTCGAGGGCGCCGGCGGCCGCGCCGAGCGCACCGCGGCGGGGCGCACGCTGTGGGTCCCGCGCGACAAGCTCCCGCAGCTCATGCAGTGGCTCGCGCGCCAGGGCGCGAGCGGCGTGCCGCAGAACGCGGCGCCCGGGATCAGGATCGAGCTGCGCGAATCGGGCCGGTCCTGATCGGGCGGCCGGGCGGGGCGCGCTCCGCCCCTACGGGCGCGGGAGCTTGCCGCTCGCGCTGCCCGGCCACTCCTCGGGCTCCGCGGTCAGCCGCACCTTGTGCTTGTCGAACACGCCGGGCTCCGCCTCCGTCGGCCCGCCCTTGGGCAGGTCCGCGACCTCGGCGACCCAGTCGGTCTGGTGCAGGAGCGCGCGCACGACCCGCACGTCGGACTCGGTGAGGCGCGCGCGGCCGAAGATGCGGCGCCAGCGGCGCAGGAACGTGCTCGGGTTGGGCGTCTGGATGTAGCCGATGCGCACCCACACGCGCTTCGCGTGCGCGTACATCGCCTCGAGCAGGTCGTGCGCCGCGGGCGGCAGCACGGTCTCGCGCGCGGGGACCTCGAGCCCGGCGCGCGCGGCCTGCGCGAGCGCGTAGCCCGTCACCGCGACCGCGTGCGAGAGGTTCAGCGACGGGCACGCTTCGTCCGAAGGGATCAGCACGTGCCACTGGCACATGTCGATCTCCGGCGTGTAGAGCCCGTTGGCCTCGCGCCCGAAGACGAGCGCCGAGTCCCACGGCACGGCCCACGGCGTGGCCTCGCGGAACACCGCGTCGGGATCGGAGCCGTGGCCGCGATCGTGCCCGACGCGGCGCGAGGTCCCGATCACGGTGCGGCAGTCGGCGACCGCCGCGGCGAGCGACGCGTGCCGCCGCACGCCGTCGAGGATCACCTGCCCCTCGGCGCGCGCGTACCAGCGCGCCTAGTCCGAGTCGGGATCGGCCTTGCCGCCGACGATGTCGAGCCGGCCGAGCCCGAAGTTCCGCATCGCGCGCGCGACCTGCCCGAGGTTCCCGTTGTACTCGGGCTCCACGAGCACGACGCGCACGCGCGCGAGGGCGTCGGTCAGGACCGACACGTCACTTCTTCGGGGACAGCCAGCGGTCCCAGTCGATGTTGCCGCCGGTCTTGATGCCGATGATCTCGCCCGTCTTCGCGACGAGGAACACGGTCGGCGTCTCGCGCACGCGCAGCGCGAGCGAGGCCGACTTGTCGACGTCGAGGAGGTGCGTGCCCGGCTCGTCCTTGACGATCTGCGGCGCCTCGGCCTTGAGCTCGGGCGCGTCGGCGCGCGCGATGTCGATCAGCTGCAGGTCCGCGGGCCGCTTCGTGCGGTACCAGCTCATCAGGCGCGGCAGCTCGGCCTTGCAGTGCGGGCACGACGGCGACCAGTAGAAGACGAGGAGCCGCTTGTCCTTGCCCGCGTACTGCGCGAGCTTGCGGTACGTCGCGCCGTCGAGCTCGGTGACGGCCGCGTCGGGCAGCTTCTGCCCGAGCATGCGGTACACGGGATCGCTCGCGAGGATGCCGAGGGTCGGCACCGGCGCGCCGCGCGAGGCGAGCGTGAGCGCCTCCGCGAACGAGATCCCGACCGTCGGGCTGTTCTGCGTGATGTCCGAGCCGCCGATGCCGCGCAGCACCCCGCCCGCGTCGATGAGCACGAACGCGGGCACCATGCGGATGCCGAGCGCGAGGGCGAGCTGGCCGGTGTCCTCGCGCGGCGGGAAGTGCTTGAGACCCATCAGCGCGAGGCGCTCGGAGATGTCGGACGGGGACTGGCTGGCGGCGAGCGCGGCCACCGGCAGCACGACCGCTTCCGGCGCGAGCACCTGTGCGGCCGCGACCGCGTTGACCAGCGCCTGCTCGGACGCGGCCTCCTTCGGTCGCCAGTACACCATCAGCACCGGGCGCTTGCCGATGTAGGGCGCGAGCTCCTTGCCCGCGGGGCCGCCGCGCTCCTCGAGCAGCGGCGGGGGCACCGGGTCGCCGGGATTGACCAGCGTGCGCGGGCCCATCTGGGCCTGCGCGGCGGTCGCGCACGTCGCGGCGAGAACCAGCGCGAACAGGGCGCGGCGGACCGCGCGGGACGTCGTCTCGAGAGTCATGCGCGGATTATAGAAACCGGGCGCGCGTCCCGCGAACGGCGTGGGGCCGCGGCCCGGAATGCTAGAGTGGCGGCGTGTCCGAGCCCCCCGTGTCCACCGCTGCGCGGTTCAAGGTCGGGCCGGCGTACGCCGGGTTCCGTCTCGACCAGTTCCTCCAGCGGATGATCCCGAAGCTCTCGCGCAGCCGGATCCAGAAGGCGATCGAGGAACGCGTGCGCCTGTCGTGGGAGGCGCCGGTCAAGCCCTCGACGCCGGTCCGCGAGGGCGGCGTCGTGATCGTCGACGACCCGCAGGTCAACGAGGACGAGATCGCGTTCGACCCGCCGGTGCTCTACGAAGACGACGACCTGCTCGCGATCGACAAGCCGCCGGGCGTCGTCGTCCACCCGACGCACAGCCACTACCGCAACACGGTCATCACGCTCCTGCGGCGCATGCGCGGCGAGCCGGACCTCACGCTCGCCCACCGCCTCGACGCGGAGACGTCGGGCGTGCTGCTGATGGGCCGGCACACGTGGGCGGCGCGGAAGATCCAGACCGCGTTCCAGCGCGGCCGCGTGCAGAAGCGCTACCTGGCCGTCGTGCACGGTGCGCCGCCCGAGGACGAGTTCACGACCGACACGCCGCTCGGCGCGGTGAGCGCGGACAAGTTCGTGTTCCGCCAGGGGCCCGGCGCGGAGGACGCGCGCGAGGCGAGGACGGAGCTGCGCGTGCTGTGGCGCGGCGAACGCGTGAGCCTGCTCGAGGCCACGCTGCTCACGGGGCGGCGGCACCAGATCCGCGCGCACCTCGCGCTCGCGGGCTTCCCCGTCGTCGGGGACAAGCTCTACGGCATGGACGACCGCACGTACCGCCGCTACCTGCGGCAGGGCGGGCTCGACGACGACATGCTGACGAAGCTCGGCGGGGCGCGCTCGCTCCTGCACAGTCACCGGCTCGCGCTCCCGCACCCGCGCGACCACGAGCGGATCGTCGAGGTGCTGGCGCCGATGCCGGCCGACATGGCCGCGCTGCTCGCCGCGGAAGGCTGGGCCGGCGGCGCCTCCGCGGGGCCGTGACGCGCGGGACCGCGCCCGCGCTCGCGGCCGCGCTCCTCGCCGGGGCGCTCGCCGCGTGCTCGTCGACCCGCACCGTGTTCGACGGCGCGCGCGAGACGCGGCCCCGCGTGGACGAAGGCCGTCCCGCACCGCCGCAGGCCGCCCCGCCCCGCCCCGCACCGCCCGCCCGGGACACGGACAAGGCCCCGGCCGAGCTGCCGCCGCGCGGTGCGTGGCGCTGGCCGATCGACGGGCCGGTGTCGTCGCGCTTCGGCACGCGCGAGCACGGCGCCTGGCACAACGGGCTCGACATCGCCGCGCGCGAGGGCACCGCGGTGCACGCGGCGCTCGCCGGCGAGGTGAGCTTCGCCGGAACGCAGGGGAACTTCGGGCGGCTCGTCGTGCTCGATCACGGGCGCGGGCTGACCACGTGGTACGCGCACCTCAAGTCGTTCGACGTGCGCCGCGGGCAGAAGATCGGGCAGGGCGAGGCGATCGCGGAGAGCGGGTCGTCCGGCAACGCCCGCGGCCCGCACCTGCACTTCGAGGTGCGGCGCGACGGGAAGCCGATCGACCCGTTGGTGGTGTTGCCGTAGAAATCCACGGAAACCGTTCACCCGGTTGCGTTAGCCCGGGTCAGGACACAGCTTTCGCCCCATGAACGTGCGGATGGTGGACCTGCCCTGCCCGTCCTGCGGGCAGGTGACGACCCTGCCCGAGACCGGGCTGCCGGCGAGCGGCGAGATCGCCTGCGCCGGCTGCGGGGAGGTTCTCTCGTTCCGCTCCGCGCCGCACGGCGTCACGGGCCCGGTCCGCCTGCCCGGCGGCGGGCTCACGTTCGCGCCGCCGCGTCACGAGCCGGTCGAACTCAGCCCGCCCGCACCGCGCTCCACCGGCCCGCACGTGTGCTGCCCGGCGTGCGGGCACCGCTTCGATCCGCGCACCAGCGGACCGGCGCGGCGCACGGTGCTGATCGTCGAGGACACGAACTTCTTCCTCACGCTCGCGACGCAGGTGCTCGGGACGCGCTACGCCGTGATCGCCGCGCGCACGGGCGCCGAGGCGCGCCAGGTGCTCGCGACGCGCTCCGTCGACCTCGTCGTGCTCGACCTGACGCTGCCGGACGCCGACGGGGTCGACGTGCTGCGGTCGATGCCGCGCAGCGGGATCCCCGTGCTGCTCTACACCAGCCGCGACGAGACGCAGATGCTCGGCGCGGACTGGGAAGCGCTGCGCGCACTCGGTGCGCGCGACGTCGTGCACAAGGGCATCAACATCGAAGACGTGCTGCTGCAGAAGGCCGGGGCCCTCCTGGGCCGCTGATCCGGCGGGCGCGGTCGCGCCCGGCGTTCAGGGCGCGGACGGCGACTGCCCGCAGGCGGCGAAGCACGAGGCCGCGTTGGCCTGGGCCGTCGTCGTGCAGCGCTCGTGATCCGTGAACGCCTGCTGCCGCGCCGCGTCGACCTGGCGGGTGCAGTCGTAGTAGGCCCTGGGATTGAACGGCAGGTAGCGGTTGCACTGCTTCTGCTGCTCGGCCAGTTCCTTCAGCTTCTGCGTGTAGGCCGTGTCGCACGCACCCTGCGCCTGGGCGAACGTCTGCTGGCAGGCCTGCTCGCACTCCGTCGAGGAACTCGACGCGAACCCGAAAACCAGCGTGCCGCCGACCAGGATCGCCAACCCGAACTTGCGCACCGTCGCTTTCGTCATCTCTTCTCCCCGCCCCCACGCTCCGCGCACGCCGGGGCCGCATATGACTACCCTCAACCGGGGTTCGCGACAATGACGCCAAGGTGAAATGCTGCAGGAAACCGTCAGCAGCCGTGGGACATTCGCAATCCGCGTCAGGCCGGACCGAATCCGCGTCAGGCCAGGCCGCGCTGGGTCAGGTCGTCCTCGTCGAAGCCGAGGTAGTGACCCACTTCGTGGAGCAGCGTGATCCGGATCTCCTGCAGCAGCGTCTCGCGATCGGGGCACATCCGCTCGAGGTTCCGCTTGTACAGGAAGATCTGGTCCGGGAGCCGCGGCGCGTCGCTGCCGGTCCGCTCGGGGAGCGGGACGCCGACGTACAGCCCGTAGAGGCACGGGTCGAGCGGCGGGTCGAACTCCGTGAGGTCCTGTTCGCGCGGCAGGTCCTCGACGAGGACCGCGAGGTTCTTCAGCTCGCGGCGGATGTCGTCGGGCAGCTCGGCGAGCGCGTGCTGCACGGTGCGGTCGAACTCGTCGCGGTCGATGCGCGTCGGGAGCGGGTAGTCCTCGGGACCGTGCTGGTGCGCCGTGTGGAAGTAGCGCTCGGCGTGGTCGTACCCGCCGCGGCGCTCGAGGCACAGCGCCATCCAGTAGCACGCCTGCGGGTCGGTGTTGTCGATCTCGAGCGCGCGCGACAGCACGGCCTCGGCGTCCTCGAACTCGCACATCTCGAACAGCGACAGCCCGAGGTCGGCGAGCGCCATCAGGTCTTCGGGCTCGCGGGCGATGACTTCCTCGAGCAGCGGGACCGCTTCCTCGTACCGGCCCTGTTCGATGAGGGCCGAGGACACGACCTGCCGCGCGTCGAGCGAGTCCGGCTCGAGCATCAGCGCGCGACGCCCCAGCGCCTCCGCCTCGTCGAAATCCTCGCGCTCCAGCGCGTCCTGGGCGCGGCGGACGAGGTCGTCGTGGTTCCTGGGGGGCCGCCTGTTCATCAAGGTTTTTCCCGCGCGAGGGCGCAACAGTACCGGTCGTTTCCCGGATCGCTGGGGAGAATAGCACCGGCCCCAGACGGGGGCGAACACGTCGCCAGCGTGGAGCCGGCAGCGTAGAATCCCGCTCCATGAACCCCTCCTTGGCGGTCGCCGGGCTCTTCGCCGCGGCGCTCCTGTCCCCGCTCGCGGCCCTCGCCCAGGCCGAGGCGCCGGCCCCGGCGCCCGCTCCGGAGCCCATTGCGCCGCTCTACCGCGCGCAGCGCCACTTCGAAAACGGCGCCGCATTCCTCACCGCGCTGCCGGCCGGGACGAAGGTCACGCTGAACCGGCTGGACGGAAGTGCGTTCACGCTGGTGCTCGAGAACGGCAAGCTGAAGGGCACGCTGCCGAAGCCGAGCCTGTCCGAGGACGGACACACCTGGACCACGCCGTTCGGCTACCGCATCTTCCGCAACGACACGGCGCTGCAGATCGATTCGCCGCGCGGCAACTGGACGCGGCTGATCATCGTGGGGAAGACCTTCTTCGCGTCGACGAAGCACGGCCAGTCGTGGTCGCGCAAGTTCGGCGATTCGTACGTGCTGCGCTTCACCGACGGCACGCGTCTCGACACGACCGACGAGGGCAAGACGTTCCAGGTGTTCTCGATGGGCGGCGAGCGCGCGCGCCTCGACTTCGCCACGGGCACCTGGACCGCGCTCGATCCCCTGCCGTCGCCGCCGGTGATTCCCGACCTCACCGCAATCTACGCCGCGGGCAACGGCGACACGTGGCGCCGCCCCGGCGAGGAAGAGCATTACGCGTTCGCGTGGAACTGGTACCCCTACGGCTTCACGCCGGCGCAGGCCGTGGCCGACGTGCGCAGCGGGTTCCGCCGCAAGGACCTCGACGTCTACTTCATCGACATCCCGCTGCCGCAGGAGCCGATCGAGGTCGCGGGGCTGCTCCTCGGGCGGCGGCTCGCGCTGAACGGCGGCGATCGCATCACGCTCGAACTGCCGCACCAGGAGCCGCACACGACCTTCATCCTGCCGGGTGCGCTCGAGCCGAACTACTTCGAGCTCCTGATGGAAGTGCAGCTGGAGCGGCCGGAGTTCAAGTCCAAGGGCGATTGACGCGTCAGTCCGGCAGCGACGCCGCGCGGGCCGCGCCGCGCAGCCCGAGCACGTCGTCGAGCACGAGGCGCACGCGCACGCCGGACAGCATCTCGCGGTAGCGGCCCTTGTCGAGGAAGCCGCGCAGGAACTCGCCCTCCCGCATCGCGTCCAGGATCTTCGGCGCGATCCCGCCCGCGATCTCGACCCCGCCCGTCGCCAGCCCCTTGAGCGCCAGGTTCCCCGCCTCGCAGCCGTAGATCCGCACGAACCGGCGCAGCGCCGCGCCCGCGCACGCGTCGTGCGACGCCGCCGCCGCGATCGCGGCCGCGGGGTCGGCGCCCGGCGTGCGCACGTCGGCCGCGGCCGCGGCGCCGAGGCGCTCGCGGTAGAACTCGTAGATCAGCACCAGTCCCGCGCCCGAGCACAGGCGCTCGTACGACACGTGTTCGAAGCGCCGCAGCGCGAAGCGCAGGAGGTCGATCTCCTCCTCGTCGCGCGGCGCGAAGCTCGCGTGACCGCCCTCCGAGGGCGAGGGCCACCACGTGTCGAACTGGTGGAACAGGAGGCCTTCGCCGAGCCCGGTGCCCGCGGCGATGACGACGCGGTTCGCCGGGCGCTCCGGACCGTCCTGCAGCACGATCCACGCGTCGTCCGGCATGACGAGCGTGCCGTGCGCGGCCGCGACGAGATCGTTGACCAGCGCGACGCGCGTGCCGAGGCGCGACTCGAGGCGGTCCTGGTCGATCTCCCACGGCAGGTTCGTGGTGCGCACGACGCGCCCCGTGATCGGCCCCGCGATGCCGAAGCCCGCACCGTCGAGCGGCGCGGGGTTCTCGGCAAGGAAGCGCTCGAGCAGCGGCTCGAGCCCGGGCGCGCAGGTCGACGGGTAGACCGCGGCCCGCTGCACCTCGAACACGCCGCCGACCATCGCGACCCAGGCGAGCCGCGTGTTGGTGCCGCCGATGTCGCCCGCGAGGTACATAATCCGCTCCTCTATGCGCGGACATTATGCAGGGCCGGAGTCGTCCCGGTGAGCCTGCGGCGTCTCGGATTGGCGCCCGCGGTCCTTGCGCTCGGGATCGTCAGCCTCCTGACCGACGTGTCGTCGGAGATGATCTACCCGCTCCTGCCCGCGTTCGTCACCGCGGTGCTCGGCGGCGGCGCGGCGGCCATCGGCCTCATCGAGGGCGTCGCGGAGGCGACCGCGGCACTGCTCAAGATCGTCTCGGGCCGGATCACCGACGCGAGCGGGCGGCGGCGGCCGCTCGTGATCGCGGGCTACTCGCTGTCGGGGCTCGCGCGCCCGGCGATCGGGCTCGCCGGCGCGTGGCCCGCGGTGCTCGTGTGCCGCTTCTTCGACCGCATCGGGAAGGGCCTGCGCACCTCGCCGCGCGACGCGCTGATCGCGGACTGGACGCCGCCCGAGCGGCGCGGCACCGCGTACGGCTTCCACCGTGCGCTCGACCACTTCGGCGCGGTGCTGGGGCCGCTCGCCGCGGCGGCGCTGTGGGCCGCGGGCGTGGGCTACCGCGGGATCTTCCTCGCCGCGCTCGTGCCCGCGGTGCTCGTCGTGCTCGTGATCCTCGTCGCGGTGCGCGAGGCCGAGGGCGCGTCGACGCCCGCGCGCGGCGCCGCGCACGACGCGCGCCTCGAAGGCTGGCCGCCGCCGCGCGGCGCGGGCCTGCTCGCGGGCGCGTTCCTCGGCGCGCTCGGCACGCCGGCCGACGCGTTCCTGCTGCTGCTCCTCGTGCGTGCGGGCCTCGCGCCCGCGACGGTGGCGCTGCTGTGGAGCGCGCACAACGTGGTGCGCTTCGCCGCGACGTTCGGCGCGGGCCTGCTCGCCGACCGGCTCCCGCGGCTGCCGCTGGTCGCGAGCGGCTGGATCGTGCGCGCGGTGTTCCTCGGCACGTTCGCGCTGGCGTCGTCCACTACGCAGACGATCGCGGTGTTCCTCGTCTACGGCCTCGCCGCGGGGCTGTCCGAACCGGCCGAGCGCGCGCTCGTCGGCGATCTCGTCAAGCGCGCCGCCCACGGGCGGGCGTTCGGGCTGTACCACGCCGCGGTCGGCCTCGGCGCGCTGCCGGCCGGCGTCCTGTTCGGAGCCTTTTGGGACCGCTTCGGCGCGTCCGTGGCGTTGGGCGTGGCCGCGGCCGTGGTCGCCTGCGGGTCGGCCCTCCTGGTGTGGGCCGGACGCGCTCAAGCCCCGGGCCGCACGGCCGATACGTCCGATAGGAAGTGAGGTGTGGCATGGACGTGGGTTCCATCGAAGGCGGAGTCGGCATGGCGCTCGCCGCGAAGAACGCGGCGCGGGCCACCGAAGCCCAGGTGGCGGTGCTGAAGAAGACGCTGGAGAGCTCGCAGCAGGCGGCCGACGCGCTGCTCAAGATGATGGGCGTCGGCAACAACCTGAACGTGGTGGGCTGATCAGGGCAGTTCGTCGAGCACCAGCGCGGGTCCGTCGGCCGCTCCGAGTCGAATCGGGCGGCCGGCTTCTTTTTCGGCCAGCGGAATCACGACCAGGAGCCGCACGCTGCCGTCGGGCGCGAACGCGCCGCGCACGACCGTGCCGCCGTCGCGCGCGCCGTCCGCGTGCAGCGCGCGCAGCGGCGTGCCCGCGGCGGGCACCTCGGGCGCGGCGACGCGCGCGCGGAACATGCGCCGCTTCACCTCGCCGATGTGCTGCGTGCGCGCGACGATCTCCTGCCCCGGGTAGCAGCCCTTCGTGAAGCTGAGCCCGCCGCGCCGGTCCATGTCGAGGAACTGCGGCAGGAACGCCTCGCGCGTGCCCTCGAGCACGACGGGCGTCCCGCTCTCGACCTCGAGCCAGTCCCACGCCGCGGCGTCGATCGGCGTGGCGCCGCGTTCCACGAGCGCCTCGCGCACGCCGGCGACCGCGGCGACCGCTCCCACGACCTGTAGGGGCGGGGCTTGCCCCGCCCGGATCGCGCGCAGCGCGATCACCGCCACGTCGGCCGACGACCACGCGGACCATTCGGCCGCGAGCGCATCGGCGGGCATGGCGAGGGTCTGGCGCACCGTGTCGAAAGCGCCCTGCCCCGCCACGCCGAGCGCGCCCATCGCGGCGCTCTCGTCGGTGACGACGACCTTCGCGCGGAACACCATTTTCTTGAGGTGCTCGAGCGTCGGCGCGAGCTGCTCCCGCGGCAGCTGCAGCACGTAGCGCTCGCCGATCATGCACAGGTCGAAGCTCGCGACGATGCGGCCCTTCGCCGTGCACAGCGCGCCCGGCGACCAGCGCGACGTCGTCACCTGGCGCACGTCGCACGTCAGCTGGTTCTGCAGCCACGTGAAGGAATCCGCGCCGGCGATGGAGATGCGCCCGCGCGCGCCGAGGTCGGCGACGACCGGCGCGCCCGACGCGGCCGCGGCGAGCCCTGCGGAGGGGGCGCTCACCGGACCCTGCGCAGCGTGCCGGGACCGGAGATCTCGAGCATGCGGTCGATCGCGCGGCGCGCGCGCAGGCGGACGTCCTCGGGAACGTCGATCACGGTGCGGTTGTGCAGAAGCGCGTCGCGCGTGTCCTCGAGCGTGATCTCGTTCATGTGCGGGCAGCGCACGCTGCACACGCGGACCATCTCCTTGCCCGGGTTCTCGGCGGCGACGTTGTCGGCCATGCTGCACTCGGTCAGCAGGAGATAGCGCGGCGCGGCGCTGTCGGCGACGAAGCGCGCCATCGCCGAGGTGCTGCCGGAGAAGTCGGACGCGGCGACGACCTCGGGGCTGCACTCGGGGTGCGCGAGCACGATCGTGCCGGGGAACTGCTCCTTCACCCGCACGATGTCGTCGACCGTGAACTTCTCGTGCACCTCGCAGCGCCCGGTCCAGCCGAGCATCTCGACCGTGAGGGCGCCGTCGTGCTTCGCGGCCGGGAGCGGCGTCTTCGTCGGGTAGACGATCGTGCGCCCGGTCTCGCGCGCGACGTTGGCGGCGAGGAACTCGTCGGGCAGGAAGATCACCGTCGGCACGTTCAGCGATTCGACCACGGCGGACGCGTTGCCCGACGTGCAGCAGATGTCCGACTCGGCCTTCACGTCGGCGTAGGTGTTGATGTACGTGACGACGGGCACGCCGGGGTAGCGCGCGCGCAGCGCCCGCACGTCCTCGGCCGTGATCGACGCCGCGAGCGAGCAACCCGCGACCTTCGCCGGCAGCAGCACCGTGCGCGTGGGGTTCAGGATCTTCGCGGTCTCGGCCATGAAGCGCACGCCGCAGAAGACGATCGGGTCGGCGTCGGTCGTCGCCGCGCGGCGCGAGAGCTCGAGCGAATCGCCGACGAAGTCGGGCACCGTGTGGAACAGCGCCGGCTCCATGTAGTTGTGCCCGAGGATCACGGCGCCGCGCCGCTTCTTGAGCGCCTCGATCTCGAACACCAGCGCGGCCTTGTGGTGCAGCTCGAACTCCGGCACCACGCCGGCCAGGCGCGCCTTCATCTGCGCGTAGACGTCGTCCACGGTCGTCGCGTTCATCGGCATGCCCGCATGACAGCCCGGCGCCGGGCGCTTGTCAAATCGCTTCGAAGGCGCGGAGGAGTTCCTTCGCGGCGTCCTTCGGCCGGCGCGCCTGCAGGAGCGCGCGCCGCACGGCCACGCCGTACGCGCCCGCGGCGCGCAGCTCGCCCACGCGCGACGCGTCGACGCCGCCGATCGCGAACAGCGGCACGCCCTGCGCCACGGCCGCGACGCTCGTGACGAGACCGACGCCCGCGCCCGGGTACTGCGGCTTCGACGGCGTCGGGAAGATCGTGCCCACGACCATGTACCGCGGGCCCTCGGCCACGGCGGCCGCCGCCTCCTCGGGCGTGTGCACCGCGCGGCCCCAGAAGCGCGGCAGCTCCTGGCCGGCCAGCGGCGCGGCCGCGGGCAGGTGCAGGCCGACGTGCGTCTCGACGGCCACGTCGCCGCGTCCGTTCACGACGAGGAGCACGTCCTCGGGCAGCGCCTCGCGCAGGTCGAGCACGAGGTCGCGCACGACCTCGCGCGGCAGGTCGCGCTCGCGCACCTGCACGAAGCGGATCCCGCCCTCGACGGCTTGCTCGACGATGTCGACGAGGTCCCGTCCGCCGGTCACGTGGCGATCGGTGACCAGCATCACGCGCGGCAGCGCGCTGTTCACGGAAGCCTCCCCAGGGGTCCGGCGACGCCCGGCCCGGTTCCCATCATATCGTGCGGTCGTCGCAAGGACGGGATTTAAGGGGTTTGGACTTATATTCACGGAAGGGGCGTGACGATACCGGTCTGAACAGGCCGGTTCACCGGGGTCAGGAACCGCTTGCGACGCGCGATCCGCACCGTTCTCCTCGTATCGTACCTCGTGCCGCTTCTCGTGTGCCTCGGCCCGGCCGCGGGCCCGGCGCGGGCCGCGGCGCGTCGTGACGCGGACGCGCGCGTCCGGCTCGAGGCGGTCGACGTCCCGGCCCTCCTGCGCGAGGACGCCGCGGCCGAGGCCGCGCACCGCCCCGGACCGCGCCGCGTCGGCCGCCCGCTCGAGGTCGACATCGCACCCGATCGCGCCGGCACGTGGGAGGACCGGGCGGACGGCTCGCGCGTGTGGCGCGTGACCGTGGAATCGACGGGCGCGCGCTGGCTCGTGCTCGGCTTCGGCACGTTCGCGCTGCCGCCCGGCGCCGCGCTGCGCGTGTTCGACCCGGCCGGGCGCCACGTGCTCGGGCCCTACGGCGCGGCCGACGTCCGCGCGCACGGCCAGCTGTGGACGCCGCCCCTCGCGGGCGACACCGCGGTCGTCGAGCTGACGTGGCCGGCGGCGCTGCGCGGCGAGGCGCCGAAGCTGTACCTCGGCACGGTCGCGCACGGGTATCGCAGCCTCAAGCTCGAGGACGGGGCAGGCACGACGAACAACGCACCGCTCGCCGACGCGCCGCTCTCGGGCGGCTGCGAGGTCGACGTCGCCTGCCCGCTCGGCGCGGCGTGGCAGAAGGAGAAGCGCGGCGTCGTCAACCTGCTCTCCGGCGGCACCGGCTTCTGCAGCGGCTCGCTCGTCACGACCACCGCGGCCGACTGCCGCAACTACGTGCTCACCGCGCACCACTGCCTCACGACCCCCGGCGAGGCCGCGAGCACGGTGTTCATGTTCAACTTCGAGCGCCCGCTGTGCGCCTCGGGCACGGCCCCGACCAGCCAGACGCTGAGCGGCTCCTCGCTCGTCGCGACCTACGCACCGACCGACTTCACGCTGCTCGAGCTCTCGTCGACCCCGCCGCCCGAGTGGGCGGCCTACTACAACGGCTGGTCGCGCGATCCCGCCCCCTCCCCCGAAGCGTGGGCGATCCACCACCCGAACAACGACGAGAAGAAGATCTCGCACGCGCCGAACCCGCTCGTCGACGGCAGCTCGTACGGCAGCACGCACTGGCGCGCGTCGTGGTGGAGCGACGCGCACGAGGGCGTGACCGAGCCGGGCTCGTCGGGCTCGCCGCTGTTCGACGTGAACCACCGCGTCGTCGGCCAATTGCACGGCGGCGCCTCGGCCTGCACCGCCGGCGCGGCCTCGATGTGGGACGAGTACGGCAAGTTCGGCCTGTCGTGGGACGGCGGCGGCACGGCGGACACGCGCCTGTCCGACTGGCTCGACCCGCAGCACGCCGCCCTCGTGACGGTCGACGGCCTCGAGGGCACTTCGTGCCTCGCGCCCGGCCCGCGCCTCACGTTCGTGAGCGACCGCACCGGCGACGCCGCGGGCAACGCCAACGGCGTGGTCGAGCCGGGCGAGCGCGCGACCCTCGCGATCACGCTGAAGAACGCGGGCACGCTGCCCGGCACCGGCATCGCGGGCACGCTGTCGACGTCGACGCCCGGCGTCACCGTCGCGCGC
>JABLTH010090773.1_pt1 | contig 17650 bp, 11 predicted proteins | sample 7875711 | NCBI WGS metagenome assembly JABLTH01 (sample SAMN14941262, study PRJNA633318) | bioreactor metagenome | isolation source: bioreactor | place: China | collected 2019-03-05 | reverse complement strand
GATTCGATCCGGTTCGCGTTCGTCGTGTTGACGATGGCATGCTGCGCCGGCGTCATGCTCAACGGGTTGGTGCACCTGCCGTGGGTGGGCGGGAGCATCGACGTCGACGGCGTCAATGTGCAGCTTGCTTCGTCCAATTACGTCGGTACCGTTCCGCGCCTGCCCGGTTTCGGTAGAAGCAGCGCGACGACCGGCCTCGTGATCGGCTTGCTGACCACGTGGCTCGTCCCGCGCCTGCGCCACGCGATGGCGATCGTGGTGCTGCTCGCCATGTCGGCGGCCGCCATCTGGGCCACGACCAACAAGACGACACTCATTGCACTCTCGCTCGTATTGCTCTGTTTCGCCACGCTGAAAACGACAGGCCTGAGGCGCGCCTGTATCGTCCTGACCGCACTGGTGATCGTATTGCCTGTCGCGGGATGGGTGATCGCCGCGACGACCAACGTCGGTGTTCCCGATACGGGATCGCTCGCTTCGATGCAGGACCGGTTGTTGAACACCTGGCCAAAGCTGCTCGACGGCATGGCGAGCGCAAACCTGCTCTGGTTCGGTGTCGGGCCCGGCGGCTTCGGTTCGGCGACGGCGTACTATACGGCCGATTTCGGCTTCAATACCGGCTACTCCGATAATGCGGCGCTCTATGTCGTTGCGAATCTCGGTGTGGTGGGAGCCGTGCTCGCCATGCTCGTATTCGCACAGCGCGTGCTTGCAAGTCGTGCCGATGACCCGCGCGCATGGCTGATGCTGCTCTTCGTGCTGTTGAGCGGCGTGACGACCGACATCTTCGAAGCGCTTGGCTGTCTGCTTTTTACGGGCCTCGCGATTCGCACGCTGACCATGGATGCCGGCCGCGAGTGTCTGACCGGTCGCGACGCGCCGGAGCGTGCGGTGAACTGGGCGGGCAGTCAATGAGCACGGCCGTTCATTCTGCACGCGCAAGGCGCTGGGCGAGGTGGTTCGCAAGCGCGCTGCTCTGGGTCGTCGTCATATCGACGGCGTCGAATTCCGCTGGCTCGGACGAACCGGCTGTCGTCCTGCCGAATGCGACACAGATGACGGCGCTGCCGTTCGTCGCCCTCCCGCGCTTTTTCGACACGCGAGCGAATTCGGGGGTAGCGATCCACGAGATCGACGATCCGGCGCTGCTCGACGCGGTACGAGATGCCGGATTCTCGTTCGTCCGTACCGACCTGTTCTGGGATTCGGTGGAAACACCGAGAGGCTGGGATTTCTCGCGCTACGATGCACTCGTCGCCAACCTGCGCGCGCGCCGGTTGGGGGCGCTGTTCATCCTCGGCTACGGACATCCGCGATACGCGCCCAAGCAGCCGCCGACGTCGCCCGCACAGATCGACGCATTCGCCGAGTATGCGACCCAGGCAGCGAGGCACTATCGCGATCAGCCCGTACGCTTCGAAGTCTGGAATGAGCAGGATCACAAGGACTACTGGCTCGCGTCGCCTTCGCCGGCCGCGTACCGGAACCTGCTGGAAGCGACCGTCCGGGCGGTCAAGGCCGCGAATCCGGATGCAGTCGTTGCGACGGGGGGCGTTCAGCAGGTGGACATGACCTTCATCCGTGCGGTCGGCGATATCGGCAGCACATCGCAGCCCGCACCCGACGCGGTCAGCGTGCATCCGTATCGGCAGAATGCGCCGGAGACCGCGCTGGGCGACTATGCCGCGCTCGCGCGCGATCTCGCCACCTATCGCACGGTTCCCGCGATCTGGGCCACCGAGTGGTCGTATCCGACCTATGCATACAAGTACGTGTCGCACACGCGTGACGGTCACGATCCGGTTGCGCGTGAACGCCAGGCGCGCTACGCGGTGCGGCGCCTGCTGGTCGACTGGATCGCGCAGATCGGGCTCACCGCCTACTACGACATGCGCAACGATGGTCGCGATCCGAAGAACATGGAGCACAACTTCGGCTTGCTGGACGCCGACAACACGCCGCTGCCGGCGTACGTCGCGGTTCGCCATCTGTTCTCGTTTACCGCGAACGCCCGCGCCGCACGACTGTTTCTCGATCCGGTCCGCCGCTTCGCCGTCCTGCAATTGCGTGCCGAAGGCGTCGTGAAATACGTGGTCTGGTGCTATGGAAACGACAAAGCGGTCGACGTCGACCTGTCGCAATTGCCTGTTGCCGGTACGTTCGCATCCGACCTTTATGGAGCGTCGCTCGACATCACGGGGCGTCGCCTGACACTACGCGAAGAGCAGGGCCCGGTGTTCATCGTCTCGGCGACTGGCCGATAGCCGGCAAGCAGGATCGAAAACGGTCGCCTCATTCAGAAAACAAACATGATATCCAACGCACGAAACATCCAGCCCCCGCAGCGGGCACCGGACGAATCCGGGATGACGCAGCTTTGGCAAGCCGTCAAGCAGCATCGCCGCCTGTTCTTCGCAACGATCGGCGTCACGTTCGTCGCGGGCGTGCTGTACGCGCTACTGGCCACGCCACAGTATCGCGCCGAAGCACTGCTGCGCGTCCAGACCAAACCCGGTTCGTCGATCAGTTCGCTCTCGGACGTTTCCGGAACGATCGCAGCATCGCCGTCTGCCTCCGACGAAAGCGAGATGCTGATTTCGCGCGCGGTCATCGACAGCGCAATCGATGCGACCGGTGCCGATCTGGATATCCGCAATGCAAGCCGGTTTCCGGTGATCGGCTCATTCGTTGCGTCGCGCTTCGATGCGGACGACACGCTCGCGCCGGCGCCGCTCGGGCTGACCGGTTACGCGTGGGGCGGCGAGCGGCTCGACATCGGTGAATTCTCGATTCCTGCGAACGCGCTTGGCGATCGATTCAGGATCGTCGCGGACGACGCGAACACCTGGACGCTCCAGGACGACGACAACCGTACGCTTGCGCACGGCAAGGTCGGTGAAACGGTGCCGTTCCGGCTGCCCGGCGAAAGTACGGCCGGCCGGTTGCGCGTCGACGTGCTGCGCGCGCGTCCGGGTATCGCATTCACGGTGCGCAAGCAGCCGGAGCCGCTCGTATACGAAAACGTATCGAAGCATCTGAAGACGGTCGTGCCGAACCGCGACTCGACCCTGGAGTCGCCTTCGATGATTCGGCTCAGCTACCAGGCGGATAGCGCGCGGGAAGCGAAGAACATGGTCAACGCGATCGTGCAGCAGTATCTGCAGCGTGATCTCGCGTTTCGAACCGATCGTGCGCGACGCAATCTCGACTCGCTGCGCCAGCGGCTGCCGGTCCTGAAGCAGGACTTGCAGAAGGCCGAGGACGATCTGAACCGGTACCGGACGCAGAACGGTGCGATCGACGTCGATCAGCAAGGCGCCGCGCTGATCACCCGCCTCAACACGCTGGCAGAACACCAGACCGCGTTACAGATCTCGCTGGACGACGTCAGACAGCGCTTTCTGCCAAAGAGCTTCCAGTACCAGACCGTGCAATCGCAGCTTGACCAGGTGAAGCGCGAGATCCGTGACACGAGCGCAACGGCGGCCAGGTTGCCCACGACGCAGCGCGAATTCGTGCGCTTGTCACGCCAGGTGACGATCGCGACGCAACTCTACACGAGTGTGCTGACCAACGCGCAGCAGCTCGAGCTCACCATTTCCAGCGCGTCGCCGGGCGTGACGGCCGTCGACTGGGCGGTTGCGCCGTTCCGTCCGGTCTGGCCCAAGCGGGGCATCGTCGTGCTTGGCGCACTGCTGGCTGGCGTGTTCCTTGCACTGACGGGCGTGCATCTGCTGTCGCTGTACCGGCGTGAACTGCATTCACCGGCCGCGCTGGCGAGGTTGACCGATAGCCCCTGTCTCGCGATCGTGGCGTCGTCGCCGGCATTGGCAGCGCTGCCCGGCGGGCCGCGCCCGACCGCGTTGCCGTTGGCCGCGGCACATCCCGACGATGCGGGTATCGAATCCGTGCGTGCATTGCGAGCGAGCCTGAAGGCCGCGCTCGCGACGCATGGCGATGACAGCGAGCGTGGCAAGGTCCTGCTGCTCACGGGGGTGACGGCGGGCGTCGGCTGCAGTTTCGTGTCGTCGAATCTGGCGTATCTGTTGGCGGGAACGAACGCCAGCGTGCTGCTGATCAACGCCGACTTGCGTGTTTCGTCGATGGCCGGGGGGCCGGGCCTCGCGCAGGTGCTCGACGGCTCGGTGTCGCCCGATACCGTGACGCTGCCCGTCGCGGGCAGCCACCTGTCGATCATGCCGGCAGGTGCTCCGGTCAAGACGTCACCCGGCGAGTTGCTGGAAGGATCCGGTTTCATGACACTCATCCTGGCGATGCGCGAGCAATACGACTTCGTCGTCATCGACGGGCCGCCGCTGCTGCCGAACAACGATGCGCTCGGCATCGTCGGCGTGAAGTGCGACGCGCACGTCCTTGTGTCGCGCAGCGGCATGACACGCGCGGCCGACGTCGAGACCGCGTTGTCGCGGTTGCGGAGCATCGGTGGCGATATCACGGGGTACGTGTTCAATACATACACGGGATCGACCCGGCCGGTCGTCGAACGCGTGCGCACGCGTGGTTTTCCGGTTCGCTCGACCGAGCGCCAGCGCGTGTAATGTCGGACCCCCGGTGTCGCGGATTCTTGTTGCGGCACCGGTGTAGCGGGGGGAGGCTGGCGTTGCAACGCCGTATGGCTGATGCCGTTTGCCACGGTCGATAACGGCATCGTAGGGGCGTTGGCCCACGTGGACGAGTGCTTGCGGGCTTGCGGCGGGCGCTTGTTCGCCATGAACGTCGAAGCGATGCGGATTTGATCCGGCTCGACTCGCGCCGGCGCCAGTCCGTTCGCGTGCGCTCGACGATGCGCGTCGGCTGCCTTAAAGTCTGTCGAATATCCGGGTCATGATTTCGGCGCTCTTGCTCCAGCTGTATTGCCTGGCGTGAATGGATCCCCGGTGTTTCAGATCCTCCCGGAGTTCGGCGGAGTCGAGCAGATTGCGCAGTTTTTCCGCAATGTCGTTCGACGAGTAGGGGTCGCAATAGAGTGCGGCATCGGCGCAGACTTCAGGCAATGCCGCCGATCGTCCCACCAGGGTCGGGCAACCGTATCGCATCGCCTCGAGGGGCGGTATGCCGAACCCCTCGTAGATCGACGGATAAAGGAAGCAGGCCGCATGCTGATACAGCGCCTTCAGCTTTTCGTCGCTGATGTACCCGGCGTACTTGATGTTCGGTTCGGGCGCGGAGATATCGTCCTGCGTGCCGAACACGGCGGCATTGCGCATGCCGACGATGACGAGATCCACCGATGGGTCGTCGATTTGACGAAACGCCTCGATCAGCCGTCGGAAGTTCTTGGTAGGGTTCATGCTGCTGACCGCCAACACGAACCGGCCCGGCGTGAGCGCGTGCTCGTTCAATACGCTCGGGTCGGGTTTCAGTGCGTCGAGATGGTCTGCACCCAGTGGCACGACGCTGATCTTGTCGGTTGAAACACCACAGTGGTGCGCCAGGCGATCGCGCGAGAAGCTGGAGTTGGTCAATACGCAAACGGAAGTGCGCGCCAAAATCCAGAACATGATCCGATACCATGCCCGGAATGGGCGGGAGAAGTGCGCGGGGGTGTCGAACACCGCGGCATCGTGCATATAGATGATCTGGTTGCCAAGGAAAATGGAACCGGAATTGCTCAGGTTGACGATGCGGTCGCGGCGTGCAAAAAGCGGAAGGACCAGTTGTTCCCAGATCACGCCCTTGGCGAAACCGACCTTGACCGTCTTCGTGCCGCTCACCACGGTGTCGGTATGCGGGGGGACCAGGAGCGTGACGGAATCTTGCGGCTGCGTCCGGACAAGTGCAGCGATCAACTCGCGCGCGACGCGTTGTACCCCTGTCGTTTTCTGAGTGGCGAAACGACCGTTGTAGACGAGTTTCCGGGGTTTCCTGGGTTCTTTGGGGTTGCTCATGTCAAATCCGGTGAAATCGAGGCGCAGCCGGGCGCGTGCGCATCATGCTGAACAGCGGCGTCGGTATCGCGTTCATGGCGCGCATCGGTTCGATTGCTGAAGGCCGAGCGAGCAATATGACGAGTGCATTGCTGTCGGGGCCGACGCGCACGGTTCCCGACGTCTGCAAACCGTCAAGCCTTGACGTGCTCCGGCACGGCATGCTCGAAATACCGGGTATCAGCGCGACGCGGGTGCACATTCAACCCGTAAAGGGAATGCCACTGCCTGAAGATGGAGTTCATCGAGAACCGATGGAGCGCGAACTTTCGGGCCGATTCCCCCATTTGTTCCCGGAGCTGCCGGTCGTCGCGGAGCAGGGCGACATACCGCACCATCTCGTCGACACTTGACGCGACGTATCCGGTTACGCCGTGAATGACCACGTCGCGGTTGCCGACGACGTCCGTCACCACGGCGGGCAGGCCGGCCACCTGGGCTTCGATCAGCGCCACCGGCATGCCTTCCCATCGGGAGGTCTGGACGTAGATGTCCAGCCCGGACGTCAGCTCGAGTGCGCGCGAACGCGTCACCCAGCCGCTGCAGACGATTGCCCGACTGTCACGGGGATCCGGAATTTCGGCTGCGTCACCGCCAATCCAGAGAAACTCGACGTCGGAGTCGTGCAGTTCGGATGCCAGTTGCACGAAGGCTTGATGATTTTTCTGGAACGACGCGCGACCGCTCATTCCGATCGCAATCTTGCGATCGTCACGCGCACGGCGCGAAGGAATCTCGGCGACGTTGACGCCGTTCTCCACCAGCACTGCCGATTTCGCCCGAATTCTTCCCTTGACCTCCCTGAGCTCGCTGTCCGAGCAGGCGACAATGGTTCCGCCGAGGAGGGCTGCCGCTCGCTCGAAACTCAGGTAGGCGAACTGTTTCGCGCGGGAAACATCGCAGCGCAAAAACGAGAGACCATGCGGGGAATAGAGCACCTTTGCGGCAGGCGCGGCAATTCTTGCAGCGGCCCGCCCCAGTACACCGGCCTTCGACGAATGAAGATGGATCACCGTCGGACGGCATTCGCGCAGGCATTGGACCAGCGCGCGCAAACCGATCAGGTCGTTCCTGACACTGACTTCGCGAGCCATGCCGACGTGGACGAGTTTGACGTCGGGCCGGAAGAGCGTCTGGAAATCGGCCGGCGTTTCGGGACGAATGGAATGCAAAACGGTCACATCGACACCCGTTGCCGCTGCGTGATTGGCGAGATGGACGAGCATCGAAAGCACGCCCCCGCCAAACGCTTCGACAATATGAACGATTCTTTGGGTGGTCATCTTCTGGCCTGCCTGTTCGACCGGATACTGCGCAGTCGACCGCAAAATCGAATATCTGACGGGCCGCCACGTCGACGGCATTCAATTCGGTTGATGGAATACATCAAAAAGATATGTATAACTAAGTGACGAGATGTAATGGAACCGGTCTTTCCTTATCCGTTCCGCGTCGCTCAGGCGCGCGATATGTCGACTTTGCCGCGGGCTCGATCCGGTCGATCGAGTGCCGACATGGCGAGAGCGCGAAACGCCACGTGTCTGAAGCATTGTGCTACGCACGCACGACGTGCTGGGTGCGATGCCTTACATTGGGCGAGCGAAGCGTGAGTGGCCGCGCATCGGTTTTCTACGCACGCGGTGGCGTGGTCGCCACATGCTTGTCAAGCGACGTCCGGTGCAGCCGTCGGAACGTGCGTTTTCTGTGACGCAACCGGGGCCGATTGCGCCGCCCGTGCCTCGACCGCCCGCCCATACTGATCGTCGAACCGAACGATATCGTCCTCGCCGAGATAATCGCCCGATTGCACTTCGATGATTTCGAGTGGAATCCGGCCGGGATTCTCGAGGCGATGCACTTCGCCGACCGCGATGTACGTCGACTCGTTCTCGCACAGCAGGAACGTCTCGCTGCCCCGCGTCACCTTCGCGGTGCCGCGCACGACGATCCAGTGCTCGGCGCGGTGATAGTGCATCTGCAGCGACAGCCGCTTGCCAGGCTCGACGACGATCCGCTTCACCTGGAAGCGCTGGCCGAGATCGATCGAATCGTAGTGCCCCCACGGCCGCTGCACCTTGCGGTGCTCGCGCGCCTGCGGGCGCCGGTCGGTCTTCAGGCGCTCGACGATGTTCTTCACGCGCTGCACGTCGTGCTTGTTCGCGACCAGCACGGCATCGGGCGTCTCGATCACGACGACGTCCTTCATCCCGACGCACGCGATCAGGCGGCCCTCCGAACGCACGAGGCTGTCCTGCGTGTCCTCGAACACGATCGGGCCGCGCGCGACGTTGCCGTGATCGTCCTTCGGCATGATTTCCCAGATCGCATCCCAGGTGCCGACATCCGACCAGCCGGCCGCGAGCGGCACCACGATGCCTTCGATGCCGAGTTCGCCGTGTTCCGCGAGCCGTTCCATCACCGCGTAGTCGATCGAGTCCGACGGGCACGTGTCGAACGCCGCCGCATCGATCCGGAAGAACGGGTCCTCGGGGATGCCCGCGCGCCACGCGGTTTCGCAGGCCGCATGGATGTCCGGTGCGAGTGCGCCGATCGCCTTCAGCCAGACCGATGCGCGCGTTACGTAAATCCCGCTGTTCCACCAGTAATCGCCGGATTGCAGGTAGCGTTCGGCCAGCGTCGCATCGGGTTTTTCGACAAAGCGCCCGATCGCGTAGCCGCCCTGGCCACCGTGGCGGCCCGTGCGCGGCTCGCCGACCTGGATGTAGCCGTAGCCCGTCTCCGCGCGTCGGGGCAGCACGCCGAGCGTGACGATCGCCCCTTCCTGCGCGTAGCGCGCCGCGCGCGCGATCGCGTCCTGGAACGCGCCGACGTCGGTGATCACGTGATCGGCCGGCATCACCGCGAGCACGGGATCGTCCGCGAGCTGGCTCGCGTCGAGTGCCGCAAGCGTCAGCGCGGGCGCGGTGTTGCGCGCGGCCGGTTCGAGCAGGATGCGGGCCGGCGCCGCGCGCCCGACCACCTGCGCGGCACTCATGATGCGATGCTGTTCGCCGCAGACCAGCAGCAACGTGTCGCCGAGCGACGCGTTCGCGATGCCGTTCAGGCGGCGCGCCGTCGCCGACAGCGGCGATTCGTTCGAAATCAGCTCGATCAACTGCTTCGGATACTGCTCGCGGGACAGCGGCCACAGCCGGGTGCCGGAGCCGCCGGCGAGAATCACCGGCAGGATGCGCGGCAGGTCGGGATCGGGAACCGGGCGAAGGGTGCGGGTCATCGATTGGCTCCGGTGTCGGCGGGCAGCCGGTTGTGTGTACGGCTGTCGGCACGTGTGTCGTCGTCGCGCGACCGGTGTGCCGAAACGACCCGCTGCAGCAGGCCGCGCAGCGCGCCTGCCGCGCGGTCGCTGGGCCGCACCAGGCCGACGAACGGCGCACCCTGTTCGAGATACGGGCCGTAGGCCTTGCGGAATCCGAAACGCTTGTAGAACGCCTGGCGCGGTGCCGGGACGTGCGTGCGCACCGCGGCGTCGGGCCACGCCGCCTGCGCGGCGGTGAGGGCGCGCCCGATCAGCTGCTCGAGCGTCGCGTCGTCGCGTCGCCGCTCGCTCGTCAGCACCTTGTCGATCAAGGCGTCCGGGTCGATGTCGTCGCCGGGCAGGATGCGTGCGTAGGCCGCGACTTCCATCGTGTCGCCGTCGCGTACGGTTGCATAGACATGCAGCGCACCGGCGTCCTTGCCGTCGATGTCGAGATGCGTGTGCGCGTCCTCGACCACCAGCACGGCGTTGCGCGCGCGCAGGATTGCGTAGAGATCGACGGCGCCCAGATGTTCGAATTCACAACAATGCCATTCCATGATGCTGTCCTCGCGTGATGCCTTCGGCACGCCGTGCCGCGCGGACGCGATCGTTCCGTGCGGTGCGGCGATTCTCATCATCCGGGTGCGCCGTGCGCCGGTCTGTTCGAAAGCGTACTCTCGCTCCGGATTCGCGCGGCCGGCGCGGCACGCATAGCTCGGCCTGCCGCGCGAGCGCCGAAAAGTGCGGTAGCACACACCGCGGCGGCCCGTGCTTTTCCATAATTGACCCATCGTCGCGGCCCGCCTCGATGCGCGGCCAGCCAACATCGAACGTCAATAAAGAACCGGGGCAGGACTTGAAGATTTCGAGCATTCACGACGGGGCGATCGTGCATGGCGGTGCCGGGCACACGCTCGCGGTCGGCTGCATCGCATGGGCAGATCGTGTCGAGCCTCGTCGAATTCCTTCCGGGGCGTGCGCGCCCGCGCGGCACACGCGTCCCTCATCCCCACGCCATTGTCTGCACGCACGCGCCACCGCGGCGATGCGTCGGCGCCTCGGCCGGCGATCAGGCGGTCTGGCGTGGCCGATTACGACAACGGGCGGCCAGCATCCTTACAGACGGATCGCAGGACACGGGCGTGACGCGACCGGGCGTCGCCATGCTGCACTGCGGGGGGGCGGCGGTCGGCACGATCGGCATCGCGTCTGGCCGCGACGATTCGCCGGAGGACGACCGGCGTGCGCGGCGGGCGTTTCGCCGTGTGCCGGCACCGCGGAACGGGATGCACGACGCGGCCTGGTTGATTACGGCATGTAACGGACAAGTGCGTGACAAGTGCGGGACAAGAGCAGGACAAGTGCGGGACGAGCAGGCCGGATGCGGTCGCGATACGATGCGGCCTGCCGGCGGTAGGCCCGATTATGTGGAAAATGAAATGCGGTGCCGACCTTTCAGGGGGATTTCGATGGATATCACATGCAATCGACCGCCTCCATCTTGCGGAAAAGTAGTATTTGCCACTGATTGACTGGAATGCTCGTAGATAATCAAATCTCAGTGAACAAACACGCGCGGTGCGGTGCGACAGGTCGCGTAACCGGTTGATTCAGGATTATCTTTTGGTAACACGACCATCTCGAAACGGGGTGTAAATTCAGATGCGGATGAAATGCGGCGGTCATTCCGGAAGCGGGTTGGCGGCCATCCGGTTCGGCATCGGGCGCCACTGTCGTGTACGACGTGACGCACATGCCGGCGGCATTCCCGTCTGCCGACGCGCTCCGCCTTGACGGCGGGTCGCTTCAAAGCGGGAACGTCGTGGCTCCCGCAGCCGCGCGTTCCCTTCGAGTTGGATGACAACGAGGCCGGATGACATCCGGCTCGACCTCCGGGGGTTCTCGCCGTGTGCAGTTTCGATCTTCGCCAAAGCTGCGGAAACGCAGCGCGGAAAGGCGGCCATGCGCCGCCGGCCGCAGCGCACGCGAACGGTTCGCGGAGTGGAGAAAGTGATGGTTCGTTATGAATATGCCAATAACGCGCGATAAGAGCGCCGGCGCGGGGAGTGGTAACGGGCAGCGTCCGCTGATTTACTGGACGCAGTCGCCGTCCGTCATGCTGCGAAAGGAACTGTCGCGACGCGACTGGAAAGTGTCGATCGTCGCGCAGGCGAGCGAGCTGCGCGACACATCCGGCGAGATCACCTGCGGCATCCTCGACCTGAGCGGCGGCCACGCCGACGCGATCGGCAGCATTGCGTCGACCTGCGCGTCGATGCGCGACGTCGTCTGGGTCGCGCTCGTCGACGTCGGCCAGACGGCGTCGCCGAACGTGCGCGCGCTGTTGCGCGACTATTGCTTCGATTACGTCACGTTGCCGGCGTCGCACCAGCGGATCGCCGATACGGTCGGCCATGCGTACGGCATGGAATGCCTGTTCGCGCGCGACCGCGAACGGCTCGAATCCGAAGAGAAAGGCATCGTCGGCACCTGCAGCGCGATGCTGCGGCTGTTCGATACGGTGCGGCGCTTCGCGCGCACGGACGCACCGGTGTTCGTGTTCGGCGAAACGGGAACCGGCAAGGAGTTGACGGCCGTCGCGATCCATCGCCATTCGGAGCGCCGCAACGGCCCGTTCGTCGCGGTCAACTGCGGCGCCATTCCGCCCCATCTGCTGCAATCCGAGCTGTTCGGCTATGAACGCGGCGCGTTTACCGGCGCGAACGCGCGCAAGATCGGTTATGTCGAAGCGGCGAACGGCGGCACGCTGCTGCTCGACGAGATCGGCGACCTGCCGCACGAGAGCCAGGCAAGCTTGCTGCGTTTTCTGCAGGAGCGTGCAATCCATCGCCTTGGCGGCAGCGATCCGGTGCCGGTCGATGTCCGGATCGTGTCGGCGACGCACGTCGACCTGCGCGACGCGATGGCGGAGGGGCGCTTCCGGGCCGACCTGTTCCACCGGCTGTGCGTGATGCGCATCGACCAGCCGCCGCTGCGGGCGCGCGGCAAGGACATCGAGCTGCTCGCGCATCACATGCTCGAACGCTTCCGCGGCGACGCGCGCCATCGCGTACGCGGCTTCTCGACGGATGCGATCACGGCACTGTACAAGCACGACTGGCCCGGCAACGTTCGCGAACTGATCAACCGCGTGCGCCGCGCGGTCGTGATGACGGAAGGCCGCCTGATCACCGCGCAGGATCTCGAGCTCGAATACTGTCTCGATGCGGCGTCGCCGTCGGTGGCCGACATCCGCAAGTCGATCGAGCGCGAGGCAATCGAAACGGCGCTGCTGCGCACACGCGGGCGCGTCGCGGCTTCGGCGCGCGAGCTCGGGGTGTCGCGCGCGACGCTGTACCGCTGGATGGAGGCATACGGGATCGAGCGTCCGCGCGGGACGGGCTCGTCCGACTGAGATTCGACCGAGGCGCTCGCGGCGTGCGCAGCCGCGAGCGCCGCGTCAACCGGCCTGCGTGGCGCGCACCGCGCGCGCGGCGTTCACGGCGCGGATTTCCGCGGCCGGCGGGTCGTCCGCGGCCCCATTCTTCCCGGCTGTTCCAAGCGGAACGAGCGCCACGCGCGCCGGCGTGCCGGGCGCGAGATGGAACCAGTCGTCGCGCGGCACGAATCCCGGTGCATCGATCTGCACATGGCGTGCGACGTGCCGTGTATCGATGTCGACGTGCCACGTGTCGCCGGTGCGCGACACACACGCCTCCAGCCCGAGTTCGCGGCGCGCCAGCACCGCCGGATGCGTACGGGACGGGAAATGGAATGCCTGCGACAGCAGGGTGCCATCGTCGCCGCGCAGGGTCGCGACGACGGTGTCGTGTTCGCAGGGCCCGAAGCGGTACGCGTAGGTCCAGTCGAAGAAACGGCCGAGCAGCTCGGCCGAACCGATCCGCACGGTGTCGTGCGCGGCGATCCGAACCGGGCAGCCGGCCCGTGCAACCGCCGTGCGGCCGTCGCGCAACGCGACCAGTTCGAGCGCCGCCGACAGCGGCGCGGGGCGCTCGTTGACGACATGCACGTCGAGCCCGTTCAGGCCTTCGTCGACGAGCAGCACCTGTACGGGTTGCAGCACCTGGCGCAGCGCGTGCCACGCGGATTTCGGCCGGTGCGCGGCGTCGATTACCCCCCAGCCGGCGCCCGGCATCACGTCCTGGAACTGCCAGATGAGCGCGCCGGCGCAGCGCGAGCCGGTGCGCCGCCATTCGGAAAACGTCTCGCGCATCAGGTCGGCGACCACCGCGCGCGACAGTTCGAAGTAGCGCGCCGGATCCTCGCGCCGCAGCCGGTCGGGCACGACGTCGTACAGCGTCTGCAGATAGTGGTCGCGAATGTCCTCAAAATCCCACGACGTGCCGGGGTCGCGCGGCACGGCGGCTTTCCAGCGCGGCTCGTGCACGCCGGGCCAGCCGAGCTCGGCGAGCGTCGCGTCGCATGGCACGTTCGAGAACGCGAGGCATTCGCTCGCGAAGCGCACGTCCGCGCGGCGCGCGTCATCGAGCGGGCGCAGGTAGGCACCCACACCGTAATAGTGCGACACGCGTTCGCGCGGCATGAACGGCAGCACGCCGCCGTCGGGCGAATCGGGCACGTACGGGACGTCGGGCCGGCATGCGGCCGCATGGCCGGCCAGCCGGTCGGCGGTCAGCTCGAGGAAGCGCTGCTTCGGCCCGAGCCCGGACATCGCGGCCTGCTGCGCGATCTCGCTGCCGCCGCACAGGACGGCAAGCGACGGCGATGCGCCGTGACGCGAGAGGAACTGTCGGGCTTCGCGATCGACGTTGTCCGCGAACGCGGGATCGTCGAGCGCGTAGTCGAAGTTCGCGAACATGAAATCCTGCCAGACCAGCAGCCCGAGCCGGTCGCACCACGCGTGAAAGGCATCGGCTTCGTAGGTCATCGTGCCGCCGACGCGGATCATGTTGAAGCCGGCGTCGCGCGCGAGCCCGAGCAGGCGGGCGTAGGTGGCGTCGTCCGCGTGCAGCGCGAGCGGCGCGGCACTGCTCCAGCACGCGCCGCGCGCGAACACGGGCACGCCGTTGACGCGCAGCCCGAAGCCCTTGCCGTCGGCACCGGGGTCGACCTCGATCGTGCGGAAGCCCGTCGCGCCGAGCGGTCGACGCTCGTCGCCGATATGCAGCGCAATGTCGTACAGCACCGGTTCGCCGTGCGTATGCGGCCACCAGCGGCACACGTTGGGCACCGCGACACTTGCGCGCAGGCGATCGGGGCCCGCACGTTCGAGCGTGGCGTGGTGCTGGCCGCACGACAGCCGTGCCGCGAGCGCGTCGGGCAGCGGCGCGGCGAACGTCAGGTCCGCGTCGAGCCAGCCGGTGTCGCCTTCGATGCGCGCGTGCAGGTTGCAATCGGCGAGCACGGGCCCGTCGGCCGGATCGAGCACGTCCACGGGCCGCCACGGGCCGGTCGGCACATGCGGCGGAAACCAGCCGGGCATGTGCCCGAACAGCGACGTGCGGATCGTGCGCAGGGCCGCCGGCTCCGCGAGGCGCGTGCGCCAGCGCGCGCGGCGCGGCGCGCGCGCGTCGCGCAGGTGCGGGGCGAGCGCGCGGAAACAGAGGGTCAGCCGGTGCGACCCGTCGAGCGACACGGGCACGTCGTGCGCGACGAACATGCTGTCGGAGCGGAGGATCGGCGTGTCGTCGAGCCACACCTGCGCGAGCGTCGCGAGGCCGTGAAAGCGCAGTACGCGCGGCCCGTGTCCGCGCAGCTCGATCCGGTACCAGTGGTCGCGCTCGTCGAGCGATACGGCTTCGTCGAGCCGGCCGGCGAGCGCGAGCGACTGGGCCACGGTACCGGGCACGGCCGCCGGAATCCAGCCGTTGCCGGCGGCCGGGAGATCGCGCGGTTCCCGTGCGGCCCCCGCGGCCGTCGCCAGCATCGACCACGCGGGTTGGGCGCGCGTGCGCGTCACCGCATGACCGGCACGGGTGCCGCCGCGTCGCTGTGCACGGGCGTCATGTGCCGCAGCGGCAAGGCGATCTGCCGTGCGCATGCGACCACGTCCGCGTAGGCGGCCTCGATCGCTTCGAGCGTCGAATCGCCGCGTTCCTCCTTGCCGCGCGCGCAGGCGCGTGCGAGCCGGAATTCCAGCACCATCGCCTCGGACGCGATGCGGTCGCACGCGGCGCGGATCTCGGCGAACGGCCCGACGCAGCCGCTGGCCTGCAGCCAGCGCGCGTAATGGCCGAACAGCTCGAAGTTCGCGCCGAGCTGTCGCACCGAGTTGAACGAGTACGCATGAAAGCGCTCGAGCGGCGAATCGGCGAGCGTCCGCGCGTCGGTCTGCAATTGCCGCCGGAACGCGGCGATCGGGTCGACCACCGGCAGGCGCCGCAGGTGGCGCTGCAGCGCGGCGAGCGACGTCTCGCACAGCGTGCGCTCGTCGAGCGGCGCAAACCGCCGTTTCGCGCATTCGACATAGGGTGGCAGCGTCATCGGCGAGCTGCCGCCGACGAGCCCGTCGTAGTCGAAATCCTCGGCCACGTAATAACCGCTGTTATGGAAGTAGCCGATCTGGCGATTCGCGCGATCGATCGCATCGATGCCGATCGTCGTCTTCGTGTGCTGCGTGCGGTAGCTGCTGCCGCGCGTATCGGGCAGGAACCACGCGTCGACTTCGACGATCATCAGGTGACCGCGCGCGACCTGCGTCTCGATGTGCCGGTCGAGCGGTTCGTAGATCGAGTGCTCCTGCACGACGATGCCGTACAGCCGCTCCAGTTCGTCGTGCGGAAACTTGAAGAACGTGAACTGGTCGCCTTCGAAATCGAGCGCGATCGTAAACGGCAGCGCCGCGTACGGATTGAAGCCCCACCACCGGAGCACTTCGAGCCACATGTCGACGTAGCAGTTGGTCTGCTTCCAGACCATCTCCTGGCTGTGCAGCGGATGCGGCCGGTAGTGGCGCGCACGGTGGCGCACATCCTCGAACGACGCGTCTTCGCCGTCGCGGGACACGAATCTCATCGCGTGCCCCACAGCACGTCGCGGACTTCACGCGGCCATGCATCGATGTCGAAGCCGTGGTGGCGGAACAGCGCGAGCGTGAGCCGTTCGAGGCCGAAGCCGACGCAGCCCGTGTGCGCGACCTCGTCCGTCGCGGTGCGGATGTTCCACAGCAGCCCGAAATGGTCCATGTGGTAATTGAAGCTCAGGCAGGCGGTCTGGCGATCGTCGTGCTCGATCGGGATCAGCAGCTCGAACTTCAGGTTCTGCTCGCGCTGGCTGTTCGCGACGATCTTGCCGCCGCGCCCGAAGAACGGGTCGTTCGCGAGGTCGATCGCGTTGGGCAGGCGCAGCGCCTCGATCATCCGCGTGCCGCGCTCGATCCAGGTCTCGCGGAACGAGACGATCTGCTCGGGCGTGCCGATCCGCACGTATTCGCGCATCCGGAACAACTGCATGCGGGTCGGATCGAGCGACGGCTCGTGGCGGAAGCAGTACGAGAATACGTCGACGATCCGGCCGTCGGCCGGCAGCGCGCCCGCGCGTGCGACGACAGGGTAGACGGGGTAGCACGCGGCCGGCGTCATCACGACGTAGGTCGGCTTCTGGTTTTCGGTCCAGTCGTCGCCGCGATCGAGACACTGCAACAGGCGCTGGTGCTGATGCTCGTCGCCGCAGAACGCGTGCACGCTGCCCGCGAGCTGCGGGAAGCTCTTCATGTATTCGCTGCGCTCGAACTCGATGCGGCTCATGGCCGGCGGGAAGCGCAGCACTTCGGCCTGCTGGTCGGCACCGATGCGCGTGACGAACGCGTCGAGCGCTTCCACGACGCGCTCGAACCGTTCGCTGCGGCCGAACAGGCCCTGGATGCCGGTCGAGACCAGCAGGCCCGCGTCGATCAGTTCGTCGCGCAGCGGGTTGACGCCCGCGCGGTCGAGCGGTGCGTCGGCGGGAGCGGAGGCGGCGGAGGGCACGGCAAGGCGATCGTTCACGTATGTTTCTCCAGCGTCGCAGGACGCAGCGCGAGCAGCAGGTTCGAGGTGTTGGTGGCAATGCGGTCGTTGCTGATCATCAGCGGCGCCGCATGCAGGTCGCGAATGTGGCGGCCGATGCTGAACGGCGTGCCTTGCTTGTAGCCGGCCATTCCGCAGATCATCATGGCCTGGTGCGCGACTTCCAGCGCGGTCGTCGACACGTAGGTCTTCAGCGTGTTGATCTCGGCGGCCCAGGCCATCCCGGCCGACCACGAGCGCGCGGTCGCATTCGCATGGAGGCGCAGCACGTTGTCGACGCGGGCCTGCATCGCCTGCATCAGCGCGAGCGATTCGGCGATGCGTCGCGACGCGGGCGACGGTGCGCCGTCGGTCTGGCGTGCCTGTGCGCGGAAGAACTGGTGCGCGCGATGGAACGCGTCGCCGGCCACGCCGATCCAGACCGCGGCCCACAGGATGTGCGACACCGGCACCAT
>JABLTH010031754.1_pt1 | contig 17684 bp, 9 predicted proteins | sample 7875711 | NCBI WGS metagenome assembly JABLTH01 (sample SAMN14941262, study PRJNA633318) | bioreactor metagenome | isolation source: bioreactor | place: China | collected 2019-03-05 | reverse complement strand
TCCTGCCCCCGCCCGCTGCGCGGCCTGATCGTCCAGCCCTCACCGCCGCGAAGGGGACCCGTAGGAGCAAGAGCAAAGTCAAAAGCCAGGCCGAGCGTCGCGGCTGCGCCGCTTGCTCTGGCGCTGGTGATTTTTCGCCTCGGTACCGCACTTCTCCTTCGCCCCTCCGGGAGAAGGCGGGATGAGGGGCGGGTGCTTGCGGCGGCCTTTCCTTTGCGCCGGCCCCCTACAGCAAGAAGGCCGGCAAAAGCCGGCCTTCTTGCTTTAGGGGTCAGTCGATCCCCAGCTTCTTCAACTTGTAGCGCAGTGCGCGGAAGGTGATGCCGAGCTTTTTGGCTGCGGCGGTCTTGTTGTATCGCGACTCTTCCAGCGCCTTGATGATGGCGGTGCGTTCGATGTTGCTGATGTAGTCGTCGAGGCCGCCGTCGGCGGCGGAGGCTGGGGTGGGGGCGGTTTGTGCGGGGGCGGCGGGCGGGGGTGTGCCGAGGGGGGCGGAAGGCTCGGCGCGGGGGGCGCGTTGGGGGAGCATCAGGTCGACGACGTCGACCTGGTCGCCATCGCACATCGCCATCGCGCGCTCCAGGATGTTCTCCAGTTCGCGCACGTTGCCCGGGAAGTCGTAGCTCTCCAGCGCTTGCTGTGCGTTCGGCAGCAGGCGGCCGGGACTGCCGCCGCTCTTGGCGGCGAGCTGGCGCAGGATGTAGTTGGCCAGCAGCGGGACGTCGCCGCGGCGCTCGCGCAGCGGCGGCACGCGCAGTTCGATCACGTTGATGCGATAGAACAGGTCCTGGCGGAACTGACCCTGTTCGACCAGGGCCGCGAGGTTCTTGTGCGTGGCCGACAGGATGCGCACGTCGACCGGGATTTCCTCGCGTGCGCCGATCGGGCGCACCGCCTTCTCCTGGATCGCGCGCAGCAGCTTCACCTGCATGTGCAGCGGCAGCTCGGCGACCTCGTCGAGAAACAGCGTGCCGCCATTGGCGGCCTGGAACAGGCCTTCCTTGTCGCTGACCGCGCCGGTGAAGCTGCCCTTGCGATGGCCGAAGAACTCGCTTTCCATCAGCTCCGACGGAATCGCGCCGCAGTTCACCGGCACGAACGGACCGGCCGCGCGGGGGCCTTGCTCATGGATGAGGCGGGCGACCAGCTCCTTGCCGACGCCGGATTCGCCGGCGATGTACACCGGCGCCTGGTTGCGCGCCAGCTTGCCGATGGTCGCGCGAACCTGCTGCATGGCCGGCGAGTCGCCGATCAGGCGGTCGCTGGAGCTGGGCGCCTTCGCGGCGCCGCCGGCACGCTTCTCTTCCGCCAGCCGCAGTGCGGTGCGCACCAGCTGGCGCAGCATCTGGATGTCGACCGGCTTGGAGACGAAGTCGAACGCACCGGCCTTCAGCGCGCTCACGGCCGCGTCCACGTTGCCGTAGGCGGTGATCATCGCCACTGGCATGTCGGGGTACTTCGAGGCGATGAGCTCGATCACCTCGTGGCCATTGCCGTCGGGCAGGCGCATGTCGGTGAAGCAGAGATCGTAGGTGCGCTCTTCCAGGGCGCGGCGCGCGTCCGACACCGTGCCGACCGCATCCACCTGCAGGTCCATGCGGCCCAGGGTGATGGTGAGCAGTTCGCGGATGTCGCGCTCGTCGTCGATGACGAGGACGGTCTGTTGGGTCATGTCGTCAAGCGAGGCTTCAGGTCCGAGCTAGGATACCCGCCGCCTCCCCGGGGGGCAAAGGCGCCGCAGCATGGTTGGCAATGGCGCCGGCAGCGTCAGTGCCCCAGGCGATGGTCGAAGAAGCGCCAGATCACCCGGTAGGCGTCCTTCGACTCGGGCAGTTCCGGGTCGGAAAAGAAGGAATGCCACATGCCCTCCCACAGGCGCAGCTCCACGTCGACACCCGCCTGATCGAGCAGGGTCTGGCTGCTGATCACCGCGCTCAGGGCCATGTCGCGCGTGCCGGACATGAGCAGGGTGGGCGGGAACTTGGCGAGGATTGCCGGCGAGTTGGCCGGAAACACCAGCGGGTCGGTGGCGCTGGCGCCCTCGAAGTACGGCAGATCGTCCAGCCTCAGCGGATGCTGAGGAATCGCTTTGCCGTTGAGCGGCGGCGCCATATAGACCGAATCGCCATCCAGATTCGTCAGCGCGGCGCAGAACATGCCGATGGCGCCGGGTACCGGCAGTTGGTCGTGGATCAGTCTGGCCACCGTCTCGCCGGTGAGCGCGCCGCCGGCCGAGCAGCCGTACAGGCCGACATCCGCCGGCTTGTATTGCTTGAGCAGCTCCCGATACACCGCCACGACGTCGTCGGTGGCGGCCGGAAAGACGTGCTCGGGGCCCTGGCGGTAGTCGATGGTCACCACTTTCACGCGTCCCACGCTGGCGATCGGGATCGCTTCCACCAGCCCACCGCTATGGGCGCCCCACAGAAATGCGCCGCCGTGCAGGTTGATCAGCACCCGCCGCCGGTTGGCCGCGGCGATGCCCTGCGCCGGTTCCACCACGTCGACGGGCGCGCCGGCGATCTTCGTGCTGGCGATCTTCACCGGATACAGCTTCTGCATGCGCGCCGCGCGATCGCTGTTCATTCGATCGTAGAAAGCGCGGCTCTGCGCGATCGGCGCGTTCAGGGGCGGCGCCTTGTCACCCTCGGCGAGCATCCTGGGGAAGAACGCGCGCGCCTCGGGCGAGGCGAAGCCGGAGTAGGGCACGATCGCGCCGCCGACCGTGATGCTGCCGTCCGCCTTGTAGCCGGCGTCCGATGGCGCGGATTGCGCAGTGGCGAGTCCGGCCACGGACAGCAGCGACCCGGCAAGACAGGCAAAGCGGACGATGCGCATGGCACAGGCTCCTTAGCGAGAAGCCGGCGGGGCATGCCCGCCGGCGGCAGGTTACTTCGCGGTGTCGGCGGCGCGCTGCTTTGCGGCCGGGGGCGCCGGCTGTTTCTGCAGGATCTCCTGCAGCTTCAGGTACACGCCGTTGGTCCAGCCGAAGCCGATCACGTTTTCCGTATAGCCCGCGGTGACTTTCACGTCGGCGTTGCCTTGCACCATGTTGTATTTCTCGCGGATGGTGCCGTCGTCGGCGAGGCCGCGATCCACCGTGGCGGCGAACTTGCCCGCGAGCCGGCGCGCGTCGTCGTGGAAACCGTAGTTGTCCAGGCCCTTGATGGCCAGCCAGTTGGTCGGCGCCCAACCGAACGGATCGTTCCACTGCACGCCACTGGGCCGGTTGTCCATGGACAGGCCGCCGCGGCGCTCGAAGATGGCCAGCTTGCCGCGCACCGACTCGGCCTGCTGCGGCGAGGCCGCGCCCGCCCAGAGCGGATAGAACGTATTGATGTACGGGTAAGGCGACGGCTTGCGCGCCACGAAGTCGTAGTCGCGGTACATGCCGTCCTCCGGGCGCCACAGGTATTTGTCCATCGCCGCCTTGCGCGCGGCGGCGGCCTGTGTCCAGCGCTGTGCTTCGTCGTGCTTGCCTAGGCGGTCGGCGAATTCGGCCAGGTCCAGCTCGTAGCGATAGAGCAGGCTGTTGAGGTCCACCGAGGCGTAATGGTGCGTGGAGCCGCCGAACGGGCCGAAGTGGAAGTTGGTGTCGTAGCCCGATTCGCGCATGGCGCGATCGCCGTGGTAGTAGTCGGCGCTGAGGCGATAGCCGTCGTACCAGTTGCCCAGGCAGACCTTGGAAGCGCGCACGTCGCAGCTGTCCTTCGCGAGGCGCGCCGCTTCCGCGTCGTCCGGATTCTTGGCTCCTTTCAGCAGATAGCCGGGGTCGTCCTTGGGATGGGCGCGCAGCCATTTGATGACCTTGAGATAGAAGTCCTCGCTGTTCTGCGCTTCCAGCACCGGCCCTTCGCCGAGGTCGTAGTAGCGCGCCAGGCCGGTGTCGCCGGCACGGTGTTCCTCGCGCGTCCAGACGTCGTGGTTGCGCACCGCCAGCGGATAAGCCTGCGCCAGCCAGCCGTTGCGCTCGCTGTCGCCGGCGAAGGCATCGGGATCGTCGAGCACCGTCTTCATCATCGCGGTCAGGAACGGCGGCTGCGAGCGGCTCAGGTAATAGGTGCGGTTGGCATTGAGCACGCCGCCGTAGTGCTCGACCTCGAACAGCGCGTTGTCGACCATGTCGCGCGCGAGCTTCGCGCGCTGGTCGGCGGCCAGGCCGAGCACGATGAAGTAGCTGTCCCAGCCGTACATCTCGTTGAAGAAGCCGCCGGGGACCACGTAGGGGTGCGGCAGATACAGCAGGCCTTGCGCGGGCAGCTTGGTGGCGTCGATGTCGCCCAGGCGCTCGATCGCGCGGGGTAGCGGGCGGATCTCCACGCCGCAGCGCTTGCCCATATCGGCCAGTGCGGCCGGCACCGTCATGCCGGCCGGCACGTAGAGCACGGGGTGCGCGGCGATCTTCGGATCGCCGAGGGCGTTGCACTGATCCTGCGAGCGGGTGAGCGTGGTCCAGGCCTTGTCGATATAGGCACGCGTCTTGGCGGGGTCCGGCGTACCCGCGTAGGCCGGGACGGCGAGAGCGAAGGCGGCCGCGAGCACGGCGGCACGCCATGGAAGCAGGGTCTTGAGGGCGGGATGGGTCATGGCGTTGTCCTCGCTGCGGGGAGAATCAGTCATGCGACGCCGGGGCGGTGCCACCGGCAGCGGCTTGCGCTGAGCATCCGGTTCCACGGTGACGTCCGTGTGTTCGCCGCGGACCGGCATGCCCCGGCGCACCACGCCGCATGCACGGCGCGCTAGCGCGCCGTGCGGGTGAGTTTCGCCTTGCCGTCGGCGCCGTGGTCGATGCGGATGTCGTACTGCTTGCCGCGGTAATGCACGCCCTGGAGCTTGAGCGACTTCCACATCGGCGGCAGCACCGGCGCGTAGGCCTCGCTCAGCCCGTTGTCGTCGATGCGCAGGCCGCTCAGGCCATACACGAAGCTCTGCACGAAACCGGCGGACGTGGACAGGATGTAGCCGGCGTTGTTCGCCACCGTCTCCGTGCGCACGTTGAACGGCGGCTTCAGAAAGCCCGCCAAGTTCCGATGGATCCATTCGCCGGCCGTCTTGCCGTCGCCCAGTTCCGCGGCGCCGACCGCGAGCATCACCATCATCATCTCGTTCGGATCGTCGCCGTGGACTTTCAGTTCGTGCAACTGGAAATCGAAGTTGTTGCGGCGCACCTGCGGCGTCATCGGCAGATCGAGATTGGGATACATCAGCCAGATCAGCGACGAGCCCATCCAGGTGATCTTGTCGTGTGGCACTGTTTCGTCGAAGTCGAGGTGGCGCTGGTTCTTCTCGTCGAAGGGGATGTACATCTTGGCGATGATGTCGGCCCACTTCGGGTCCGGCGTCTCGCCCACCTTCTTGGCCGCTTCCTCCGCGATGCGCAGCGCCTTGCGCGCAGCGGCATTGGTGAAGGAGTCGTTGGGCACGTCGTTGTAGGCCTCGTCGGGCGAGGTGACGTGATGGATCTCGTAGCGGTCGTGCGCCTTGTCGTAGGTGACGCGGCTGGCCCAGAACTCGGCCACCTCACGGATCACCGGCCAGCCGTACTGCTTGAGCCAGGCCTCGTCGCCGGTCACCTGGTAGTACTGCCACTGCGCGATCGCCACGTCGGCGTTGACGTGGATCTCGCGGTACACGTCATAGGCGAAGTGCGGCGTGTGATCGACGCCGGTCTCCGGATCGGCTTCCCAGGGATACATGGTGCCGCTGGCGCCGTACTGCTTTGCGCGGTCGCGGGCAGGCTGCATGGTGCGGTGGCGGAACATCACGATCGGCTTGGCGCGCTCCGGATGCAACAGCAGCAACGCGGGGAAGACCCACGAATCGCTGTCCCAGAATGCATGGCCGGCGTAGCCCGGCGTGAGCGCGCAGGCGCCCATCGGCCAGGCGGTGCCGACGGTGGAGTTGGCGAGCAGGTAATAGAGGTCCGAATGCACCGCTTTCTGCACGGCCGGATCGCCGTCCACCACGATGTCGGACTTCCACAGCTCGTGCCAGGCGGCCTGGTGCGAGGCCAGCAGCTGGTCGAATCCGGTTGCCCGCGCCTGTTTCGCCAGCGCCAGCGTGGCCTTGGCGTCGCCGCCCCAGCCCTGACGCGACAGCGCCGCGTACTTGGTGAACTCGTAGGTGCGGCCCTTCTGTACGTGTGCCTTGACGTTGAGCGACAGGCGGTACGGCGTTTTTTCCAGCTGGACGTCCTCGACCTTCAATCCGGCGGGCAGGCTGACCGCCACCGCCTCGGCCATGTCCAGGCCCTGCTCGGCACGGCCGTCCAGCCACAGGGTGAGGTCCTTGGTGTCGCCGTCGTTGTCGAGGATGCGCGTGACGCCGTGGTACCAGACCGCGGCACGGTCCGGCGTGGGCACCGGCTTGTTGTTGAGGTTCTGGCCGCTGGCGATCACCGCCTCGATCATCTGGTAGCCGGTGAGCTTGGCGATGGGGAAGCGCGGCTGGTGTTCCGACCACAGACGGATCGGGAAAGTCAGCTGCACGCTGCCGTCGAACTGCGGCGTGATCGTCAGCCGCGTGGCCGCGACATGGCTGGCGTCCTGGCTGACGAAGGTGGTGACCTTCACGTCGGTCGATTTGTTGGCGTAGACGAAGCGGTAGCGCGTGCTGAGCGTGGCATCGCGCAGGTTCAGCGTCTGGGCGTAGTCGGTGAAGATTTCCTTGCCCAGGCGCGTGGAGTTCAGCCAGCCGCCGCCGGGGTTGTAGTCGATCTCGCTCCAGCCGGGCACGGCAGCGGGACGGGCGATGTCATCCTTGGCGTAGTCCATGAAGGCGACCATGTAGCCCATCGCCGGCTCGGTGCCGCGCGGCGACGTCATGGTGGAGAAATAGCCGTTGGCGAGATAGCCGGGGAAGTAGCTGTCGAAGTCCGCCGAGGTTCCGGTGAGCACGAAGCTCGGATCGCTCGCCGCGTCCTGCGCGGCGGCCGACCCGGCCATGCCGGCGGCGAGAAGGAGCAGGCCGGCGAGGCCCAGGCGACAGCGGTGTTTCATGGCTTCTCCCATCATTGGTTCCTTGTGTGTCCGCCGCGGCTTCATGCCGCCGCGCGTCATTCCGGCGCGAGGTCGGACGGCGCGGGCAGGGTGCCCGCGCGGTCGGCTTCGCGCTTGAAGAAGAACAGGGTCACCAGCACCAGGGTCATCGGCACGAGCGAGAAATAGAACGCGTGGATGCCGCCGAAACTGGCGAAGACCACCGCGGTGATGCGCGAGCCCAGCGTGCCGCCGAGCGCGGAGAAGATCACGATCAGGCCGGTCATCGACGCGTGCAGCGGCTTGGGCAGCGAGCTGAGCGCCACCGAGTTGATCACCGGATAGATCGGCGCCATCAGCAGGCCGATCAGCGGCAGCAGGTAGGCGGCGAGCGGGGCGCTGAACCAGCCGGCGTCGGGCTTGGGCGCGGCGTGCTGGGCCAGCGGCAGCACCAGCAGCACCAGCACGCCCATGCCGATCACGCAGAGATTGAGCAGGGTGTGCCACGACATCCGCCGCAGCACCTGGCCCGCCGCGATGCGGCCCAGCGCGGTGGCGCCGGCCAGGATGCTGGCCAGCTGGATGCTCATCGCATTGGGCAGGTGCAGGATCTCGTTGTTGAAGGTGGGCAGCCAGGTGCCGAAGCTCTGCTCGATCAGCACGTACAAGAAGGCCGAGAGCAGGAACACGTAGACCAGCGGACGCAGCAGCAGCTTGAACATGGCCGCGGCCGAGCCGCCGAGCGACTGCGTACTCGCGCCGTGGGACGCCGATTCGTCCAGCTTCGCGCCGGACAGCAGGATGAAGACCAGCACGCACAGCACCGACAGCAGCCAGTAGACGCGGAACCACACCGGATTCGATGGATCGGCGTGATCGATGAAGGCGCTGAAGATCCAGCCGCTGAGCAGCACGCCCAGCATGAAGAGGCCCTCGATGGTGTTGGTGAGACGGCCATGCTCCGCGCGGCCGCGGGTCAGCAGGCCGATCGAGGAATACACCGAGACCTTGGTCAGCGCGAAGGCGATGCCCACGCAGGTGAACAGCAGCTCGGTGGTGTGGAAGGAGAGATAAAGCGGCATCAGCGCGCAGGCGCAACCGACGATCGCCAGCGCAATCATCATCGCCCGGAGATAGCCGAGCAGCGGCAGGAAGGAGGCGACGAGGAAGGACGTGACGGCGATCGGCAGGTCCTTGAACAGCTCCAGCAGGCTGGCCTGCGGCTTGTCGATCCCGAACGTATGGATCGACTGGAGGATCACTGTGCCGACGCTGTTAAGCAGGATCGCGAAGACCATGTAGATCAGCGCCAGCGCGGCGATCATGCGGAATCGGTTCACGGCCACCTCGCTTGTGGATCGGTCTTTCGACGGTTCGCGTCATGCGCCAAAAAACGGCGGTCCGGGCTGTCGCGGGCCCGGACCGCCTTTGGGGAAAAGCCGGTGCTGCTTAGAACTTGTACTTGACCTGGAAATTGACCTCGCGGCCTTCCAGCGGACGGGCGAGGATCACGCCACCCGCGCCGGCCGCCGAGCCGAAGATACGCGAGTTGCTCTCGGTCAGGCCTAGTTCGTTGGTGATGTTGGTGCCCTGCAGGCGCAGCTCCCAGTTCTCCTCCACGGTCGCCACCACGCCAAAGTCCAGCGTGTTGTAGGAGCCCAGCTGCTGCAGCGCCGACTGGTCCTGCGTGTGCGCGCCGACGTGGGTGTAGGTCACGAAGGCCGTGATGTCACCCCACGGGAACAGGACCCGGTAGCTCGGCGTGAACATGTAGCGCACCTTCGGCTGGCGCTGCAGCTGCTTGCCGTTGATGAAGGCGCAGCCGTTGCCCACTACCTGGTTGGTGTAAGGCACACAGGCCGAGTAGTGCGAGTAGTGGCCGTCGAGGTAGTTGGCCACCAGCGCCAGCTTCAGGTTGTCGATCGGCATCAGCGCGCCGCTGAGGTTGATGCCCTTCGAGTCCGAACCGTACAGCAGCTGGGCGCCGGACGGCGCGCCGGCCGCATTGGTCGGCTGGTACGGCAGGCCGCTGAACTGGCGGTGGTAGACGCTGATGTCCGCGAAGATCAGCTTGGACTGGTACTTGAAGCCGCCCTCGAAGTTCTGGACTTTCTGCAGCGGCGGCGTGTTGCCCGTGGTGTTGCCGCGCAATGCGTTGTCGAAGTCGCCGAAATGCACGCCCTTGTTGGCACGCACGTACACGCTCATGTTGTCGGCCAGCTCGTAGTTCGCGCCGACGGTCCAGGAGGTGTGGGTCTTGTCGTACTTGGTGGTGGCGAAGGTGCCGTCGCAGACCGGAGTCTTGTTGTCGTACAGGGTGTTGTCGTTGCCATCCAGGTTGACGTTGTGCAGGTTGCACACGTGCACCGTCGAGTTCTGATTCTCCAGGCGCGCCGACGCGTCGAACAACCAGCGGTCGATCTTCCAGGTGTCGGACAGGTAGAACGCCTTGTTGGTCGAGCTGCCGTTCTCCGCGATGTTGTAGGCGCCGTAGTCGAGGAAGCCCTGGTAGTCCGTCACGGCCTGGCCGGCGGCGTTCACCACCTGGATCGGCCGCGCGTTGGGCGTGTTGGTCATGAGCATCTGGTTACCCAGCGCCCACTTGTCGTCCATGGTGTAGTGCGCCAGGTACAGGCCGGCGGTCAGCGTATTGCCGTCGAACAGTTCCTTGCTGAGGCGGAAGTCGTTGTTGATGTTCTTCAGCTTCTTGTGGATGAACCACCAGCCCTGGTGGATCACGCTCTGGTTCGGGTCGACCACGCCGCCGCCATTGACGTAGGTGGCGGTTGCGCCGGGTGCGAGCTTGAGACCGCCGAGATCGGTCGACGTGTTGTAGAGCATGTCGTTGAGCGAGGACGGGTTCGAACCGGAGAACAGGGCATTGGTGTCCATGTCGCCCTGGTTGATCAGGAACTTGTCCGAGATGGTCCAGCCGCCGCTCAGGTCGTAGTCGAAGTTGCCGCCGAAGAACTGCATCTTCGCGCCGCGGCCGTTGGCCAGGTTGGCGCTGGTGCCGCCGCCCGGATAGCCCGGCAGGTTCACGTGCTGGATGTATTTGCTGTAGTACGTGTCGGTCAGCGGATCGAAGCCCGGATACGCCGAGAAGCTGTCGCTGCCGTGCTGGATCAGCGGGATCGGCGTGATGAACTGGTTGCGGTCGTTGAGCACGCGGCCCCACAGCATCAGCGAGCCGTTCTCCATGGTGTGCGACAGCGTGGCGGTGAACTGGCCGCCCTTGTCGGCGGCGAACTGCGGATCGCGCACGCCGTCGGACTTGCGCCAGAAGCCGCCCACGCTGCCGAACCAGTCCTCGGCGACCTTGAAGCCGAGGAAGCCGTCGGTGCGCCACAGGCCTTCGTTGCCGTAGGTGACGCCGAGGCTGCCGGACGGTTTGGCCGTGCCCTGCTTGAGCATGAAGTTGGCGGTGGCGCCGACCTGGCCGTCGCCGAACACCACGGATGGGCCGCCCTGCAGGATTTCCACGCGCTCGACGGTGTCGTCGAGGCGGAACATCGAGGTGGTTTCCATGAACGACAGTGTGGGCATGCCGTACAGCGGCGAGCCCATGATCTGCGTGGTGAAGTAGGGCGCGTCGCCGCCGCCCGGGAAGCCGGCGATCTCGATGTTGGCGCCGGTCTGGCCGCCGGTGGATTCGGGCCACAGGCCGGGCGAGATCTTCAACAGGTCGGCTGTGCTCTTGGGATTGGCCTGCTTGATCGCCTCGGCGTCGGCCGCGGTGATGCTGTAAGCCGCGTCGATCTTGCGGATGCCGCCGACGGTGGGCGTGCCGGTCACTACCACCTGGTCGAGTGTCTTGGGCTTGCCCTTGGCGGCGGTGTCCTGGGCCGGTGCCGGCGGCGCCGGAGGCTGCTGGGCTGCGGCGCCCGGCTGGGCCTGCGTATTGTCCTGCGCGTGAGCCGCCCCGAGCGCGAGCGCTCCGGCGATGGCGGCGGCGAGCAACTGTCGAGCGATGCGTTGGCGTTGCATGGTCAAAACCTCCCCACCCGTGGTATCGGGCTTTTATGTGGTGATATCGCTGGCCGCTTCCCCTGCCGCGGCGAACGATGGTTCTTCACTGCTGACAAAATCTTCGATGCGGAACGCGCTGAGGCCTGGCAGCACGGTTTCGGCCTGGGCCAGCGCGGCAGGCTGGCCGATGCCGACGGCGGCCATGCCGGCGGCGTGGATGCTGGCGATGCCTGCCGCGGCGTCCTCCACGCCGAGGCAGGCGGCGGGCGCCACGCCGAGACCGGCGGCCGCGGCCAGGAAAATCTCCGGGTCGGGCTTGGAGCGCTGGATATGCGCGGCATCCACCACGTAATCGAACAGGTTGGCGATGCCCAGGCGCTCCAGCAGCAGCGGCGCATTGCGGCTGGCCGACGCGAGACCGACCTTCAGGCCCGCCGCACGCACGGCGGCGACCGCTTCGCGCGCGCCGGGTAGCAGTTGGTCCGGCCCGAAGCGGCCGATCTGTTCGCGGTAGTAATCGTTCTTGCGTTCGCTGAGCGCGAGTTTTTCGTCCTCGCTGTAGGTGCGCGTGGCGCGCTCGAGCAGGATTTCCAGCGAACCCATGCGATCCACGCCTTTGAGGCGCTCGCCGAGGGCGGCATCGAACGGCAGGCCGGCCTCCTCGGCCAGGCGCCGCCATGCCGCGTCGTGCACCACGGCGGTATCGGCGATGACGCCGTCGAGATCGAAGATCACGGCTTGCAGCGGCGGCAACGGCGCGCGGCGGTTCGGGATGGCGTCGGCGCGCGCTAGATGCAGCGTCTCGCCGGCGCGTATGAACTGCTCGCGGCCATCGTGGCGGAAGGCCAGGCCGTCGCCTTGCATGAGCGTGTAGCGCACGCCGGAGCCGTCCACTTCCACGCGCAGCCGCGCCTTGCCCCAGCGCAGGCCGAAGCGGTAGCCGTTCCACGCAGCGGGCAGCCGCGGCGCCAGCGACGGCAGGCCGTCGATCGCGCGAAAGCCGCCGAAGCCCCAGGTCAGGCCCAGCCAGCTGCCGGCCATCGCGGCCATGTGCACGCCGTGCGCGGCGTTGCCATGGGAGTCGTCCAGATCCACGCGCAGCGAGTCCTGGAAGTAGCGATAGGCCTTGCCGGCCAGCCCGACTTCCGTGGCGATCACGCCGAAGGTCGACGCCGACAGCGTCGAGTCGTGCACGGTGACGCTTTCGTAGTAGTCGAAGTTGCGCCGCTTGGCCGCGCGATCCACGCGCTCGCCCGCCAGCATCAGGGCGAGCAGCGTGTCGGCCTGCTTGCAGACCTGGTGGCGATAGATGGTCAATGGATGCAGGCGCAGCAGCAGCGGATGCTTGCCTTCGCCGGGCCTGGCCGCGAGATGGTCGGGCAGGCGCGGTTTGTCGAGGAAGCCGTCGTCCTGCGGGAAGATGCTCAGGCGCGGGTCTTCCGGCAGGTACATCGCCTCGGCGGCGCGGCGCCATTGCGCCACTTCGTCCTCGCCCAGGCCGATGCGCGCGCACAGCGCGGCGTACTCGATCGGCGCGGCGCCGGCCAGCCATACCGCGGTCGCGGCCGCGTCGCGCAGGTGTCGCTGCGCCATGCGGTTGGTGTAGTGGTTGTTGTCGACCAGCGCGGAGTATTCGTCCGGGCCCGTCACCTCGTGGATGCAGAAGGCATCGCCGCGGCGCGCGTTGAAATGACCAATGTCCATCCACACCCGCGCGGTCTCGAACAGGATTTCCGCGCCGTGGTCGCGCAGGAAATCCACGTCGCCGCTGGCGTCCACGTACAGGCGGATCGCCCAAGCCACCGCGGCATTGATGTGGTACTGCGCCGAACCGCCCGGGTAGTACGCCGAGCATTCGTCGCCGCTGATGGTGCGCCAGGCGAACAGCGCGCCGCGGGGATGGTTCAGCTCGCGCGCATGCCGGCGCGAGCGGTCCAGCGTGCGATGGCGATAGAGCAGCATGCCGCGGGCGAGCTCCGGCGCTGCCGTGGCGAGCACCGGCAGGATGAAGGCTTCGGCATCCCAGAAGTAGTGGCCTTCGTAGCCCTCGCCGGTGAGGCCCTTGGCGGCCGCGCTGCCCTGGCCGTCGCGGCAGCTGGACTGGAACAGATGGAACAGGTTGAAGCGAAGCGCCTGTTCGGTTGCCGGATCGCCATCGATGGCCAGATCGACCGCTTCCCACAATGGGGCCAGGTGCTGGCACTGCCGTTCCAGCAGCGCGGCGTAGCCGAGTTCGGCGGCGTTTTCGAGGATCGTGCGGGCGCGGTCGAGCAGAGCGTCGTTCGCATCGTCGCCGTGCGGTTCGGTCCAGGCGTAGGCGGCGTATTTCTCCAGCGTCACGGCCTGGCCGGGCGCGAGCGTGCCGGTGTAGGTCTGCACGACGCCGTGAGGCGCGAGGTTGGCCAGCTGCGCGGCCAGGCTGCCGTCGCGCGGCGCATGCGTCTGCGCGCAGACCAGGCGGATGCCGCTGTGGGTGGTGCGCTGGCTCACCCAGGCCAGGTCCTGTTCCGCGGCAGCGTCGATCGTGTGCAGGCCGCCGTCGAGGCGCGTGCCGATGCGCGGGTCGTCGCCCTGCTCGACGGCGTCGCGGGCGGTGTTGATGGAAGACTCCAGGGTGATGGGGCCGGCGTAGTCCACCGAGCGGACGCGGTAGCGCAGTGCCAGCAGGCCGGGTTCGCCGAAGCTCACCAGGCGCTCGGCCTCGATCTCCAAGGTTTCCCCGGCCGGCGAACGCCAGCGCAGGAAGCGGCGGTAGCAGCCCTCGCGCAGGTCCAGGCGGCGTTCGAAGGCCAGCCATTCGCCTTCGGCCAGCCGCACCGGCGTATCGCCCAGGCGCAGCTGGATGCGGGTGGCGTCGGCGACGGGAATGCGTGTGTCGGTATGGGCGACGAAGCCGGGGAAGCGCTCGTGGTACTCGATGGGGGTGCGTTCCCACGCCGCGGACAGGAAGCTGCCCTGACTCGGGCTGTCGCCTTCCTCCAATCCGCCGCGCACGCCGAGGGCGCCATTGGCCAGTGCGAACAGGCTCTCGTCCTGCGCGAAGCCGGTGGGGTCGGTGCCATGGCGGGTCCGGGCCCAGGGACTGATGGTCGCGGGATCCGCGGCCGTGGGATCGGCGCCGGTCCGTTCGGGCTGCACGGCGACGGCCGCGGCGGACGCGGAAACGAGGTGATCCAACATGTACTCCCCAAGATCTGGTGGTTGTTCTAGGCGGGGGCGCGGTCGCGCCTGGCCCAGCCTTCGGGCGGCGAGCTTCGCAGCAAATGATATCGATATAAAGATATCGATATCAATTGCTGCGGTGCGGTAATCACTCGGCTTTGGAGAGGGCTGGCACAGGCTCGCCGAGGGCTCGGAAGCGGGTTGGCGGTCGCGTGCCGTCTCGCCTTCGGTTGGACGCACCGCCCGCAAATCGACACACTGCGCGCTGCGGCGGGGCGACCCACCCGCCGGCACCCTCCCAGGAGCAAAGCGATGGAACTGGCCGAGGCCCGGTCTTGAGTCGAAGCAAACGAAAGCCCATCCCCGAGGCCGGCCCGGCAAGCCTGACCATGGCGGATCTGGCCAAGCTGGCCGGCGTATCCAAGATCACCGTGTCGCGCGCGCTCAGCGACAGTCCGCTGGTGAACCGGGAAACCCGCGAGCGCATCCAGGACCTGGCGCGCGAACAGGGCTACAAGCTCAACGTCAGCGCGCGCAACCTGCGCCTGCGGCGCAGCCATACGGTCGCGGTCATCGTGGAGATGAAGCCGAGCAACGACCGCACCATGTTCGATCCCTATCCGCTCATGCTGCTGGGCGGCATTTCGCAGGAGCTGACCGCCGCCGGCTACAGCGTGCTGCTGACCACCCGCCAGGGCGCCAGCGCCGCGGCGGTGCAGGCGGCGGACGGCATGATCCTGCTCGGCCAGGGCGTGCGGCAGGACGCGGTGCGCCGCTTCGACAAGCTGGGCCTGCCGATGGTGGTGTGGGGCGCGCGCGGCGAGCACGACAGCCACGTCGTGGTGGGCAGCGACAACCGTCAGGGCGGCAAGGCGGTCGCCGAGCATTTCATCGCGCAGGGGCGGCGTAACCCGGTGTTCGTCGGCAATCCGGGGCATCCGGAGATCTTCGAGCGCCTGAGCGGCTTCGTGGACGCGCTGGCCGAGCACGGCGTGAAGCCGCTGCTGATCCGGCGCGACGAGTTCACGCTGGCGTCGGGCATGGACGCGGTGCAGTCGCTCGCCTCGCGCCATGTCCCGTTCGATGCGCTATTCGCCTGCAGCGATCTGCTGGCGATGGGCGCGGTACGCGCGGTGGAAGCGCTAGGGCGACGCGTACCCGAGGACGTCTCGGTGGTGGGCTACGACGACATGCCGCTGGCGGCGAGCTTCCATCCGCCGCTCAGCTCCGTGCGCCAGGACTGGCAGGAAGGCGGCAGCCTGCTCGCGCGCAAGATGCTCGCCATGATCCACGACGAACCGGTGCAATCCGAAGTGCTGCCAGTGGACCTGATCGTCCGCGCGACCTGATCGCGCGGGGCGGTTCGGCGCTTACGCCACCGCCGTGCCGGCCGCATCGCTGCCGGGTACCCGCGCCGGCGGCGTGAGCACCAGGCGGAAACAGCTGCCGCCGCCGGCCACGCGCACGTATTCCAGCGACGACTGGTTGGCTTCCGCCATCTGGCGCGCCAGGTACAGGCCCAGGCCCGTGCCGTATTCGTGCGTGGTGTAGAACGGCTCGAAGATCTGCGCGGCGACCTTGGGTGCGATGCCCGGGCCGCGATCGATCACTTCCAGGATCGGCACGCCGTGCTCGCCGTGCCGCGCCACCACCATCACGCGCGCCGGTTCGCCCGGCATGCGGCCATAGCGCAAGGCGTTCTGTACGAGGTTCCACACCACCTGCTGCAATTGCTGCGGGTCGGCCACCGCCGCTACTGGCTCGTTGCCGTTGCTGATCACGCGCAGCGTGTCGCCGCCCAGGTCGTTGCCCTGGCGGTACTCGTCCACGAAGTTCTGCGCCCAGCGGCCCAGGTCCAGCGTTTCCGGGCGCGAGCGCTCGCGCCGCGAGAGCTGCAGGATGTTTTCGATGATGTCGTTCAGGCGCACGCAGTGGTTGTTGATGATCTCCACCATGCGCTGGTCGGTGGCGCCGAGGTCGTGCGACTCGGCCAGCAGCTGCGCGGAATAGCGGATCGCCGCGAGCGGGTTGCGGATCTCATGCGCGATCGACGCCGAAAGCCGGCCCAGCGAGCTGAGCGTGAGCTCTTCGGCGCGGCGCGAGACCAGCGAGGTGTCGTCGAGGAAGATCAGCACCAGCGAGTCGTCGTTTGGCGCCAGGCGGCTGAAGCGCGGAATCACTTCCGGGGTGCCGTCCGCCAGCTGCGTGGCGGTCTCGTCGAGCTTGCCGGAGGTCATCCAGTGGTACAGGCGGCGCGACAGTTCCGGCGCTACGCGGCCCAGGTCGCGTTGATCCGCGCTGGGGTTGCCCAGCAGCATCCAGGCCGATTCGTTGATCTGGTGGATGCGGTTGGCATCGTCGACCAGCAGCACGCCGGTCTTCATGCGGCGGATGATCAGCTCGTTGACCTGGGCGAGGTTGGCCAGGTCGATGCTGCGCTGTTCGGCCAGCGCCTCGGTGGCGCGCAGCTGCCGGCTCAGCACGTAGCACAGCATGGTGATGGCGAAATAGGCCAGGCCGAACAGCCCCGATTCCAGCAGCTGACGGTCGGCCGCGGCGACTTCGCCGCCGGGATTGAACAGCGAATGGCCAAGCATGCCGAGCGTGGCCAGCGCGGCGAAGAACAGGGCCAGCCGCAGCGGCAGCAGCAGCGCGCCGGCCGCGAGATTGACCGCCAGCATCATGGCGATGCCGATGCGCGTGTCCTGCATCGCGCCGATCGCCAACACCGCCGCGACGATGTCCACCACCAGCGAGGCGGAGGTGACCAGGCGGGTCCAGGGCATGGTGCGGCGGGTCAGCGCCGCCACCGCCACGGCGAAAGCGAGGAAGCACAGCGCCACCACGCGGGCGGTGTCCGTGTCGTTCAGGTGCGGCCAGCCGAGCGCGGGCGGGCTGAAGGCCAGACCCGCGTAGACCAGCGCCTGCGCCAGCCGGAAGTAGTTGAGGAAGAACAGCTCGTGGCGCACGGACTCGGTGGCCGTGCGGGCGGGGGCGAAGGTGGGCGTCGCGTTGTGTGGCACGGGGGCCGGGCACTCTCGGCGGGTCGAGGTGCGCGCAGTATAGAGCCCGGCGGGATGCCGGCGCGGGCGCTTTCTCCGCCCCTGGCGGGCGCGGTCGTCATGGCTTTGTCACCCGGGAGTGGGCGGGGGGCGCGACCGGGCGCCCCTTTCCATCCCGGCCCGGTTCCGCGAAAATGTCTGGCCGTATTGCGCGGTTTTCGTCATGTCGAGGCATGGCGGCGGCGCACTGCACCGGCAGCGCCTGCACCGAGTGTCCGTCGCCGTCCGTCCCCCATGCCCGTCCGTTCGCGCGGACGCGGCCATCACGTTTTTCCCCGTTCGCTCGAGGTATCGAATGAATTTCCACGAGTACCAGGCCAAAGAATTGTTCGCCAAGTACGGCATCGCCGTGCCGCCGGGCAAGGTTGCCAACTCTCCCGACGCCGCCGTCGACGCCGCCAAGGCGCTGGGCGGTTCCCAATGGATGGTCAAGGCGCAGATCCACGCAGGTGGCCGCGGCAAGGCCGGCGGCGTGAAGTTCTGCAGGAGCCTCGATGACGTCCGTGCTGCCGCC
>JABLTH010098646.1_pt1 | contig 17730 bp, 10 predicted proteins | sample 7875711 | NCBI WGS metagenome assembly JABLTH01 (sample SAMN14941262, study PRJNA633318) | bioreactor metagenome | isolation source: bioreactor | place: China | collected 2019-03-05 | reverse complement strand
CTCTTCGTCGCGAACGACGATTCCGTCTTCGCGGCGCTTTCGCATCGCGCCGCTCGGGCACGCCTCGACGCAGGCGGGCTTCGTGCAGTGGTTGCACAGGCGAGGCAGATAGAAGAAGTACGCGTTCGGGTACTCGCCGCCGCCCTGGTCCTCGTCCCAGTTGGGCCCCCACACGGGAGGCCGGCCGTCCTGCTTCGGCGCGAGGTGCGCGGCATGGCCGCGCCCGCCGTAGAAGACCTCGTCGAAGTTGAAGCTCCAGCCGCCGCCGATCTCCTCCGCCGTCGGCTCGCGGCCGAGGACGAGCCTGCCGTCCCGGTAGCCGCCGCCCATCGTCTCCCAGTCGCGCGGCGAGCCGCGGCCGGGCTGGGTGTTGACCGTGCACCACCACTGCTGCTCTTCGCCCGGCTCGCGCGTCCAGATCATCTTGCACGCGACGGCGCAGCTCTGGCATCCCATGCACTTGTTGAGGTCGAAGACCATCGCGACCTGCCGCGCGCCGGCCTGCGGAGCAGCGCTCATCGGACACCTCCGTTCGCCGCGATGTGCGGCGCGTCGTCTTCGAGCTCGTCGAGGGGGACCGCGGCGACCCGCTGCGCCTCGCCCGCCGGGACGCCGAGCATTCGAAGGAGCTGCTCGGCGACGAGAGGGTCCCCGGGCAGGTCGGGCACGCCGAGCAGGCGGCCCTGCATCGCCGCGACGACCGCGCCGCCGATGACGACGAGCGCCGACCGCACGTCGCGCGGCGTGAAGCGACCCGTCTCGATGCCCCGGCCGAGATCGCGCAGCAGCCGCACGCCGAGGCCCGACTCGAGCTCGCGAACGTAGAGGCCCGCGCGCACGGTGAACCACGCCCACACCGGATCGTGATCCGCCATGCGGATCGTATGCCGAACGCAGATCGCGAAGCGCTCGGCCGGATCGGAGACCGACGCGACGCGGCGATCGAGCGCCGCGCCGTGCGTCTCGATCGCCTGCGCGACGAGCGTCTCGATGAGCTGCTCCTTCGAATCGAAGTGGTTGTAGAACGAGCCCGTACCGACGTCGGCCCCGGTCGTGATGTCGGCGATCGTGATGGCATCGATCCCGCTCCGCGCGATCACCGCGCGCGCAGCCGCGACGAGCCGCTCGCGCGTCCGCATCCGCTGCCGCGCGGCACGGCTCGCGGGCGCCCTCGCCTCGTGCGGCTCGTTCATCACCGTCCTCCTCCGATCCGATCCGATCCGCCGAGAGAATGAATCAACATTCAATAGTGAGGGTATGCTCAGCGTCATATCGGGTCAGGCCGCGGGTGTTCGATAGATTCATTCGCTTTGTCAGTGATTTATGCGATCTGTTGCGCGTCCATCGCCACTCGGATCTCGCCGGCCGGACCGCCCGCGCCGGGACGTCTGGCGCGCACGCGCACGCCGCGGCGTCATCGGCCGCGGCGCACGCCGCCGGCGCTTTGCTTCGCCGGAATCGGGAATACCCTCGGGCCATGCGCATCCTCCACACGATGCTCCGCGTGGGCGACCTCGAGCGCTCGATCCGCTTCTACTGCGACGTGCTCGGGATGAAGCTGCTCCGGCGCAAGGACTTTCCCGGCGGCGAGTTCACGCTCGCCTTCGTCGGCTACGGCGACGAGTCCGAAGGCGCCGTGATCGAGCTCACCTACAACTGGGGCCGGAATCGCTACGAGATCGGCGACGGCTTCGGCCACGTCGCGATCGGCGTCTCCGACATCCACGCCGCGTGCGAGCGCGCACGCGCCGCCGGCGCCCGCATCACGCGCGAGCCCGGACCGATGAAGCACGGAACGACCGTGATCGCCTTCCTCGAGGACCCCGACGGCTACGAGATCGAGCTGATCCAGCGCTAGCGGCGGCGCCGCTAGTTCCCGAAGTCCCAGCTCTCGCCCGCGTGGTGCCGCGTGAGGACGTTCTTCGCGATCAGGATCTTGTGTACCTCGTCCGGGCCGTCGGCGAGCCGCAGCGTGCGCGCGCCCTGATACATCGCCGCGAGCGGCAGGTCGCCCGAGACGCCGGCGGCGCCCCAGACCTGGATCGCGCGGTCGACCACCCGGTGGTACGCCTCGGGAACGAAGATCTTGATCGCCGAGATCTCGGTGCGCGCGTCGAGCCCGCTGTCCATTCGCTCCGCGCAGTGGATCGTCATGAGCCGGGCCGCCTGGATGTCGATGTACGAGTCGGCGATGAAGCCCTGAACGAACTGCTTGGTCTCGAGCTTTCCGCCGTGCACCTCGCGCTCGGCCGCGCGCTGCACCATGAGGTCGAACGCGCGCCACATCTGACCGACGGAGTTCATGCAGTGGTACACGCGCCCCGCGCCGAGACGGTCCTGCGCCGCGCGGTGGCCGGAGCCGGTGCGTCCGAGCTGGTTCTCGACGGGGACGCGAACGTTTTCGTACGCGATCTCGCAGTGGTCGCTGTCCTGCCCCCAGACCTCGATCGCGCGCAGGATCGTGACGCCCGGCGCATTCCTCGGAACGATGATCTGCGTCATCTTGCCGTTCTGGTCCGCCGGCCCCGACGGGTCCTCCGTCCGGCACATCACGATGAAGAAGTCGGCGCGCTTGCCGTTCGACGTGAACCACTTGAGGCCGTTGATGACCCACTCGTCGCCCTCACGCCGCGCGGTCGTTCGCAGCGAGCGCGGGTCGGATCCGGCGGTGTCGGGCTCGGTCATCGAGAAGCCCGACTCGAGCTTTCCCTCGGTGAGCGGGATCAGCCACTTCTGGATCTGCTCGGGCGTTCCGTACTTGGCGAGGATCTTCTGGTTGCCCGAGTTCGGCGCAACGACGCCGAAGAGCGCGGCCGCGCCGAGCGTGTAGGCGAGCACCTCGTTCATGTACGCGTGCTCGAGGAAGCTGAGCCCGCAGCCGCCGTACTCTTCGGGAAGGTGCGGCGCCCACAGGCCCGCCTGCTTCACCTTCGCCTTGATGCCGTCGCGCAGCTCGCGCGCGCGCCTTCGCGTCGCCTCGGGAGCCCCCGGCCGCCGCGCGGCCCACAGCTCGTTCTCGTGCGGAAGGATCTCCTTGTTCACGATCTCGGCCGTGAGCAGGCGGATCTGATTGATGCGGTCGCTGACGTTCGGAATCGGCTGGACGTTCATCGGCACGGCGATCTCTCCCTTCGGTGCACCGGGCGATGCTACCGCGGCTCGGGCCGCGCCCGCGGGGCCGGCGCCACGAAAGCCGGAGCGCGGGTCGGCGCCCGGGCACGCTCCGCCTCGGGGCCTCGCGAGCAGATCGCCACGATCGAACGCGTCAGGGCCCGGGATCGAAAATCGGAAAGAACGTCCCCGGTCAAAACGGGATACGAAGCACGTACGGGCTCGTCGCGGGCTTCGTTCCGGCAGGAATCGCCTGCTTCGCGCCGCGGCGGGCGAGCTCGGCCTGCGCGCCGTAGACGTTCCACTCGGGGTGGGCATCGATCAGCGCGAGCGCGGCGGCGTGCAGCGCTGCCGCCTCGTCGCGGCGGCCGAGCCGGTCGGCCGCGAGCGCGGAGAGCGAGAGGGCGTCGATGCGCACGTCGTCGGACGCCGACGCGGCGCGCGCGCGCGCGAGGACGGCCTGCGCGCCGGCGGCGTCGCCGGCCGCGAGCTTCGCCCAGCCCGCGCCGAGCGCGATTCGCGCCGGATCGAGGACGGGCGGGCTCTCGGCGAGCAGCTCGTCGAAGAGCGCCGCGGCTTCGGCCGGCCGCTCCTCCACGGCCGCGTGCAGCGCGCGCCGCGCGCGCTCGATCGACGCGGCCTCGCGCGCCTGCTCCGCGCTGCCCGCGAACGGCGACGCTGCGATCTTCGCGGGCGCGGCGCCCGGCGCCAGCGAGAAGGCCTCGTACGCGCCGAACGGCGCGAACGGCTCCATGCTCGTCGCATGCCACAGCGTCCGCGACGCCGGATGCGCGATTGCCGCGTTCAGCACGTAGAGGTTCGCGACGTTCGACGCGTTCGGCCACGGATGCGTGCGGCGGTCGCGAAGGATCGCGGCGGCGGCCTCGGGCGTGATCCTTCCCACGTGCGGCCGCACGGCCGCCTCCATCCCCGCGAGCCGGTCGAAGGAGTCGGGAGAGCGATAGCGGTCGAACGGGATCATCTCCGGCGTTCGCGCGTGGTTGCTCTGCGCGAACCAGTCGCCGTCCGGGCGAAAGACCGCGCAGCGCTTCGGCGTGCACTCGACCATCGCGAGATCGCCCGCGGCGTCGGCCATCACCATGAAGGTCGAGATGCCGCGCTCGCGCGCCTTCTCGAAGATCTCGATCCCCTCGGCGACGCTCCGCGCCTTCTGCAGCGCGCGCCGGTGCGGCCACTGCGGCAACAGCATCCCCACCTGCGGGTCGGTCTCGAAGTAGTTGAACGAGAGCGCGAAGCCGGCGGCGTTGACGCCCACCGTCGGCACGCCGACCAGCGGCCAGCCGGCGAACAGGTACTCGATATCGCCATTGTCGGGCCGGTAGTGGACGACGACCGGGCGGCGCGCGCCGAGGCCGTCGTCCCAGTCGACGTTGCGGCCGACGAGCGCAGCGCCGTCGGCGGTCGCGCTGCGCGTCGCGGCGAAGACCGTCGATCCTCCGCCGAGCGAGAGCAGCGCACGCATGAGGTCGCTGCGCGAGACGCCGAGCCCCGCCGCCATCCCCGCGAGCTCGTCGTGGAGCGAGCTGTCGTCGAAGGCGCCGCCGATCGCGGCCCACGCGGGGATGCCCACCGCGTCGAGGACCGCCGCGCCCGCGCCGCCGCTCGCCACGGCGCGGTCGTGATCCGCCTTCTGAAGCACGTAGACCCGGCGCAGGTCATCTCCGAGGAGCTCCGCCTGCTGGCGGCCCATTTGTTCGTAGCTCCCCGAGACTTCGAGGACGATGAGATCGCCGGCGTCGCGGCGCGAGGGCTGGAAGCCGGCCGGGCCCGCCGGAGCTTCCGCGCTCGCCGCGAGGGCGAGGCCGGCCGCAAGGAGGCCGGAGCCGAGGAGCGTGAGGGTCCGTCGCATGAGCGTCCTCGATGGGGAGCGCCGGTGCAGCCGCTCCGGGGAGCGCTGCGCTCCGCCGTCTCGGACTCTGCCGCACGCGACGCCGGCTGTCGCGCACGCGCGAGGGGAGGAAACGGAAGGCGCACCCACCCATCCTGCTCCCCGAGAGCGGTAAGAACGCCCCCGCTCGGATACCGTCCCGAGACCGGAGGAGGTGCCCGATGAAGCTCGGTCTCATGCTCGGCTACTGGGGGGCGCAGCCGCAGGACCCGATCGACGTCGTGCTCGAGGCCGAGCGGCTCGGCTTCGACTCGGTGTGGGCGGCCGAGGCGTACGGCTCGGACGTCTTCTCGCCGCTGTGCTGGATCGGCGCGCGCACGACGCGCATCAAGCTCGGAACGGCGGTGATGCAGCTCTCGGCGAGAACACCGGCGTGTGTCGCGATGACGGCGGCGACCATCGACCACCTGTCGCAGGGGCGCCTCATCCTCGGCATGGGCGTCTCCGGCCCGCAGGTGGTCGAAGGCTGGTACGGGCAGCCCTTCCCGAAGCCGCTCTCACGGACGCGCGAGTACGTCTCGATCGTCCGCAAGGCGCTCGCGCGCGAGGCGCCGCTCACGAACGCGGGCGAACACTACCCGCTGCCGTACCCCGGCGGCACCGGCCTCGGCAAGCCCCTCAAGCTGATCGTCCACCCGCGGCGCGCGCAGATCCCGATCTACCTCGGCGCGGAGGGCCCGAAGAACGTCGCGCTCGCCGCCGAGATCGCCGACGGCTGGCTCCCGATCTTCTACTCCCCGTACCGCCATCCCCTGTACGAGCAGTCGCTGAAGCACGCGAAGCCCGGCTTCGAGATCGCGTGCACCGTCACCGTGAACGTCGCCGACGACGTCGCGGCGGCGCTCATGCCGGTGCGGATGGCGCTCTCGTTCTACATCGGCGGCATGGGCGCGCGCGAGCAGAACTTCCACCTGAACCTCATCGAGCGAATGGGATTCGGCGAGGAGGCGCATCGCGTGCAGGACCTCTTCCTCGCCGGAAAGCGCGCCGAGGCGATCGCGGCGGTGCCCGACGCGCTCGCCGACGAGATCTCGCTGTGCGGTCCGCCGGCGCGGATCCGCGAGCGGATCGAGGCATGGAAGAAGAGCCCGGTGACGACGCTCCTCGCCGGCACGCGCGACCCCGCGGCGCTGCGGCTCCTCGCCGAGTCCGTGCTGTAGCAGGCCCGCCCGCGTCCGGCGTCGCGGATCGATGCGCCGGCGCGCCGGACACGTCCTTCCGCGCGCGATACTCTTGCAGCAACGAGGGGGAACCATGACGTCCGGACTGCGCTCGCTCATCGACTGCGGAACGAAGCTCTGGCTCGACTCGATCGACCCCGAGCTCGTCGTCAAGAACCGCGCGCTCGGAGCGACGGGCGCGACGTCGAACCCGATCATCATCTCCGACCTCATTCGCACCGGCCGCTTCGACGCCGACCTCGCCGACCGCATCAAGCACGGCCTCGACGACGCCGCGATCTGCTGGCAGATGGCCGACCATCTCGTGAAGCAGGCGCAGGACGTCTTCCTCCCGGTGTGGGAGGAGACGCGCGGCGACGACGGCTACGTGAGCTTCGAGCTCGACCCGCTCCTCGAGGACCCCGACACCGGTCCGCCGCACGCCGCGCGCGTCGCACGCTACGTCGAGCTCGGGAAGAAGTGGTCGGCCGGGAACGCGAACCGAATGATCAAGGTGCCGGCGACCGCCGCGGGGCTCGCTGCTCTCGAGGAGCTCGCGGCCGCTGGCGTCACGATCAACGTGACGCTCATCTTCACCGACCGGCAGTACCGCATCGCCCGCGAGGCGGTCTGGCGCGGCGCGCAGCGGCGTCCCGACCTCACGCGCTTCAAGAGCGTGTACAGCATTTTCGTCTCGCGCGTCGACGTCTACACCGAGGAGCACTGCCCCGAGCTCGGCGCCGACGCGCAGGGGCAGGTCGGCATCGTCAACGTGAAGAAGCTCTGGCGCGAGAACGAGGCGTTCTGGAGCGACAAGGCGCTCGCGCTGCGGCAGGAGATCATCTTCGCGAGCACCGGCACCAAGAAGAAGGAAGACCCGCCCGACAAGTACGTCGAGGCGCTCGCCGGAAGCGACATCCAGACCAATCCGCCCGCGACCAACGACGCCGTCGAGACGCTCGGCAAGCGCTACGCGCGCCGCGTCGACCAGATGCCGCCGGACGCCGTCGTGCGCGAGATCGAGCAGAAGGTCGATCCCGTGAAGCTCGAGGAGGTGCTGATGCGCGAAGGCGTCGAGAAGTTCGTGAAGCCCCAGAAGGCCCTCCTCGCGACGGTGAAGGAGAAGCGGGCGACGCTCGCGCCGGGGCGTTGACCGCGAGCGACGACGCGCGCGCGCAGGCGGCGCGGCGCGCGGGCGCCGCACCGAGCGGCGCACAGGCGCCGGCAGAGGTCTCCCCGGCGCGCGCCGTCGCGTACGCGTCGGGCAACATCGCTCTCGACGTTGCCGGCCCGCTGCTCTCGTGGCTCCCGTACCTCTACGCGCCGCCCGCCGACGCGCCGGGATCCGTCGCGCTGCTCCCCGCCGCGACGGTCGGCGCGCTGCTGCTCGTCGGCCGCGTCGTCGACGGCTTCGCGGAGCCCGTCGTCGGCTTCCTCTCCGACCGAGCGAGAACGCGCTTCGGGCGGCGCCGTCCGTTCATGGCGGCCGGCGCGCCGATCCTGGTGCTCGCGCTGCTCGGCCTGTTCTTCCCGCCCTTCGGCCCCGGCCACGCCTTCGAGACGTCGATCTACCTCGTGACGCTCAGCACGATCTTCTGGTGCGCCTTCACGATGGTTGGCGCGCCGTACCTCGCGCTGCTCCCCGAGATCGCGCGAACGACCGAGGCGCGAACGCGGATCGCGTCGATGATGACCGGCTTCTCCGTGCTAGTGATCATCGGCGGCAACCTCGTCCTCGGCCCGCTGGTGGCCGCGTGGCGCGACGGCGTCCGGATCCTCGGCGTCTCGTTCCGCAACGGCTTCGAGCCGCAGGCCGTCGCAGCGGGCGGTCTCATCCTCTTCTTCGTCGCGCTCTCGATGAGCGCCGTGCGCGAGCGGCCGGCGGACGTCCCCGAAGGCGGACACCTCTCGTTCCGCAGCGCCGTGATGGAGTCGGTCCGAAACCCCGCGTTCCTCCCGCTCGTCGTCCCGCTCAGCGTCTTTCTCATCGGCATCAACATCGTCGTGACCTCGGTGCCTTACGTCGGCCGGTCGATCCTGCACGCAACGGAGGCCGTCGCATCGATCGGGGCAGCCCTCGTCTACGTCGTCGCCGCGCTCGTCCTCCCCTTCATCCGCCGGCTCGTCGACGGCCACGGCAAGAAGAGGCTCTACGGGCTCGCGCTCGTCCTCATGTCGTGCCAGTTCGCCGCGCTGCCCGTCGTCGCAATCTCGCCGTGGCCCGTCGCGACCTACCTCGTGCTGCTCGCGAGCATCGGCGTTCCCGCCGGCATCCTGCTCGTCCTCGGCCGCGTCCTCATCGCCGACGTCATCGACTTCGACGCGCAGCGAACCGGGCTTCGCCGCGAAGCGATGTACTTCGGCATGCAGGGCCTCATGACGAAAGTCTCCTTCGGCGTCGGCCCGCTCATCGCGACGCAGCTCTTCACGATCTTCGGCAACACCGCGGACCGCCCCCTCGGCATCCTGCTCTGCGGCCCCGCCGCCGGCCTGCTCGGCCTCGCCGGCTGGGCGGCGTTCCGGCGCTATCCGCTGGAGTGACGGCGCGCGGGCCCCTCGAACGGCGCTGTCGCGCCGTACCCGATGCCCTGACGCGTGCGCCTCCGAATGGGGGTTCTCCGACGGTGCGCCCGCGTGGTACAAGACCTCCGACGACTTTCCCGACCGAGCCCGCCCGCGCGAGAGCCCTGCGCGCAGTATCGGGAGACACCGCGGAGGGATCCTCATGCACTCGAAGCCGCTCTCGTTGCTCACCGCCGCCGCGCACGGATTCCCGGCACGGGCCTTCGCGTTCGCGTGGCTCACCCTCGCGGCCTCCGGAGTCGCTGGCGCAGACCCGAGCTGGAAGAGCTTCTCGGGAACCGCGACCGCTGTGGAGACTGCTCCCGGCAGCACGATCGTGCGTAGCCTGCGCGGCGACCTCACGAACTTCGCCTGGCGGCATCTCGTCTGGGATCCCTCCGCCGCGCTCCACGGAGCCTACGCGCACGGAGCCAGCGCGGGCAGCGATCTCCGCGTGGCCCCTCTCGCGCTGAGCTTCACGACGCCGGACGGCACGCTCGAGGCGAGCGCTCGGGCCGTCTTCGAGCCGCGCCGCGTCGACACGTCGACCGGCCGCCCGCTGCGCCCGGGAGCGCCGGCGGGCGCGACGTGCGCGACGGGAGCGGAACCCGACTGCCTCGTCCCCGGGGACGCGCCGGCTGCGAACCGGGCGGCGTTCGACGCGATCTGCTCGACGACACGAGGCTTCAGCGGCCTCGACCTGGCGGCCTGCGAGCTCGACTTGTTTCGCAGCCAGGTGACGCCAATCCCGGGCGTGACGGTGGCAATGTTGTGGGGTCAGCTTCTCGCAGGATCGGCTTCCGCAATCAATCTTACGGCGTCCCCGGCATTCCTGGGGCCCACCGCCCCGCTCCAGCGCGCCCCGTTCGTCTCGCTCAGCATCGACCCCGGAGACGGCGTTCCGACCGGCTTCGCCGCACTCAACGCCGTCAAGCCGGGCCTCAACTTCACGATGGGAATCGGCGGCGGAACCTACGATGCGGCCGGCCACCACAATGCCTTCCAAACCCTCGCGCAGGTGCTGACGCCGCAGCAGCAAGCGCTCCTCGCCTGCGGAGGCTTCTACCCCGGAACGACGTGTGATGGCGGAGTTGCCGGGAATTCGTTCGCGACTGGCCCCGGAGGCATCGATCTCCTGCACGCCGACGCCGGAGCGCTGTTGCAGTCCTTCGCGCCGCTCGACGACGAGACATTCGTCGCCAAGGACGGAACGTACCCGCAGCCGGGTACGGTCGGCGCGCCCGCACCGGCGTGCGACCGTGACACCCCGGACGGTGGCAGCGTATTCGTGCCGGGCTGCCGGGGCCCCGCAGATACGAGCTACGCCGCCGCCGCAGACGGCCCGAATGCAACCGCAGCGGGAATCGGTTTCCCGGCTGGAATCCTGGGCGTTCCGGCGCTCGAGGCCGCAACCGTACCGGAGGTCCGGTACGCGATCGGCCACCCGTTCACGGGCCAGTCATGGCGCAGCGAGATGGCCGCGCTGTCATGGAACCTCCAGATCGCCCTCGTGGCCTTCTCTCTCCCCGCTTCGAGCCCGCTGCTCTCAGACCCGCGCTATGGCTTCGACCCGGCGCACGCCTACCGTACGACGGGCTGCTCGTACGTGAAGCCGCAGCTCTGCTCCGGCGTACGGGTATTCGCTTCGCGGGTGATGGACGTGCTCGCGGGCGACCCGCAGGGTCGCCCCTCGCGGCGCTGGATGTGGGAGCACGGCGCGCGGTACGCGGCCGAATCGGCGAGCGGGATCTTCGCCGGCCTCGCGGGAGCAGACGTGTTCGGGTTCGGGCCCGGAGGCCCGCCCGCCAGCGGCGCCGCGGCCGCGGCAGCGCCCATCCTCGCGCTCGAAGCAATCCTCGCGATCGAGCCCGACGCGGCCGCCGACGCCGACGGCGACGGCGTTGCGAACGCGAGCGACCGCTGCCCGGCGACGGCCGACCCGCTTCAAACCGACTCCGATTCCGACGGCATCGGCGACGCGTGCGACGACTGCACGGCCGTCGCCAACCCCGACCAGCGCGACACGAACGGCGACGGCTTCGGCAACGCGTGCGACGCCGACCTCGACGGAAACGGCGTCGTCAACTTCGCCGACCTCGCGAAGCTGAAGTCGGTCTTCTTCCAGAGCGACCCCGACGCCGACCTCGACGGCAACGGCACCGTCAACTTCGCCGACCTCGCGCTCATGAAGCAGCGCTTCTTCCGGCCGCCGGGCCCCTCGGCGCTCGCGCCGTAGCGCGGCCTCGCAGCGCGGCGGGGCGCGGGTACCCTCGGCGGCGTGGCGGGGCCGGCCGGCATCGAGACGCTCTTCGACGCGGTACGCGAGGCGTGCTCGCGCAGCGTGTGGTCGAGCGGAGTCGAGCTCGCGCGCGCGGGCGCGGTCTCGGGCGAGGGCGAGGCGGGCGACGAGGTAACGCTGCGCGTGGCGCAGCGCGGAGGGCTCGTCGCGCCGTCGGTGACGCTCTACGTGCGAGACGGCGAGTGGGCGTGCGACTGCGCGAGCGCGGAGGATCCGTGCGTCCACGTCGCCGCGGCGGTGATCGCGCTGCGGCGCGCGCGCGAGGGTGGCGCCGCGCTGCCCGCGGCGCGCGGAGCGCCGGGACGAATCGGCTACCGGCTCTCGCGCGAAGGCGGCGCGCTCGCGATCGAGCGCGTCGTCGTGCAGGGCGAGCGGGAGTCGAGGCTTCCCGGAACGCTCGCGGCCGTGGCGTCGGGGCGCATCGAGGGCCCGGCCTTTCTCGCGACGGAGGCCGACGTCGAGATCGAGCGCGCGCTCGGCTCGAAGCTGCGCGGCGCGATCGAGCCGCAGGCGATGCCGCGCGTGCTCGCGGCGCTCGCCGCAGCGCAGGACGTTCGGGTCGAAGGCCGGCCCGTGCGCGCGAGCACGGAGCGCGCGCTCCCGCTCGCGGTCGTCGAAGATCAGGGAGACGGCTTTCGGCTCTCCGTGATCCGCGACCCGCGGATGACCGAGGGCTTCTCGAACGGCGCGGCGCTCTACGGCGACGAGCTGCGCGCGACGGGCGAGAGCGGCCTATCGGGCCGCGAGCGCGAGGAGCTGCCGCGCGGCGTGCGCTTCGGAGTCGACGACGTTCCGCGGCTCGTCTCGGAGGTGCTTCCCGCGCTCGAGCGGAGGATCCCCGTCGAGATCCGCACGCTGCGCCTTCCGCGACGCGCGTCCGAGCCGCCGCGCGTCCTGCTCGACGTGCAGCGAGAAGGAGACGACCTCGTCGTGCTCGCGACGCTCGTCTACGGCCAGCCGCCGTCGGCGCGCGTCGATGCGGGGCGGCTCGTTCATCTCGGCGGGGCTCTCCCGCTGCGCGACGAGGCTGCCGAGTCGCGGCTCGTTCGAGAGCTCGCGACCGAGCTCGAGCTCGCTCCGGGGCACAGAACGCGGCTCTCGGGCGCCGACGCGGTTCGCTTCGCGCGCCGGCTCGAGCGCTTTCGCGGCGAGCTTCGCGGCCGCGGCCACGAGGGCTTCTTCGAAGCGCCTCCGCTCGTGCCGCGCCTTCGCGTCACCGACGACGGATTCGATCTGCGCTTCGAGACGGCGCACGCGGAAGACGACGGCACGGGCGCGACCGGAGGCGCAGCGGGCTGGCGCGGCGGCGAGCCGGGCTCCGGGGCGCCGCTCGGCGGATCGGGCGGCGTCGCGACCGGCGACGATGCGGGTGCGCACGCGCCGCGAGCACGCGCCGCGAGCGTCGGCCCCGAGGCCGTCTTTCGCGCGTGGCGCGCGGGCGAGCCGCTCGTCGCGCTCCCGGGCGCAGGCTTCGCGCCGCTGCCGGCCGACTGGCTCGCACGCTACGGTGCGCGAATCGGCGATCTGCTCGCTGCGCGCGATGCGAAGGGGCGGCTCCCGCGTGCGGCGCTGCCCGACCTCGCGCGCCTGTGCGACGCGCTCGGCGAGCCGCGGCCGCCCGCGTTCGAGGGCCTTCGCGCGCTCGTCGACGGCTTCGAGCGCATTCCCGCCGCGGCGCTGCCCGCCGACCTCACGGCGACGCTCCGCGACTACCAGCGCCGCGGCGCCGACTGGCTCTGCTTCCTGCGCGACGCGGGCCTCGGCGCGCTGCTGGCCGACGACATGGGCCTCGGCAAGACGCTCGAAGCGCTGTGCGCGATCCGCGGCCGAACGCTGGTGGTCGCGCCGACGAGCGTGCTGCACGGCTGGCACGACGAGACGCGGCGCTTTCGCCCCGCGCTCCGAATCTGCACGTACCACGGCCCGAAGCGTGCGCTCGACCCGGACGCCGACGTGACGCTCACGACCTACGCGATTCTGCGTCTCGACGCCGAGCGGCTCGCGAGTGAGCGCTGGGACACGCTGGTCTTCGACGAGGCGCAGAACCTCAAGAACCCCGACAGCCAGGTGGCGCGCGCCGCCCTCGCGCTCGACGCCGGCTTCCGCATCGCGCTCACGGGAACGCCCGTCGAGAACCGCCTCGACGAGCTCTGGAGCGAGATGAATCTCGTGTGCCCGGGCCTTCTCGGCTCGCGCGAAGATTTCGACGCGCGCGTCGCGCGACCGGTCGCGGAGGGCGAGCCCGGGGCGGCCGCGCGCCTTCGCGAGCGGATCCGCCCCTTCGTGCTGCGCCGCACCAAGGCCGAGGTCGCTCCCGAGCTGCCGCCGCGCACCGACGTCGTCCTGCGCTGCGTCCTCGGCGACGAGGAGCGCGCGGTCTACGACGCGGTTCGCGCCGCGACGCTGCGCGAGGTGCAGGAGAAGCTCGCCGCGGGCGGCGGCGTGATGGCCGCGCTCGAGGCGCTGCTGCGGCTGCGGCAGGCGGCGTGCGACGCGCGGCTCGTCCCCGGCCAGCGCGCCGCGCGCTCGGCGAAGCTCGACCTGCTCGTCGAGACGCTCGACGAGATCGTCGCCGAGGGACACAAGGCCCTCGTCTTCTCGCAGTGGACGAGCCTGCTCGACCTCGCCGAGCCCGAGCTCGCGCGCGCCGGGATCGGCTTTCTTCGCCTCGACGGCGCGACGCGCGACCGCGCCGCAGTGGTCGCCGGCTTTCAGCGCCCCGCCGGCCCGCCCGTCCTGCTCATCTCGCTGCGCGCGGGGGGCGTGGGGCTCAACCTCACGGCGGCGGACCACGTCTTCCTGCTCGACCCGTGGTGGAACCCGGCGGTCGAGGACCAGGCCGCCGACCGCGCGCACCGCATCGGACAGGACCGCCCCGTGATCGTACACCGACTCGTGTCGGAGGAGACCGTCGAAGAGCGCATCCTCGCCCTGCAGGAGCGAAAGCGCGACCTCGCACGCGCGGCGCTCGGCGAGGCCGGCGCGGCGGCGTCGATCACGCGCGACGACCTTCTCGCGCTCCTCGCCGACTGACGCCGCGCTACTTCGAGAAGTCTCCGGCCTCGATCGTCGTCACGAGCTTCGGATCGAGCCGCTTGCGCAGCGCCTCGCTCACCTCGGCGGGCGCGAGCTTCTCGATGCGCGCGTCGAATCCGGCGTCCCAGTCGAGGGGTCGCCCCTCGTGGAGGCGCTGGACGAGCAGCCCTGCGACGTAGTCGTCGTCGGCGCGGCGTCCCTTGCGTTCGGAGAGCAGGCCCGACTTCGCGTCGGCGACCTCCTTGGCGTCGAAGCCCTGGCCGATCGCGCGCCGGACCTCCTCGTCCACGGCGGCCGCCGCCTTCTTCGTGTTCTCGGGCGCCGACATCGCATAGGCGAGCCAGGTGCCGCGGCTCTCGAACGCCGACGCGTTCGTGCTCGATCCGACGGCGTAGCTGAGCCCCTCCTTCTGGCGGATCCGCGTCGCGAGCCGCGAGTTGAGGAAGCCGCCACCGAGCAGGTAGTCGGCCAGCACGAACGCCGGGTAGTCGGCGTCGTTCTGTCCCAGCGTGAGCGGCGCGCCGGCGAAGAACACCGCGCTCGCCTTGTCCGGCATCTCGAGAACGTCCTGCACCGTTTCGGTCCGCACCGGGCGCTCGGGGATGCGGACGTACTTCGTGCGACTCTTCCATTCGCCGAAGATCTCGGCGGCGAGCGGCCGCAGCGCCGCCGCGTCGAAGTCGCCGACCACCGAGAGCAGGCCGTCGCTCGCGCCGTAGAACGCCTCGTGGAAGGCGACGAGGTCGTCGCGCTTCACGCTCCGCAGCGACTCGATGTCCTCGTCGAAGGTGCCGACGTACGAGGGGTGTCCCTTCGGATACGGGCTGAGCTGCCTGCGCAGGCGGTTCAGGCCCGCGACCTTCGGGTCGCTGCGGTGCTGCTCGATGTCCGCGATCTCCTCCTTCACGAGCGTGTCGAGCTCGGCCTGCGGAAAGGCGGGGCTCTTCAGCACGTCGGCGACGAGGCGCAGCACGGGCGCGAGCGTATCGCGGCGCGCCTTGATGCGGACCGTCACGGCCTGCGCGTCGCCCGAGACCTTCATTTCGGCGCGCAGCTCGGCGAGGCGGTCCTCGATCTGCTGGCGCGACAGGCTGGCGGTTCCGCGTGTCAGCATCTCGGCCGTGAGCGCGGCGACCGTCGCGCGGCCCGCGAGCGAGGTCTCGTCGCCCATTCGCAGGGTGAGCACCGCGGAGACCGCGCTGCCGCGCGTCTGCTTCGAGAGCAGCGCGAGCTTCATGCCGCTCGCGAGCGTCTCGACCTGCGTTCGCGCCGCGATGTTCTGCGGCGTCGGATCGAAGGCCTCGCCCGCCGCGAGCGCCTCGCGCCCGCGGTAGCTCGACACGAGCGACTCGACGCTCGGCGGCGCCGTGATCTCGGCGCGGTCGGGGGCCTCGGTCGGGACGAAGAGGCCGAGGGTCCGGTTCGAGGTCTTGAGGTACTTGCGCGCGGCGCCGAGCACCTGCTCGGGCGTCACCTTCTCGACCGCGTCGCGGTACAGGAAGAGCAGGCGCCAGTCGCCGACGGCGATGAACTCGGAGAGCGCGACGCCGAGATCGTTGGGGTCGGTGAGGGTGATCTCGAGGTCTCGCAGGATCTGGTTGCGCGCGCGATCGACCTCCTCGCCCGTCGGGGCCGCGGCGGAAAGGCCCTCGATCGTCGCCGTGAGCACGCCCGCCGCCCTGTCGAGGTCGTGGTCGCGGGGCACCTCGGCGAGAAACGCCATGCTCCCGGCTTCCTCGAGCGCCATGTCCCACGCCGCCACCGACGTCGCGAGGCCCGGCTCGACGAGCGCCTTGTACAGCCGGCCCGACGGCGTATCGCCGAGGACGCTCGAAAGGATCGCGATCGCGGGATAGTCGGGGTGTGTCGCGGCGGGAACGTGGTACACCGCGCCCGCCACCTGCACGTCGCCCACCCGCCGCAGCGTCACCGCACGCTCGCCGTCCTGCGTGGGCTCGGTGGTGTACGTCGCCTGGATCGTACGGGCGGGGCGAGGGATCGCGCCGAAGGTCTTCGCGACGAGAGCGAGCGTTTCGTCCGGGTCGAACTTTCCGGCGACGAGCAGCACGGCATTGTCGGGCTGGTAGTACGTGCGGTAGAAGGCCTGAAGGCGCTCGATCGGGACGTTCTCGATGTCGGATCGCGCGCCGATCGGCGTGTTCCCGTAGTTGTGCCAGAGGTACGCCGTGCTCATCATGCGTTCGAACAGCACGCTGCTCGGCTTGTTCTCGCCGAGCTCGAACTCGTTGCGGACGACGCTCATCTCGCTGTCGAGATCGCTCTTCGCGATGCGCGAGGCGACCATGCGGTCGGCCTCCATCCGCAGCGCCCACTCGAGCGTCTCCTTCGACGCCGGGAAGGTCTCGTAGTAGTTCGTGCGGTCGTAGTACGTCGTCCCGTTCATCGCCGAGAAGCGCTGCGCCATCTCGTCGGCGAGCTTCGGGTGCTGCTTCGAGCCCTTGAACATGAGGTGCTCGAGCAGGTGCGCCATGCCCGTCTCGCCGTAGTTCTCGTTCCGGGAGCCGACGAGGTAGGTGACGTTGACGGTCGTGGTCTGCTTCGACGGATCGGGAAAGAGCAGCACGCGCAGGCCGTTGCCGAGGCGGTACTCGGTGATGCCCTCGACGCTCGGCCCCTGCGTGACGCCGGGCGGCAGCGCGAGCGCAGGCAGGGCGGCGGCCAGCAGCAGGGCGGCGGCGAAGGCCGGTCGAAGCAGCGGTCGGAGCGTCACGGGTCCTCCTCGGGTGCGCGGACGGTAGCCTCTCCGCGCGCCTCTACCTCTGGCGTCGGCGACCCGCCGGGTATTCGAGGCCGAGGCGCCGGGCGCGCGCCGCGAAGCGCCGGACGGTCAGGTCGCGCACGCCTCGGAGGCGCGGCCGAGCCAGCGCTCGAGCGCGCGCGCCAGAACCTCGCGCTTCACGGGCTTCGCAACGTAGTCGTCCATGCCCGCCTCGAGGCAGCGCTCGCGGTCGCCCGGCATCGCATTCGCGGTGACGGCGATGATCGGCGTGTGCCGTCCTGCACCCTCCCGGCGCCGGATCTCGCGCGTCGCCTCGAAGCCGTCCATGCGCGGCATCTGGCAGTCCATCAGCACCGCGGCGTAGGGCGCTGCGGCGATGGCCTTCACGGCCTCGAGGCCGTTCTCGACCAGCTCGACCTCGAAGCCGAGCTTCTCGAGCAGGCGGCGGGCGAGCTTCTGGTTGACCGGGTTATCCTCGGCGACGAGAACGCGCGGCGGCGGCGCGGCTCCTGCGTCGCCGGCGGCGCCGAGGTCGGGCGCGCAGGTGGCGGCGGCGGCCTCGCGCGCGGGCAGCGCCGCGAGGATGCAGTCGTGCAGATGCGACTGCCGAACCGGAAGCGTGAGCTGCGCGGCGAAGCCCGCCTCGCGCGCCCGCTCGACAGTGCGCCGAGAGATCGTGGTCGAGAGCAGGAAGGGGCGAAGCTGCGCGATCTCGGGCAGCGCGCGGATCCTGCCCGGCAGCGCGAAGGCGTGATCGGACGAGAGCGCCTCCGAGAGAAGCGCGAGGTCGAACGGGCGCGCCTCGCCGGCGGCGGTTCGGGCGCGCGCGAGAACGCCGTCCGCGTCGCAGACGCACTCGACCTCGACGCCGAGGCCCTCGAGCTGCTCGCGCAGCCGTGCGCGTTCGCGCTCG
>JABLTH010087541.1_pt1 | contig 17738 bp, 18 predicted proteins | sample 7875711 | NCBI WGS metagenome assembly JABLTH01 (sample SAMN14941262, study PRJNA633318) | bioreactor metagenome | isolation source: bioreactor | place: China | collected 2019-03-05 | reverse complement strand
GGTCTCCGGATTGAAAGCCGAGCCCACGGGGTTCTGCATCCATGCATTCGCCACCAGGATCCATAACGCGGAAAGGCTCGTGGCCAGCGCCAGGAACCAGGTGACCAGCAAATGCTTCACGGGCGAGATGCGGGTCCAGCCCATGAAGAACACGCCGATCAGCGTACCTTCGAGGAAGAACGCCATCAGTCCCTCGATCGCCAGCGGCGTGCCGAACACGTCGCCGACGTAGTGGGCGTAGTAGGCCCAGTTCATGCCGAACTGGAATTCCATGGTGATGCCGGTGGCCACGCCCATGGCGAAGTTGATGCCGAAAAGCACGCCCCAGAACTGGGTCATGCGTTTCCAGACTTCGCGCCGGGTCATGACGTAGACGCTCTCCATGATGGCGAGGATCCACACCAGTCCAAGCGTCAGCGGAACGAACAGGAAGTGATACAGGGCAGTCAGCGCGAACTGCAGGCGCGAGAGCGAGACGACCTCGGGGTCGACGAGCATGGCTAGCCTCCGTGCGGAGAGGAGTGGACTGAAGCGGAGTCTTGGGCGGGAGCGAGCAATCGCTGCATCGCGGCGGGACCGGTGTCCGGCGGTGGATGGCTGGACGCCGCCATCCACCAGGCGAGAGTGAGCAGTGCGAACTTGGCGACGACGACCGCCAGCAGCTTGAAGGCCAGCGGCTTCAGCGGCGTACGCTCCGGCGGTCTGGCGACGTTGGCATGCATGCGAGCCCCTCCATGCAAGAATCCAACACAGCATACGCCCGCGATGTCACCGTTGTGTGTGCGGGTTTGTCGCAGGCGACAGCCTGCCGCAGGGCAGGCTGCAAGTGCCGTGGCGGTACGGTAAGGGAGACGTGGATTTCCGGCCGGAGTCGCCGACGCTCCGAACAGAGGTCTAGCTACAACGGCTGTCAGGCCCCCGTCGCGGCCGCCATGGGCGTTCGCGACAGAGGGGTTCGCGGTGCGGTATCCGAACTGGGCTTCGCCGGCTCAGAGCAGGGCGAAGGCGTCGCGAGTGAGGTTTTCCGGCTCGCCGGCGGTGCAGGCCACATCGTCCTCGATGCGGATGCCGCCGTAAGGCTTGAAGGTTTCGACGCGGTTCCAGTCGACATCCTTGCCGGCGGGCCGGCCGCGCAGTTCATCCAGCAGCATGTCGATGAAGTACAGGCCCGGCTCGATGGTCACGACCATGCCCGGTTCCAGGTCGCGCGTCATGCGCAAATAGGGATGGCCGGCCGGGCGCGGAATGCTGCCGCCGCGTTCGTTCTGCTGGAAACCGGCCACGTCGTGCACTTGCAGGCCGATCGGATGGCCGAGCCCGTGCGGGAAGAAAGCCGAGGTCACTCCGGTCTCGACAGCGCTCTCGGCATCCATGCGAATGAGGCCGTGCTCGCGCAGCACGCCGGCGAGCACGTGGTGAGCATGGATGTGCAGCTCCGGATAGCTCTGGCCAGCGCGGACTTTGGCGGCGAAGCTCAGTTGCGCCGCCTCGACGCTGTCGACGAGCGACTGAAATTCATCCTCGCCGCGGCCGGCGTAGGTACGCGTGATGTCGCTGGCGTAGCCGGCCGCGCTGGCGCCGGCATCGATCAGGAAGGAGCGGTGGTACTCCGGCGGCGTACGATCGAAATGCGTGTAATGCAGCACTGCGCCATGCCGGTTGAGCGCGACGATGCTGGCGTACGGCAGTTCCGCGTCGATGGCGCCGGCGGCAGCCAGGTAGACTTGGTGGATGCCCAGTTCGCGGGCGCCCGCGCGGAACGCCTGCTCGGCAGCGCGGTGCGCGCGCGCGCCGACGCGGCTGGCCATGCGCATCAGCTCCAGTTCGTAGGGCGTCTTGTAGGAGCGGTGCCAATGCAGTGAGTCGAGCACATCCTGCGGATGGTTCGGCTCGATGCCGGCCGGCGCGGGATGCGTCGGTGCGATCACCGCGCGTCGCGTCGCCGCGCCGGGAAGCTGGGCCACGGCTTCGTCGACCGTGCGCACCACGACGATGTCGAAGTGTTCCACCCAGTAGCCGCTCGGGGCCTCCGGCACCACGTGCCAGTAGTCGCGCGGTTGCAGGAACACCAGGCGGGTCCGCTGCCCCGGCGTGTGCACGATCCAGCTTCCCGGCGCGTCGGTCAGCGGCAGCCAGTGAAGGAAATGCGGATTGGCGACGAAGGGGTAGTCCTGGTCGTCGAGGAACGTGCGCGGCGGGAGTCCCGCGGCGATCACCAGGTGATCGTAGCCCGCGGCGGCGAGCGCCCGGTCGGCGCGTGCGCGCACGGTGGCCAGGTGCTGCGGATAGAGCGAGGACAGGCGGTCGGTCATGAAGGGACTTCCTGGCTGGGATCCGCCGTGCGCGTGCGCCGTCGGAACCGATGAGCGCGCCGCTGGGCGGCGCCGGGGACGCGCCATGATCGCGCGGCGGCATCCGTGCTGCCAATCGCGTCAGGCTGGTCCCTATTGGCTAGTCCGTCGAGCTAGTCCTTGCCGCCAGGCAGCGCCAGCCAGGCGTCGAGCAGGGCGGCATCGGCAGGACTGATCGAAACGATTCGGAAGCCGGACCAGACCTGGCCGGGCGTGGCAGCGTCGTCGTGCCATTGCGCCTGGATACCCAGCTCGATGGCCAGTGGTGCGCCGCCCAGGCCGGGCATGCTCAGGCTGACTTGATAGATCGCTTCACCGTGCGGCTTCACCGGGCCGATCAGGAGCAGGCCGGTGGCCGACAGATTGCCGAGGTGGCCGAGCGGACGGTCGTTGATCACGTCCGTGACCACGACCGTGTAATTGGCGCGCTTGCGCTGCGCGCGACGCTGCTCGGCGGAGGCGGTGGGCGTGTTCATGGGCGGCCTCCCTGTGCGGTGCCTGGCCGCACATTGTCCAGCAGCGCGCGAAGGGCGCGGTCGAACAGGTTCTCGCGCTCGCCGGTCGCTTCGCGCGCACGGCCTCGTACGATGTCCCGGGCCAGCTGCTCCAGGCTCAGCTCCTGGCCGCGCGCACCGCGTCGCGTCACGAACAGGCAGCGGCCGGACACGGTGGAGTACCAGGCCAGCTTCTGCATGCCGGTCGATCGGCCGGCTTCGTCGAGGAACTCGAACCAGGTGCCGAAGGGCAGGGTGAGGAGGTGGGCGTGCACGCGCCGCTCGTCCTCGTCGAGCGTCTTCTGTTCGGGCCGGGCCGGCTCCGTCTCGGGCGGAGGACGTTCCGCTGCCTGGCTTTCGCCCAGGCGACGATGCTGTTTCAGCTTCAGGGCGACGCCAGTCGCCGAGAGCTTGTCGTCGGCTGCGGACATATCGACCGTTCCGAGCAGTCGCTGCGCGACCTGGGCCGCTTCCTCCTCCTGCATACCGATCTGCTGCAGCCCGGTCTGGACGTCCGTGCGCAGGCCGGCGGGATCGTCGATCGGGGCGAGTCCAAGCAGCTGGTCGGTCATGCGCAGCCGTCCGGCGAAGGTCTCGCTTTCCTCGCCATTGCGCAGCAGCGTCAGCGCAAGCACGTCGGACCATGCGCGTTCGAGCAGCGTGCGCAGCAATCCGCGCGGCGGCGCGGCCTGGAAGCGCTCCGATATGAGCTCGGCGGCGCGGTGGCGGGCATGTTCCAGGCGCTCGCGGCCTTGCATGGCTTCGACCTGTCGACGCTCGGTCGCCTGCGCCTTGCGCGAGAGCAGGGCCAGGTGATGCTCGATGTCCGCCAGCAGGCTGGTGTAGAGCGCGGCGCTGGGTGTTTCCTGCTGGGCACACTCGGCCAGATGCGACAGCTTGCTGGCAAGGGAGGGATCGGCATCGTGCCCGCCGCCGTCCAGCCAGTCCTGCGCGGCGTCGGTCATCGCGGCGAGCAGCCGGCGCGCCGGATGCTCGCGTTGCTCGAACAGCCCCCGGTCGGCGAGTGCCATGCGGAGCAGCGGAATCTGCCAATCGCCCAGCACCTGGTAAGCATGGCTGTCGCGCCGCATCGCAGCGGTCATCTGTTCGAACAGCAGGGCTACCAGCTGCACGGTGTCTTCCTGCCCGGCGCTGAGCTCCACGGGCGGGGCCGAGGCATCGGCGTTCGCGTTGAGCAGGGCCAGCAGCTGGTCGCGCAGGCGCAGGACCTGGCCTTCGGCGGCAAGGTGCTGGGCCAGGCGGGTGAGTGGCTCGTGCAAGGCCGTCAGCGCTTGCTGTAGTTGTTCGTCGGCCAGTTCGCGGGCGGTTGCAAGAGCGGGCTTCGGCGCAGCCTGCCGTTGCAGTGCCAGCAGCTCGCGCAGCATGTCGCCCAGGTTGTCGCCTTGCGTTGTCGTCGTGGCCTGCGCCGTTGGCAGGCCGCCCGGCACGGCGGACGTGGGCACGCGCAGGCGCCTGTCGTCGCCTGGGCGGGCGACGCGGTAGGCATGCAGGTGCGGCAGGATGCCCTCGCTGGCCAGGTGCTGGTTGACGGTCTCGTAGAGCGAGGCCAGGTGGCGACCCACCATGTGGTCGAAACTATCCAGCAGGAGCAGGCGATGCCTGCTCGGCAGGTCCCAGTCGCGCATGGCATCAAGGAAGGCGTGGGCCAGGGCGCGGGCGCCCAGCGGGAGATCCTCGCCCTCCAGCGGCGGCAAGGAGGTCAGCGCGCCGAAGCGATAAGAGAGTTCGAACAAGAGCGGTGCGTGGCGTGCCTCGCTGCGCGTACCGGCCTGTTCCAGTGCGACGCGTTCGTCGTGCTCGCCCTCATCCAGCAGCGAAAGCGTGGCCAGGCCCGATTGCCCGGCAAGGGTACCGAGCCTCTCGAAACTCTGGCTCACCTCGGAGAGGACGCGGCGTTCGAGCGTCTCGCGCTGGCTTTGCAGGCGCTGACGCACGGTCATGAAGAGCTGTTGATCGAGATGATTGCGGGCCTGCTCGGCCTGGCCGAGGAGCTTGTGCTCTGCATCCAGCAGGCAGGCCCGCAGCGGAGCCTCCAGCCAGCTGTCGCACAGCGCATGCGTTTCCTCGATCAGGCGGCGCGCACGCGGACTCCAGGAACCCTGGCCGCGTGGACGACCGCCCTCGCCGGACGCAAGCGGTTGACGTCGACCCTGTTCGACATCCATGGCACGTTCCGCCGGTTTCCCCTGTGTTGGGGGGCAGTCTAGGCCTGCCGCGGCGAGCTGCGCCATCGGCCGAAGGTGCAGGCCGAAGGTGGGTGTCAATCCAGGAAGGCCGAGATCACGTCATTGAGGAAGCGCTGGCCCAGCGGAGTGGTGCGCAGCCAGGCCGGGTTTCCCTCCGGCCCGTCGCCTTCCAGCCAGCAGCGTTCGCGGCACGCGGCGATAGCAGGGGCGATCCGCTCGGCCGGTAGGCCGGTGCGCGCGGTGAAATCGGCCATGGGAACGCCGTCGATCAGGCGCAGCGCATTGAGCATGTACTCGAAAGGCAGTTCGGCCGCGTCCACCGCGTGGTCGCCGCCGATGCGCCCGGGGCCGCCGGCGGCCTCCATCCAGGCGCGCGGGTGGCGGGTCTTCCAGCGCCGGCGAACGGTCCCGGCGCTGGCGTCGCTGAGCTTGCCGTGCGCTCCGGCGCCGATACCCAGGTAGTCGCCGAACTGCCAGTAATTCAGGTTGTGGACGCAGCGGCGCCCGGGGCGGGCGTACGCAGATATCTCGTATTGCCCGTAACCGGCTGCCGCTAGTGCTTGTTCGCAAGCCTCCTGCATGGCCCAGGCATGGTCGTCGTCCGGCAGGGGGGGCGGATTGGCAGCGAAGGCCGTGTTGGGCTCCAGCGTGAGCTGGTAGTGGGAAATATGCGTGGGCGCCAGCGCGATGGCACGAGCGACGTCGTCGAGCGCGCCCGCGAGGGTCTGCTCGGGCAGGGCGTACATCAGATCGAGGTTGAGATTGACGTAGCCCGCATCCTGGGCCGATTTCACCGCCGCCTCGGCCTCCGCGGCGGAGTGAATGCGGCCAAGCCGGCGCAGTTTGTCGTCGTCGAAACTCTGGATGCCGAAGGACAAGCGATTCACGCCGGCGGCGAGGTAACCGTCGAAGCGGCCGTGCTCGACGGTGCCGGGATTCGTCTCCAGGGTGATTTCCGCATCGGCCTCGAACGGCAGGCGCTCGCGTGCACCGTCGAGAAAGCGCGCGATCAGGTCCGGCGCGAACAGGCTGGGCGTGCCGCCGCCGAAGAAAACGCTGCGGATGGGGCGCCCATCCAGTGCCTGGGCGAAGTCGAGGCGATCAGCGTCGAGATCGGCCAGGAGCAACTCGACGTAGCGCGCGTACGGCGGCGGTTCGCCGCGCAGGCCGTGCGAGTTGAAGTCGCAATACGGACACTTTTTTACGCACCACGGCATGTGCACGTACAGCGATAGCGGTGGCGCTATCATGGGCGGATGTCAGGCCCGGTCGCTATGCCAGTCGGCCAGGCGCGCGTGCAGTGCCGCGAGCGCCGGGCCGCGATGGCTGAGGCGGTTTTTCACCGCCGGCTCCAGTTCGGCGGCGCTCAGCGACTGGCCCTCCGGCAGGAATAGCGGGTCGTAGCCGAAGCCACCCGCCCCGCGCGGTGCCGTCAGCACGCGGCCGTGCCAGCGACCTTCGGCGATCAGCGGCGCGGGGTCCTCGGCATGGCGCACCAGCGCGAGCACGCAGATGAAGAACGCGCCGCGCCGCGGCTCCGCCACGCCTTCGAGTTCCCGCAGCAGCTTGGCATTGTTCGCCGGTACGTCGCCGTGGCCGCCGGCGTAGCGCGCGGAATAGAGACCGGGCGCGCCCTTGAGGTAATCCACGCACAGGCCGGAGTCATCGCCCAGCGCGGGCAGCCCTGTCGCCGCGGCCGCGTTGCGCGCTTTCAGCAGCGCGTTCTCGAAGAACGTGAGGCCGGTTTCGTCCGCGTCGGCGACGCCGAGGCTGCCCTGCGTGATCGCCTCCAGGCCGGCATCGGCGAAGAGGTCGTTGAATTCGGCGAGCTTGCCGCGGTTGCTGCTGGCGAGAACGATGCGGGTCATGGGCGTCAGGCGATCCGTGCGGTGGGGTTCAGTCCTGCTCCAGCGCGGCGCGCTGGGCGGCGACGAGTTCGGCGATGCCTTTCTCGGCCAGCATGAGCAGGGTGTCCATTTCTTCGCGGCGGAACGCATGGCCCTCGGCCGTGCCCTGTACTTCGATGAAGCCGCCGCCGTCGTTCATCACCACATTCATATCGGTGTCGCAGGCGGAATCCTCGAGGTAGTCCAGGTCCAGCACCGGCATGCCCTGGTAGATGCCCACCGAGACCGCCGCCACCGCGCCGAAGACCGGGTTGCGGCGCAGGTTCTCGCGCTTCATCAGCACGTTCACCGCGTCCACCAGGGCCACATAGGCGCCGGTGATCGCGGCAGTGCGCGTGCCGCCGTCGGCCTGGATGACGTCGCAGTCGAGGGTGATCACGCGTTCGCCCAGGGCCTGGCGGTCGACGCAGGCGCGCAGGCTGCGGCCGATCAGGCGCTGGATTTCCATGGTGCGGCCGCCCTGGCCGCCGCGGGCGGCTTCGCGCTGGGTACGGGTCGACGTGGCGCGGGGCAGCATGCCGTATTCCGCGGTCACCCAGCCCTCGCCCTTGCCGCGCAGCCACGGCGGCACGCGGTCTTCGATGCTGGCGGTGCACAGCACGCGGGTGTCGCCGAAGCTGACCAGCACGGAACCTTCCGCATGGCGGGTGTAGTGGCGTTCGATGGTGACGGGGCGCAGCTGGTCGCTGGCGCGGCCGCTCGGGCGGCTGACGGCATTCATGGGGTGCGGTGGCCTGATTGGGCAAGGCAGGGCGGGAGAGTTTACCATTGCGCCCTTTACGGCCGCCCGTCGCGCACGAAGGTTCCCATGATCCGCAGCATGACCGCCTATGCTTTCGCCGAGACCCAGGGCCCGGTCGGGGCACTCAGCTGCGAGCTGCGCACGGTCAATCACCGCTACCTGGAACTGAGCCCGCGCCTGCCGGATGACCTGCGCGTGTTCGAAAGCGCTCTGCGCGAGCGCATCGCGATGCGGCTTTCGCGCGGCAAGGTGGACCTGACCGTGCGTCTGCGCAGCGAGTCGCGCGGCGATGCATTGCAGATCAATCATGCTGTGCTGGGGCGATTGTCGGAACTGGCAATGGATATGGAGTCGCGCTTCCCGCACCTGCACATCGAGTTCACCGAGCTGTTGCGCTTTCCGGGTGTCATGCAGCAGTCCGAAGTGGACCAGGACGAGCTGCAGGCCGCGTTGTTCGGCGTGCTCGACGAGGCGCTGGACGCGTTGACCGCCACGCGCGAGCGCGAGGGCACCAAGCTGGCGCAGATCCTCAAGGAGCGCCTCGACGGCATCGAGCGCATCGTCGCGGACGTGCGCAGCTGGATGCCGCAGATCCGCGAAGGCCTGCGCGCTCGCCTGGAACAGCGTCTGGCCGACCTCAAGCAGCCCGCGGATCCCGGCCGCCTGGAGCAGGAACTGGTGCTCCAGCTGACCCGCGTCGATGTGGATGAGGAACTCGATCGCCTGACCACGCATATCGCCGAGGCGCGCCGCGTGCTTGGGCTTAAGGAGCCGGTGGGCCGCCGCCTCGACTTCCTCATGCAGGAGTTCAATCGCGAGGCCAACACGCTCGGTTCCAAGTCGGTGGATGCGCGCAGCACCAACGCGGCGGTGGAGTTGAAGGTGCTGATCGAGCAGATGCGCGAACAGGTGCAGAACATCGAATGAGTACCCCCGACGCCGCCGCTCCGCTGGAAGGCACCCTGTTCGTGGTGGCCGCGCCATCCGGCGCCGGCAAATCCACCCTGGTCAACGCCTTGCTCGAGCGCGAGCCGGCGATCTCGCTGTCGATTTCGCATACCACGCGCCCGCCGCGTCCGGGCGAGCAATACGGGCGCCACTACTATTTCGTGGAACGCGGGGAGTTCGAGCGGGAAATCGCGGACGGCATCTTCCTTGAACACGCCGAAGTGCATGGGAACCTTTACGGCACTTCGCGCAAGACCGTGTCGGACTTGTTGTGCCAGGGGCGCGACGTATTGCTGGAGATCGATTGGCAGGGCGCGCGCCAGATCCGCAAGAGCAAGCCCGATTGCGTGGGAGTGTTCATCCTGCCGCCGTCGCGCGTGGAGCTGGAACGCCGGTTGCGCGGTCGTGGTTCGGACAGCGCGGAAGTGATCGAGCGCCGCTTGCACAACTCGCGCGAGGAGATCGCGCATGCGCACGAATTCGATTACATCATCGTCAATGACAGCTTCGACGATGCCCTGGGCGACTTGCAGTCAATCGTCCGGGCCGTGCGCCAGCGTAGCCAGCTGCAGTGGCGCCGGCACGAAGCGCTGATCGCCGAATTGCTGGCCTGATCCGGCGTGCTGGCTTGACGGTTAATGGCCGCCCCGGACCGGCCGGCCCATCGCATAGCCTTCATGGCCGTCTTCGGCTAATTTGGTCGCCTTTCCCCTGGCAGTCCCGCCCATGACCGACTCCGTTCGCGCCAAGCCAGACGACAGCGCCATCGTGCGCGTCCGTGGCCTGACCACGGTGCTCAACGGCAAGACCATCTTCGATGCGCTGGATCTGGACATCCCGCGCGGCAAGGTCACGGCCATCATGGGCCCCAGCGGCACTGGCAAGACCACCTTGCTCAAGCACATCACCGGACAGATGCGCGGCCAGGCCGGCGAGGTCTGGGTGGACGGGCGGAATGTATCCGGACTCAATCGCGAGCAGCTGTTCGAGCTGCGCGAGCGTATTGGCTATCTGTTCCAGAACTCGGCGCTGCTGACCGATTTCGACGTCTTCGAGAACGTAGCGTTTCCGCTGCGCCAGCACACGGCGCTGCCGGAAGTGCTCATCCGCAACATCGTGCTGACCAAGCTGCAGGCTGTCGGCTTGCGCGGCGCGGCGCGGCTGATGCCGAGCGAGCTGTCCGGCGGCATGGCGCGACGCGTAGCGCTGGCGCGGGCGATCGTGTTCGATCCCATGCTGATCCTGTACGACGAACCCTTCGTCGGCCTGGACCCGATCGCGTTGAACCAGGTGCTCAAGCTGATCCGCACGCTCAACGAGACATTGGGCATCACGAGCGTGCTGGTGGCTCATGAGCTAGCCGCGGTGCAGCAGGTGGCGGACCACGTGTACCTGATCGCCAATGGCAAGGTCGTGGCGCATGGCGACCCGAAGCTCATCGCCGGCGATGGCTCGCCCTGGACGCGGCAATTCTTCGGCGGCGAGGCCGACGGCCCGGTGCCGTTCCAATATCCGGCCGGCGACTACGCCGCCTCGCTCGGCTTCAAGGGGGGCGCATGAGCGCCATGCGCGACAACATCGTGACTCGCTCGCTCGCGCAGATCGGCGACTGCGGGCTGTTCCTGCTGCAGATCCTGGCCGCCGTGCCGCGCAGCATGCGTCACCTGCGCGAGACGGTGCGGCAGCTGTGGTTCGTCGGTGCGATGAGCCTGATCATCATCATGGTCTGCGGCCTGTTCGTGGGCATGGTGCTGGGCCTGCAGCTGTACGACGTGCTGTCGATCTTCGGCGGCACTTCGGCCACCGGCACGGTGGTGGCCATCGCCATCTACCGTGAACTCGGTCCCGTGGTGACCGCGCTGTTGTTTGCCGGCCGCGCGGGCACCTCGGTGACCGCCGAGATCGGCCTGATGCGCGCCACCGACCAGATCGCCGCTATGGAAATGATGGCGGTCGATCCGATCGCCTATGTGGCGGTACCGCGTTTCCTGGCCGGCGTCGTCGCCATGCCGATCCTGACCTGCGTGTTCTGCGCGCTGGGCATTTTCGGCGGCCACTTGGTGGGAGTGACCTGGCTGGGCATCGACAACGGCACGTTCTGGTCGAACATGACCGCCACCGTCGAGGTGGGCAAGGACGTGGTCAATGGCGTGCTGTGGAAGAGCGCGGTGTTCGGTGCCGTGGTCTCGCTGATCGCCGTGTTCCAGGGCTACACCACGCCGCCGACCAGCGAGGGCGTGGCGTACGCCACCACGCGTACGGTGGTGGCTTCGTCGATCGCCATCCTGGCGCTCGACTTCGTGCTCACCGCCTTCCTGATGTGAGCCCCATGACGAACGTATTCATCCAACTGCCATCGAGGATCGTGCCGTGAGCCAGAGACAATCCTATGCCGTCGGCACCGGCCTGTTCATCGTGCTGGGTTTCGCGACCCTCGGCTATCTCGCCACGCAAACCACCTCCGTGGCCAATACCAGCCGTGGGCCGAGCTATACGGTCGAAGCGCACTTCGCCAATATCGGTCAGCTCAAGGAGCGCGCGCCGGTGAAAGGCGCAGGCGTGCGCATCGGCCAGGTGCAGTCGATCATGCTCGATCCGGGCAAGGAAACGGCCGATGTGAAGCTCGCCATCGACAAGCGCTACGACAAGATTCCCGACGATTCGGTCGCCACCATCTTCACCAGTGGCCTGCTCGGGGATCAGTACGTGGGTATCCAGTACGGCAGCTCGTCCAAGGCGCTGGCCGACGGCGGGAATCTGGCCCTGACCCGCCCGGCGCAGCAGCTGGAGGAAATGCTCGGCAAGTTCTTCGGCGCCGGCGGCGCGGCGGACAATCTGGGCGGTAGCTATACGGTCAAGGCTCGCTTCACCAACGTGGGTGCGCTCTCCGTGGGTGCGCCGGTCAAGATGGCGGGCGTGGCCATCGGCAGCGTCAAGTCGGTCAAGGCGGACCCGGTGAAGCTGGATGCCCAGGTCGAGCTGTCGATCGACAAGAAATACAGTCAGATACCGGACGATTCGGCCGCGGCAGTGTTCACCAGCGGTTTGATCGGTACTCAGTATGTTGCGATCCAGCCCGGCGGCTCGCCGGACGCCCTCAAGGACGGTGACGAGTTGGTGTTGACCCAGTCGGCCCTGCAGCTCGAAGACCTGATCGGCAAGTTCCTGGTCAACGGCTCCCCGGGCGACAAGAAACCGGACAGCGGCGCTGCCTCCTCTTCTTCTTCCTCTTCTCCGGCCGGCAAGCACTGAGCCGGTCGCCACTGATTCCAGGAGTTACCCATGATGCTGCGTAGTCTGGCTCTTGCCACCGCCATCGCTTTCACCGGCGTCGCCGCCGCCCCGGCCTTCGCCCAGGCTGCCGCCCAGGCGCCGAATGCCAGCCAGGCGCCACAGCAGGTGGCGCAGACGATCGTCGACGAGCTGGGTAAGGCGATCGACGGCCATCAGGCCGAGCTCAAGAAGGACAAGGAAAAGCTCATCTCGGTGATCGACGATGTTTTCCTGCCGCATTTCGACATCGACTACGCCTCGATCCTGGTGCTCGGGCAGCACGCCCGTGAGACCTCGCCGGAGAAGCGGGCGGAATTCGCCAGGGCCTTCTACAACTCCATCACCCACCGATATGCCGAGGGGCTTCTGAGCTACACCCGCGGCCGCGTGAAAGTGCTGCCGTTCAGCGGTGATCTCAACGACAAGCGCACGCTGGTGCGCACGCAGGTCGTGCTGGACGACGGCAAGACGGTGTCGGTGGACTATGCATTCCGCAAGTCGCGGGACGGCGATTGGAAGGCGTACGACGTCATCATCGAAGGTATTTCGTACATCACCAACTACCGCAATCAGGTGGATGCCGAGATCCGCAAGGGCGGCCTCGATCAGCTGATTTCGGACCTGAAGAACAAGGGCGCAGACGCGCTCAAGGAAATGGATAAGGACGGCAAGGCCTCGCAGGGATGAGTGCTGCCGCCTTCCAGGTGAGCCGTGCCGCGCCGCATACCTTGCAGGTGTCCGGCGCGCTCACGTTCGCCACGGCGGCCCAGGCACTGTCGGCGATCAATGCTGCCGTGGCCTCCGATGGTTGCCGCCAGGTTGACCTGGCGGGCGTGAGCCAGAGCGACAGCGCCGGCCTTGCCTGTGTCCTCGCAGTGTTGGCCGAGGCCTCAGAGCGCGGCCGCCCGGTGGCGATGCGCAATGTGCCCGCGGGGATGCGGATCCTGGCGAAGGTTTGCGAAGTCGACAGCCTGCTCGCGTAGGTCGATGCTCGCATAGATCGACCGGCGCCGCGGGCCGGCAAGCGTGCAATGAAAAAGGGGCCTCACGGCCCCTTTTTCGTGCACTCAGTTCTGGCTTGGCTTCTGGCCCGTCGGCTCGCTGGCAGGCTTCTTCTCGGACTGGCTCTTCTCCCACTGGTGCTGCTCGTTGAGCAGTTCGTCGGGATCGAAGTTGCTGTCCTTCAGGCCTTGCATCTGCTCGATCACATCCGCCGGCGGATTGCCGTCGTAGATCTGGTAGAGCCGCTGCTGGCGATACGCGTCGCGCAGGAACACGTACGGATCGTAGGCCGACTTCAGGAAGCTCTCGGCGTCGATGGCACGCGATCGCAAGGTCACCAGATACAGCACCTGCGGAATGTAGTACTGGCCGTACTTGAAGTCGTGGTTGCGCGAGTAGTAACTCAGCGGATCGAAGAAATAGCTGTCCACCGGCAGGCGCCAGAAGTCGCGCACGGTGGTGGGGCCGACGAACGGCAGCATCAGGAAATCGCCTTCCGGCATACCCCAGCGGGCGAGGGTGATGCCGAAATCGTTGTCTTCCAGCGGCAGGCCCAGCTGGCTGGCCGGGTCGAAGAAGCCACCCACGCCGAGCGTGAGGTTGACCAGGAAGCGGCCGGTGCTGCGGGCGGCCTGCAGGGGGCGGGCCTGCAGCAGGTCGTTCGCCACCGTGATTGGCATGCGGATATTGGTGAAGAAATCACTGACCGCACGGCGGACCGGCGGGTTGGTGACCTTGCGGTAGCCGACGGCCACCGGGCGAATCACGGCCTGGTCCAGCGAATCGTTGAAGGCGTAGACCTTGCGGTTGAAGTGCTCGTGCGGATCGTCCGTCCGAGGCTTGGCAATGCTGCAACCGGCGAGCAGGGCGACGGCGAGCAAGGGCGACAGGCGCAGCAGAGCGCGTCGGAGAGTGGATGACATCGGCATCGAGGGTCCTGTCTGCTGCGGAAAAAGGTCTGGGAAACGATTAATTGTACTGCTTGGTTCTTATAGTGTGTACCGCAGGGCGAGTCTCGCCGGTGAGCGCTGCAGGCCGCCTGAACCAGTCATGATAAGGCCATGTTGCATTGCCATGAAAGCGCCCCGTGGCTACACTGGCGACCTATAAGTCGCTTTATTCCCTAAGGATTTCACATGGCACGCATTACCGTGGAAGACTGCCTCGAGGTAGTCGACAACCGTTTCGAGCTGGTGCTGATGGCGACCAAGCGCGCCCGCCAGCTGGCCAAGGGTGCCGAGCCCGCAGTCAATCCCGACCATGACAAGCCCACGGTCGTGGCCCTGCGCGAAATCGCCGACCGCCGCATCGACCAGGCGACCATCGACGAGATCGATCGTACCGAGCGTGAGCGCGCCGAGCGCGAGGCGCTGGAATGGGCCGCCGCCGAAGTCGACGACGACCTTTCGAAGGGCGGCGACGACTGATGGATGGGGCTGGCTGTAAACGCCGCCAAGCAGGCGCCGGCCATGCCGGTGCCGCGCGAGGGCGTGCGACGACAGCCGACTTCTCCCGTTATCTTTTTTCCTCCGAGGTGGCTGCCTGAGCGGCGGCCAACGCCACATGTCCGCGGCTACGCATCCCGAGCCCGTGGATATGTCGTCGCTGCCCCCGTATGTGCTGGCGCTCAAAGAGCGCGTGGCCTACCTGCCCGATGAGCAGGTGATGCGCGTGCTGCGCGCCTACGAGGTCGGCGCGCATGCCCATGAGGGGCAGGCCCGCAAGAGCGGCGAGCCCTACATCACGCATCCGGTCGCCGTAGCCGGGATCCTCGCCGAGCTGGGCCTGGATACCGAGACGATCATCGCCGCGATCCTGCACGACACGCTGGAAGACACCGCGCTCAGCCGGACCGAACTGGCCGGCGAGTTCGGCGAAACCGTGGCCGACCTGGTGGATGGTGTCACCAAGCTGGACAAGATGCAGTTTCGCAGCCGCCAGGAGGCGGATGCGGAGAGCTTCCGCAAGATGCTCCTGGCCATGGCGCGCGACTTGCGCGTCATCCTGATCAAGCTCGCTGATCGCCTGCACAATATGCGCACGCTGGGCGCGAAGGACGCCGAATCGCGTCGTCGCATCGCACGCGAAACTCTGGAGATCTACGCGCCGATCGCCCAGCGACTGGGCATGAACAAGTTCAAGGCTGAGCTTCAGGATCTCGGTTTCAAGGCGCTTTATCCCGATCGCTATCGCGTGATCAGCGAGCGTATCCGCGCCGCGCTGGGCAATCGCCGCGAGGCCATGGGCAAGATCGAGGCGGCGCTGTCCGCCCGGCTCACCAGCGAGCACCTGCCGTCGCGCGTCATCGGCCGGATCAAGTCGCCGTGGAGCATCTATTCGAAGATGCGCAGCGAGCACAAGAGCTTCGCGCAGCTCATGGATGTCTACGGTTTCCGCGTCGTCGTCGAAAGCGCGATGAGCTGCTATATGGCGCTCGGTTCGGTGCATTCGCTGTACAAACCGGTCGATCGTCGCTTCAAGGATTTCATCGCCATCCCCAAGGCGAACGGCTACCAGTCGCTGCATACCGTGTTGCTGGGGCCGTTCGGTGCGCCGATCGAAGTGCAGATCCGCACGGCCGAGATGGACTCAGTCGCGGAGCGCGGCGTCGCCGCGCACTGGGCATACAAGACCGACAGCGGTCCGGCGAACAGCGCCCAGGCGCGTGCGCGTGAATGGCTGTCGTCGCTCGCCGATAGTCAGGCGAATACGGTTTCGTCGTCGGACTTCATCGAGAACGTCAAGATCGACCTCTTTCCCGACGAGGTCTATCTCTTCACTCCGCGCGGCGACATCCTGTCCCTTCCACGCAACGCCACCGCCTTGGACTTCGCCTACGCAGTGCATACCGACGTGGGCGATCACGCCGTGGCTGCGCGCGTCGACAAGAAGCTGCTCCCGCTGCGTACGCGGCTGGAATCGGGTCAACTGGTCGAAATCATCACTGCACCTTCGGCGGTCCCCAATCCGGCATGGCTGGAGTCGGTGGTCACGGGCAAGGCGCGTACGGCGATCCGCCAGTACCTGAAGCATCTGCAGCACGAAGACGCGGTGGATTTCGGCCATCGCATGCTCGATCGCGCGCTCGATGCGCAGGGCTCCAGCCTGGATGCGATTCCTGCTGCGGTACTGGATCGCTTCCTCGACGCATCCAAACTGAAGCGTCTGGAAGAACTGCTCGCCGATATTGCCCTGGGCAATCGCATGCCGGACCTGGTGGCCAGCCAGCTGCTTGCTGCTCGCGGTAAGCAGAAAGGGGCCGCCACGCCCGCGCAGCACGCGGTGGAGAAGATCCGCATCACTGGTGCCGAGCGTGGCGTGCTCAGCTTCGGCAATTGCTGCCACCCGCTGCCCGGCGACGAAATCATTGGTGACCTGTCCACCGGCAAGGGCATCGTGGTCCATCGGATCGAATGCCCCAACGTCGTGGAGCTGCGCAAATCCCCGGAGCGCTGCGTCGCCATCGAATGGGATCGCGACGTTCAGGGCGATTACCGTGCCGAACTCCGCATCGAGGTCATCAATCGGCCCGGCGTGCTTGCCACCGTGGCAGCGGCGATCGCGGCCGCCAACTCGAATATCGAGAACGTGGAGTACGTCGAGCGTGATAGCGCCGCGGCAACGCTGCTATTCGCGCTCGAAGTGAAGAATCGCAAGCATTTGGCGGACGTCATCCGCCGCGTGCGCCGCACCGGCGTCGTAAGCGGCGCTTACCGCTATCCGCTGTAGGGCTGACGGGCTTTCCGTTTCCGCACCGGCGCTCCTAAACTTCGGGTCTTCTCCGCTCCGAGGTCCGCGACATGTCCCGCAGCATCATTTCCACCGACAAAGCTCCTGCCGCGATCGGCCCGTACTCGCAGGCTGTCCGGGCCGGCAACACGGTGTACTTCTCTGGCCAGATCCCGCTGGATCCCGCCACTGGCCATCTGGTGCAGGGTGACATCGAGGCCCATACCCGCCGCGTGTTCGACAACCTCAAGGCGGTGGCCGAAGCCGCGGGCGGGTCTCTCGCGGATGTGGTGCGTGTCGGCATCTACGTCACCGATCTGGCCCATTTCGCCACGGTCAATGCGGTGATGGCCCAGTACTTCAAGGAACCCTATCCCGCACGCTCCACGATTCAGGTTTCGGCGTTGCCCAAGGGGGCCGAGGTGGAAGTGGATGCCGTGATGGTGCTCGGCTGACCCATGAGAGGGGCGTTCGCTGACGCGATCGGGGGATGCTTCCCGCTACGTCTCCAGGACAGGCTCGGATAGGCTGCGGCGATGCCTGCCTCGCCCACTTTACCGATTACCGATGCTTTGCCTGATCCCGGTCTCGCGCCGGTTTCGACGCTGCCTGGTGTCGGGCCGGCATTGGCGGAAACGCTGGGCAAGCTCGGGCTGGAGCGAGTGCAGGATCTGTGGTTCCACCTGCCGCTCCGCTACGAAGACCGTACCCAACGGGAAGCCATCGCAGATCTTCGCGTCGGCGAGCGAGCCCAGGTCGAGGGTGTGGTGGAAGCGGTCGAGCGGGGGTTTCGCTATCGGCCACAGTTGAAGGTCGCCATCAGTGATGCCTCGCACGAAACCCTGGTGCTGCGCTTCTTCCACTTTCACCGTGCGCAGGCCGAGCAGCTCAAGCCCGGCGCGCGCCTGCTCGTGTACGGCGAAGTCCGCCATGGCACGCAGGGTCTGGAGATGGTGCATCCGCAGTATCAGCGGCTGCTCGACGATGCCTCACCTGTCATGGAAGAGCGTCTGACGCCGGTTTATCCGACGACTGAAGGGTTGGGGCCCAAGCGGCTGGCCGGTGTCATCGCCAAGGCGTTGGCG
>JABLTH010013686.1_pt1 | contig 17761 bp, 12 predicted proteins | sample 7875711 | NCBI WGS metagenome assembly JABLTH01 (sample SAMN14941262, study PRJNA633318) | bioreactor metagenome | isolation source: bioreactor | place: China | collected 2019-03-05 | reverse complement strand
GTCTTGAAGCGCTCGTCGCTGATGGCCACGTCCAGCTCCACCTTGTCCATCTGGATCTTCTGCCGCTGGGGCATGCCCGCGGCGCCCTGCTCGACGGAATGGGGGAAGAGGAGCCCGCCCACCTCCTTGTAGTCCCCGTAGACGGACTCGATCTCGACCTCCTGGCCGCGGACCTTGCGCTTGGAGGTCTCCTTCACCTTCAGGAAGGAGTCGGCGTCGAAATACATGGTGCTGGCATTGCCGTTCTTCAGGGTCACCCGGAGCTTGTGGGCCGGGGCGCCCTCCACGGACTCCGTGCCCAGGTACTCCACCTTGTGGCCCTTGGCGGCGTAGTCCACCAGCGGGCCGTCCAGGTCCGCCTGGACCTCCGCGTCCTTGACCTCGTCGGCGGTCATGGGCTCGGCGGCCTTGCTGCCGCCGTAGCCTGCGAAGGGGTTCACCCGCCAGCCTCCCTTGCCGTCGAAGCCGGTGGACTGGGTCTGGCCCTGGACCATGACATCCACCCGGAAGGAGGCCGGCCGCTTGTTCTCGGCCACGATGGCGACCTCCATGGGCGCCCCGACGAGGTGGCCGGTCATCCGGCGGGTCTTCACCGCCTTGAGCTTCGCCAGGCCGCCTTCCGCCTCCAGGTGCTTGGCGATGAGCTGGTCCGCGGTGAGGGCGGGGGCCTGGGCGAGGAGGGCGGGCGCGGCCGCGAGGAGGAGGGCGAGGGGGGCGTGGCGCATGGGGGCTCCGGGAGATGGAGGGTGTACGGAGGAAAGTCCCGGCCAGCCTACCTCATTCTGCGAGGCTCCACCGTCCGCCGGGGAGCCCCGGCCGCCGGACGGGGCCTTCGACCCTCCGGACGGGGGGTGCGCCAACGTGCCCGAGTTGGCAGCCTGGGCCGTTGCCGGGGTCCGGCCCCGCCGGACACTGGAGCCAGCACTCCGCGCCTTCGGGGGTGGTCGGTGGTGGCAGGGACGGAAGCGCCCGCGCAGGCCCCGGTGGTCCTCTCCGCCCGGGGGCTCGTGAAGGTCTACGCCGCCGGCGAGATCCAGGTCCGGGCCCTGCGGGGGGTGGACCTGGACCTGCGCCGGGGGGAGTTCGTGGCGCTCCTGGGCCCCTCGGGCAGCGGGAAGTCCACCCTGCTGAACCTGCTGGGCGGCCTCGACGTCCCCACCTCGGGCTCCATCCACTACCTGGACCACGACCTCACCCGCCAGGACGACCGGGCCCTCACCCGGTACCGCCGGGAGCACGTGGGCTTCGTCTTCCAGTTCTACAACCTGATCCCGAGCCTCACGGCGCGGGAGAACGTCGCCCTGGTCACCGAGATCGCCGAGCGGCCCATGCGCCCCGAGGAGGCCCTGGACCTGGTGGGCCTGGGGGACCGTCTGGACCACTTCCCCTCCCAGCTCAGCGGGGGCGAGCAGCAGCGGGTGGCCATCGCCCGGGCGGTGGCCAAGCGGCCCGACCTCCTGCTTTGCGATGAGCCCACGGGCGCCCTGGACTACCCCACGGGCAAGGGGGTGCTGGACGCGCTGCTGCGCAGCAACGAGGTCCTGGGGGCCACGGTGGCGGTGATCACCCACAATGCCGCCATCGCGGGGATCGCCCACCGCGTCCTGCGCTTCGGCAACGGCGAGGTGGTGCGGGAGGAGGCCAACGCGGCCCGGCTCCGGCCGGAGGAGCTGAGCTGGTGAGCGTCCTCGCCCGGAAGCTCCGCCGGGACCTCCGCCGCATGGCGGGGCAGGTGCTCAGCATCGCCCTGGTGGTGGCCAGCGGCATCGCGGTGTACCTGGCCTGCGTCAGCACCTACCGCTCCCTGGTCCAGACCAAAGAGGCCTACTACCGCCGCACCGCCTTCGCGGACGTCTTCGCCCCCCTCAAGCGCGCGCCGAAGGCCGTGGCGGCCCGCCTGGCCGCCCTTCCGGGGGTGGCGGCCGCCCAGGTCCGCGTCGCCCAGGAGGCCACCGCGGACCTGGGTGATCCCCGGGGCCCGGCCTCCCTCCAGGTGCTGGGGCTCCCGGCCGATCCCGCCGGAGGCCTCGACCGATTGACCCTGCGCCGGGGCCGCTGGCCGGAGCCGGGGCGGGACCGGGAGGTGGTGGCCAGCGAGGCCTTCGCCCAGGCCCACGGCCTCGGGGACGGAAGTCCCCTGGTGGTGGTGCTCCAGGGGCGCAAACTCCGGCTCCAGGTGGTGGGCCGCGCCCTCTCCCCGGAGTTCATCTACCCCATCCGGCCCGGGGAATTCCTCCCCGACGACCGCCGCTTCGGGGTGCTCTGGATGGGGGAGGAGGCCCTGGCGGCGGCCTCGGGGTACGCGGGCGCCTTCAACGAAGCCCACCTGGCCCTGGCCCGGGGGGCCTCGGAGCCCGCGGCCATCGCCGCCGTGGACCGGGTCCTGGATCCCTACGGCGGTCTCGGGGCCTACGGCCGCCGCGACCACCTCTCGAACCGCTACCTGGAGGACGAGCTCAAGCAGCTGCGCATCCACGCGGTCACCGTGCCCGCCATCTTCCTCGGGGTGGCCACCTTCCTCCTCAGCGTGGTGATGGCGCGGCTGGTGGCCACGGAGCGCACCCAGATCGCCACCCTGAAGGCCCTGGGCTACGGCAATGCCGCCGTGGGGCGGCACTACCTCGCCTTCGCCCTGGCCATCGTGGCCCTGGGGGCGGGGCTCGGCCTGGCCGCCGGCGTCTGGACCGGGCGGGCCATGACGGTGCTCTACACCCGCTTCTTCCACTTCCCGGACCTGCACTACCGCGCCGAGCCCTGGGTGGCTGCCCTGGGCCTGGGGCTCTGCGCCGCCGCGGCCCTGGGCGGGGCCCTGGGGGCCGTGGGCCGCGTGGTGCGCCTGCCCCCGGCGGAGGCCATGCAGCCCCCCAGCCCGGCCACCTACCGGCGGGGCTGGCTGGACCGGCTCCCGGGCTTCCTGCGGGCCGCCCAGCAGGCCCGCATGGTGGCGCGCCACGTGGCGCGGCGGCCCCTGCGCACGGTCCTGGGCATCCTGGGCATCGCCTCGGCGGCCGCCATCCTGGTGCTGGGCTCCTTCTGGCTGGACACCTTCCGCTACCTCACCCACGTCCAGTACACCTGGGTGCAGCGGGAGGACGTGGCGGTGGGGTTCACCGGACCCGTGCCGGCCACCGCGGCCCGGGACCTCGGGGCGCTGCCCGGCGTGCTGAAATCCGAACCGGTGCGGGCCGTGCCCGTGGTGCTGCGGGCGGGCCACCGGCTCCGGCGCACGGTCCTGGTGGGGGTGGATCCGGCCCACCGCCTCCATGGCCTCCTGGACGAGGGCCTGCGGCCCATCCCCGTGCCCGCCGAGGGGCTGCTCCTCAGCCGGCGCCTGGCGGAGCGGCTCCAGGTCGGCCCCGGGGACCGGGTGCGGGTGGAGGTCCGGGAGGGGCGCCGGGCGGAGCGCAGCGTCCCGGTGGCCGCCCTCGCGGAGGAGATGCTGGGCTTCGCGGCCTACCTGGAGGCCGGGGCCCTGGGCCGCCTCCTCGGGGAGGGCCCGTCGGCGTCCAGCGCCCTGCTGGCGGTGGACCCGGCCTCGGAGGGGGAGCTCTACCGCCGCCTGGCCGCGATGCCGAAGGTGGCCTCGGTGACCCCCAAGCGCGCCGCCCTGGCGGTCTTCCGGGAGACCACCGAGCAGTACGTCACCACCTTCACCCTGATCCTCGTGGCCTTCGCCCTGGTCCTGGTGGTGGGGGTGGTCTACAACGGCGCCCGCATCATCCTCGCGGAGCGCACCCGGGACCTGGCCACCCTGCGGGTGCTCGGCTTCACCGCCGGCGAGGTGCTCCGGCTCTTCGCCGCCGAATTGTCCGTGCAGGTGGCCGCGGGCTTGCCCCTGGGCCTCTGGCTCGGCGCCCGCGCGGCGGCCGTGATGATGGAGGCCGAGGCCCCCGAGGCCTTCCAGCTGCCCCTGGTGATCGAACCGGCCACCTTCGTCCGGGCCGCGGGGGCGGTGCTTCTGGCGGGCCTGGCCACGGCCCTGGCCTCCCGGCGCGCCCTGACGGGCATGGACCTGGTGGCGGTGCTCAAGACGCGGGAGTGACCATGCTGAACCGACGACGTCTCGCCTGGATCCTGTCGGGGGCCGCCCTCCTCGCCGCCGCCCTCTGGGGCCTGCGGCCGGCGCCCCTCCCCGTGGCCACGGGCGCCGTGGCGCGGCGCGCCTTCGAGCTCGCCCTGGAGGAGGAGGGCCGTACCCTGGCCCGGGACCGCTTCACCGTCTACGCCCCGGCGGCGGGGCGGCTGTCCCGGGTGGCCTGGAAGGCCGGGGACCGGGTGGCCCGGGGCCAGGTGCTGGCCACCCTCGCGCCCCTGGCGGCGCCCCTCCTCGATCCCCGTAGCCGGCAGGAGGCCGAGGCCCGGGCCGGGGCGGCAGAGGCCGCCCGGGACCGGGCCCAGGCCGCGGCCCGCAGCGCGGAGACCGCCCGCCGGCAGGCCCAGCGGGAGCGGGAGCGGGCGGAGGTGCTGGCGGCCTCCGGGGCCCTGTCCCGACAGGCCCTGGACCGGACCCGGGACGAGGCCCTGGAGGCCGCCCGGGCCCTGGAGGCGGCCCGGGCCGCCCTCCACGCCGCGGACCACGACCTGGAGCAGGCCCGGGCGGCGCTGTCGCCGGGGCGGGGGGACGGGACGTCCCTGGACCTGCGCGCCCCCGCGGAGGGCGTCCTCCTGAAGGTGCACCGGGAGCACGGGGGGGAGGTGGCGGTGGGGGAGCCCCTCTTCGACCTGGCCGGCCGCGGGGCCCTGGAGGTGGTGGTGAACGTGCTGAGCCCGGACGCGGTGCGCATCCGGCCGGGCATGGAGGTCCGGCTGGACCGCTGGGGCGGCGAGGGCCTGCTCGAGGGGCGGGTGCGCCGGGTGGAGCCCGCCGCCGTCACGAAGGTCTCGGCCCTGGGGGTGGAAGAGCAGCGGGTGGACGTGCGGGTGGACCTGGTCTCGCCGCCGGAGGCCTGGACCGGCCTGGGGGACGGCTACCGGGTGGAGGCCCGCATCCTGCTGGAGCGCCGGCCCGCGGAGCTGCTGGCGCCGGCGGCGGCCCTCTTCCGGGAGGGCGAGGGCTGGGCGGCCTACGCCCTGGTGGATGGCCGCGCCCGCAAGCGCGCCCTCCGCCTCGGCCCCCAGAACGGCCTGGAGGCCGTCGTCCTCGGCGGCCTCCAGGAAGGGGAGCGGCTCATCCTCCACCCCGGGGATGAGATCCGCGAAGGCGTCCGGGTCCGCCTGCCCTGAGGGCGACCGCAGCGCCGACCCTGGGCCCGGAACGGAAATCCCCCGCCCCGGAGCCTGGGGTTCCGGGGCGGGGGATCACGAGCCGTGCAGATCTAGACCGGCGTCTGGGCTTCCTCCCGGTCCTTGGGGAGCAGGCCCGCGGCCTTGGAGCGGATGCGGATGCCCAGGTCCTTCAGGTCGTCCCGCACCTGGGGGCCGGTCTTGGGGGTGGTGAGGGCCATCACCACGGCGCCGACGGCGGCGCCGGCGAGGAAGGTGAGGGCGAGGGTGCCGAAGGGAGGGGCGTTGGTCTGGTTCATGGGAGGTCTCCTTGAGAAGGCGGGGCCGCGGCGGCCCCGGCGAGGGCGGGTTCGGGAGGGGGATCGGCCTGGGGCGCAGATTCCGGGGGCGCCGGGCGGCTTTCCCCCGGGCTGCGTTCCGCCATCAGGTCCTGGACCATCCGGTAGGCCCCGGCGGCCCACCCGGCGAGGCGGGAGGCGGAGATCAGCCCCTCGCGGTACTGGACCCGGGCGGCCTCCAGGTCGCCGGCCACGCGGTCCGCCAGGGCCCCTGCCCGGGCGATGGGGGCGGCGGCGGCCTCGAGCTGCTCCGAGAGGCGGTCCCAGCGCAGGCGGGCCTCCCGGGCGTCCTGGACCACGGAGGCCATGGCCTTCTCGCTGGCGTCCATGAAGGCCTGGAGCCGCGCCGAGAGCCGGCGGACCTCCAGGGCGAGGAGGATCGCCATGGCCCCCAGCACGCCGGTGAGCAGGGCGAGGATCACCGCCAGGGCCGTCATGGGCACCTCCGGTCGATGCGGACGCGAGGCTCCCGCCGCCCGGCCAGGCCGGAGGAACGGTGGCATCCCGCGGGCTTCCCCAGGTACGTGGAGAGGCAGCCCAAGGGTGGGGCCGCCCAACTATGACGCCCGTCAAGACGACGGGGGCCCCGAAGGCCTCAGCGCGCCAGCCGGCGCCTCAGCGCGCCAGTTCGAAGAGGTAGTCCACGTAGGAGCGCACCGCGTCGTCGAAGCCCTTCAGCTTCGGGTTCGCGCTCTCGATGAGGAGGTACTCGTCGGGGGCGTGGGCGCCGCTGCCGTGGCCCAGGCCGAAGTGCCCCGCGGGCAGGTTCAGGGGCGCGCCGGTGAAGACCCAGCCCGGGTAGGAGCCCGCATTGCGGGGCCAAAGGGGCGCGGTGATGCCGTAGCGCTTGTAGGTCGCGACCTGCTTCTGGATGAGGGTGGCGTCGGCGGAGGTCTGGGTGGGGTCGTAGCCGCCGCTGGGGTTCACGGCGATGTCGCCGAAGCCCTTCTTCGCGAGGTGGGCCTTCAGCGCCGCCACGGCGCCGTCGAAGGTCATGCCGGGCACCAGGCGCAGGTCCAGCTTGGCCACGGCGCGGTGGGGCAGGACGGTCTTGCCGCCGGGGCCGGTGTAGCCCGCCACGAGGCCCTCGATGTTCACCGTGGGCCGGGAGACCAGGTCCAGGAGCGCGTCCCGCCAGGCGGCGTTGCGGGCCCAGGCCTTCACGCCCAGCTGGGCCTTGGCGGCGGCCTCGCTCTGCCGCTTCGCCGCCTCGTCGATCATGGCGATCTCCGGGGCGGAGGGGGGCAGGGCCTTCTCGGCGAAGCCCTCGATGGCGGGGTTGCCGTCGGCGTCCACGAGGGTGGCCAGGGCCTGCACCAGGTGGAAGGCGGGGCTGTCGAGGCGGGCGCGGTTCGCGGAGTGGACGTCCTTGGCGGGCCCGCGGCCCCAGGTGGCGCCGTCGGCCACGAGTTCGAGCTCCACGACGCCCTTGGCGCCCAGGGAGACGGTGACCTCACCGTCGCTGCCCTGGGATGCGTGGGGCATGAAGACCCCCATCGTGCGCGTGAGGGCGGCCTCGATGTCGGGGCGGCGCACCACGTCGGCGAAGTGGGGCGAGCCGATCTCCTCCTCGCCCTCGGCCACGAGCACGAGGTTCATCGGGCACTTCATGCCGGCGCCCCGGAGGGCGTGCAGGGCGGCGAGGAAGGCGGCCTCGGGCCCCTTCTGGTTCACGGCGCCGCGGCCCACCATCACCTTGCCGAAGCCGGGCTTGTCCACGATCCGCGCCTCCAGGGGCGGGCTGCTCCACTCCTTCGGGTCGAACTGCTTCACGTCGTACATGAAGTAGAGGCCCACGGTCTTCGCGGCGCCGGCGTCGAGGGTGGCGAAGACGCCGGGCTTGCCGCGGGTGGGCACGCGCTCGGCCCGCTGGAAGCCGGCCTCTTTCAGCAGGGCGATCATCTTCTCGGCGCCGGCCTCGCTGTTGAGGTCCTCGGCGGCGATGGAAGGCAGCGCGATCCAGTCCTGCAGCCGCTTCACGGACTCGGCGTGGCGGGCGCGGATCTGGTCGTAGACGGGCTGGAGGTTCGGGGCCTGGGCCTGGAGGCCTGCGGGGAGGGATGCGGCGAGGACGGCCGGGAGAAGGGCCGACGCGAGGCAGGCGGGCGTGCGCATGGGGGCTCCAGGGGATGGAGCCATGGTGCCCGCAGGCCGCCCGGGGATCCAGGCCGGTCTGACGCCCCGTCAACGCGATCCGGGTCCCGGCCCGCCCGCGCTATGCTCCCGCCCAGGAGACGACCATGACCCGCGCCCTCGCCCTCGCCTTCGCCGCCGCCCTGCCCGTCCTCGCCCAGGCCCCCGCGGGCCCCTTCGATCCGTCCCGGGACGCGGTGAAGGACTTCGAGGCCGCCAAGGCCGAAGCCAAGAAGTCCGGGAAGCGCATCCTCCTCGACGTGGGCGGCAACTGGTGCAGCTGGTGCCGCCTCCTCGACCGCTTCTACGGGGAGCAGAAGGACCTCCGCGACCTCCGCGACAGGCACTACGTCACCCTCCTCGTGAACTACAGCCCGGAGCAGAAGAACGAGGCCTTCCTCTCCCAGTTCCCCAGGATCAAGGGCTACCCCCACTTCTTCGTCCTCGACGCCAGCGGCAAGCTGCTCCACAGCCAGGACACCGGCGTGCTGGAGGACGGCAAGGGCTACAGCCGGGAGAAGATGGCGGCCTTCCTGAAGGCGTGGAAGGGCTGAACGGGGCGGGCCCCCTCAGGCCCGCCGGACCATCGCCTGGATCCACCAGGGATTGGCATTGTGGAACGTGACCACCTGCAGGCTTCCCGAAGGCTCCCAGCCCTCGGCGATGGCCTCGTTGACGGCCTTCTCGACCGCGTCCTGGGAATGGAGGTGGAGGACTTTGTACGCGACGACGTTGCCCACAGCGGACTCCTTGGACGGGGGAAGTCTAGGGCCGAGAGGATGTCCCTTCGGTCACAGGTGCGGCGGGTGGGCTTGGGCAGAGGATGAACGAAGTGAGCGAAGGCCCCGGGCGGACAAGGCGGCCATAAGAGTTTCAATGCTTTCGGTTGCCCTTGGCTGAGTTGCATGGCCGGCACAGGAGGGCTGCGTTTTCGAGTCGTGAACGCCCACCCTTGCTGTGCGGGTCAATGTGGTCGATCGTGAAATCCTGCCAGGTGAGCGGCTTCGAACAGTTTTTGCATTTCCGCTGTGTGGCGGTGCTCCAAAGGATTCTCCGCTGCTCGGCCGTGAAGCCTCGTTGGGAGTCCTTCCTCGCGAAGAGGCTCGCCAGGATGCCGCGTAAATGGGATTCCCGCTTCCGGCGCTGGTTCACGTCGTCGCTGGTCTGGGACACGGTCATCAGGTAGTCGCGGTACATCTCCTGGTCGGGCTTGCTTCCGATGGCTTTCCGCTGGTTTTCACGCACCTTGTCGACGTTGGCGCAGAAGACCTCCAACATGTCCCACGCGAGCATATTCCGGCGCTTGTCGGTCAATATGAGGCCTTCAGCCTCGAACTTCAGGATGAGCACCGCGAGCGAATAGAAGTCCGCAAGTTGGCGGAGCCGGGTGGTGCTGAGCTTCGGGAACATCCGCTTGATGCGGTTCAGGGCTGTGGTCACGCGGGCTGCAGCCTTCCGGGTTTGCATGTCTGTGAAGCTTTTGGCGCCCATCACGCGGTCGAGGGCCGCCTTCCGGTTGATGACATCCCCTTGGTGGGCGGAAAGCATCAATTCGCACATCAGCTCCACGTGCTTCATCCGTGAGATCTGGCCCGCGGTCAGCACGCCAAGCTTCCGGAGGTCCTCTTGGAATTTGCGGGCCAGCTTGTCGGCCTCGCGGAGGAAGGTGCTGTTGTAGAAGCGGGCGTGTCGCTTCTCCTGGGGCGTGAGCGCCTTGCCGGTGGAATTGATGCGAACGAAGACGTCGATGATATCGCCGAGATCCCCATCCACTTCGATGACCGGGATCCGGTAACCGGTGACCAGATGTTGCAGGTGCCGTTTATTGAGGTGTTTCCAGCCGATGGACTCAGCTTCGTCCTCGCCCGGGAGCTGGGTCTTGGTTTCAAAGCGACCCCGCATCACGCCCATAAACATGAGAATCGACTCGATGCGCTGCTTCCCGTCGATCACGTTGTAAATGATCTGTCCCTGTTCCTGCGCCCGGTAGAAGAAGACGGCTGGGAGTGGGAAGTTCCGGAGAATGCTGTCCATGAGCTTTGCCCGATCCCGGATGGACCATACGGACTTGCGCTGGAATCCAGGATCCAGGTTGAGCAAATCCTCTTTGTAGAGGTTGACGATGTCCGTGACGGTTCGGCTTTCAGGTCGGTGGGAGAGGTTCGGTAGCGTCATGGTTCACCACGCAAGATTTGGCCCGTTCATGTGTGGGACTGATCTGATTATCCCGCCGCCGCCGAAGGCCGGTGCCAGCGCGGGCCGTCGGTGGTCTCGAGGCGATCGACGAGGCCGAGGTCTTCGAGGACGCCGAGGTGGGCCTGGATGGAGTCGCGGTAGCGGCCGCGGGATTTGAAGGCTTTGGCGAGGTCTTCGAGGGTCCAGAGGCGGGCGCCGGCGAGAAGCAGGTCGCGCAGGGCGGCGAACTGGGCTCGGCGGTCGGAGGGCCAGGGGCGGGCTTCGACGGGCGTTGTCTCGGGCTCCGTTGTGCGGATGACTTCCAGGCCAAGCGAGGCCGTGACGCCAACCTCAGCCTTGACCTCCTTCTCACTCCGCGGCGCCTGGTACTCGGGCCGCAGCCAGCGGACGAGGCCGCGCTTCTCCTCCTCCGCGCGTTCCTTGTTCAGCGCCACCAGGCGCTCGAGGATGGCCTCGTCGGCAAGGTCCGCCGGCCAACCGTAGGCCTCCGCCACCGCCGCGTCCAAGTCGTCGTGGAGCTGCGCCAGGATACTCGTCTGCGCCTTGGCGTGCAGCTCCCGCTCCTTCTCCGAGAACGCCTCGCCCGCCTTCAGCTTGGCGCGCAGGTTGTACATCTGCGTGATCGTCACCCCCCGCGCCTGCGCTGCCTTGCGGTGCGCGTCGAGGGCTTCCGCCAGGTCGCGGATGCGGGATTTCTGGGCGTCGGTGGCGTCGGGGAAGGGGAAGGGGTCGAAGCAACGGGAGTTGTTGTAACGCGGGCGATCCTCAAGTGTGCTTCCGGTTGCGGCGGCCCACACACGATGGATTCGGGAATTCAAATCCCCCAAAATCAGTGCGTCCCCGCTGGCAATGACTACCAACATGTCGTCAGGGGCGACTTCGGCTGGCACGAATGCAAACACACGATGCTTGGATGTGTATGCGGTGGCGATGAATCGGGACAGCCCAGTCAGAGCAGGTCGGAATGTCCCTCGGGGCTCACCGAAAATCCACCAACGATCCCGATAGCCCTTGCGATTATTCTGCATTCGCTCCGGCTTCACATGGTCCAGTACGTGCTGAAAAACAGCCGGGTGTTGAATACGTGCTTCTTCTTCAGAAAGCCCGAAGAAATCGATGACCAATTCTCCTGAAGGAGAATCACTGAACCCCCGTCCGTTCACGAGTGGACGTACTAGTTCCGGACGCCCCCAAGCTTCCCATTGATTCGTTGACACCACGAATCCGCGTCCATGCAGGGCGTAGCCATTCGAAGCGAGCCCTTGGTTCGCTTGTAGTGACCTCGATTCAGACGGGCTGAATGCGCTGGTCAAGTTCTCATTGATCCGGCCCACTACCCCCCCACCGACGCTCACGGCATCGGCCTCTTGCTCAGGAGTGATTCCGACTGCTTCACGCTCGACTTTGCCAAGCCAGGCATTCGCCGAGTCCGCGTTGCTAGTCCCCACCGTCATCGCAATCCGCACCGCCGCCCCCATGTCATGCCACGGGTGATCCGGAATCGCGAAGACGAGCTTGAGCGGGGGCTTGGCGCTGGTGGAGCTGGCGACGACGCGGCGGTTGAAGGTCTGGGTGAGGCTGTTGGTGGTGATGAGGCCGAATCGCCGGGCCTTGCCGAGCCTCACTGCTTCGGCGGCGCGGTGCCACCAGTAGAGGACGAAGTCCACGCTGTCGGGGACGTCCTTGTACACGGCGCGCAACGCCTCGACGTAGCCGTCGCCCAGGGCTTCGCGCATGCGCTTGTTCCCCAGGAACGGCGGGTTCCCCACGATGAAGTCGGCCTCGGGCCAGGCCGCCTGCGCGGGCTCGACCAGCTCCTCGATCTCGATCTGCGCGGTCTCGTCGGGGACGTTCTTCCCCGTCACAGGATGCACCTTCATCGTCTTCCCGTCCCACCGCTTCCGCCCGGTCGGCCGGGTCCCCTTCCACGTGAGCACGGCGTCGCGGCATTCGATGTTGCCGTAGGCCTGGAGCACGGGCTCGGGGGGCGTGTGGCCGGGATGCAGGCGGCGGTGCCACTGGAGATGGCCGATCCACAGCACAAGATCGGCGATGGCGGCGGCCCAGGGCTTGACCTCGATCCCCATGAACTGCCGCGGCGTCACCACCTGCCCCTCCAGCGCCAGCGCCGTCTCTGTCTCCCCCAGGTCCCGCAGTCTTCTTTGGACCTCGCCCTCCAGCCGCTTCAGCGCATCGTAGGCCGCCGCCAGGAAGTTCCCTGAACCACACGCCGGATCCAGCACCCTCACGTGGGCCAGGTCCTGCTGGAAGTGGTGCAGGACCTCGCGCGCCTTTGCCTTTTCCGCTTCCGTCGGCTCCTCCGACAGGTGGCTCAGCGCTTCCGCCTGGGCCAACTCCCAGTCTCCCCGCAGCGGCTCCTCCAGCGCCGGCTTCAGCAGCCGCTCCACGAAGGCCCGCGGCGTGTAGTGCGCCCCCAGCTTGTGCCGCTCCGCCGGATCCAGCGCGCTCTCCAGCAGCGAGCCGAAGATGGACGGATCCACCTCCGCCCAGTCGAAGCGCGCCGCCCGGTGCAGCAGCTCGATCTCCCCCGCGTCCAGGTCCAGCGCCACCGACTCCGCGAAGAGGCTGCCGTTGAAGCGCAGCAGCTTCTTATGTCCCCAGCGCCCGCCCGCGTTCATCGCGTCCCACAGCGCCTCCAGGCCCGCCGGGAAGTCCGCCGGATCGCGCCGCCACGCCTCCAGCGCCGCCTGGAACTCGTCCTGGGGCAGCAGCCCCGTGTCCTCCGCGAAGAAGGTGAACACGCAGCGCATCAGGAAGCGCGCCACCGCCTCCGGCGCGAAGCGGCCCTCCAGCCCCTTCGCCAGCGCGCCCAGCGTCTCGGCCACCTCCCGCGTCACCCGCGCCCGCCGCCGCGCCGGGTCCAGGCTCTGGGGATCGTTCCAGATCGCGCGGAAGCGGCCCTGGACATCCTCCAGGAGCAGGTCCTCCAGCCGCACCGTCGTCCGCCGCGCGTAGCCGCCGTAGTCCCCCGCGAAGCCCTCCCACACCTCGAAGACGTGGCCGATGTCGCAGGTGATCAGGAAGGGCGGACGCTTCGGCAGCGCCTGGGCGTAGCGCACCGCCTGCCCGAAGGCCCGCTCCAGGTAGCGCTCGTGGCTGCGCGTCCCGCGCGCATTGGGCGAGCCCGGCTTCCCGCCCTGCTTGGCCTCCAGCACGAAGCAGCCCTCCCGGTAGAGGTCCATGAACCCCGTGGTGGTGCTGCCGTCCCCGTGGGTGAGGCGGATCTCCTTCTCGAAGCAGTAGTGCGGCGACGCGTCCTTCGGCCCCGGCACCTCCAGCCCCAGCGCCTCGCAGAAGTCCCGCAGGAAGGAATCCTTGTTGGCGCGCTCGTCCCCGGCAGAGCCCTGCCACTTGGCGACGAAGTCCTTGGGGGTGAGCATCGCTCGAGCTTAACCCGGGAGCCTTGCGGAGGGCCCCCGTCGCGCCCACACTGCCCCCGTGGCCCGTGAGCGCAGACATGGACGGGCAGCCGCCCGGGAAACCGGGTGGTCGGCGGTGGGTTCGAATCCCATGCCACGGGCCACACCTTCCTTCGCGTTTGGCCGGACCGTCGGCCGGCGGCCTCCCCCGTCCGTCCCGCCCTGCCACGGCTCGCCCCTGGCCCGCCGGTCCCGGTCCCGGCCACGAACCGGGCACTCCGCCACCGGGAGAGCATGGCCGAGGAGGTGCTCCATGCGCGCCCTGCTCCTCATGTCCTTCGCCACCCTCGCCGCCTTCGCCCAGTCGCCCCCCCTCACGCTGCCGGAGGCGAGCCCGAAGGCCCAGGCCTCCCAGCGGGTGGGCCTCACGGACATCTCGGTGTCCTACGCCCGGCCGGCGGTGAACGGGCGCAAGGTCTGGGGCGGGCTGGTGCCCTACGGGCAGGTGTGGCGGGCGGGGGCCAACGAGAACACGGTGGTGACCTTCTCGAGCCCGGTGAAGGTCGGCGGCGCGGCGCTGCCGGCGGGGCGCTACGGCCTGCACATGATCCCCACCGAGAAGGACTGGACCGTCATCTTCAGCACGCAGTCCCATGCCTGGGGAAGCTACGGCTACGACCCGAAGGAGGACGCCGCGCGCGTCACCGTCACCCCCGTCCCAGCCGAGCCCACCCACCGCCTGGCCTACACCTTCGACGACCCCTCGGACGGCGGCGTGGTGCTTTCCCTGCGCTGGGCCGAACTGAAGGTGCCCGTGCGCATCGATGTGGACACCAAGGCCGTGGTGGCCGCCAGCCTGCGGGATCAGCTCCGCGGCATCCCCCAGTTCTTCCCCGACGGCTGGAGCAACGCCGCCGCCTGGTGCCTGCGCCACGACACCAACCTCGACCAGGCCCTGGCCTGGGCCGACCGCTCCCTCGCGATCCGCGAGACCTTCCCTGCGCTGCGCGTGAAGGCCGAACTCCTGGCCCGCAAGGGCGAGAAGGATCAGGCCGAGGCCCTGCGGTCCCGGGCCCTCGCCATCGCCACCGAAGCCGAAGTGAACGCCCTGGGCTACGCCCTCCTCGGCCAGGGCAAGGTGGACGAGGCCCTTGCCCTCTTCCAGAAGAACGTGAAGGACCATCCCGGCTCCTGGAACGCCTACGACAGCCTCGCCGAAGGCTATGCCGCCAAGGGGGACAAGGCCCAGGCCGCCGCGCTCTACCTGAAGGCCAAGGGCATGGTGCAGGCCCCGGACCAGAAGGCGCGGATCGACGGGGAGCTGGCGAAGCTGCACTGAGGGTTCGGATCCCGTCGGCCCCAAGCACCAAAAAGCCGCCTCGCGGCGGCTGCTTGGTAGGGCCAACGGGATTCCCCTCCGCGCTGCGCGCTCCGGGCCGCGGCACCGGCTGCCGGCGGGCCTCCCGCTTCGCGGGACCGGCTCTGGACGCTCTCGCGTCCTTCGCCTGGCCCTACCCCAGCGCCGCTGCCGTTCGAATCCCTTTTGGCCCTAGGCACCAAAAAGCCGCCCTGCGGCGGCTTCTTGGTAGGGCCAACGGGATTCGAACCCGTGCTGCCGCCGTGAAAGGGCGGTGTCCTAACCCCTAGACGATGGCCCCTAGGGCGCTGCCGTGGTGGGTCCGGCGGGACTCGAACCCGCGACCAATGGCTTAAAAGGCCACTGCTCTACCGACTGAGCTACAGACCCGGGCCGCAAGCGGCGGGAAAAACCAGTGTGCCGCTGGATTCCAGGCGGGTCAAGGATCGGTCGCGAGGGGCAGCCCGGTCCGCCGCGAACCTAGACGACGGTGTGCATCCAGCCGTGGGTGTCGGGAAGGACGCCGTGCTGGATGTTCAGCAGGTGCTCCCTGAGCCGGGCGGCCACGGGGCCGGTGCCGCCGCCGTTGATGGCGAACTCGCCGTGGGTGGACTTCACCTTGCCGATGGGCGTGATCACCGCCGCCGTCCCGCAGGCGAAGGCCTCGGTCATGCGCCCCTCCTTCACGGCGGCCTCCCACTCCTGCTTGGAGATCTTCCGCTCCTCCGCGCCGTAGCCCAGCTCCCTGGCCAGGTCCAGCAGGCTCTTGCGGGTGACGCCTGGGAGCAGCGTGCCCGTGAGCTCCGGGGTGACCACCACCGGGCGGCCGCCCTCCTGGTAGACGAAGAAGATGTTCATGCCGCCCATCTCCTCGATGTAGGTGCGGTGCACCGCGTCGAGCCACACCACCTGGTCGCAGCCCTCGCCCTGGGCCTGCTTCTGGGCCACGAGGCTGGCGGCGTAGTTGCCCGCGCATTTCGCGAAGCCCGTGCCCCCCGGGGCGGCGCGGACGTAGTCCTCGCTGATCCACACCGTCACCGGCTTCACGCCGCCGGGGAAGTAGGAGCCCGAGGGGGAGGCGAAGAGCACGAAGAGGTACTGCTTCGCGGGCCGCACCCCCAGCGCCCCCTCGGTGGCGATCATCAGGGGCCGCAGGTAGAGGCTTTCCCCGATGGCCGAGGGCACCCAGGCGGCGTCCTGGCGGATGAGGATGTCGCTGGCCTCCACGAAGAGCTCCTCGGGCAGGCGGGGCATGGCCAGGCGCTCGGCGCTGCGGTTGAAGCGCGCGGCGTTCTCGAAGGGCCGGTAGGTCTTGATGCCGCCGTCCTGCTGCTTGTAGGCCTTGAAGCCCTCGAAGATGGCCTGGCCGTAGTGGAGCACCGAGGCCGCCGGGTCCAGCATCAGGGGCCCGTAGGGCTTCAGCACGCCCCCGTGCCAGCCCCGGCCCTCGTCCCAGGCCAGGGTCACCATGTGCTCGGTGAAGACCTTGCCGAAGCCCGGGTTCTTCATGCGCTCCGCGCGCTCGGCCTCGGAGAGGGGCGTGGGGGCGGGACGCAGCTCGAAGGCGGCGCTGGCGGTGAGGGTGCTCATGGTTCCTCCTCGGGTGAAGGCTAGCGGGAAAGGGCCGTGGTGGGCGCCACGTCCGGGCTTGGCCCGGACGGGGCGCGGTGAGCGCGAGGGGGAGGGAGCGGGGCCGAAGGCCGCGCGGTTTCCCCCTCGCAGGAGTTTGAAATCAGATGCCCCAGACGGGCCACGGCGTGCCGGGTGGTCTCGGGCTCGTGGGTGGAGAAGTTGAGACGGAGGCAGTTGGTGCCCCGCCCGTCGCTGAAGAAGAGGGGGCCCGGCGCGAAGCCCAGGCCCTGGGCCAGGGCCTCCCGGTGGAGGTCCAGGGCCGAGGCGCCCTCGGGGAGCACGACCCAGAGGTGCATGCCGCCCTTGGGCTCGGTCACCTCGGTCCCCGGCGGGAAATGCGCGTGCACCGCCTCCACCATGGCGTCCCGGCGGCGCTTCAGGGCCCGGCGCAGCCGGCCCACGTGGCGGGCGAAGCCGCCGGAGTCCAGGTACCGGGCCACCACCGCCTGGGGCAGCGTGGGCAGGGCGATGGTGTGGACCTCCTGGAGGGGGGCCACACGGCGCAGCAGGCCCTCGGGGGCGATCACGTAGCCCAGGCGCAGGCCCGCCGCCAGGCTCTTGGAGAAGCTGCCCAGGTGCAGGACGTGCTCCGCCCCCGGCAGGCAGCGGAGGCTGGGGATGGGGGTGCCGGAGAAACGCAGATCGCCGTAGGTGTCGTCCTCCACGATCCAGGCGCCGTGGGCCTTGGCCAGGGCGAGGATGCGCTCCCGCCGGCCCCGGGAGAGGGTCATGCCCGTGGGGTTGTGGAAGGTGGGCACCACGAAGAGGAGCTTGGCCTCCGTGCGCTGGAGGGCCGAGGCCAGCCGCTCGGGGTCCATGCCCTGCCGGTCCACGGGCACCGGCACCGCCACCCGCCCCAGGGCCTTCAGGAGGGCCAGGACGCCCACGTAGCAGGGGCTTTCCACGATCACCGCGTCCCCCGGCACCGTGAAGGCCTCCATCGCCAGGGCGATGCCCGCCTGGGCCCCGGGGACCGCGCGGACGCCCCAGCCCTCGGGCACGGGCTCCCCCTGCCCCGCCAGCCAGCGGCCCACAGCCTCCAGGTAGGAGGGCAGGCCCGCCGGGGGGGCGTAGGCCCAGGCCTCGGGGCCCATGTCCCGGGCCACCTGGGCGTGGAGCCGCCGGAGGTCCTCCACCGGCAGCAGGTCCGCCGGGGGGAAGCCCGCGGAGAAGCTCACCAGGGCGCGGTTCTGGGCCTTGAGGAGGGTCTCCCCCAGCCAGGGGCCGAGCTGGCCTTCCCCGGCCACGAGGCTGGAGCCCTCGAAGGGGAAGTCCTGGGCCGGCAGCCGGGCGCCTGGGGCCTCGGGCAGACGCTCGGGCACGAAGGAGCCCCGGCCATGCACCGTCTGCACCCATCCCGTGCGCTTGAGGCCCGCCAGGGCCTTCAGCACCGTGAGCCGGTGGACCTGGAAGCGGTCCGCCAGGTCCGGCACCGCCGGGAGCCGGCTGCCGGGCTTCCAGGAGCCCTCCTGGATCAGGGTGCGCATGCGCCGCTGCACCTG
>JABLTH010066498.1_pt1 | contig 17762 bp, 16 predicted proteins | sample 7875711 | NCBI WGS metagenome assembly JABLTH01 (sample SAMN14941262, study PRJNA633318) | bioreactor metagenome | isolation source: bioreactor | place: China | collected 2019-03-05 | reverse complement strand
GTCGCAAGCCGCTTGAAGTGGCCTGCAATTCGGCGCGTCTTGCTTCGCGGATGGCATCCCAAATCGCCCCCGTCGCAGACGCGAAATCAGTGTGAACACGCCCTAGGTAATGAACATGCGTTTTTCCGTCTACCGGTACAATCCTGAAACCGATGCGCAGCCCAGCATGCAGGATTTCGACGTCACGTTGCAGCCCGGCGACATGATGGTGTTGGACGCGCTACTACGCATCCGCGAGATGGACCCCACCCTGACGTTGCGCAAGTCTTGCCGCGAAGGGGTGTGCGGGTCGGACGCCATGAACATCAACGGCAAAAATGCGCTGGCTTGCGTCACTCGCCTGGACAGCCTGAAACAGCCGGTGGTGGTGCGCCCGCTGCCCGGCCTGCCGGTGGTGCGCGACCTGGTGGTGGACATGGCGCAGTTCTTCGAGCACTACCATTCCGTCCAGCCTTACCTGATCAACCACGACCCGCTGCCGCAGGCCGAACGCCTGCAATCACCGGAAGAGCGGGCGCAACTGGACGGTTTGTTTGAATGTATCCTGTGCGGTGCGTGTACCACCGCCTGCCCGTCATTCTGGTGGAACCCGGAGCAGTTCGTGGGGCCTGCGGGCCTGCTACAGGCTTACCGCTTTATTGCCGATAGCCGCGATCAGGCGGCGCAGCAGCGGCTGGATAATCTGGAAACGCCGGAGCGGTTGTACCGCTGCCGCAACATCCTGAATTGTGTGGATGCCTGCCCCAAAAAACTGAGCCCGTCGCTGGCGATTGCCAAAATCAAGCGTATGAAAATCACCGGGCCGCGATGATGTCGGCAGAAGTGGAACGCATGCGCTGGCGCTGCCGGCGTGGTTTGCTGGAGTTGGACATCGTGCTGGAACGTTTTGTGGCAAGGCATTATGCGTCGCTGTCGCCCGAGGCGTTACAATGCTTCAATACCCTGCTGGATTATCCGGATAGCGAATTATGGGAGTTGATTGTGGGCAAACAACATAGCAAGCGAACGGATGAGCAGGCATTGCTGGTTACATTGCGTACCTGTGCCGTGGCCGAGGGTTCTCAAGCATGACCGTGATCCGCGAACAGGATTTTATCCAGAGTATTGCCGACGCGCTGCAATATATTTCCTATTACCACCCGGCGGATTACATCCGCGCCCTGGGCGCAGCTTACGCGCACGAGCAATCGCCAGCGGCCAGGGATGCCATTGCCCAGATACTCACCAACTCGCGCATGTGTGCCGAAGGCAAGCGCCCGATCTGCCAGGACACCGGTATTGTGGTGGCCTTCGTCAAGGTTGGCATGGCGGTGCAGTGGTACGGCAGTTTAAGCCTGGAGCACATGGTTAACGAAGGTGTGCGCCGTGCCTACACCAGCCATGACAACCCGCTGCGCGCCTCGGTGGTGAGCGATCCGGCCGGCGCGCGCAAGAACACTCGCGACAATACGCCAGCCGTGGTGCATGTGGAACTGGTGCCCGGCAACACGGTGGAAGTCAGCATCGCCGCCAAGGGCGGCGGTTCCGAGAACAAGGCGCATCTGGCCATGCTCAACCCCAATGACAGCGTTGTGGACTGGGTGCTGGAAACCGTGCCTGCCATGGGTGCAGGCTGGTGCCCGCCGGGAATGCTGGGCATCGGCATCGGTGGCACGGCGGAAAAAGCCGTACTGCTGGCCAAGGAGTCGCTGATGGCGCCCATCAACATGCATGAACTCAAAGCCCGTGGCGCCAATAACCACCTGGAACAGCTACGGCTGGAAATTTATGACAAGGTGAACGCGCTAGGCATAGGCGCGCAGGGATTGGGCGGTTTGACCACGGTGCTGGATGTGAAAATCCTGGATTACCCGACGCATGCCGCCTCCCTGCCGGTCGCCATCATTCCCAACTGCGCGGCAACCCGTCATGTGCATTTTGTGCTGGATGGCAGCGGTGTTGCGCAACTGGCACCTCCCAACCTCGATGATTGGCCGGACGTGCATTGGGCGCCCAGCAACCAGGCTAAACGGGTGGATTTGAACACCATTACCCGCGAGGAAGTGGCACGCTGGAAACCGGGCGAGACGCTATTGCTGAACGGCAAACTGCTCACCGGGCGCGATGCCGCGCACAAACGCATCGCTACCCTGCTGGCGCAGGGTGAGCCGCTGTCGGTGGATTTCAGCAACCGCTTCATCTATTACGTTGGCCCGGTAGACCCGGTGCGCGACGAAGTGGTCGGCCCCGCCGGCCCCACCACGGCAACGCGGATGGACGGCTACACCGAAATGATGCTGGAAAAAACCGGCTTGCTCGGCATGGTAGGCAAGGCGGAGCGCGGCCCGGAAGCCATTGAAGCCATCCGCAAGCACGGCTCGGCCTACCTGATGGCTGTGGGTGGTGCAGCCTACCTGGTTTCCAAGGCCATCCGGTCCAGCCGCGTACTGGCTTTCCCCGATCTGGGCATGGAAGCGATCTACGAGTTTGAGGTGAGGGATATGCCGGTGACCGTGGCGGTGGATAGCCAGGGGGTGTCAGTGCATGAAACCGGGCCGGCGGAGTGGAAAGGGAGGATTGCGGGGATACCGGTGGCGGTTGCCTGAACCTCTGTTAATTCCGTTATTCCCGTACCTCCTGAATCGCCGCCACCCTCGCCTGAAACACCGCCTCCTTGATCGCTTCCGGCGTTGAGTGTAATGCGGCCACCGCCCCTGCATTGACCGCTTGCGCCGCTTTCAAATAAGCCCGCAACTGGTTTGCCACCGGAAACGGCTTATCGATATAACCCAGCCTTCCCCGGAAATCACATTCGCAAGCGCGCAGGAACTCTTCGAAGCGTTCAGGTTGCCTCAGCGCATCGGTATCGTAAAGGAATTGCACAATGGTGCCGGGGCGCATTTCAAACACGGCGTGTATCTTGCCGTGGAACCTGGCGACGATATGCGCCAGCGCCGAACAATCGTTGGGGACCTTGAGGCGTTTGCAGACTTCCTTGAGCAGGTTGGCGCTGCGTTCTTCATGTCCGATATGGCGGGGCAGGACATCGGTGGGGGTGGTGCCTTTGCCGAGGTCGTGGGTGAGCGCGGCAAACCGGACGGGCAGGCTGTATTTCTGCGCGGCAGCGTAGTCCACCACCATCATGACGTGTACGCCGGTATCGACTTCCGGGTGGTGTTGCGCGGGCTGGGGCACGCCAAACAGGCGATCCAGTTCCGGCAGCAGTACTTTCAGTGCGCCACATTCGCGCAGTACCTCGAACATGCGTGAGGGTTTGGCTTCCATCAGACCGCGTGCCAATTCCTGCCACACGCGTTCTGGCACCAGGGCGTCCACTTCGCCGTTCTGCACCATCTCGCGCATGAGGGCCATGGTTTCATCGGCCACGGTAAAATCGGCAAGGCGGGCGGCAAAACGCGCCAGGCGCAGGATCCTGACCGGATCTTCGACAAACGCCTCGCTTACATGGCGGAATATCCTGGCGGTGAGGTCGCGTTGGCCGTGGTATGGGTCTATCAGTTGGCCGTCCCTATCCTTGGCGATGGCGTTAATAGTCAGGTCGCGCCGGGCCAGGTCCTGTTCCAGCGTAACATCCGGGGTGGCATACACCTGAAACCCCTTGTATCCTCGTGCAGTCTTGCGTTCAGTGCGGGCGAGCGCATACTCTTCATGCGTCTCCGGGTGCAGGAATACCGGGAAATCCTTGCCGACGGCCCTGAAGCCCTTGGCTTCCATCTGCTCTGGCGTGGCTCCGACGATCACCCAGTCGCGGTCCTTGACGGGCAGGCCCAGCAATTCATCGCGGACGGCGCCGCCGACGCAATAAGCTTCCATGTTATCTGCCAGCGTTTTGTCTGTAGCGCAGGTAACTGGTGCGCGGTGTGGCGCTGGAGAGGTAGCGCGGGGCAATGGCTTCGAGCGGGGTCGGGATGATGCCGAAGACAGCCGGGAACGGGCTGGTACTGACACTATCAATTTCAGTAGAGCGCAGATTGTCGCGGCTCATCAGCGGCACCGGCAGCAGTTCCATGAGCAGCGCCTGCAAATACGACAGGTGGCTGTTCAGGCCGATGATGCAAGGGTTGGCACCCACGGCCTTGGCAGCAAAGGCCACCAGCTGTTTCATGGTGTAGACGCTGGGGCCGCACATGTCGTAGCACTGCCGCCAGGTTTGCGGGTTGTTGACGCTGGAAACGATGGCGCGGGCCAAGTCTTCCACCCAGATGGGTTGGAATTTTGCATCGGGCGCAGCGAGCGGGATGATGGGCGCCATTCTGGCAATTTTGGCAAACAGGTTGAGAAAATTGTCGCCTTCGCCAAACACGACGGAAGGACGAAATACCGTCCAGTCCAGTTTGGAGGTTTTGATGGCGGCCTCACCCATGGCTTTGGAGCGCAGGTAAATGCTCGGTGCGGCGCTGCTGGCATGCAGTGCGCTGACCTGGATGAGGCGCCGGATGCCGACATCCTTGCAGATGGCTGCCAAGCGGCGCGGCAAATCGCCGTGCATGGCCTCAAACGGTGTGCGGCGGCTCTGGTGCAGGACACCGACCAGGTTGATGATGGCATCGCTGCCTTTGACGGCATCGTGCAAGGCGGTATCGTTCATGATGTCGCATTCGGCGACCTGGACATTGGGCAGCAGGATCAGGTGTTTGGCGTTTTCCCGCCGGCGCGTGAGTACCTTGACTTTATAGCCGGCGCGATCGAGCTCGCGCACGACGTGGCGGCCGATGAATCCGGCCCCACCCAGGACACAAACGGTGTTAACTTGCATGGCTGCCCCTTTGTTACTCGTTGTTTGCTTCGGCTCCTCCCGGCTCGGTGGGCTCGACTTTTGCACTGTCGGCACCTCCAACCGTTCCCAACCGTTGGTTGAGGGTTTGCGCCTGCGTTCCCAGCCTGCGCGCATAATATTGTGCGTTACCCATCACTTTTTTGACATAGTCGCGCGTTTCATTAAACGGGATCGTTTCGGTGTAAACGGCCCCTTCCAGCGGCGCTTTGTCAGCCCAGCGTTTGGCGCGTCCCGGTCCGGCGTTATAAGCCGCCGTCGCCATCACCGGCTGGCCATTCATGCTTTCCAGCACGTGGCGCAAGTAATAGGTGCCAAACTGAATGTTGGTTGTAAGTTGGTGGATCATGTTGTCATGATACTGGCCAAAGCCGATGCGCTTGGCAATCCAGCGCGCGGTGGCCGGCATCACCTGCATCAGGCCTGCGGCACCAACGCCGGAGCGCGCCCGGGCGATGAAGCGGCTCTCCTGGCGAATCAGCCCGTAGACCCAGGCTTCATCCAACTGGTTTTCCTTGCTGTACGCCTGCATCATGTCGCGGTAGGGCGTGGGGTAGCGCAGGGCAAAGTCATGGGTGAGTTTGGTTTTGTCAGCGGTATTAATGGCCAGGTCGTACCATTCCTGGCGAAAAGCGAACTCGGCGGCGGCGATCAACTGCTTATCATCCATGTCGCGGATGGTCTGCAGCCATTCCAGGCGGGATTCCCAGCGCAGATCCAGGCGGTAAAGCAGCATGGCCCGCTGCACCGCGGGCAGCTTTTCAATAGCCGCAACGTCGGCTTCTGTGGCGCGGTAGGTGATAGGCGGCGCGCTGATGATGTTGCCCAGCGCTTCCTGGGCGAGCAGGCCGTAATAGCTTGGCTCTTTTGCCAGCGGCAGCAGGAGTGCATTGGCGGCCACGGTATTGCCGTTTTTCTTGAGCGTATAGGCCTTCCAGTAGCGCCAGGCGGGCTCTTCCTGCATTTCTGCGGGCATGGCGCTGATGGTTTGATAGAGAGCATCCCAGTCGGCTACACGCAATGCGGCGCGCGCTTTCCACGCATGCTGCTCCGGTTCCAGCGGAGTGTCTCCGGCGGATTTGAATAGTGTCAGCGCATCCGGACGATGGCTGCGGGCCGCATGGGTGGCGAGCCAGCCCCAGGTGTAGGCCTGGTCTTGCGGGGAATAGCTGCCGCGGATATTTTCCCACAGCTCAACAGCCAGTTCCGGCTGGCTGCGCGCAATGCGGCCTAGTGCATAGAGTGAAAGTTCGCGGCCCAGGCGGGTGTTCTGCGTGATGGTTTTTTTCTCCAGCACCTGGCGCGGGTTTTCATAAACGCGGTCGAACAGTTTGAGTTTTTTGGCGTCCGGAGCTTCCGTCAGGTAGCGCGCGACGGATTTTGCGACCGACATCTGGTTGTTGCGGAACGCCATCCGCATGCGGATCCAGACATCGCTTTCGGTGATGACGCCTTGCTTGCGCATGGTCGCAAACAGCGCGTCGCAGGTGCTGGGCTGGTCAGTGCCGACCAGCCACAGCGATTTGGCCGCGCGCAACGCGTCAGAATCCCCCTGCGCGTGCTGCGCCAGTGCGGCATAACAGGACACCGCGGCATCCTCTTTCACCAGCTTCGGATACTCGGCCAGGAACAGCGTCCAGTTTTGCTGTTTACCCAGTGTCTTCAGCCACTCGGCGCGCAGGCGGTCGCTAAAAGGATAGTCCGCATAGCGGGTCAGCAGCGCCTGCATGGTGTCCGTACTGGTGTTTTCCAGGCGTAGCAGCGTTTGCCAGTAATCGAGGTAGGCTGCCAACGGATAGTTTTGCAGCCGCTGGGCGTAGCTGGCCAGGGCTTTGTCATTTCTGTCCTTGTAGGCGCTGTAAGCCTCGCTGAACAACGCATCGTCATCCGCCAGCAGCCTGTTGGATAGCAGCAGCAGCGAGGCGGCGAGCACGAATGAAACCAGGAATTTAGGGCGGAAAAGCGACATATGCGAATTAGGATACACCACGCAGCAGATACGGGCAGAGCTTCCTTACAGCAGGATCAAGCGGCCGGCGGCAATCACCGCCACCGCGATCAGGCCCAGCACCAGGCCGAATTTGAAGACCTGCCAGGCAAAGCGCAGCCAGCGGCGATCTCCGGTGATGAAGTAAACCCCCACCCCGACCAGCGCTGAAATGGCGCCGAGGGACAGGAGGAAGCGCAGTAGCAGCATGAGAATTTGCCGGTGCGGTCAGGCGGGATGGGCGACCAGCTGGGTAAAGCCGCGCGGCGCTTCTTCGTCACGGTCAAACGTGGCGTATTCCCAGGCAGTGTTGTCGGCCAGCAAGGTGCGCAACAGGCGGTTGTTCAGGGCGTGACCGGATTTGTGGGCGTAAAACGCGCCGATCAGCGGATGTCCCAGCAGGTAAAGGTCACCAATGGCATCCAGCACCTTGTGGCGCACAAACTCGTCTTCGTAGCGCAGGCCATCGCTGTTGAGGATGCGGTATTCGTCCAGCACCACGGCGTTATCCAGGCTGCCGCCGCGAGCCAGCCCCATGGCGCGCAGCGCTTCCACTTCGCGCATGAATCCAAACGTACGAGCCCGGCTGATTTCCTTGACGTAGGAGTTTTCGGCAAAGTCGATGGCCACGCGCTGGCTGGAATGTTCGAATACCGGGTGCGCGAAATCGATGGTGAAGTCCATCTTGAAGCCATTGTAGGGCTCGAAGCGTACCCATTTGTCGCCATCGTGCACTTCAACCGGTTTTTTCACGCGGATGAATTTTTTCAGTGCGTTTTGTTCGATGATGCCTGCCGATTGCAGCAGGAACACAAACGGTCCGGCGCTACCGTCCATGATCGGCAGTTCCGAGGCCGACAGATCAATGTAGATGTTGTCGATGCCCAGCCCCGCGAGCGCAGACATCAGGTGTTCCACGGTACCCACTCTGACCCCGTTGTATTCCAGGGTGGAGGACAGGCGAGTATCGTGGACATGGTCTGGCGCGGCCTTGATTTCAACGGGCTCGGGCAGGTCAACCCGACGGAACACAATGCCGGTGTTAGGCGCGGCCGGGCGCAAGGTGAGATACACCTTGTCGCCGGTATGGAGACCCACGCCGGTGGCGCGGATGATATTTTTAAGACTGCGCTGCCTTAACACCTGTATTCCTTACATCGTTCCAGATCGCAACTAACTGACTGAATCATAGCATAAATCAGCCCATCTCCGGCAAACCGCACTGGTTCGGGTACGGATGAGACAGGCAGATTTCGCCTTGATTCAATAACAGTTTAATCGGCCTGCTTGCGCAAAAACGCCGGAATGTCGGTCTCATCAATGCCGGAACTGCGCATTACATCCGCCTGTGCCCGGCGGTTGCTCTGCATCACGGCAGGAATGCCGTTACTTTCTTCGAAACCACCGAACATGATCGGCTCGTCATGCGTACCGGTACGGCCAACAGCATTTGCCCAATCGTTGCTCACGGCCAGGGTTGGTCGCACTTTCTGCGAAGATGCGCCGCTCAGGCCGGTGGCAACCAGCGTGATGCGCAGGTTGTCGCCCAGCGAGTTGTCGAACACGTTGCCGTAATACACCGAAGCGTCATCCGCGGTGAACTCCTTGATGGTGTTCATCACTTCGTAGAACTCGTCCATCATGAAAGTCTCTTCGCTGGCGGAGATATTCACCAGAACGCCGCGCGCACCCTTGAGGTTGACGTTTTCCAGGAACGGGCTGTTGACCGCCTGTGTTGCCGCGTCGCGCGCACGGTTTTCGCCGGAGGCAGTGGCAGATCCCATCATCGCCATGCCGTTTTCGCCCATCACCGTGCGTACGTCGGCAAAGTCCACGTTCACCTGGCCGTAACCGTTGATAATTTCGGCGATACCGGATACCGCACTGTGCAACACGCCATTGGCGGCGCGATAGGCTTCCTTCAGCGTCACCCGGCCGCCCAGTACTTCCATCAGGCGTTCGTTGGGCACCACCAGCAGCGAATCCACATGCTTGGTCAGCATGGCGATGCCGTCTTCGGCCAGCACCTTGCGGTTGTTTTCAAAGGAAAACGGCTTAGTCACCACCGCAACGGTCAGAATGCCCATTTCGCGGGCGATTTCTGCCACCACCGGCGCGGCGCCGGTGCCGGTGCCGCCACCCATGCCGGCGGCGATGAACAGCATGTCGGCGCCGCGGATGATGTCTTCAATGCGGTCGCGGTCTTCCATTGCCGCCTCGCGGCCGACTTCCGGCTTGCCGCCTGCGCCCAGGCCGCGGGTACGATCCGGCCCCAGTTGCAGTTGCACTTCGGCACGGCTGCGGTTAAGCGCGCCGATATCGGTGTTGGCGCTGATGAACTCAACCCCGGACACCCCCATGTCTATCATGTGTTCGACTGCGTTGCCGCCGCAACCGCCCACACCCATGACCTTGATTACCGCCTTGTCAGCGGGACGGTCAATAATTTCAAAATCAAATGACATTTCTATTTCTCCTTGTAAATGCGCTATCGAACCAAACTACACCCTGAAATTTCTCCAAAAGTTCCTTGTGTAACGTACTGCCAAAAAATTAAAAATTTCCTTGAAACCACAGCTTCATCTTTTCCCACAGCCTGCTCAGCGGGGTTGTTTCTATCTGCTCCTGCAAATGACGTTCAAGCTGCTGCTTGCCCATCAGTAATAAACCGACACCGGTTGAATATCGTGGGTTGCTCACCACCTCGGACAAACCGCCCACTTTGGCGGGCAAGCCTAACCGGATGGGGACGTGCAGCATTTCCTCGCCCAGTTCCACCATGCCTTTCATCAGGCTGCTGCCGCCGGTAATCACCACGCCGGAGGCGATCATTTGTTCAAATCCGCTACGGCGCAGTTCGGCCTGCACCATTTCGTAGATTTCCTTGACGCGCGCTTCAATGACCTCCACCAGGATGGGGTGAGACAATTGGCGCGGGTCGCGCCCCTCCGCGCCAGGCACTTCCACCATCAGGCCGGGGTCGGCCAACTGCTGCAACGCACAACCGTGAGCCACCTTGATTTCCTCGGCGTGCTGGGTGGGGGTGCGGAAAGCCACGGCGATGTCGTTGGTGATCTGGTCGCCGGCGATGGGGATCACGCCGGTGTGGCGGATGGCGCCTTGCTTGAACACCGCGATATCCGTCGTGCCGCCGCCAATATCCACCAGGCAAACGCCCAGTTCCTTTTCATCGTCGGTGAGCACCGACACGCTGGATGCCAGCGGTTGCAGCACCAGGTCGTTGACTTCCAGCCCGCAGCGTTTCACGCATTTAATGATGTTCTGTGCGGCGGCGACGGCGCCGGTGACGATGTGCACCTTGACCTCCAGTTTCATGCCGCTCATGCCCATCGGCTCGCGCACGTCTTCCTGGCCGTCGATGATGAATTCCTGGGTGAGGATATGCAGGATCTGCTGGTCGTTCGGCAGGCTGATCGCCTGCGCCATTTCAATCACGCGATCCACATCCGCGACGCTCACTTCGGCATCCTTGATCTTCACCACACCGTGCGAATTCAGGCTGCGGATGTGACTACCGGCGATGCCGGTGTACACCGAAGCGATTTTGCAATCCGCCATCAACTCGGCTTCTTCCAGGGCACGCTGGATAGCGGCCACGGTGGAATCGATGTTGATCACGACGCCTTTTTTGAGCCCGCGCGATTCGTGCTGCCCCAGGCCAATCACCTTCAGTTCGCCTTCCGGCATCAGCTCCGCGACGATGGCGACGATCTTGGATGTGCCGATATCCAGGCCGACAATCAAATTTTGCTGTTCTTTACTCATTTACATCTCCCTATGTACTTCTCTTTCAGGCCGCTGGATTCCATCCCCACGCGACAGGCGCCGCTAATCGAGCCGACTTGACCGGTTTTGCAGCAGGCGCGACGGGCTTTGCTGTTGTCGCCGGATTGGCAGGCAACATGCCTTGCGGCCGCCGCACGGCAAAGCCATTGGGGTAACGCAGGTCGGCATAGCTGATGTGGCCGCCCTGCGTCGCCAGCGTCATGGCATAAATATGTGCAAACTTGGCCAGGCGCGCTTCCATCTGGTCGCGCCCCAGTTCTATGGTCATCCCGGCATCGGTGCCGATCTGCCATGCACGCCGCGGCGATAACGACAGGCGGGTGATTTTCATGCCGGTCGGCGCCAGCAACTGTCCGTAGCGCTGGTAATAGGTTGCAATTTCCTTGACGCTGTCGTTGCTGCCGTAAAATGTCGGTAAATCGTTGTCCGAAGCGGCCTGGAACAGCTCGCCGTGGGTGTTGACCAAAGCAATATCACCCCAGCGCGCCAGTTCGCGGTGTTCCTCTATCATTACTTCCAGCTTGTCCGGCCAGCGGCGGCGCACGCTGACGTTGCGTACCCAGGGCAGTTTCTGGAAAGCGCTGCGCGTCTTTACCAGGTCCAGCGTGAAGAAGTTGCCGCGCAGGTGGCGGTCCACAATCAGTTTCAACTGCTCGCGCGTGACGTGATTAAGCTCGCCATCAACCTGGATATGTTTGAGCGGATAAATCGGCAAATGCAGCACCACGAACAGCAGCGTATACAGCAGCATCAATGCGGCCAGCGCATATAGCAGGTTGGCAAGCCAGATAATGATCTGGGGCTTATCCCACATGCGCGGCCTCCAGTATCTTCACCACCAGCTGCTCGAAACTGATACCCGCCGTGCGTGCGCCCATCGGCACCAGGCTGTGGTCGGTCATGCCGGGGGAAGTGTTCACTTCCAGGAAGTAATGTTGCCCCTGCTCATCCATCAGGAAGTCCACGCGCCCCCAGCCGCTACCGCCTACCACACGGAAGGCTTCCAGCGCCTCGGCGCGTATCCGCATCTCAACCTCTTCAGGCAAGCCGCACGGGCACAGGTACTGGGTGTCGTCGCGCAGGTACTTGGCGTCATAGTCATAAAACTCGTTGGCCGGGATAATGCGGATGATGGGTAATGCGCTATCGCCGAGGATGCCCACGCTATATTCACCGCCGCCAATGAATTGCTCCGCGATGACCAGGTCGTCGTATTTCGCCGCTTCTTCATACGCAGCTTTCAGGCCGCCAGGCTGCTTCACCTTGCTGATGCCGATGCTGGAGCCTTCGTTGGCTGGTTTGACGAACAGCGGCAACCCCAGCCGGGCTTCAATCGCGGCAAAATCGCTGTCAGCCCGCACCAGTTCGAAATTCGGCGTGGTGACGCCGCTGGCGCGCCACAACAACTTGGTGCGCCATTTGTCCATGCCGATACTGGACGCCATCACGCCGCTGCCGGTATAGGGAATGCCGAATAGTTCCAGTGCGCCCTGGATGGTGCCGTCCTCGCCATAGCGTCCGTGCAGCGCAATGAATACGCGGTCAAACGCTTCCAGGTCGTGCAATGGCCGCTCGGCAGGGTCGAACGGGTAAGCATCCACACCGCTGCGCTTGAGCGCGGCCAGCACGGCGTTGCCGCTTTTCAGCGATACTTCGCGTTCGGCGGATTTGCCGCCCAGCAACACTGCCACTTTTCCAAAATTCTTCATTCCAAATCCCTAGCCCCTAATCCCTGCTCTTCACCAATAATCCGTACTTCTCGTTGCAACTCCACCCCCGTTTCCCGCAGCACGGTGGCCTGCACGTGGGCAATCAGTTGTTCAATGTCCGCCGCAGTGGCGTTGCCTGTATTCACAATGAAGTTGGCGTGTTTTTCCGATACCTGCGCGCCGCCGATGGCAAAGCCTTTTAACCCGCAAGCCTGGATCAGGCGTGCGGCGTGATCCCCTTCCGGGTTGCGGAACACCGAACCCGCGTTGGGCAGGTTCAGTGGCTGGGAATCCAGCCGTTTCGCCAGCAGGTTCTTGATATTCTGCTCGGCTTCATTGGCGTCCCCCGGCGGCAGTTCAAACCAGGCGGCAACAAACCACTCCTCACCCGGCAGGCCGACGTGCCGGTAGCCAACCTCCACGTCCACCTGCGTCCGCGCATGCACTTCGCCATGCCGATCAATGGTGAGCGCATGGTGGACCACGTCCCAGGTTTCTCCGCCGTGGCAACCGGCGTTCATCGCCAAGGCGCCACCCACCGTGCCGGGAATGCCGGCAAAAAACTCGGCGCCGTGCAAACCGTTGCGTGCGCTGAAGCGCGCCAGCTTGGCGCACGTGACCCCGGCTTCGGCGTAGATTTTTCCTTCTTCCATGCGCAGGGCGTCCAGTGCGCCGCCGTGCAGCAGGATCACCGTGCCCCGCACGCCGCCGTCGCGTACCAGCAGGTTGCTGCCCAGGCCGACGAAATGCACCGGCTCGCCATGCGGCAGGCTTTTCAGGAAATGCGACAAGTCTTCCCAACCGCCGGGAATGTACAAGCGATCGGCATTGCCGCCGACGCGCCAGCTGGTATGGCGGCTCATGGCCTCGTTCAGCAGCAGGGTGCCCTGGTTCGTCACGCTGCTTTCTCCCGTGTTTTTGCCGCCACCTGGCCGATGGAGCCGGCCCCCATCACAATCACCACGTCGTTGCCGCGGGCCATGTCCAGAATGGCTTCCGGCAGTTCATTGGTGGATTCCACGAATACCGGTTCCACTTTGCCGGCTACGCGCAAAGCGCGTGCCAGTGAACGGCCGTCGGCCGCAACAATCGGCGCTTCGCCGGCGGAATACACCTCGGTCAGCAGCACGGCATCGGCCATGGAAAGCACGCGCACAAAATCCTCGAAACAATCCCGGGTGCGGGTATAGCGGTGCGGCTGGAAGGCCAGCACCAGGCGGCGGCCGGGGAATGCGCCGCGCGCGGCGTTAATGACCGCTTGCATCTCCACCGGGTGATGGCCGTAGTCATCAATCAGGGTGAATTGCCCGCCATGTTTGGCTGGCACTTCGCCGTAACGCTGGAAGCGGCGTCCGACGCCCTTGAAATCGGCCAGTGCCTTGACGATGGCGGCGTCAGGCACATTCAGTTCGCTGGCGATGGCGATCGCTGCCAAGGCGTTCAGTACATTATGGGTGCCGGTCAAATTGAGCGTGACATCGAACTCGGTAGTGATGCCATTGATGCGCTGCACGGTGAATTGCATCTGTGTCCCGTCGGCACGCACGTTGATGGCGCGGATGCGCGCATCTTCCGAGAAGCCGTAAGGCATGACCGGCTTGGTCACGCGCGGCAGGATAGAGCGGACGTGCGGGTCATCCACGCACAACACCGCCATGCCGTAAAACGGCAGGCACTGCAGAAATTCGACAAACGCGCTCTTCAACTGCTCGAAATCATGGCCGTAAGTGTCCATGTGATCGGCATCAATATTGGTGACGATGGCCAGGATCGGCGACAGGTGCAGGAACGAGGCATCGGATTCGTCGGCTTCGGCCACGATGTATTCGCCCGCACCAAGCCGGGCGTTGGTGTTGGCGGATTCCAGGCGACCGCCGATGACGAAGGTGGGGTCCATCCCCGCTTCCGCCAGGATACTGGCGACCAGGCTGGTGGTGGTGGTCTTGCCGTGCGTCCCGGCAACGGCAATGCCCTGGCGGAAGCGCATCAGTTCGGCCAGCATCATGGCGCGCGGCACTACCGGGATGTTGCGTGCCCGCGCGGCTACCACTTCCGGGTTGTCATCCTGCACCGCGGTGGAAACCACCACCACATCGGCTCTGCCCAGGTGGCTTTCGGCATGCCCGCGGTGCACCTCGGCGCCCATGTCCAGCAGGCGTTGCGTCACTGCGTTATCCGCCAGGTCGGAACCGCTGACGTGGAAACCGAGGTTCAGCAGCACCTCGGCGATGCCGCTCATGCCGGAGCCGCCGATGCCGACGAAGTGGATGTGTTTGACTTTATGTCGCATGTGCAGCCTCCTCGCAAATCGTGGCAACTGTCGCGGTGGCTTCGGGCTTGCCTAGGGCGCGTGCCCGGCTTGCCATATCCAGCAGTTTCTCGCGTGTGCTGCCGCGAATGATGTCGGCCAGTTTTTGCGGTGTTAACTCCGTCTGCGGCACCAGCAGCGCCGCGCCGTGTTCCGATAAATACCGTGCGTTGCCGGTCTGGTGGTCATCCACTGCATGTGGGAAAGGCACCAGTACCGAGGCCACGCCAGCCGCTGCGACTTCGGCAATGGTGAGTGCGCCGGCACGGCAAATGACCAGGTCGCACCAGTCGTACATGCCGGCCATGTCCTGGATGAACGGCAGCAGCTCGCCTTCTACCCCGGAGTTGCGGTAGTGTTCCTGTAGCGCAGCGAGATGCCTGCTACCTGCCTGATGGATGATCTGCGGGCGCTGTTCCTGCGGCAGCAGGGCAATCGCTTTCGGCACGTTTTCGTTCAGCACCTGAGCGCCCAGGCTGCCGCCGATAATGAGTAGCCGTAGCGGACCTTTGCGATAGGTCAGGCGCTGTGCCGGTTCGGCCAGCGCGGCAATTTCCGGGCGTACCGGGTTGCCGACCAGGCTGGCCTGATCGCCGAATGCCGAGGGGACAGCGGCCAGGATGCGCGTTGCGATGCGCGACAGCACGCGGTTGGTCAGCCCGGCTACCGAGTTCTGCTCGTGGATCACCAGCGGGCGACGTAGCAGCCTGGCCATCACGCCGCCGGGAAAAGCGGCAAAACCGCCCATGCCCAGCACCACATCCGGACGGTGCTGCCGCAAGGCTTTCAGGCTTTGCAAAAATGCCACGCCAAGACGCAACGGCAGCAGCAGCCAGCGCAGCAGGCCATTGCCGCGGACGCCGGACATGCGGATGCTGGCGATGGCATAACCCTTGTCCGCAATCAGCTGATTTTCCATGCCGCCTTCGGTGGCCAGCCAGACGATGTTCCAGCCGCGCGATTTCAGCAGATCGGCAACGGCAATGGCGGGAAAAACGTGGCCACCGGTGCCGCCGGCCATCACCATCAGGGTGTGCGCGCCCAGGGTACTCATGCGGGCATCCCCTTGGCCAGACGCCGGCTTTCGTAATCAATGCGCAGCAATATCGCCAGTGCAACGCAATTCGCGACAATGCCGCTACCGCCGAACGACAGCAGCGGCAGGGTCAAGCCTTTGGTAGGCAGCAGCCCGACGTTGACGCCCATGTTGATGAACGATTGCACGCCCAGCCAGACGCCGATACCCTGCGCCAGCAATGCCGAGAAGTTGCGGTCGTAAAGGGCGGCTTCCTTGGCGATGCTGAAAGCGCGCATGACCAGCCAGGCAAAAGCAGCCACGACTGCCAGCACGCCGATGAAACCAAGTTCTTCGCCGATCACGGCGAGCAGGAAGTCAGTGTGTGCTTCCGGCAGATACAGCAGTTTCTCCACGCTGCCACCCAGGCCCACGCCGAGCCATTCGCCGCGGCCAAACGCAATCAGTGCGTGTGAAAGCTGGTAGCCCTTGCCGTAAGGATCGGCCCAGGGGTCCATAAACCCGGTAATGCGCTGCAGCCGGTATGGCGAGCTCCAGATCAGGAAAATGAAACCGACCACCAGCATGCCCAGCAGGCCGATAAAGATGCGGATGTTGATACCGCCCAACCACAGGATGGAGACCGCCACCGAGGCGATCACCGCGAACGCACCGAAATCCGGTTCGCGCAGCAGCAGGCCCGCCACCAGCAGCATCACCGCCAGCATGGGCAGGAAGCCTTTGGTGAAACTGTGCAGGAACGCCGCCTTGCGCACCGTGTAGTCGGCCACATACATCGCGGCGAACAGTTTCATCAGTTCCGATGGCTGCAAGGTGATGAAAATCAGCGGAATCCAGCGACGGCTGCCGTTGACCTCGCGGCCGATGCCGGGAATCAGCACGGCCATCAGTAGCACCAGCCCCGCCAGGAACAGCATCGGCGCCATGCGCTGCCAGAACCGGGTGGGGAATTGGAAGGCCATGAACCCTGCCATCAAGCCCACCATCAGGAAAATGGCGTGGCGCACCAGGAAATAAGTGGAGTTGTGGCCAAAGGCCTTGTCGGCCTCGGCCATGGCGATGGACGCGGAATACACCATTACCAGCCCGAAGCCGAGCAGCAGCAGCACCATCCATAACAGTCCCTGGTCGTAAGGCGGCGCAACCATTTTGCTACGGCCGCGCAGCATGGTGATCATGCCGCCGACGTTGGCGGTGGTGCCGGGGAAATTTTTTGCGGCAAGGCTTTTCACCGGGAAGAGTTTCATGTGGCCGCTCCCCGTTCCAGCTGGCGGACTGCGGCGATGAACACTTCCGCCCGGTGGACGTAGTTGCGGAACATGTCGAAACTGGCGCAAGCCGGCGACAGCAGCACCGCATCGCCCGGTTGGGCGCGGGCAAATGCCTGCTCTACGGCGTCCTGCATGCGGTCCGCCGATAGAATCGGCACCCCGGTGGGTTGCAGGATGTCTTGCAGCAGCGGCGCATCGCGCCCGATCAGCACCACGGCGCGGGCATTCTGCTTGACCGCCTCCTGCAGTGGGCTGAAATCCTGTCCCTTGCCTTCGCCTCCGGCGATCAGCACCACTTTTTGCGGTAATCCGGCGATGGCTGCGCAAGTGGCACCGACGTTGGTGCCTTTGGAATCATCAAAAAACGCCACGCCGTTGATGTCGGCAATCCACTCCACGCGGTGCGGCAGGCCTTTGAATTCGCGCAGCGTATCCAGCAGCGGTTCGAACTCCAGCCCGATGGCACGGCATAGCGCTAGCGCCGCCAGCGCATTGGCGGCATTGTGCAGCCCGCTGATGCGCATGGCGCTCAGCTTGAGTAACGGCGTGTCGCCTTGTGCCAGCCAGGTTTCGTTTTCATGCTGCAGCAGGCCGAAGTCATCTTTGCGCTCCGGCTTACCCAGGCCGAAGTACAGCTGCTTGCGGTCTGGGTAGGCCATGCCTAAGCTCCAGGCGTCATCCAGATTGAGTACCTGCACGCTGTTGCCGTGGAATATCCGCGCCTTGGCGGTTGCGTATTCGACCATGCCCGGGTAACGATCCAGATGATCCTCGGTCACGTTCAGCACCGTGGCGGCGTCTGCCGCCAACTGTGTGGTTTCGAGCTGGAAGCTGGACAACTCGAGTACATACACATCCGGCGTATCCATG
>JABLTH010085397.1_pt1 | contig 17786 bp, 14 predicted proteins | sample 7875711 | NCBI WGS metagenome assembly JABLTH01 (sample SAMN14941262, study PRJNA633318) | bioreactor metagenome | isolation source: bioreactor | place: China | collected 2019-03-05 | reverse complement strand
GCGCACGCAGCTTGTCGGCGCATTCGGCCGGCGACAGCGGGGCCGCCGCGGCGGGGGCGCCCGACTCGGCCGGCGACGCCGGCAGCGGGCTGGCGGGGGGCTCGGTGGAGGACTCGGTGGAGGACTCGGTGAGCACCGCGTCGGCCGGCTGGTCGGGAATCGAGGGGTCGGGGGCAGTCATGGCGGCGCTGAAGTCGGCGGGCCGGCCCACGCGGCCGTGCCCGCGGGCAGGAAAGACGAGGCGAGATTGTGCCCGGGTCGCGCCAGATCAAAACCCACGCAATTCGCGCGGTTTCGGCCGGCCGCCCGGCCGCCGCTTGGTGCATCATGCGTGGCCCACTGTTGAAACGTACAGTTTCGTCGGGCGGCCGCCACCGTTGGCGGCGCATTGCCCGGTCCATTCCCGACAGCCAGGCGCGCGGTCGACCGCCGCGCCGGCCCCTGCAAAGCCCCTGCCATGAGTTCCGTTCGCCACTCCGCCTCGCCCATTTCCGTCCGCCCCGACAACCGCGCCGGCCTGCCGCCGCAGCCCATCAGCGCCGAGGTGCTGGTCGAGAAATACGCCAAGGGGCACGAGCACTCGGTCGAGGAGGTGCGGCGCCGCGTCGCGCGCGCGCTGGCCGCGGTCGAGGCGCCCGAGCAGCGTGCGCTGTGGGAGCAGCGCTTCTTCGAGGCGCAGTGCCGCGGCTTCGTGCCGGCCGGGCGCATCAATTCGGCCGCCGGCACCGACCTCACGGCGACGCTGATCAACTGCTTCGTGCAGCCGGTCGGCGACTCGATCGCGCAGGCCGAGGAGGGCTTTCCCGGCATCTACACCGCGCTGACCGAGGCCGCCGAGACCATGCGCCGCGGCGGCGGCGTGGGCTACGACTTCTCGCGCATCCGGCCGCAGGGGGCCTGGGTCGGCTCGACGCAGTCCAGCGCCTCGGGGCCGGTGAGCTACATGCGGGTGTTCGACCGCTCGTGCGAGACGGTCGAGTCGGCCGGGGCGCGACGCGGCGCGCAGATGGCGGTGCTGCGCTGCGACCACCCGGACGTCGAGGCCTTCATCCACGCCAAGGACGAGGGCGACCTGCGCAACTTCAACATCTCGGTCGGCGTCACCGACGAGTTCATGCAGGCCGTGCTGGCCGGCAGCGAGATCGAGCTCGTGCACCGCGCCGAGCCCGGGCCGGCGCAGAAGGCGGCCGGCGCGCACCGCCGCGCCGACGGCCTGTGGGTCTACCGGCGCCTGCCGGCGGCCCGGCTGTGGGACCAGATCATGCGGTCGACCTACGACCATGCCGAGCCGGGCGTGCTGTTCCTCGACCGCATCAACACCGACAACAACCTCAACTACTGCGAGACGATCTCGGCCACCAACCCGTGCGCCGAGCAGCCGCTGCCGCCCTACGGCTGCTGCTGCCTGGGCTCGATCGACCTGACGCATTTCGTGACCGCGCCGTTCGAGCCGGGCGCCCGCTTCGACGACAAGGCCTTCGCCGAGATCGTCCAGGTCGCGGTCCGCATGCTGGACAACGTGCTCGACGTCACCGTCTGGCCGCTGCCGCAGCAGGCCGAGGAGGCGCGCAACAAGCGCCGCGTCGGGCTGGGCTTCACCGGCCTGGGCGATGCGCTGATCATGCTCGGCCTGCGCTACGACACGCCCGAGGCGCGCGAGATGGCCACCCGCATCAGCGAGGCGATGCGCGACGCGGCCTACCTGGCCAGTGCCGACCTGGCCGCCGAGCGCGGCGCGTTCCCGCTGTTCAACGCCGACCTGTACCTGTCGGGCACCAGCTTCGCCTCGCGCCTGCCGGGCGAGGTCAAGGAGCAGATCCGCGCCAAGGGCCTGCGCAACTCGCACCTGCTGTCGATCGCCCCGACCGGCACGATCAGCCTGGCCTTTGCCGACAACGCCAGCAACGGCATCGAGCCGCCGTTCTCCTGGACCTACACCCGCAAGAAGCGCATGCCCGACGGCAGCTTCAAGGAGTACGCGGTCGAGGACCACGCCTGGCGGCTGTACCGCCACCTGAAGGGCCCCGACGCGCCGCTGACGCCGGCCTTCGTCACCGCGCTCGAGATGAGTGCCGAGGCCCATGCGCTGATGGTGGCGGCGGTGGCGCCCTGCATCGACACCTCGATCAGCAAGACGGTCAACGTGCCGGCCGACTACCCCTACGAGGACTTCCAGGGCCTGTACCTGACCGCCTGGCGCGCCGGCCTCAAGGGCCTGGCCACCTACCGGCCCAATGCGGTGCTCGGCTCGGTGCTGAGTGTCGACACGCCGGCCCCGGTGGCAGCCGCACCGCTGGCGGTCGACCACGCCAACCAGCGCCTGACGCTGGACAAGCTGCCGGCACCGGTGCTGACCTCGCTGCGCTGGCCGGGCCGGCCCGAGCTGAAGGCCGGCAACCCGGCCTGGAGCTACCTGATCCAGCATCCGCACGGCGACTTCTCGCTCTTCGTCGGCGAGCTGCCGGCCGAGGCCGGCCCGGGCACCGGGCTGTTCGGCACGACCTTGCCGTTCGAGGTCTGGGTCAACGGCGCCGAGCAGCCGCGCGGCCTGGGTGCGCTGGCCAAGACGCTGTCGATGGACATGCGGACCAACGACGCGCAGTGGCTCAAGCTCAAGCTCGACGCGCTGGCCACGGTGGCCGAGGAGCGTTCGTTCGAGATGCCCTTCCCGCCGACCGGCGACAAGCGCCTGTTCCCGGGCGTCGTCGCGGCGACGGCCAGCGTGATCCGTTGGCGCTGCGAGCAGCTCGGCGCGCTGCAGGAGGGCGGGCCGACCCCGGTGATGGACGCGCTGTTCAGCCGCGACGAGCCGCGTACCGGCACCTCCGGCACGCTGGCCTGGGCGGTCGACGTCGACAACCCGGCCACCGGCGAGTCGTTCACGCTGACGCTGAAGGAGGTCTCGCTGGCCACCAGCGACCCGCGCGTGTCCCCGACCGGCTTCGTCACCCGGCCCTGCGCGCTGGGCTTCTCGGGCAACTACCCGAAGGCCTTCGACGGCCTGGCGCGCCTGCTGTCGCTGGACATGCGGGTGATCGACCCGGCCTGGATCGGCATGAAGCTGCGCAAGCTGCTCAACGTCGGCGAGCCGCTGGGCCACTTCATGGCGCCGGTGCCGGGCCAGCGCCGGCAGCAGGTCTGGCCGAGCACCGTGGCCTACGTCGCCCGGCTGATCATCCACCGCTACGCGATGCTCGGGGTGCTCGACGAGGACGGCTTCCCGCTGCACGCGATGGGCATCCTCGAGTCGCCCGCGCCCAAGGCGGCGGCGGACCACGGGGGTGCCGTGCCGGTGCTGGCCGGCCGGCCCTGCCCGGAGTGCGGCAACGCCACGCTGATCCACAAGGACGGCTGCGACTTCTGCACCGCCTGCGGCTACGTGGGGCAGTGCGGCTGATCGCCGTTCAACCTTTTGCGCTGGCGCCCGGGCAGCGGATCTCCCATGCTCGGTGCCTTTCCGGGGAGACTGCATGCTTGTCCTTGATCCGTCGCCGCGCCGCACCCTGGTCGCGCTGATCGGCACCGTCGCGCTGCTCGGCGCCGCCCGGGCCGCGACCGAACCGGAGGCGGCGGTGCCCGCCCCCGCCGACCGGGCGGTCGCTCCCCAGGCCAAGCTGGCGCCGCTGAAGGCGCTCAAGACCTACGTCGACAGCGGCACCGCGGCCGGCGCGGCGTTGCCGGCCTTCACCTACCTGCCGGTGGGCACGCCGCTGGAATACCTGTGCAGCGCTGCGGCGGGCTGCCCGGTGGTGGCGACGCTGGAGCTGCAGATCAAGCAGGTCGGCGTCAACGCGCCCGCGCTGTGCCTGTACGTCGACGACGCGCCCGTGAGCTGCCCGACCAACGACCAGCTCAGCGCGACCACCGGCTTCAAGGTGATGTCGCACCACGCCTTCACGGTGCTGCCGCTGGCCGACCTGCCGCACAAGCTGGAGATGCGCGCCTACAGCCAGCTCACGACCCAGATCTACCGCTACCAGGCCGAGTACCAGGTGTTCGTGGCGAAGTGAGCCGCCCCGGGGCAGCCCCGCCTCAAGGGGTGTCGGCGCGCCGGGCGCCGGCATGCCGGTCGGCTGGCCGGGTCATGCACAGGCCCGAGCGCAGCGCCCAGGTGCCGCCGGGTTCGGGTTCGAGCGTGACGATGTCGGCGTACAGCCGCCCCTCGGGCTCGCGCCGGCGCACGAAATCGATCTGGCAGGTCGCGCCGGCGCCGGTCTTCGTCGGCCGGCACTGGGCGGCCTGGATGGCCAGGTCGTCCGCGTGGTCGCCCGGCGGCCGGCCGCGGCGGGCGGTGTAGGCTGCTTCATAGGCCGCCTGGATGCCCGGCACGTCGGGCAGCGCCGCGGCGGCCGGCCCGGGCGCGCCGACGACCGCGGCCAGGGCCCAGGCGACGCGTCTCACTTCGGGGTCGCCCGCACGCGGATGCGGGCCATCATGCCCTCCTCGCTGTGCTCGCCGATGTGGCAGTGGTAGGCGAAGTCGCCGGCCACGGTGAACGGGATCTCGAGCTCGATCGGGTGCGCGACGCAGCGGCCGGCACGCCAGTCGTCGACCGACTCGCAGTCGCCGTCGGCGTGCGGGATCGGCACGTTGTCGTGCAGCACGCCGCCGCGGTGCTCGACGATGCGGCCGCCGACGGTGTCGCGCGACAGCAGGCTGAACTTGGTCTGGTGGACGTGGAAGTTGTGGTCCTCCGTGGCGATGTTGACCACCTGCCAGCGCTCCACGGCCGGCGCGTTGCCGGGGGCGAGCGGCACGCAGACGGTGGGCCGTTCCTCGTCGAACGGGGCGATGTCCTGGAAGGTGCCGGGCACCGGCTGGCCGTTCTCGTCGAGCTCCTCGTAGCCGAGGCCGAACGCGACCGAGCCGCCGGGCGCGAAGCCCATGAAGATCCGGCGCCGGTGGCCCGGCGCCAGCGGCTGGCAGTCGGGCTCGGCGCCGTACATCGCGTTGTCGCCGCGCAGCTCCGCGCCGAGTCGGCGCGGATCGCGCGCCTGGGCGTTCGGGTCGCCGGTCACCGCGAGCACCTGGGGCGCACCGGCACCGGCCGTGCCGCGGAAGCTCACCTGCGCCAGGTCGACCGAAGGCCAGCGGTCGCCCGCGGGGCCGGTCGTGACGCCGGCGGTGTACAGCGTGGCGCTGGCATGGGCCCCGGCCGGTGCCAGCCGGCCCCGCGCGTCCCGGTGGGCGACCCACAGCTCGACGCGCGAACTCGGCATCATGCGGATGCGCGTCGCGCACAGCGGCTTGTGCGCGAGCTTGCCGGGCATGTCGGCGGGGCAGGCCACGGCCTGGACCTTCGTGCCGGCCATGCCCCGCAGCTCGGCCTCGCTGGCGTTCGCGTCGGGCTCGACGGCGATGCCGTCGACCGACAGCACCTGCATCAGCACATCCTGCCCGGTGGCGTCGTCGCGCAGCCCGAGGTCGTAGGTGACGGTGGCCGAGCCGGTGGTGATGCGCCAGATCTCGCCATTGCCCTGGTGCACCGGGATGTGCGGGAAGGCCTGGCCGTTGATGCTGAAGTACCAGCGCCCGCCGCCGGTGGGCCGGCCGTGGATCCCGGCGCACGAGCCCTGGCGCGCCGGCTCGTTGCGGCTCGCCTCGGGCTTGCAGAACACCGGGTACTGCTCGGTCACGATGCGCTCGTTCTTGAGCACCTGGGTGTCCTTCAGCAGCAGGTGGCGCACCGGCAGCGTCTTGACGAAGTCGGCGCAGGCGGCGTTGCGGCAGAGGTAGTCGGACGGCTCGCCGATCGTGATCACGCCGGACATGCCCGAGCTGAGCTGGTTCAGCGTCAGGCCATGCACGTGGCTGTGCAGCCAGAACAGCCCCGACGGGTGGCTCCTCGGGATCCTGATCTCGTACTCGGTGAAGCCGAGCCGGATGTCGCCATGGACCACGTCGTCGTCGCCCGGCAGCCCGTTGTCCGGGTTGAAGGTCAGCACGAAGATGTTGTCGCCGTAGGTGGGTTGGCGGCGCGTCGGAAAGCGCGGCGAGACGATCAGCCCGTGGGTGTGCAGGTTGGTCGGGTTGCCGCCGAGGAAATGGTGGCCCGGCTCGCCGGCGTGCTCGGAATCGAGCACCGGCGGCAGCTTGTTGACCAGGCGCATCTTCAGCGTGTCGCCCGGCTGCAGCGCCAGCCGGGTGCCGCCGAACAGGTGGGTGCCGGGCGGCCTGGCCGGGCAGGCGTCGCTGCCGTCGGCCGGGCGCGGGCAGATGTCGTAGACCCAGCCGGTGGGCTTGAGCGCGCCGAGCGTGGTGATCTTGTCCGCGCGGGCGACGACCAGCACGTCCAGCACGCCGCCCTGGCTCCTGAGCACCGGCAGTTCCTCCAGCGATGCGGCGCGGGCCGGCGCCGCCACCACCGACCCCAGCAGACTCGCCGGCAGCAGCGCAATGCGTGCCGTGCGGCGAAGTGACGACAGAGCGAACATCGGAGACCCTCCCGGAAACCGCCGCGGCGCCGCGGACCGGCGGATTCCAGCACGCCGCCGGACGCGCGGCTATCGTGCAAGCAAGGGGGGGCGTGCCGGCGGCCCTACTTGCCGTTCTCGATCATCGGGTCGAAGCTGATCGGCTCGTTGTCGGCCGTGCGCACCAGGCGCACCACGTACTTGTAGCGGTTCGCGTCGGTGTTGGCGTCGAACAGCGTCGCCAGGGTGGGCGAGACCGTCACCGACGGATCCGGAAACTGGTTGGACGGCTGCGGCACGACGATCGCCAGGCTGCCAGGGAAGGCGTAGCCGGCGGAGACGAGGTTGAAGCTGATGGTGGCGTCCGGCCCGCTCACGGGGACCGGGTCCGGGCTGCAGCTGACCACGCCGATGGCACTGACCGAGACGGTGACGGGGATCGTGTTCATGGCTTCCTCACTGACTGTGTGGGCCGGCCGCGCCCCCGCCGCGGGCCGATCGTTCCGGCAGGCCGGCAGGGTCGGGGTGCCGGTAGGGGGTGCGGGCCAGCCGCGCGGCCAGCTCGTTCGCTTCCTGCGCCTGCCCGAGGCGCGACAGGGCCTGGATCAGCAGGCTGGTGGTCGCGGCGTCGCCGCGGCGTGCGGGTTCGCGCAGATCGCGCACCGCCTCGGCCCAGGCCGCGCGCGCCGCATCGGCATCGCCCCCGGCGGCCAGCAGGTCGCCCAGGCGCACGCGGGCGTCGGCCACCAGCAGCGAGGCCTCGGCGCCGGGGCCGACGGCGCGGCCGGCCGCCCGCACGTCCGACAGGTAGGCCTCGAGATCCGCGCGCTGGCGTGGCCAGGGGTCACCGAGCCGCGCCTTCATGCGCAGCAGCGCCCCCAGCTGCATCAGGCGCCGCGTGGCGCCCCCGTTGCCCGCCAGCAGGCGCCCGACGTCGGCCTCGGCCCGCGCCACCGCCTGCCGGGCCAGCGGCCGCTGGCCCTGGGCCAGCTGGGCCTCCGCCAGCGACAGGCGGGCCAGGTTGCACTGGGCCAGCCAGTCCATGTTCTGCGGATCCACCGCCAGCAGGGCCTCGAACCGCCGCAGGGCGTCCTGCGCGGCTTCGGCGGCCGGGGTCGTCATGCCCAGCGCCAGCAGCAGCCGGCCCTGCTCGTAGGCTGCGTTGGCGACCAGTCGCTGCAGATGGCGGTCCTCGTCCACGTGCGGCATCTGGGCCAGCACCGCGGCCTTCTCCCGCTGCGCCGCCAGCGCGCCGTCCAGGTCGCCCTGGGCCTCGCGCGCCTTGCCGATCCAGCCCAGCTCGTTGGCCAGCTCGAAGCGCAGGCCGGGGCGCTCGGCCAGGGCCGCCTGGAAGACGTCACGCGCCTCGGCAAAGGCACGCTCGGCGTCCGCCGGCCGGAAGCGCTCGAGCTGCAGCACGCCGAGGTTCTGGCTCGCATAGGCGCGTTCGACCTGCCAGTCCAGCCGCTTCGGATCCTGCCGCACGAGTTGCTGCGCGAGGTCGAGGTAGGCCCGGAAGGCGCGTTCCGCCTCGTCCGCGCGGCCCATCCGGCGCGCGACATAGCCCACCCAGTACAGGCTCTGCGAGTGGTCGAACAGGCGTTCGCCGTCGCCGGGGTGGCGCGCGACCAGGGCGGCGGTGCTTTCCGCCGCGCGCTGGAACATGCGGGTCGCCTCCTCCAGGTCGCCGCGGTCGTCGGCGATTTCGCCGATCAGGTGCAGCGCCCGCGCGCGCCGGCCGAGCGATGCGGCATCGAGCCGGCCGGCGTCCTGCGCCGCGTAGTAGGCCAGGGCCCGCTCGCCGACCGCATCGAGCGCGTCCAGCCGGCCGACCGGCTTCAGCTTCTGGCGCAGGTCGCCCAGCATGAACTCGATCAGGCCCTCGGCCTGGCTCTGCTGCCGTCGGGCCTCGTTGGCCTCGACCAAGGCGATGCCGATCCCGGCCGCCAGCGCCACCACGACCACCGCACTGGCGGCCACCCCGGCACGATGCCGGCGGAGGAACTTGGCCAGCACATAGGCCGGGCTGTCCCGACGCGCGGCGATCGGCTCGTGGGCAAGGTGCCGGCGCAGATCCGCCGCCAGCGCCTCCGCGTTCGGGTAGCGCTCGCCCGGTACCTTCTTCAGCGCCTTGGCCACGATCGTGTCGAGATCGCCGCGCAGGGCGCGCGCCAGCCGGGCCGTGTCGGGCCCCCCGCGGCGCAGGACGGTGTCGGACAGGCGGCGCGGCTCCCGGTCGAGGGTGGCGCGCATCTGGTCCAGCGGCGCGCTGGTCGGCCCCGCGGTCGGGTGGCTGCCGCCGAGCAGCACGTACAGCAGCACCCCCAGCGCATAGACGTCGGTCGCGGTCGTCACCTCGCCGTCCTGCAACTGTTCCGGCGCGGCGTACTGCAGCGTGAAGGCACGCCCGGCACGCCGCGTCAGCTCGGTGGCGTCGGGCGACGCCGATGCCGCGTCGCCGCTGCTGGCGTCGCGCAGCAGCTTGGCGATGCCGAAGTCGAGCAGCTTCACCTCGCCCGCGGCGGTGACGAGGATGTTGCTCGGCTTCAGGTCGCGGTGCAGGATCAGCCGGTTGTGGGCGTGGGCGACCGCGTCGAGCACGTCGAGGAACAGGCGCAGCCGGGCCGCCAGGTCCAGCCCGTGGCGCTCGCAGTGCTGGTCGATCGGCAGGCCGTCGATGTACTCGAGCACGAGATACGGCTGGGCGGCGCCAGGCCGCCCGGCGGGGCCGGCCGGCGTGTGCATGCCGGCGTCCAGCAGGCGCGCGATGTGCGGGTGCGCCAGGCGGGCGAGGATGCGGCCTTCGCGGGCGAAGCGCTCGGCATCGGCGCGCGGCACGAGACCCGCATGCAGGAACTTGATCGCCACCTGGCCGTCGAAGCGGCCGTCGGTTCGGCGGGCCAGCCAGACGCTGCCCATGCCGCCCTCGCCGAGTTCGCGCTCGATCGTGTAGGGGCCGACCGCCTGCCCTTGCAGGGCCGGCGCCGGGGGCAGGGCCGGGGCCTCCAGGAAGGCGTCGCGCTCCAGCGTGTCCAGGCTGGCCAGCAGCGTGGCGAGGTCGTCCGCGAGGTCCGGGTCCTCGGCGCGCAGCTCGGCCAGGCGCGCGGCCCGTTCGGCCGGCGCGAGGTCCAGCAGTGCATCGAGGTGGGGGCTGAGGGCCGGCCAGCGCGAGCGGTCGACGACCCGCGGCTCGGCCGGTGGCGGGGCGGCGGCAGGATCGAGATCGCCCATGGTCACCGCAGTGCCAGTGACAGGAACAGCTTGGCCTTCTGCCAGTCGCGCTGGACGGTCCGCTCCGTCACGCCGAGGCACTCCGCGATCTCGGCTTCCGACAGGCCGCCGAAGTAGCGCATCTGGACCACCTGCGCCAGCCTGGGTTCGGTGCTGGCCAGCTCATCGAGCGCCTCGTGCACGTGCAGTACCTCGTCCTCGTGGCGGGCGACGGACTCGCCGATCTCGGTGTTGAGCGTCACGTGCCAGGCGCCGCCGCCGTGCCGCTCGGCCTGGCGCGAGCGAAGCAGGTCCACCACGATGCTGCGCATCACCTGGGCCGCATAGGCGAGGAAATGGCGTCGGTCGGCAAAGGCCGGGCCCTCGCCACGGGCCAGCCGCAGCCAGGACTCATGGACGAGCGAGGTGGTGTCGAGCAGGGTCAGGTCGCCGGACCGCCGCAGGCGGCTGCGCGCCAGGCGCTGCAGGTCGGCATACAGCAGCGCGACGACCTGGTCGGCCGCCTGACGGTTTCCTTCAGCGGCATCGCGAAGCAGCAACGTGATGTCGTGGCTCATGGATGGGGTATGGCGTCACGGCGGACTCTAGCCCGCGGCGGTGGCTGCGGCAATCGGAACGCCCGGTGACGGCGGTGCGGCGCGGCAGCAGAAATTTTTTTCCGCCGATGTCGGGTTTGCCGGATGCAGCACGTTTTACCGGGCAGGACGCCTCGAAAGGTGCTGACCAGACACTGGAGGGATCAGTACGACATCACGAGAAGGTGCTCAGGGAGTGAGCGTGGGGCCGGCCGGCGGTGCCGGTCGGCCCTGTTCTCCATCGCGCCGACGGGGCATGCGATGACCCGAGACATCAGCGCCAGCTGGCAGGGCCGGATCGAGCTGCACCGGGCCCAGTGCCGCCGACTTCGGACCTCGGTGTCGGTGCTCTTCGTCCAGCTCGAGATCCTGCCCGGACCCGACGGCGGCGATGGCCAGGCGCTGGCCCGCCAGCTCGCCGGCGAGTTCGAGCTGCGCCTTCGCCACCGGGTGCGCGACAGCGACGAGGTGCTGGCGGCCGACGGCACGTTCGCCGTCATCCTGCCCGGTGCCGGCGCCGCCGAAGCCGCGGTCGTCCGCCGGCGCCTGCTGGCCGAGCTGTCGACACCGTACCGGATCGGCCTGCGGCAGCTGCGCCCGCAGTTGCAGATCGACAGCCGGACCTGGTCCCACGCCGCCACCGCTTTGCATGACCCGGCCGACGGTGGCGGGCCGGTCTGACGGCCGTCCGCCGGCGGTTCAGTGCGCGAGCCGCGACTGCAGGCGATCCAGCTTGGCGGCGTAGAGGTCGTGCTCGCCGCGGGTGGTGCTGTTGGCCATCGCGCGCGCGAGATGGCGTTGTGCCGCCCGGTGGTCGCCCAGCCCGGCGTAGGCCACGGCGAGCCAGAAGTGCACCTCGTGGTAGTCGGGGTCACGCGACAGCTCGCGTTGCAGCCAGGCCCGGCCGGCTTCGAAATCACCCCGCTGCACGGCCGCGCGGCCGAGCTCGAAAAAGTAGAACGGCGGGTGGCTTTCCAGGCGTGCCAGCTGCGCCTGGACCTGGTCGGCCTCGGCCTGTCGGCCCTGGCTGGCGAGCACGGCGGCCAGGTCGGCCAGCGCCTGGGTGTTGCCGGGCTCGGCCCGCAGTGCGTGGCGGAACGCCGCCTCCGCCGCCGCGGCCAGCCCGCGCCGGTGGTAGATCACGCCCAGCGTGATGGGGGCGCTGGTGAACGAAGGGTCCTGCCGCATCGAGGCGCGGGCCCACGCGTAGGCCTGGTCCAGGTCGCCCTGTGCCAGCGTCTCCGCGGCGCGGTTGTTGAAGAACATCGCCAGCACGCGCGCCGGGCTGATCACGCTGACGCGCCGCCCGCGCAGATCCTGCGGCGGCAGGAAGTCGACGGTTGTCGCCGAATCGTTGCCCAGGCCGCCGATGCGGTCGAGCATGCGCGGGCCGATCACCAGATTGACGTGGCCGGCGGTCAGCAGCAGCGACTGCCCGCGCGACCAGTTGTCCTCGACATCGACCGACTGGAACGTCACCGGCAGATCCAGGTGGTGGGCCATCGCGGCCGTCATGATGACCAGCGACAGGCAGTTGCCCGAGCGGGCCTCGAAGGCCTCGGACGCGGTGCGTGTGACCGCCGAGTCGTACTCCAGCCGGAGCATCTCCCGGTCGTACAGCGCGTCGATCAGCGCCCGCTGGCGTCCGCTGCGCCGGATCTGGCGGTTCAGGTCGCCGTCGAGGTAGCGCGCCATCGCCGGACTGACGGCGAACACGTCCTCGGCCCGCACGGGCTGCGCCGGCGGCGCGAAGGCCTCATCGTGCAGCAGCGGCTCGACCGGCTCCGGCCCGGCCATCGGCGCGCCGGCGCAGCCGGCGATCACCAGGCTCGCGGCGGCGAACGCCAACACGAGCAGGCATCGTGCAAGGGCAGGGCGCGTCATGGCAGCCTCCGGCGAGGACGGTGACGGTCCCCATCGTAGGCCTGTTTCGGCCGCGCGTCGCCGGCTCAGCGAAGGAACAGCCGGTAGACCGGGTTGTCGGTCTCGTCGACGCAGGGGTAGGCCAGCGTGGCGAGGAAGTCCTTGAAGGCGCGCTTGTCCGACTTCGGGACCTGGATCCCGACCAGGATGCGGCCATAGTCGGCGCCCTGGTTGCGGTAATGAAACAGGCTGATGTTCCAGCCGGGGTGCATGGCGGCGAGAAAGCGCATCAGCGCCCCCGGACGCTCGGGGAACTGGAAGCGGTACAGGCGCTCGTCCCGGGCCAGTTCGCTGCGCCCGCCGACCATGTGGCGCACGTGTTCCTTGGCCAGTTCGTCGTCGGTCAGGTTGACGGTGGCGAAGCCGTGGCGCTCGAAGTTGCGGGCGATCTTGTCGGCCTCGTCGCGCCGGGTGATCGAGATGCCGACGAACACGTGGGCCACCCGGGCGTCCGAGATCCGGTAGTTGAATTCGGTCACCGAGCGCGGGTGCGTCGGCGTGCCGATCAACTCGCAGAAGCGCTTGAAGCTGCCCCGCTCCTCGGGGATGGTCACCGCGAACAGCGCCTCGCGCTGCTCGCCGAACTCGGCCCGCTCGGCGACGAAGCGCAGGCGGTCGAAGTTCATGTTGGCGCCGCAGGTCACGGCCACGAAGGTCTTGCCCCTGGGCCGGTGGGTCTCGACGTACTGCTTCAGCCCGGCGACGCCGAGCGCGCCGGAAGGCTCGACGATCGAGCGCGTGTCCTGGAAGACATCCTTCATCGCAGCGCAAACGGCGTCCGTGTCGACCACGACGTAGTCGTCGACCAGCTCGCGCGCCAGGCGGAAGGTTTCCTCGCCGACCAGCTTGACCGCGGTGCCGTCGGCGAACAGGCCCACATCGGGCAGCTGGATGCGCTTGCCGGCCTTCACCGAACGCAGCATCGCGTCGGAGTCCACCGTCTGCACGCCGATGACCTTGATCTCGGGCCGCACGGCCTTGATGTAGGCAGCGACGCCGGAGATCAGGCCGCCGCCGCCGATGGCGACGAAGACGGCATCGATCGGGCCCTGGTGCTGGCGCAGGATCTCCATCGCGATCGTGCCCTGGCCGGCGATCACGTCGGGGTCGTCGAACGGATGGACGAAGGTCAGCCCCTCGGCCCGCTCGATCTCGAGCGCCCGCTCGTAGGCGTCGGAGTAGCTGTCGCCGTGCAGCACGACTTCGCCGCCCAGCGCGGCGACCGCGTCGATCTTGACCTTCGGCGTCGTCGTCGGCATGACGATCACGGCGCGGCACTTCAGGCGGTGCGCACCCAGCGCGACGCCCTGCGCGTGGTTGCCGGCCGAGGCGCAGATGACGCCGCGCGTCAGCGCCTCCTGCGACAGGTGGGCCATCTTGTTGTAGGCCCCGCGCAGCTTGAAGCTGAAGACCGGCTGGCAGTCCTCGCGCTTGAGCAGCACGCTGTTGCCCAGGCGGCGAGACAGCGACTTGGCGGGGTCGAGCGGCGTCTCCCGGGCCACGTCGTAGACCTTGGCCGTCAGGATGCGGCGCAGGTACTCGGTGGAACTGGGGTAGGCGTCGCGCGCATCGGCCTGGCGCGACGAGCGGGCGGCGCCGGCCATGGGCATCTCTCCTCGTCCTTCTGGGGGCGCGCGGCCATCCGGCCGTGCTGCAGTGCCGCATGATATGCCAGCACCGGGCAGAAAAAAGCCCGGGTCCGTGAGGGCCCGGGCTGAATCCACCGTTGAGGAGGTGGAGGAGACAAGCGATACAACCGATGCCGGCGCGGCCGGCCATCGAATGGAAGAAAGTCTAGCTCGGCTCTTGTTGCACTGCAATAACCTCGCGCTAGAGAGGCTGCTCCAGGCACCGATAATGGGCGCGGATCAAGGCCCCTCGAGGAATGACGACGATGGAATGCACCGTGCATTGGGTCGCGGACGCCGGCATGGCCATGCTGGCGGAGACCGGCAGCGGCCACACGCTGGTGATGGACGGCGCGCCCGACGGCGGCGGCCGCAACCTCGCACCGCGGCCGATGGAAACGCTGCTCGCTGGCGTCGGTGGCTGCACGGCCTACGACGTGGTGCTGATCCTCAAGCGCGGGCGTCACGCGGTCAGTGGCTGCCAGGTGCGCCTGAATGCCGAGCGGGCCGCCACCGACCCCAAGGTCTTCACCGCGGTGCACATGCACTTCGTCGTCAGCGGGCGTGGCCTGCCCCCGGCGGCCGTCGAGCGGGCCGTGGCCCTGTCGCACGAGAAATACTGCTCGGCCAGCGCGATGATCGGCCTGAGCGCGAAGATCACGACCAGCATCGAACTGCGCGACGATTCCGCCGCCGTGGGGGCTGGTCAGACGTAGTGTGCCGTGGTGGTCATCACCTTGGCCGCACCGCGCATCAGCCAGCGCAGCGGTCGGGGCAGGGGCGCACCACCCGCCGCCAGTGCGTGCTCGGCATGCGCCGCCTCGTCGAGCTTCATCTGCGCGACGATGGCCCGGGAAGCGGTGTCCTCCGGCGGCAGCCGATCCAGGTGTCCGGCCAGGTGTTCTTCGACCTGTCGCTCGGTCTCGACCAGGAAGCCCAGGCTCCAGGCATCACCGGCCCGTCCGGCCATCAGGCCCATCGCGAAGGCGCCTGCGTACCACAGCGGGTTCAGCAGGCTGGGGCGATCGCCCAGCGCCTGCAGCCGCTGTGCCGTCCAGGCGAGGTGATCGATCTCCTCGCTGGCCGCCTGCTCCATCTGGCGCCGCACCGCCGGGTCGCGCGCCGTCAGGGCCTGGGCCTCGTACAGCGCCTGCGCACAGACCTCGCCCACGTGGTTGACGCGCATCAGGGCTCCCGAGAGCCGGCGCGCCTCCGGGCTCAAGGCGGGCGCGGCGGCCAAGTCTGCGGCCGGGGAGGGCCGACTGGCATGGGCCGCACCGGCGACCGTGCGCAGGGCCCGATCGAGAGTGGCCAGGCCGGTGTCCAGGGGTGAGCGTGCAGGCATGTCGCCAAGCATACGGCGCCTGGCCGCCGCACGGGCCCGGCGACCGGCGGTCGGTGCACCGATGTGGTGCGATGACGGTTTTAAGACGTTGTTACACGACAACATTCAGGCCCGATTCCGGGGCGTTTTCTTTGCACCGTCACGGGGGCTCTGGTGCAATAGACCCAACTTCCGATGAGGAGGTTGGCCTGATCGGCCCCACCAGCTTCGGTGACCCGGGTTCTCCCTCGATCGGGACCTCTTGTTCAAACCTAGGAGATCTCTGACATGAAAAAATCTCTGATTGCTCTGGCCGTGCTCGGCTCGTTCGCCGGCGCTGCCTCGGCCCAATCGTCGGTCACCATCTATGGTTTCATCGACCAGGCGCTGGCCAAGCCGATCGGCACGGAAGACAAGCAGGTCGTCGACGGCGCCCAGTTCGGTGGCGGCTCGCGTCTGGGCTTCCGTGGCACGGAAGACCTGGGCGGCGGCTTCAAGGGCGTGTTCGGCATCGAGCACCGCCTGAGCGCCGACACGGGTACCCAGAGCAACGCGACGAACTTCTGGCAGGGTTACTCGACCGTGGGTCTGGTCACGCCGTTCGGCGCGATCAACCTGGGCCGCCAGTACACCCCGGCGTTCCTGATGATCCAGAATCAGATCGACCCGTTCGGTGGCGAGTCGGTGGCCCAAGGCCGTGACACCGGCATGCGCTTCGGCGGCATCACCAAGGTGCGCGTGGCCGATTCGATCCGCTACGACCTGTCGGTCGGCGGCTTCAACCTGGGCGCGTCGATCGCCGAAGGCGCTTCGAACGGCGGCACCGACAAGCCGATCTCGATCGCCGCGAACTACGCCGCCGGTCCGTTCTGGGTCGGTATCGGCTACGAGAACCCGGCTGCCGACAAGGACAAGGTCTGGAACATCGGTGGTCGCTACAACTTCGGCTTCATGACCCTGTCGGCCGGCTACGGCAAGGGCACCACCGCCGCCAACCTCGACTCCAAGGGCTGGATCATCGGCGCGACCGTTCCGGTCGGCGCTGTCGACCTGAAGGCCCAGTACTCGGCCAACGACACCGACGTGGTCGGCGACCTGAAGAAGTTCGGCATTGGCGCCCACTACAACTTCAGCAAGCGCACCAAGGTGTACGTCGACTACGGCAAGGTCAGTGGCGACCTGGCCCCCGCTTCCGAGAAGAGCGGCTACGACCTGGGCATCAAGCACACCTTCTGATCGTCGGCGCCGCGCCATCGCGCGGCCTGCGATCCGGAATGCCAAGCCGCCTTCGGGCGGCTTTTTCGTGCCCGCTCACGGTGTCACGCACCTCGGGCAAATGCCGAACGCCGCGGCACGGCACTTGCGGGAACATCGACCACCATGCTCGCCTTCATCGCCCGCCGCCTTGCCCAAGCGATGGTCGTGATGGCCGTCGTGGCGCTGGTGGCCTTCGTGCTGTTCCAGTACGTCGGCGATCCCGTCACGAACCTGCTGGGCCAGGAGGCCACACCGGAGCTGCGGGCGCAGTTGCGTGCCGACCTCGGGCTGGACCAGCCCGCCGTGGTCCAGTTCGCCCATTTCGTCGGCCATGCCCTCCAGGGCGAGTTCGGCCTGAGTCTTCGCCAGGGACGCCCGGTGTCGGCCTTGTTCGCCGAGCGACTGCCGGCCACGCTGGAACTCGCGCTGGTGGCGGCGGCGCTGGCGCTGGCGCTGGGCATCCCGATGGGCGTGGTCGCTGCCCTGCGGCGCGACACGCCGCTGGCCCAGGGCCTGATGGCGCTGTCGCTGCTCGGGGTGTCGCTGCCGACCTTCCTGATCGGCATCCTGCTGATCCTGCTGTTCGCGGTGGTGCTGCACTGGCTGCCCAGCTTCGGCCGCGGCGAGGTCGTGGCCCTGGGTCCCTGGACCACCGGGCTGCTCACCGTCGACGGCTGGCGCCACCTGGCATTGCCGGCGCTGACGCTGTCGATCTTCCAGCTGGCGTTGATCATGCGCCTGGTCCGCGCCGAGATGCTGGAGGTGCTGCGGACCGACTACATCAAGTTCGCCCGTGCCCGCGGCCTGGGCGAGCGGACGGTCCACTTCGGCCATGCGCTGAAGAACACCCTGGTGCCGGTGATGACCATCACCGGCCTGCAACTCGGTGGCCTGATCGCGTTCGCGATCATCACCGAGTCGGTCTTCCAGTGGCCCGGCATGGGGCTGCTGTTCATCCAGGCGGTGCAGTTCGCCGACATCCCGGTGATGGCGGCCTACCTTTGCCTGATCTCGCTGATCTTCGTGACCATCAACCTGGTGGTCGATCTGTTGTATTTCGCCGTCGATCCCCGGCTGCGGATCGACCGTTCGGCCGCCCATTGACACCCCGGATGGACGTCTTGCCCGACAGCCCCTGGCGCCGCCTGCTCGACAGCGATCTCTGGTACAGCTTCCGTCGCTCGCCGATGGCCCAGGGCGCCGCCTTCACGGTGCTGCTGTGTGCCCTGGCGGCACTGCTGGCGCCCTGGGTCGCGCCGCACGACCCCTTCGATCTGTCGGCGATCGACCTGCTGGATTCCCGCCTGCCGCCAGCCTGGTCGCCGGACGGCAACCCGCGCTATCTGCTCGGCACCGACGACCAGGGGCGGGACATGCTTTCCGCCTTGATGTACGGCACCCGGATCTCGCTCTTCGTCGGGCTGATCGCGGTGCT
>JABLTH010006243.1_pt1 | contig 17808 bp, 17 predicted proteins | sample 7875711 | NCBI WGS metagenome assembly JABLTH01 (sample SAMN14941262, study PRJNA633318) | bioreactor metagenome | isolation source: bioreactor | place: China | collected 2019-03-05 | reverse complement strand
ACGACCCGATCCTGGCCAAGCGCCTGGAAGAGATCGGCTGCGTCGCCGTAATGCCGCTGGCCGCGCCGATAGGCTCGGGCCTGGGCATCCAGAACCGCTACAACCTGCTTGAGATCATCGAGACCGCCAAGGTGCCGATCATCGTCGACGCCGGCGTGGGCACGGCGTCCGACGCCGCCATCGCGATGGAGCTGGGCTGCGACGGCGTGCTGATGAATACCGCCATCGCCGGCGCCAGGGATCCCGTGCTGATGGCCCACGCCATGAAGCTGGCCATCGAGGCCGGCCGGGCCGCGTTCCGCGCCGGCCGCATTCCGCGCAAGCGCTACGCCTCGGCCTCCAGCCCGATCGACGGCACGATAGGCTGAAGCGAGCGCGATGAGCAGCGGGTGGCACGGGCGTGAAAGCCGCGCCCCGCTGCCAGCGTCGACATGACACGGGCGTCCGGCCACCGGCCGGGCGCTCTTTCACGAACAGCCCGTCACCCAGGCCTGCCCTGAGCGACCATCCCGAAGACCACGAGCACGAAGACCACGGGCAAGACCCTAAGTCCGGCCCGTACCTGCGCCGCATCCGCAGCTTCGTTCTGCGCGAAGGGCGCATGACGCCGGCGCAGCAGCGCGCCTTCGACGACCACTGGGCCCGCTTCGGTATCGACTACACCGGCAGCGTGCAGGACTACGGCGCCCGCTTCGGCCGCCACGCGCCGCTGGTGATGGAGACTGGCTTCGGCAACGGCGAGGCGCTGGCCTGGGCCAGCGAGCACGACCTGGCACGCGACTACCTCGGCATCGAGGTGCACGGACCGGGCGTCGGTCGCCTGATGAATGCGCTGGCCGCGCGCGATGCCACGAACGTGCGCATCTACAAGCACGACGCGGTCGAAGTGCTGGAGCACGAGATCGCGCCCGGCACCCTGGCCGAAGCGCGCATCTGGTTCCCCGACCCCTGGCACAAGAAGCGCCACAACAAGCGCCGCATCGTGCAACCCGAGTTCGTCGCCCTGCTCGCCTCGCGCATGGCCGCCGGCGGACTCCTGCATCTGGCCACCGACTGGCAGCCCTACGCCGAGCACATGCTCGACGTGATGGAAGCCGCGCCGGACTGGCGCAATGATGTCGCGCCGGGGCACTACGCGGAGAAGCCGGCCTGGCGCATCGAGACGCACTTCGAGCGCCGCGGCCTGAAGCTGGGCCACGGCGTGTGGGATCTGCTCTACCGCCGCAAGTGAGGCTTCGCGCGCCGCGGACGGATGTCCGACGCGCGCCGGCTCCATCCTCGCGGCCCGGGGACGGCTGCGATTCACCAGCCCGGCGACCGCGGCGCTTATACTCGCGGACCAGAACAGGGACGGGTCTTCGCCGCGTGACGCAAGCCAAGTCCAACCGCATCCATCGCCGTCCACGGGTTCGTAAGGAAACCGGCTAGTGGGACTATCGCTCACCCCCGAAATGATCCTGGTGCTCGGGCTGGTGGGCTTCACCATGCTGATGCTGGTGCTGGAGTGGATCCGCGCCGACATGGTGGCGCTGCTGGTGGTGGTGGTGATCGGCCTTACCGGCCTGATTCCCTCCGACCGCGTTTTCAATGGCTTCGCCGGTAACGCGGTCATCGCGATCATCGCGATCATGATCATGGGCGCGGGCCTGGACCGCGCCGGCGTGCTCGGCCTCACCGCCAACTTCGTGATGCGCATGGCGCGCGGCATGGAGTCGCGCCTGGGCGTGGTGGTCAACCTGGTCACCAGCCTATTCAGCGCGGTGATCCCCAGCCAGGCGCTCGCCGCGCTGATGATCCCGGTGACCAGCCGCCTGGCCGCGCGCACCGGCGTGCCGCTGTCGCGACTGCTGCTGCCGATGGCGTTCTGCATCCTCACCGCCACCAACACCACGCTGATCGCCAACTCGCCGCTGATCGTGCTCAACGACCTGATCGCGAGCGCGAACGCCAACCTGCCGCCCGGCGCGCACACCATCCCGAAGTTCGGCCTGTTCAGCGTGACGCCCGTGGGCCTCGCGCTGGCGCTGGCGGGCGTGCTGTTCTTCTACCTGTTCACGCCCAAGCTGCTGCCGGAACGCGAGGACGAGCGCCTGAAGGTGACGCCCGGCCGCACCGAGAGCTACTTCGCCGACACCTACGGCATCGGCGGCGAGACGGCGGAACTCACGGTCACGGCGGAAAGCCCGCTGGTGGGCATGAGCATCGGCGAGGTCGAGCAGTTGTACGGCGCGCCATTGATCCTCGCCATCAAGAGCGGCACGGAAGCGCGCATGGCGCCGCCGGTGGACCATGTGATCTGGGTGGGCTCGGTGCTCGGCGTGCTGGGACCGCGCGAACAGCTCAATCAGTTCGCCAACAACCAGTTGTGCAAGCTCTCGCCGCGCATGCGCCAGCTGGGCGAGCTGTTCAATCCCACCCGCGCGGGCATTTCCGAGGCGGTGATTCCGCCCAGCTCGCGCTTCCTCAAGCAGACGGTGGGCGAACTGCGCCTGCGCAAGCGCTATGGCATCTCGGTGCTGGCGGTGAATCGCGGCGACCAAGTGTTCCGCGACGACGTGCGCGCGGTGAGCCTGCGCGCCGGCGACACCCTCGTGCTGCACAGCAGCTGGCGCGACCTGGGCCTGGCCACGGAGGACAAGGACCTCGTCGTGGTCACCGACATCCCCAAGGAAGAACAGCGCCCCGGCAAGATCTGGCAGGCGGTGGGCTTCTTCGTGCTGGCGAAGTGCCTCGCGCTGTTTACCCATCTCGACCTGTCCGTGGCCATGATGACCGGCGCCATCGGCATGCTGCTCACCGGCGTGCTGAACATGGACGAGGCCTACAAGGCCATCAACTGGAAGACCATCTTCGTCACCGCCTGCCTGATTCCGCTGGGCTGGTCGATGGATGCCACCGGCACCGCGGCGTGGCTGGCACAGCAGGTGCTGCAGCATCTGGGCAACGCGTCGCCCTATGTGCTGCAGCTGTCGCTGGCGATCCTCACCCTGCTGTTCTCGCAGGTGATGTCCAACGTCGGCGCCACTGTGATGATGGTTCCCATCGCCATCAGCGTGGCCGTGGCGACGGGCGGCAACCCCTCGGCCTATGCGCTGATCGTCGCGGTCTCCTCGTCGAACACCTTCCTGCTCAGCTCGGGCCATCCGGCGCTGATGATGGTGGCCGGCCCCGGCGGCTACCGCGGCAAGGATTTCCTGCGCGTGGGCGTGCCGCTGACCTTCATGGTGCTGGTGATCACCCTGGTGGCGATCAACCTGATGTTCCGCTAGCCGATGCTCGGTTGGCCGCGGCTTCAGCCGAGGCGCACTTCGCCGTCCACGACTTCCACCGGCACCGCGCGCAGATGCTCGCCGCGGCACGGGCCGCCGATGCACAAGCCGTCGCCGTCCTGGAAGCTGGCGCCGTGCGCGGCGCAGATCAGCACGTCGTTCTTGATCAGGAACTTGCCTGGCGCCCAGTCCAGCCGCCGGCCCGCATGGGGGCAGATGTTGAGGTAGGCGTGCACGGCCTCGCCACGGCGCACGACGATCAGGCTTTCCACTCCGTCAGGGAGCGTCGCGTCGACAGCGATCGCCTCGCCATCGGGAATGTCGTCGACGCGGCAGAGGGTCGCGGCGGGGGTGGTTGTATCCATCGGCACTTGTCTCGCGGGGACGGAAGCCCCATCGTTACGCACGTAAGTCGTTGATTTTACCACACGGATTTTTAACACATGCGCTTCACGCTGCCCTCTCCGCGTCGTTCCCGCCATCCGCTGGTCCGTGCCTTGTCGCTGCTCGTCGGCGTGGCGCTGGTGGGCGTGCTGCTGGTGTTCGGTCTGGTCGTGGCCGGCGTGCTGCTGGTCGGCGGCGGCCTGCTGCTGGCCGTACGCCACTGGACCCGCAAGGGTAGCGCGGCACGACCGGTCGCGGGCGCGCGCTCGCCGGAAGTGCTCGAAGGCGAGTTCGTCGTGCTTCGTCAGACCGGTCCGGCCGCCCACTGAATCATCGGGGGCAAGCTGCGCGCAAAAACCGGATAGCCCCGGGCGGGCCGGGGCGTTTAGCCTGACGGCATGGACATCCGTACCGCCCCCATGAAATCCCGCCGCCCTATCGAGACCGCCCTGGAGCACGTCCGCGAGCTGATCGAGCGCGCGGAACAGGCACCCGGTCTCGAAGCGCTCGCCAAGGCGGCCGGGCTCAGTCCCACCTATCTGCAACGGGCGTTCCGACGCCGCTACGGCGTCAGTCCGGCCGAATACCATCGCGCCCGCCGCTTCGGTCAGTTCAAGGCTTCCCTGCGCGAAGGCGCCGCCGTGACCGAAGCTGTCTACGACGCGGGCTTCGGCTCCGGCAGCCGCGTGTACGAGCACAGCAACCGCCTGCTCGGCATGACACCGGCCAGCTACCGCGCCGGCGGCCTGGGGGCGAGCATCCGCTTCACCACCACGGCCACTCCGCTGGGCCGGCTTCTGGTCGCCACCACCACACGCGGCATCTGCGCCGTGACGCTGGGCGACGACGACGGCACGCTGCTAGGTCAGCTGAGGGACGAATTTCCCCGCGCGGAGTTCGAGCGCGTCGACGCCGGCCGCGAGGAGTGGCTGGATGCCGTGATTGCGCGCATCGCCTCCGAACTGGGTTGGAGCGATGCCGAAGCGCCAGCCCTCCCGCCACTGGACATCGCCGCGACCGCCTTCCAATGGCGCGTATGGGAGGCGCTGACCCGCATCCCCGCCGGCAGCACCCGCAGCTATGGGGAGATCGCCGCGGAGCTGGGCATGCCCAAGGCCGCGCGCGCGGTTGGCCAGGCCTGCGGCAACAACCGCGTGGCCTTGATCGGTCCCTGCCATCGCGTGGTCCGCGAGGACGGCTCGATCGGCGGCTGGCGCTGGGGCGTGGAGCGCAAGCGCGATCTCCTGGCCGGCGAACGGCGCCGCAGCCTGGCCAAGGCGGGCTGAAGCGAGTCCGCGTGCGCGCGTGTTGACGGCGCCTCAAGGCAGCCTTGCATAGCGCTCGCTACTCGCCTCTCTCGCCGCGAATTATCTTGGTCGGCCGTTAGACTAACCCTCCGCCCCTCCCCTTCGCGTCATCCCCGCCATGACCGACCAGTCCGTTTCCAACGCTGCTACCGCGGCGCAAGCCCGATTCGCCGATCCGCGGGTGATGATTCCGCTCGCGCTGCTCGCGCTCTACATCATCTGGGGCTCCACCTATCTGGGCATTCGCTATGCCCTGGACAGCTATCCGCCGTTCCTGCTGGCAGGCATCCGCTTCCTGGTGGCCGGCGTGCTGCTGTTCGGTTTCCTGCGCCTGCGCGGCGCCGCCCCGCCCACTGCGCTGCAGTGGCGCAATGCGGCGGTCACCGGCGTGCTGCTGCTAGGTTTCGGCAACGGCCTGGTGTGCTTTGCCGAGCAGAGCGTGAGTTCGGGCGTCGCCGCGGTGGCGGTGGCGAGCCTGCCGCTGTTCGCCGCGCTGTTCTCCGGCCTGTATGGGCAGTGGCCGTCCGGGCGTGAGGCGCTGGGCCTGGTGATCGGATTCGCCGGCGTGGTGGTGCTCAACCTGGGCAGCAGCCTGTCGGCTTCGCGCCTGGGTGCGCTGGCGCTGATCGTGGCGGCGGCCAGCTGGGCGTTCGGCTCGATCTGGAGCAAGCGCCAGGACATGCCGTCTGGCCCGATGAACACCGCCGCGCAAATGATGTGCGCCAGCGTGGCGCTGTTGCTGGTGGGCTTCGGCACAGGGGAACATCTGCCCGCGCACCCGACGCTGCGCGCCACGGTGGCGGTCGGCTATCTGGTGCTGTTCGGTTCGCTGATCGCCTTCAGTGCCTATCTGTACGTGCTCAAGCACGCGCGCCCGGCCATGGCCACCAGCTATGCCTATGTCAATCCGCCGGTCGCGGTGCTGTTCGGCGTGCTGTTCGCCGGCGAGCATGTCGGCCCGTACGATCTGGCCGGCATGGCAGTCATCCTTGTCGGCGTCGCGACCATCACCTTGTTCAAGCAGCGAAAAGCCTGAGCCTCCGCCCGCGCGGAACCTGCGACCAAGATCGTATTGCCCCGGCCGCAGGCTCGGCCCACCATCCCCCCATTTGGGGAGGGTGCCTATGTCGACCGCGAACGAAGGTGCGCTGGCCCGCGCGGCCTTGCGCAGTTCCGCCTGGGCCGAGCGCTGGTTTCCGGATGCCTGGGTCTTCGCGGCGCTGGGCGTGATTCTGGTCGCGGCAGCCGCCCTGGGCTTCGGCGCAACGCCGGCGGTGACGGTCAACGCCTTCGGCGACGGCTTCTGGAGTCTGATCCCCTTCACCATGCAGATGGCCTTCGTGGTCATCGGCGGCTACGTGGTGGCGACCGCGCCGGTGGTCGCACGCTTCATTGACGTACTGGCCCGGGCGCCTCGTACCGGTCGCGGCGCAGTGTGCTACGTCGGCCTGGTGAGCATGCTCGCGTCCTTGCTGTCGTGGGGCTTCTCGCTGGTCTTCGGCGGACTCCTGGTGCGCGCGCTCGCGCGCCGCGCCGACCTGCGCATGGACTACCGCGCCGCCGGCGCGGCCGCGTATCTCGGCCTGGGCGCGGTATGGGCGATGGGCCTTTCCTCGTCCGCGGCGCAGTTGCAGGCCAATCCCAAGAGCATGCCGCCGGGCCTGCTCAACATCACGGGCGTGCTGCCTTTCAGCCAGACGATCTTCCTGTGGCAATCCATCGCGCTGACGACGGTGCTGATCGCGGCATCGCTGCTGATCTGCTGGTTCACCGCGCCATCGGACGCCAGCGCGCGCACCGCCGAGGATTTCGGCGTCACCGAAACGACGGCGACACCCCCGCTGCCGCCGCGCACGCGTCCCGGCGAATGGCTGGAATACAGCCCGCTGCTGTCGGTGCTGATCGGCCTGCTCGGGCTAGGCTGGCTCGGCTACGAGTTCGCCACGAAGCCGACGGTCGTCGCCATCGCCAACCTCAACACCTACAACTTCCTGTTCCTCACCGCCGGGCTGCTGCTGCACTGGCGGCCGCGCAGCTTCCTCAATGCCGTGGCGCGCGCGGTACCGAGCACGGCGGGCGTGTTGATCCAGTTTCCCCTGTACGGCGGCATTGCCGCACTGCTGACCCATGCCCCAGGCTTCGGTGGAGATACGCTGGCGCACCGCTTGTCGGGCCTGTTCGTGCACGTGGCCTCGACCGACACCTTCGCGCTGGTGATGGGCGTGTACTCCGCGGTGCTCGGCTTCTTCGTGCCTTCGGGCGGCGGCAAATGGCTGGTCGAAGCGCCATATGTGATGCAGGCGGCCAATGACCTGCACGTGCACCTGGGCTGGGCGGTGCAGGTCTACAACGCCGCGGAAGCGCTGCCGAACCTGATCAACCCGTTCTGGATGCTGCCGCTGCTGGGCGTGCTGGGCCTGAGGGCACGCGACGTGGTGGGCTTCACCTTCATCCAGCTGGGGGTGCACGTGCCGCTGGTGCTCGGCTTGCTGTGGCTGCTCGGCATGACGCTCACGTACGTGCCGCCGGTGATGCCGTAGCGGCGACGCTGGCCTTCAGCGCGGCGGCGAGGATGCGCACCGCTTCGCGCGTGCGCGGATCGCCGGTGCGCTGATGCAGCACGATCCGCGTCAGCGGCAGACGCGGCAGGCCCAGGGATTCGCCCACGTCGACGATCGCCGGTGGGCACACGCGCCGTGGCAGCGGTGCTACCGCAAGGCCCGCACAGGCGGCCGCGACGACGGCCGGAAGGCCGCCGCCGACGAATACCTCAGTCCATGCCACGCCCGCATCGTCCAGCGTCTTCAGGGCCATTGCGCGCACCGCGCACGGAGCCGCCAAGGCGGCGAGGCGCAACGGCTCGCCGGCTGGCTGCTTCCAATTCGGCATCGCGTACCAGGCATAAGGTTCGGTAAACAGCAGTTCGTCGCCGGGACGGCCATCGGCGCCGCAGACGATGGCCGCGTCCAGTTCGCCATTGTCGAAAGCGGCGATCAGGTGGGCGGAGGAGCCGATGCGCACTTCGATGCGCAGCGAGCGGTCGTACGCTCCCACCTTCGCCAGCAGACTGGGCAGCTCGGCGCCGGCCGATTGATCGCTGATACCCACGCGCAGGCTGAGCCGCGTTTCGACGCGGCCGTGCAGCGCGCGCTCGTGCGCCTGCAGCAGGTCGCGCGCTGCGTCGAGGAAGGCCGCGCCCTCCTGCGAGAGCCGGACGCGCCGCGGCGTGCGTTCGAGCAGGCGCCGGCCCAGCCGCTCTTCCAGCCGTTTGAGCTTCAGGCTGACCGCCGATTGCGTGGTGTCCAGCGCTTCGGCCGCGCGCGTGAAGCTACTCAGATCGGCCACCAGGACGAAGGCCTGCACAGCGTCCAGGTCCAGCGGACGGATCAAGGATCCATTTTCGATCGTCATGATTGAAATATCCGTCGATCAGTTTTTCTCATCATAGGAGCGCACTAGCATCCCCGCCATCCCCACATGGCGCGTACCGACCAAGGAGACCGATATGACCCCGACCGACGCGGGCGATCCGCGGCGTTGGCTGGCGTTACCTGTGCTGCTCACCGGCGCATTCCTGCCGCCGCTGGATTTCTTCATCGTCAACGTGGCATTGCCTTCGATCCGCGGCGCGCTGCATGCCAGCGCCGCGCAGACGCAGTTCGTCATCTCTGCGTATGCCGCCGTGTATGCCGTATGCCTGATCACCGGCGGCCGCCTGGGCGACCTGTTCGGCCGGCGCCGGCTGTTCCTGCTGGGTATCGCCGGTTTCGTGCTGGCGTCGCTGATCTGCGGCCTGGCCTGGTCGCCGAATGCACTGCTCGCAGGCCGCCTGCTGCAAGGACTGGCGGCGGCCGCGCTGGCGCCACAAGTGCTCGCTTCCATTCGCGTGATGTGTCCCACGGCCGAACAGCCACGCGCGCTCGCCCTCTATGCGGCCACCTTCGGCCTTGCCGCGACGCTGGGCCAGGTACTCGGCGGCGTGCTGATCGCCGCTGGATGGTGGGGGTTGAGCTGGCAGTGGATCTTCCTCGTCAACCTGCCGGTCGGTATCGCCGCCTTCGCCGGCGGACTCCTGTTCCTGCGCGAATCGCACGAGCCGCATGCGATGCGGCTGGACCTGGGCGGCGTAGGGCTGCTTTCCCTGGCGCTCACCGCCCTGGTCTATCCCCTGGTAGAAGGCCGCGAGCAGGGCTGGCCGCTGTGGACCTACGCGATGCTCGGTGCCTCGATCGCGCTGTTCGCGTCGCTCCTGCGCTTCGAAGCTGGAGTCGCGCGCCGCGGCGGCACGCCGCTGGTCGACGTAGGCCTGCTGCGCGAACGCGATTTCGCTCTCGGCATCGTCGTCACGCTGGGCTTCTATCTCACCTCGGCCTTCATGTTCACCTTCGCGGTGTACCTGCAAGGCCTCGGCCGCGATGCGCTCCACACCGGTCTCGCGACGTTGCCGTTCACCCTGGGCTATCTGTTCGCCTCCGTGGTGGCGGCGCCGGCGATGCACCGGCTCGGTCGCGCGGCGCTGCCTCTGTCGCTCGCGGCGCAAGCGGCGGGCTTCGCGCTGCTGATCGGCGCGGTGAGCCATCGGGTTGCCGCGTCCGTGTTCAATCCGGCCCTGGTCTTATCCGGCGTCGGCTTCGGCATGGCCTTTCCTGCGCTGATGCGCGCCGTGCTCGGCAGCGTCGATGCGCGGCATGCCGGGCTCGCGTCCGGCATGGTCATCACCGCGCTGCAGATCAGCGCCGCACTGGGCGTCGCACTGATCGGCGGCGTCTTCTACAGCGTGCTGGGACCGGCCCGCGACGGCGCCAGCTATGCGCATGCGTTCGCCACCGGCCTCGGCTGCAACGTCGCCGCGCTGGCGATCATCGCGCTGCTGTCGACGCGTCTGGGGCGCGGCGGCGTCACCGCACCGGTGGCCGTCCCGGCGGTACCCGAGGGGTGAGCCGACGGGCCTGTACCGAAAAGAAGAAGGGCCGCATCAGCGGCCCTTCTTCTTGCATGCGTTCCCGATCAAAGCTCGCGCAACGCCGTCGTCACCGGCAGCCGCGCCGCCCGCACCGCGGGGAACAACCCGCCGACGAAGCCGATCGCCAGCGCCCATAGCAGGCCGACCCACAGCAAGCCTGCGGATACCTTCAATTCGAAACTCAGCTTGCCCGTGGTTCCCGAAGCCAGGGTCGAAGCGCTGTAGCCGTTGAAGATCAGCCATGCGAGCAATCCGCCGATCACACCGCCGATGAGCGCCAGCAGCATCGTCTCCAGCATCACGGCCACGACCACCGGCAGGCTGCGAAAGCCGATGGCGCGCAAAGTAGCTATCTCGCGAGCTCTCGACGCCACTGCCGCGAACATGGTGTTGAGCGCGCCGAAGATCGCGCCGATCGCCATGATCGAGCCCACCACGATGCCGATGATGGTCAGGAAGTTGCTCATGCCTTCGGCCTGCTTGCTGAAATAGGCCAGGGTCGTGCTGGTATCCACTTTCAACTGCGGATTGGCTTCCAATGCCGCCTTGAAAGTCGGGAACGCGTCCGGGCCGGTAAGGCGCACCGTGACCGAGGCGCGGCTGCTGCCGCGGCGATAGGTGTCGGCTACGACGTCGGCATCGCCCCATACCTCGGATTCCATGGCGTCGCCCGAGGCGAAAACACCCACGACGGTCCATAACTGACTGCCGAGACGTATTTCGTGCCCGGGCTCGAGCCCGGCAAATTGCTTTGCCGCGCCTTTACCAACGATCAACTCGCGCAGACCAGGCTTGAAATTGCGCCCCTCGACGATCTTCACCTGCGGCCGCACGGCCCAGGCCTGATCGCTCACGCCGCGCAGCTGCACGCTGCCCTCATCGTCCGCGCTGCCGCCCTTGATGGGCAGATTGGCCGCCACCACCAGCTCAGGCGACGCAATCGGCCGTCCCTGGGCATCCTTGGCGATGCCGGGCGCCTGCGGAATCAGCGTGACGCTGTCGTGATCCAGCACCGACATCACTTCGGATGCCGATGCGCCGCGCATGACGATCGCCGTGTCGGCACTACCGGTCTTGCTCAGCGTCTGGCTATAGCCGTCACCCATTGCAAGCAAGGCCACCAGTACGCCGACCACGCCGGCGATGCCAACCACCACGACGAGCGACAAACCCAGGCGTTGCCTGAGCGTGCTGAGACCGACCGCCGTCACCGATGCCGCCTGCTTGCCCTGGCGAGTCGAGAGCATCCACAGGCCGGTGACCAGGAGGAGGAACAGCACGCCGGCGGAGAACACCATCATCAGGAAATGAAGAATCATGGCCAACATAGGTGCGTCTCCTCAGCGTCCGGCCAATGCATCAACAATGTTCAGTCGCATGGCGCGAAGCGCCGGCAAGGCGCCCACCAGCAAGCCGACGGCGAACATCACCAGGAGCGCGCGCAGCCAGATGTCGGCGCCGATCGGGGCGACCGGCATGGCGCCTCCCGTAGCCCCTCGAATGCCCCCCACCACCAGCATGGCCAGCCCCACGCCGACCACGCCGCCGATGACGAGCATCAACACCGACTCGGCCAGCACCATGGAGAGCACGCTGCGATCGGAGAAGCCCAAGGTCTTGAGCACGCCGAGTTCGGACGTCCGCTCGCGCACCGCCTGCATCATGGTGTTGCCGGCCAGCAGCAGCAGCGTGAAGAACACCGCGCCCATGATCGAGCCCACGATGAGGCCGATATCCGCCATCTGCTTCATCCAGCTCGCCGTCGCGGCGGCTTCGGTCTGCGTACGCGTCTCGTGGTCGGAGTTGGCCGACAACGCATCGATCGCCTTGGCCACGCGGTCGGCCTGACTGGCATCGGCCACCCGTGTGACGTACCAGCCGACCTGGCCACGGTTGTAGGGGGTGGTCTAGTCGAAGTACTTCCAGTGCAGCAGCAGCATGCTGTCGTAGAAGCCGCCCGCCTTCTTGTCCTTGGAATGCAGGATGCCCACGACGTCGAAGCTCCAGTTCTTGCTTCCCTCGCGGTTCGGGTAAATGGTCGACTGCAACGGAATCTTGTCGCCTACCTTCCAGTGGAAACGCGCTGCCAGGGCCTCGCCGACCAGGATGCCGGTGCGCGTGTCGTTGAATGCCTTGCGCTCGGCCGGACTCACATCCATCTCCGGGTAGAGATCGATGTAATTGGGTTCCACCGCAAAGCTGAAGACCTGGTTGTGCGGATCCTGGTAGGCGCCGCCGAACCAGTTGGCGTAGGTCACCATCTTCACGCCCGGCACCTGCGCGATCTGCGCTTCCAGTGCCTGCGGCAAGGGCTGGATGAAGGACAACTTGGAGCCTGTCTGCAAGCGCTGTGCGCCATTCGCGCTCTTGCCCGCCTGATCGAAGCCCGAACGCACCGCGTCCAGCATCCCGAACAGAAGAAACGCCGTGACGATCGACACCAGGGTGAGGATGGTGCGGGTCTTGCGCCGGAACAGCGCCGCCCAGATGAGATGGAGATATTTCATCGCGGCATCCTCACGCCAGCGCCTGCTCGACCAGGGTGCCCTTGTCGAGATGCAACGTATGGTTGGCGTACTCGGCGGCCTTGGGATCGTGGGTGACCATCACGATGGTCTTGCCGTGCTCGCGGTTGAGCGTGCGCAGCAGGCCCAGCACTTCCTCGGCGGACTGGCGATCCAGGTCGCCGGTCGGCTCGTCGCACACCAGCAGGGTCGGGTCGGACACGATGGCGCGCGCGATGGCCACGCGCTGCTGCTGGCCGCCGGAGAGTTCGCTCGGCTTGTGCGAGGCACGCTCTTCCAGCCCCACCAGCTTCAGCGCGATCGCGGCATTCTTGCGGCGCTGCGCGGCCGAGAGCTTGGTCAGCAGCAGAGGCAACTCGACATTGCGCTGCGCGGTCAGCATCGGCATCAGGTTGTAGAACTGGAACACGAAGCCGACGTTGGCGGCGCGCCACTTGGCCAGCGCGCCGGCGCCGAGCTGGTCGATGCGCTGGCCACCCACGCCGATGCTGCCGCCGGTGGGCGTATCGAGGCCGCCGATCAGATTGAGCAGCGTGGTCTTGCCCGAACCGGACGGCCCCATCAGCGCCAGGAAGTCGCCCTCGGCGATGTTCAGATTGATGTGATGCAGCACTTCCACTTTCTGCTTGCCGCGCTCGTACACCTTGGAGAGATCGCGGACTTCGATCAGCGTGCCCATGCTCATGCCTGTTCTCCTGAAAACTGCATTGATCTTCGGGGTTGACGCGGCCGCGGCCGCTCAGGGGTTGGCCGCGCTCTTCACGCGCGCGCCGTCTTTCAGTTCCGCCGGCGGCGACAGCACCACCGTCTCGCCCGCCTGCACACCCGCCGGCAGCAAGCGCATCTCGCCATAGGCCTGCGCCGCGGGTTCCACCGCACGCTGGTGCGCGACATCGCCGCTCACCACGAACACCGCGTCATGGCCACCGCGCTGGGCGATCGCACTGGCCGGCACCAGCACGCCCTTGGGCGTCTGCGCGGCCTGCTTCGGCGCCGCCTGCTCGAGGAAGGACACGCGCACGCCCATGTCGGGCACGATGCGCGGGTCTTTCTGATCCAGCGCGACGCGCACCTTCACCGTGGCCTTGCCGCGGTCGGCGGCCGGCACGATGGCGATGACGTGAGCGGGAATCTTCCAGTCCGGGTAGGCGTCGAGCACCGCTTCGGCCGGCATCGCTGACTTCACGCGGCCGATGTAGGCCTCGTTGACGTCCACGTCGATCTCCAGCGAATCCATGTCGACGATCGTGCCCACGCCAGTGCGGGTGAAGCCGCCTCCGGCCGAGAGCGGCGAGATGATTTCGCCGACCTGTGCGGCCTTCACGGTGATCACGCCCGTGAACGGTGCGCGCACCACGGTGTAGTCGAAATTCACCTGCGCCTGGGTGGCCTGGGCCTGCGCGGCGGCGGCCAGCTTGCGCTGCGAGTTGAGCTGGGCCTGGGTGGTGTTGACCAGCGTGCGCGCCTGCTCGTCTTGTTGCTTGGAGACCAGGCCCGTGGCGGCCAGCGTGTGCAAGCGCGCGGCGTCGTGCTGCGCCTGCTCGAGCTGGGCCTGGAGCTGCAGGATCTGCGCTTCGGCGGCGCGCGCGTTGGCCTGGGCTGCGTCGAGCGCGGCGCGGTAGGCGTTGTCGTCCAGGCGCGCGAGCACCTGGTTCTTCTCGACGCGGTCGCCTTCCTCGAACAGCACGTCGGTCAGGGTGCCGGTGATCTGCGCCGAGACCGTGGCCTGGCGGCGCGCGGTGATGTAGCCGGTGGCCTGGAGCACGGCACCTGCACTCGGGCCCGTCGCGCTCGGCGCGACCGCGGCCGCGGTCTGCACCTCCGCCGCCCGGCCGCCCCACAGCATCCAACCGCCGGCGGCCGCGGCCAGCAGCAGCACGACCGCGCCGCCCGCGATCCATGGCCAGCGCGCACGCCCCTGGCCGGGATCTTCGCGCTGGTCGCGTTCGATGCGCAGTTCCTTGAGCAGTTCCGCGTTCTTCACACCTACTCCCCATGCCGGGTCCCGCCGGCTATCGATGGACCGGCACGATGCAGCAGCGGCGCAAGAGCTTGCAGAGCGCCTCATCAGCCGATGGCGATGACAGGTGTCACACGGAGGAAAAACGCTCGCCGCGCGACCGCTGTCTCCCTGACGTCGAACGAGGGTGTCCGAAATCGACACGGATATAGCGCGCTACGGCGCGAGGCGATAGCTGACGCGGCACGTATTCCCTGCCCGCCGGCGTGCCGGGCTGCTACCCTTCGCCGATGTCCTATGTCATCCCCGCTCCCGCTCAACCGAGCCTGCCGGTCTACGGCAGCGACCGGCGCTTCCCGGTCCGTCGCATCTTCTGCATCGGCCGCAACTACGCCGACCACGCCCGCGAGATGGGCGCGGTCGTGGAAAAGGACGCACCCATGTTCTTCTGCAAGCCGGCGGACGCCGTCGTCGCCGACGGCATGGACGTGCCCTACCCGCAGGCGACCGCCAATCTGCACCACGAAGTGGAGATGGTGGTGGCGCTGGGCGGCGGCGGCCGCGACGTGCCCGCCGAGGCCGCCGCCGCGCTCATCTGGGGCTATGGCGTGGGCCTGGACCTGACCCGGCGCGACCTGCAGGCGGTAGCCAAGGCCAAGAGCCATCCCTGGGACGTCGCCAAGGCCTTCGACCATTCGGCACCGGTGTCGGCTCTGCGTCCCGCGGCCGATGCCCATCCTTCGGCCGCGACCCGGCTGAGCCTCAAGATCAACGACGCCGTACGCCAGCAGGCCGTGCTGGGCGACATGATCCATGGCGTGCCGGGCATCATCGCCATCCTGTCCGGCCTGTTCGAACTGAAGGCCGGCGATCTGATCTTCACCGGCACGCCGGCCGGCGTCGCTGCGCTGCGTCGTGGCGACCGCTTCCACGCGGAACTCGAAGGCATCGCCACGCTGGCAGGCCGGATCGCGTAAACGGCTTCACCACACCGGCGGCGGCAAGCTTCCGGCGCGTGGAATGCGCCGGGCTCGCCACCCAACCCAGGGGGCAACATCATCGACAACGAGAGAGGGAGAGCAGCATGGGCATGATGAAAGAGTTCAAGGAGTTCGCCATGCGCGGCAACGTCATCGACCTGGCGGTCGGTGTCGTGATCGGCGGCGCATTCGGCAAGATCGTCTCTTCGCTGGTTGACCAGATCGTCATGCCGCCGATCGGCATGCTTACCGGCGGTGTCGATTTCTCCGCACTCAAGTGGGTCCTGAAGCCGGGCGACGACAGCGACCCGAAGCACAAGATTCCCGAAGTCGCGATCCAGTACGGCGCTTTCATCAACACGGTGATCCAGTTCCTGATCATCGCGCTGGCCATCTTCTTCGTCGTCAAGGCGATCAACCGGCTCACCCACTACGAAAAGCCCGCGGCCGCGCCGACGCCGACCGAGACGCTGCTGACCGAGATCCGCGATCTGCTGAAGAAGCAGCAGCCGTAAGCGAAGTCGAAAGGCGGGGACCGCGACGCGTGCAGCGCTTGGCGTTTCCCGCCTTTTTTGAGTGCCAATCAGGGCACAAGCGGACAATCCGGCGGGCGCGAAGGCGTCACGCAAGGCTTTCCTCTCGAAGGGCGTCCGAACTCGTGACTTCTGGCCTAAGCGGCCGGTAAATGCGGCGCGATAATCGGGGTTTCGTCCGAGGAGTCCCCGATGCGCCGCCTGCCCCTCACCCTGCTCGCCGCCAGTCCCGCTTTGGCGACTGGCGTAGCCACCGCCGCCGACAAGGCCACCACCATCCCGCAGTCCGCCGTCAAGACGGCCGAACAGCTGCGCGACAAGGCCATGGCCGACGACACCGGCTACAAGATCGTCGAATCGCTCACCACCGAAGTCGGCCCGCGCATCGCCGGCGGCCCGAACGACAAGCGCGGCGTCGAATGGGCGGTCGCCAAGTTCAAGGAACTGGGCTACGACAAGGTCTACACGGAGACCGTCACCTATCCGCTGTGGGAGCGCCGCAGCGAGCACGCCGCGATCGTCGGTCCGTTCCCGCAGCCGCTCGCGGTGATCGCGCTGGGTTATTCCGCCGGTACGCCGAAGGGCGGTCTCACCGCCGAAGTAGTGAAGTTCGACAGCCTCGATGCGCTGAAGAACGCCGACCCGGCGAACGTGAAAGGCAAGATCGTCTATGTCGACGCGCACATGCAGCGCCACAAGGACGGCCATGACTACGGCATCGGCTCGGCCGTGCGCGTAGGCGGCCCGGTGCTCGCCGCCAAGATGGGAGCCGCTGCGTTCCTGCTGCGCTCGGCCGGCACCGACGAACACAGCCGCACCCCGCACACCGGTGTCACCGGCTTCCGCGATCCGAAGGAAGCCATCCCCGCCGCTGCTCTGTCGCTGCCCGACGCGGACCAGCTCGACCGCGTGCTCGCCTACGGCAAGCCGGTCAGCATCAAGTTCGATCTCGATTGCGGCTTCAACGGCAGCTACACCGGCGCCAATGTGATCGGCGAGATCACCGGCAGGAAGCACCCCGACCAGATCGTCCCCATCGGCGGCCATCTCGATTCCTGGGATCCGGGCACGGGCGCGATCGATGATGGCGCGGGCGTGGCCATCGCGATGGCCGCGGGCAAGATGATCCTCAGCCTGCCGCAGCGTCCCGACCGCACCATACGCGTGATCGCCTTCGCCAACGAGGAAATGGGCCTGTGGGGCGGCCGCGCCTACGCCGATAAGCACGCGGCGGAAGTGGCCAAGCACCAGCTCGGCACCGAGTCCGACTTCGGCGCGCGCAAGATCTGGCGCATGACCGCCAGCGTGAAGCCCGAGGCGCGCGGCGCCATCGAGCAGATCGCCAAGGTGATCGAGCCGGTCGGCGTGGCCTACGACCCGCAGCACCCGGGCGGCGGCGGCTCCGACCTGTCGCAGATGCACGCCAAGGGCATGGCCGCCCTCACCCTGACCCAGGACGGCACCGACTACTTCGACTACCACCACACCGCCAACGACACGCTGGACAAGATCGACCCGCGCGAACTGGCCCAGAACGTCGCCGTGTACGCAGCCTTCTCGTACATGGCGGCACAGGCCGACGGCAACTTCGGCTCCGCACCGGACGCATTCAAGAACGACGGCGCACACGACTGAGTCCGGTCTCGAACGAGCAGTACCGAAAAAAGGCGGCCCAAGGCCGCCTTTTTTTTCGAGCGAAGTGAGCCACCGACGAACCGTCACCCTCGCCTATCCGGATGCATGTCATGCGGAACCTGCTGCGTGCCAGCCCTGATCGAAAGGCTTTTTCCCTTAGCCACGTTATCGCGAGCACCCGCCCCTCAACCCGCCTTCTCTCCCACGGGGACTACCTTCGGGTCGCCCGACGGGGAGAAGGAGAAGTGCGGT
>JABLTH010013580.1_pt1 | contig 17811 bp, 11 predicted proteins | sample 7875711 | NCBI WGS metagenome assembly JABLTH01 (sample SAMN14941262, study PRJNA633318) | bioreactor metagenome | isolation source: bioreactor | place: China | collected 2019-03-05 | reverse complement strand
CGGCGCGGGAGCGTCCAAGTGAGCGCGCGCCGTGCCGCGGCCTGGCTCCTCGCGGCGTGCCTCGCGACCGGCGCGGCCGCCGGCGCGCACGCGGCCTCCCTGCCCGACTGGGCCAAGGAGATCGCCGCCGCGGCCCCCGCGATCGGCGACGCCACGCCGCGCTACAGCGCGCGCATCCTCCTGTACGAGCGCTCCGCGGTCTTCGACGACGACGGCAGCGTCCGCATGCGCGTCCGCATCGCGAAGCAGGTGCTGTCGGTGCGCGACGGGTCCGTCGGCTTCGGCCGCTTCGCGTTCACCGACTCCGGCAAGATGAAGGTCTCGCGCGCGTGGCACGTGCCGCCCGGCGAGAAGATCGAGAAATCGGACGCCACGCAGCAGATCGACATCCGCCTCTCGAGCGACTTCGTGACCGACGCGAAGATGCGCGCGGTCGCGATCGAGCACATGCGCCGCGGCAGCCTCGTGTTCTTCGAGTTCGAAGCGGTCGAGACGCCGCTCACGCTGTCCTTCGCCTTCGAGGTCGACCGCGAGCTCCCGCTCGACCTGTGGCGCGTCGCGATCGAGGTCCCCGCGGGCTGGACGCTGCACGGGACGTGGCAGCGGGGCACGGGGGCGCCGCCCGCGGAGCGCGGCAACGTCTCGACCTGGGAGGCGCGCGACGTCGTCCCCGTCGAGGACGAGCCGCTCGCGGTGCCGGAGGCCGAGCAGGAACCGCGCCTGACCGTGCGGATCGGCCCCCCGGCCGGCGCGAAGACGCCGCCCGCGTTCGTGACGTGGGACGACCTCGGCCGCTGGTACACCGGCCTCGGCGCGGGCCGCGACGCCGCCGGCCCCGAGATCGAGGCCGCGGCGCGGAGCTGCGGCGCGGCCGACGCGCCGTGGGTCGAGCGCGTGCGCTGCGCCTCGCGGACCGTGCGCGACCGCGTGCGCTACGTGGCCCGCGAGGTCGGCATCGGCGGCTACCAGCCGCACGCGGCGCAGGAGACGTTCTCGCGCCTGCACGGCGACTGCAAGGACAAGGCGACGCTCTTGCGCTCGTTCCTCGCGGTCGTCGGGATCCGCGCCTACCCGGTGCTGGTCCACTCCACCGAGGACGGGACCGTCGCCGACGACGTGCCGAGCGCCACGGCCTTCAACCACGTGATCCTCGCCGTCCCCGTCCCCGCGGGAACGGCGCTGCCGCCCGAGTTCGACGGTGCGCTCGCCGACGCCGGCCGCTTCGGCCGCGTGCTCCTGGTCGACGTCACGGCCGAGAGCGTCGCGTTCGGCACGCTCGGCGGAAGCCTCGCCGGACACCGCGGCCTCGTGATGGACGACCAGGGCGGCGTCCTCGTCACCGTCCCCGTTCCGCCGCCGCACGTGAACCGCATCGAGCGGCAGGTGGCGGTCAAGGGGCGCGGCGACGGCACGGCCGACTTCGAGTCGCGCACGCGCTACGTGGGCGAGCCCGCGGCGCGCGAGCGCGCCGAGTGGCGCCAGTCCGAGAAGGACTACCGCACCGCGGTCGAGAACGCGATCCGCGCCCGCCACCTCGGGGCGCGCGTCGAGGACGTGACGCTCGAGAGCGAGACCGCGGACGGCGCCTTCCTCGCGACCGCGCGCTGGAGCGCGCCGCTGCCCGCGCAGCCGGACGGCAAGCTCGAGCTGCTCCTCTTCCCCGGCGCCGAGGGCTTCCTGCCGCGCGTCGCGCTCTCGCGCCGCAAGACCGCCGTGCGCTACATGGTGCCCCGCACGCTCGAGATCCGGACGACGGTCGAGAACCTCGCGCCGGGCGCGCTGCCGGAGCCGGAATCGCTGGCGGGCGAACGCTGGTCCGTCGAGACGAGCGTCGCACGCGAGGGCGCGGCCGTGCGCGCGCGGTGGACGACGCGGCTGACCGCGCGCGACTTCCCGGCCGAGGCGCTCGGCGACCTCAAGAAGCTCAATGCGGCGATCTCGAACACCGCGGGCCTGCTCCTGGTCGTCAGCCGCTGAGGCGCGGACGTTCGTCGAGCAGGCGGCGCAGCGCGTCGAGGTTGACGGGCTTCGTCAGGTGCGCGTCGAAGCCCGCCTCGCGCGCGCGCTGGACCTCGTCCTCGCTGCCGTAGCCGGTCAGCGCGATGAGGAGGCACGGGCGGCGCGGCGAGCGGGCCGTCGCGCGCAGGCGCGGCGCCACCTCGTACCCCGACAGGCCCGGCAGGCCGATGTCGCAGACCACGACATCGTACGGCGCGGCGTGGAAGCGCTCGATGCCGTCGCTGCCGTCGTAGGCGACGTCGACGGAGTGGCCGAAGATCTCGAGCAGCGCCTGCAGGCTGTCGGCCGAGTCGACGTTGTCCTCGACGACCAGGATGCGCCGCGCGCTCGGGACGCGCGTCGCGCCGTCGCCCGGGACCGGGCGCGGGGCCGCGGGCGCGAGCGGCAGCGCGATCGTGAACGCCGCGCCGCGTCCCGGCCCGTCGCTCGCGGCGTGCACGCGGCCGCCGTGCAGCTGCACGATGCCCGACACCAGCGCGAGCCCGAGGCCGAGCCCGCTGCCGCTGCGGTCGAGCGTGCGGTCGGCCTGGGTGAAGGGCTCGAAGATGTGCTCGAGGAGCGCCGGGTCGATGCCGACGCCGGTGTCGCGCACCGTGATCGTGACCTCTCCCCCGTCGGTCGCGCAGCCGAGCAGGACGCGACCCTGCGCCGGCGTGAACTTCGCCGCGTTCTGCAGGAGGTTGGCGACGGCCTGCGAGATCCGCGCCGGATCGGCGTCGACCCACGCCGGCCCCGGCGGGTACGCGGTGTCGAAATCCAGCTGCCGCTCGGTGAACAGCGCGAGGTGGTCGTCGACGGTGCGCCGCAGGAGGTCGACGAGATCGAGCGGGACGCGGCGCATCGGCATCTTGCCGGTCGAGATGCGGTTCACGTCGAGGAGGTCGTCGACGAGCCGCGTGAGCTGCCGCGACTGGCGGTCGATCACGCCGAGCGCCCGCCGCGCGGCCTCGCTGCCCGGCGGCACGCGGTCGAGGAGGTACACGCTGTTCTGGATCGGGCCGAGGGGGTTGCGCAGTTCGTGGGACAGGACCGCGAGGAACTCGTTCTTGCGCCGGTCGGCCTCGCGCAGCGTGGCCTCGCTCGCGCGCAGCGCCTCCTCCGTGCGCTTCAGGCCGTCGATGTCGAGGTTGATGCCCGCCCAGCAGAGCACCTGCCCGCTGTCGTCCCGGACGGGCACGCCGCGCGCCAGCACGTGGTGCCACCGGCCGTCGACGCCGCGGAAGCGGTGCTCGATGTCCCACGTGCCGCCGCTCGCGACGCACTCCTTCCACGCCGCGATCGTGCGCGGCGCGTCGTCGGGGTGCAGCACCTCGCTCCAGCCGAAGTCGGAGCACTCCTGCTGCGTCATGCCGACGAGGTCGAGGAACGAGCGGCTCGCGTAGATGTTGCGGCCGTCGGGCGCGCACACCCACACGCCGTGGTCGATCGACTCGCCGATCGCGCGGTACAGGCGCTCGCTGCGCTGGAGCGCTTCCTTCGTGCCGTGGATCCCGATCCCGACGAGCGCGCCGTTGCCGAGCCGGATGTTCGCCCAGTCGATCGACACCGTGCGGCCGTCGGGCCGCGTCGCCGCGAACTCGCGCCAGCCCGGCTCGAGCGAGCGCATGGTGTCCATCGCCCGCTCCCGCACCTCGGGATCGGGGTAGACGCTCTCGAGGAAGCCGCCGGCGGCGACGTCCTCGTTCGTCCAGCCGAGGACCTCCTGCGCGACGCGGTTGAGCGTGAAGCGCGCGAGGTGCGGCTCCCACACGACGAGGAGGACGGGGACGGCGTCGAACAGGAGGGACAGCAGCTCCTGCTGTGGCGCGGACTCCCCCGCTCCGACCTGCGGCTCTTCGGCGCTCATCGGGTCGGCACTCCGTGCGGCATTCGTGTCCCCGGGCAGGGCCGGCCGCGCGCACGTCTGCGATGTGCGGGGATTCTACCCCCGCCCGGCCTCCGGGCCGGGGACGGGATCGGGCGCGCGACGGGAGATGACGACGGGAGATAAACTCCCCCGCGAGACGAGGTCAGCCATGAAAGCGGTCCTGAACTTCATCGACGGGGAGTTCGTTGCGACTGCCCGCGAGTTCGAGAAGCGCTCGCCGGCCACCGGCGCGCTCGTCGCCCGCGTGCACGAGGCCGGCGCGGCCGAGGTCGACGCGGCCGTGCGCGCCGCGCGCGCCGCGCTGCGCGGGCCGTGGGCGCGGCTGACCCTCCAGGAACGGACCGGCCTGCTCCACGACGTCGCCGCCGGGATCGAGCGGCGTTTCGACGACTTTCTCGCCGCGGAGGTCGCGGACACGGGCAAGCCGCACGGGCTCGCGCGCACGGTCGACGTGCCGCGCGGCGCGGCGAACTTCCGCGTCTTCGCCGACGCGGTCCGGAACGTCCCCACCGCGCTGTTCGAGACGGCCACGCCCGACGGACGGGGCGCCCTCAACTACACGGTCCGTACACCCGTCGGTGTCGTGGGCGTCATCTGCCCCTGGAACCTCCCGCTCCTGCTCCTGACGTGGAAGGTCGGCCCGGCCCTCGCCTGCGGAAACACGGTCGTGGTGAAGCCGTCCGAGGAGACCCCGCAGACCGCGACGCTGCTGGGCGAGGTGCTGAACGAGGCCGGCGTGCCGCGCGGCGTGTACAACGTCGTGCACGGCTTCGGTCCGGGCTCCGCGGGCGAACTCCTGACCGCGCACCCGGGCGTCGACGCGATCACGTTCACCGGCGAGACGCGCACCGGCGCCGCGATCATGAAGGCGGCCGCGACGGGCGCGCGCCCCGTCTCGCTCGAGATGGGCGGGAAGAACGCCGCGCTCGTCTTCGCCGACTGCGACCTCGCGGCCGCCGTCGAAGGCACGCTGCGCAGCGCGTTCCTCAACTGCGGCCAGGTGTGCCTCGGCACCGAGCGCGTATACGTCGAGCGCCCGCTGTTCGCGCGCTTCGTCGAGGCGCTGCGCGCGGGCGCGGAGGCGCTCGCGCCCGGCGATCCCGCGAATCCGGCGACGACGCTCGGCCCGCTGATCTCGGAGGAGCACCGGCGGAAGGTGCTCTCGTACTACGCGCGTGCCGTGGCCGACGGCGCGACCGTCGTCACCGGCGGCGGCGTCCCCGCCATGCCGCCCGAATTCGCCGGCGGCGCGTGGGTGCAGCCGACCGTGTGGACCGGCCTCGCGGACGACTCGGCCGTGTGCCGCGAGGAGATCTTCGGCCCGTGCTGCCACGTCGCGCCGTTCGACGACGAGGACGAGGCCGTCGCGCGCGCCAACGACACGCCCTACGGCCTCGCGGCCACGGTGTGGACGAAGGACCTCGCGCGCGCGCACCGCGTGGCCGCGCGGCTCGAGGCGGGGATCGTGTGGGTCAACGCGTGGTACCTGCGCGACCTGCGCACGCCGTTCGGCGGCGCGAAGCAGTCCGGCATCGGGCGCGAGGGCGGGACGTATTCGCTCGACTTCTACACCGAGCTCAAGAACGTCTGCATCAAGCTGTAACCGCGACCCTGGCGGTCCGACGCTCTGGCCGTCCGATTGTCCGAATTGCAGCGCGCGGGCGGCCATTGTGTCCGGACGAACGTGTCGACCCGGGACAACCTGCGAACGAATGAACATCTGGGCGCTGGCACCGGTCGTGCATTGCACCGGCGCGTCCCCCACGACCCACCTTCATGCCGCGCTCCGCCGCGTGCCGCCGAGGCCCGAACTGATGCCGAATACGTCCGCGCCGTCCGACTCGAACACCAAGAGCCTGCTCCGCCGGATCGTCCGCCCCCTGGACGCGGCCCTCGTCCGGGCCGCCGCCGCCGAGGCACGCGCCGACGCGCTGCAGGCCGAACTGAACGCGCGCGACGCGGCGCTCGAGCAGTCGACGTCGGCCGCGGCCGGATTGGAGCAGCGCCTCGCGTCGGCCGAGCAGGAACTCGCGCTCGCCACGTCGTACGTGACCCGCATCGGCCGCGGCGAGATCCCCGAGCGGATCGACGGCGCGGCGGGCGGCCTGGCCGGCAGCCTCGACGCGTGCGTCGACGCGCTGTCCGGTCTCCTGGGCGAGATGTCCCGCATGGCGGAGGCGCACGACGCCGGCGACATCGACGTGCAGATCGAGGCGGGCCGCTTCGAGGGCGCGTACCGCGAGGTCGCGACCGGCATCAACGCGATGGTCGCCGGCCACATCGCCGTCAAGAAGAAGGCGATGGCCACCGTCGACGCCTTCTCGCGCGGCAACTTCGACGCCCCGCTCGAGCAGTTCCCGGGCAAGAAGGCCTTCATCAACGACACCGTCGAACGGCTGCGCTCGAACGTGATGGCCTTCATCGGCGAGATGAAGCGCATGTCGTGGGAGCACGACCGCGGCAACATCGACGTGCGCCTCGAGGGCGACGCGTTCGAGGGCGCGTTCCGCACGATGGCCGAGGGCGTGAACGACATGGTCGCCGGGCACATCGCGGTCAAGAAGAAGGCCATGGCGACCGTCGACGCCTTCTCGCGCGGCGACTTCGACGCCCCGCTCGAGCAGTTCCCCGGCCAGAAGGCGTTCATCAACGAGACCATCGAACGGCTGCGCCACGCGGTGCAGACCTTCATCGAGCAGATGAACACCATGTCCCGCGAGCACGACCGCGGCGACATCGACGTGTCCCTCGACACGGGGCGGTTCGACGGCGCGTTCCGCACCATGGCGCAGGGCGTGAACGCGATGGTCGCGGGGCACATCGCGGTCAAGAAGAAGGCCATGGCGACCGTCGACGCGTTCTCGCGCGGCGACTTCGACGCCCCGCTCGAGCAGTTCCCCGGCAAGAAGGCGTTCATCAACGACACGATCGAGCGCCTGCGCCGCAACGTGACTTCGTTCATCGAGGAGATGAACGGCATGTCCCGTGAGCACGACCGCGGCGACATCGACGTGCGCATGCCCGCCGAGCGGTTCGAGGGCGCCTTCCGGACGATGGCCGACGGCGTCAACACGATGGTCGCCGGCCACATCGCGGTCAAGAAGAAGGCCATGGCCTGCATCGCGGAGTTCGGGCGCGGCAACTTCGAGGCGCCGCTCGAGCGCTTCCCGGGCAAGAAGGCGTTCATCAACGACACGATCGAGCAGGTGCGCGCCAACCTCCAGGCGCTGATCGCGGACGCGGAGCTCCTCGCCGACGCCGCGGTCGCCGGGCGCTACGAGGTGCGCGCCGACGCCGCCCGGCACACCGGCGACTTCCGCAAGATCGTCGGCGGCGTGAACCGCACGCTCGACGAGGTCGTCGTGCCGATGCAGCAGGCCGCGGCCGAGGTCCTCGCGGTGTGCTCGCGCGTCGCGGCGCAGGACCTGACCGCGCGCCTCGAGGGCACGTTCAAGGGCGAGTTCGCCGCGATCAAGGACGCACTGAACCTCGCGATCGCCAACGTCGAACGCAGCATCACCGACGTGGCCGCCGCCTCCGAGCAGGTCTCGTCCGCGGCGACGCAGATCGGCAAGTCGAGCCAGGTGCTCGCCGACGGCTCCTCGCAGCAGGCCAGCGCGCTCGAGGAGGTCAGCTCGAGCCTCCAGGAGCTGTTCTCGATGGCGCGCCTCAACGCCGACAACTCGCAGTCCGCGCGCCGCATGGCCGAGAGCACGAAGACCTCCTCGCAGAAGGGGCTCGAGTCGATGGGCCGGCTGTCGTCGTCGATCGAGGAGATCAAGGCCTCGTCGGACCGCACCGCGCAGATCGTGAAGACGATCGACGGCATCGCCTTCCAGACCAACCTCCTCGCGCTCAACGCGGCCGTCGAGGCCGCGCGCGCGGGGGACGCCGGCCGCGGCTTCGCGGTCGTCGCCGAGGAGGTGCGGAGCCTCGCCAAGCGCTCGGCCGACGCGGCGCGCGACACCGCGGCGATGATCGAGAGCGCGATCAAGAGCGCCGAGCAGGGCGTCGCCGCAAACGCGCAGGTGCAGTCGGCCTTCGAGGCGATCAGCTCCGAGGCGCAGCGCGTGTCCGAGGTCGTCGGCGAGATCGCCGCGGCCTCCGGGCAGCAGACCACCGCGATCGAGCAGCTGAACCAGGCGGTGACGCACGTGAGCCAGGTGACGCAGACGACGGCGGCGCACTCCGAGGAGTCGGCGTCGGTGGCCGAGGAGCTGAGCGGCCAGTCCGCGGAGCTGCGCTCGATGGTCGCGTCGTTCACGCTGCAGGGCGGCGCGGCCGCCCACACCCCTTCCGCGCGGTCCACGGCGGGAGGACGCACCCCGGCCGCGCGCACCGCCGCCGCTTCGGCCCGCGCCGCGGGCGGCTCCGGGCCGCAGCGCCAGGTCGTGAGCCGGCTGCCCGGTCCCACGGATGCCGGCGCTTGCGAAGAGGACGTCGCGGCCCTGCTGCGGTTCTGAGCGCCGACGTTCGGGGCGGAGCACGTCTCCGCCCCGAACGGGCGTATTCTCGAACCTCGCCGCAACGGCGTCCGCGAGGTCCGTCATGCACTGCGTCGCGTCGTACCTCACCCCCGAGGAAGCGTGGCTCGCCAAGGGCCGGCTCGAGGCCGCCGGCATCCCGGCCGAGATCCTCAACGCCCACATGGTCTCGATCAACTGGTTGTACAGCAACGCCGTGGGCGGCGTGCGGGTGGTCGTGCCCGACGACGAGGCGCAGCACGCCGCCGAAGTGCTCGACGCGTCGTACGCGGACGTGGTCGACGAACTCGACGAGGCCAAACTGCCGCGCGGCGCCGACGAGACCTGTCCCGCGTGCGGGCGCGACGCGCTCGGGCCGCGCGACCTCGAAGGGCTCTCGTTCCTCGCCTCGCTCACCTTACTCGCCGTGTCCTGTCCGGTGCCGGTGCTGCTGCGCCGGCCGGGCTGGCGCTGCCGTGCGTGCGGGGCGACCGGCCGCAATCGCTCGCGCTAGCTCCCGCCCGGAACCCCTTCTGCCGGAGGCCCCCACATGACGACGTCGCGCCGGGATTTCCTGTCGCTCACCGCCGCGGGTCTCGTCGGCGCCGCCGTCCCCGGCGCCGCGCGCGGCGAAGACGCCCCGAAGCCCGTGCCGGGCACTCCGGCCGCGCCGGTCGCGCCGGCCGGTGCCGCGGAGGGCACGCCGCCCGCGTTCGGCACCGCGCCGCCGAGCGGCCCCGCGATCACGCCCGCGACGATCACCGAGGCGCAGAAGCTCGTGCGGCTCGAGTTCACCGCGGCCGAGAAGGAGCAGATCGCCGGCAACTGGCGCCAGTCGATGGCGGCGACGATGGAGCGGCGCACGGGGCCGCGGCGCGTCGCGCTCGAGGACACGCTGGCCCCGGCGACGCTCTGGAACCCCCTGCTCCCCGGCATCGCGCCGGGTCCCGCGCGCGACCGCTTCGTGCGAAGCGCCGGCCCGGTGCCGCCCCTGCCGTCGAGCGACACGGACATCGCCTTCGCGCCGGTCACGCGCCTGTCGCGCTGGATCGAGTCGCGCGCGCTCACGTCCGAGCGCCTCACGCGGATCTACCTCGAGCGCATCGCGCGCTTCGACCCGCTGCTGCGCTGCGTGATCACGCGCACGGACGAGCACGCGCTCGCGCAGGCGCGCCGCGCCGACGCGGAGATCGCGGCGGGCCGCTACCGCGGGCCGCTGCACGGGATCCCGTTCGGCGTGAAGGACCTCCTCGACACGCAGGGGATCCGCACGACGTGGGGCGCGGAACCGTTCGAGAAGCGCGTGCCGGCGGCCGACGCGGTCGTCGTCCGGCGCCTGTACGACGCCGGCGCCGTGCTCGTGGCCAAGCTCTCGCTCGGCGCGCTCGCGCTCAACGACGTGTGGTTCGGCGGCCAGACGATGAACCCGTGGCTGCCCGAGGAGGGCTCGGGCGGCAGCAGCGCGGGGCCGGGCGCCGCGACCGCGGCCGCGCTGGTGGGCTTCGCGATCGGCAGCGAGACCGGCGGCAGCATCGTCGATCCCGCGATGCGCTGCGGCGTGACGGGCCTGCGGCCGACGTTCGGACGCGTGCCGCGCACGGGCGCGATGACGCTGTGCTGGTCGCTCGACAAGCTCGGCCCGATGACGCGCGGCGTCGAGGACGCGCTGCTCGTCCTCGCCGCGATCGGCGGCCCCGACGCGGGCGATCTCTCGAGCGTGCCCGCACGGCTCGACTTCGACGCCGACGCGGCGAACGCGCTGGCCGGGCTGCGCGTCGGCTACATTCCCGCGTGGATGAGCGAGGCGCCCGCGACCGAGGTCGACCGCGCCGCGCTCGAGACGGTGCGCCGGCTCGGCCTGCGGACGGTCGAGGTCACGCTCCCCGACTGGCCCTACGGCTCGCTCAACACGATCCTCTTCGCCGAGGCCGCCGCGGCGTTCGAGGAGCTGACGCTCGCGGACGGGCTCGACGCGCTCGCGATGCAGGTGCCGGACGCGTGGCCGAACACGTTCCGGCAGTCGCGCTTCCTCTCCGCGGTCGACTTCGTGCAGGCCGACCGGCTGCGCCGCAAGGTGGCGCTCGAGATGCAGCGCGTGTTCGAGACGGTCGACCTGTTGCTCGTGCCGTCCCTGCGCGACGAGATCCTCACGATCACCAACCACACCGGGCACCCGGCGCTCGTGCTGCCCGCGGGCTTCATCGAGGTCGATCGCGCGCGCAGCGACTGGGCGCCCGATCCGCGGCGGCCGCTGCCGACGTTCGCGCCAAAGCGCCGCGTCCCGCACGGGGTCACGCTGATCGGCCGCCTGTTCGACGAGGGCACGCTCGCCCGGGCCGGGCTCGCGCTCGAGCACGCGTTCGCGGTGCGCGACGCGCGGCCGATCCGGTTTTCGTAATCGAGCGCGCGCCGCGCAGTCGCCAACGCGCGCGGGCATGCGTCGGCACGCGGTGCTAGATTGCCGCGCGGGTGGGGGGCCCGGGAGATTCCTCCGTGCCTCGCGCGACACGCATCGAGCGCCGCCTGTTCCTCGCGACATTCGCACCGGCCGCCGCACTCGTCGTACCGGCCGCCACGCTCGCGCTCGTCGCGCTGCCCGGCTGCAGCGACGGCCGCACGGCGGCGCGCCGGACGGCCGAGAGCACGGCCCCGCCGCCCTCCGACCTGCTCCCCGATCGCCACGAAGAGGGCACCGACGTGCTGCGCGACATCGTCGTCGGTCCGGACATGCGGCCCGCGGACGTGTTCCGTGCCGCGTTCGCCGAGCGCGGGTGATGACGGCCGACGCGGCGCTCGACCTCACGCTCCTCGAGCAGCGCGCGCTCCTCGACGCGGGGACGCTCTCCCCCGTCGCGCTGACCGAGGCCGCGCTCGCGCGCATCGGGCGCGAGGACCCCGTGCTGCACGCGTTCGTGACCGTGACCGCGGAGCGCGCGCGCGCCGACGCGCGGCGCGCCGCGGAGGAGCTGAAGCGCGGCCGCGCGCGCAGCGTCGTGCACGGGATCCCGTACGGGCTCAAGGACAACATCGACACGGCGGGGATCCGCACGACGTGGGGCGCGACGCCGTTCGCGGCGCGCGTTCCGGACCGCGACGCGACCGTGGCCGCGCGCCTCGCCGGCGCGGGCGCGGTGCTCGTCGGCAAGCTCGCGCTGATCGAGCTCGCGGGGAGCCTCGGCTGCACGTCGGCCCACGCCTCGCTCACCGGCGCGTGCCGCAACCCGTGGGACACGACGCGCTGGACCGGCGGCTCGTCCGCGGGACCCGCGGCCGCGGTCGCGGCCGGGCTCGTCACCTTCGCGCTCGGCACCGAGACGCGCAGCTCGCTGGTCTACCCCGCGGCGTTCTGCGGCGTGACGGCGCTGCGCCCGACCTACGGCGCGACCTCGCGCGAGGGCGTGCTGCCGTTCGCCTACAGCGTCGACAAGGTCGGACCGCTCGCGCGCACGGCGCGCGATTGCGCGGCGGTCCTGCAGGTCCTGTGCGGCCCGGACCCGGCCGACGCGGCGACGATCCCCGCGCCGCCCGGCCTCGGAGAGATCGACCCGCGGGCGGCCCGCGGGCTGCGCGCCGCCGTGTTCGAGCTGCCGCTGCGGCCGGTCGCGCCGCCGCCCGGGATGCCGCCGCTCTACGCCGACGCGCTGCGCGCGCTCGAGGGCGCCGGCGTCCGGCTCGTGCCGTGTCCCCTCCCCGCGGTGCCGTGGCGCGAGGTCTTCGACCTCATCGTGCAGGCCGAGGCCGAGGTCGGGTTCGAGGACGTAGTCCGCTCGGGACGCGTCCACGAGCTGGCCGACCCCTCGCACCGCGGCCGCACGTCGAGCTACTTCCGCGCGGGACGCCCGGCCGACTACGTCAAGGCCTCGGTGCTGCGGGCGCAGATGCAGGACGCGATGCGCGGGTTCTTCCGCGATGCGGACCTGATCGTCGGCGTGACGGTGGCGTCGATCGCGGCGCCCGCGGACGAGCCGCTGCCGCCGTTCAGCGGGAACTACCTCACCGTGATCGGGAACCTGCTCGGCCTGCCCGCGGCGAGCGTGCCGATGGGGCTCGTCATGCCGGAACGGCTGCCGGCCGGGCTCACGATCCTCGGGCCGCCGCTGGCCGACGCGCGCGTGCTCGCCGCGGCCGCGCTGTTCCAGGGCGTCACGGACTGGCACCGCGCGCGGCCGCCGGCGGCGGCGGCCCGCGCGGCGGCCGGCTGATCAGCCCTTCTCTTCCCAGACCTTCGCGAGCTGCAGGCAGCACTCCGCCGAGGCGGTCATCCACTCGAGGCTGACCCACTCGTGCACGGAGTGGTAGCTCTGCGCGCCATTGAAGATGTTCGGCGTGAGGAGCCCCATGTACGAGAGGCGCGAGCCGTCGGTGCCGCCGCGGATCGGGTGCCGCACCGGCGCGATGCCCTGGCGCGTGATCGCCTCGAGCGCGTAGTCGAGGACCTTGGGGTCCTCGGCGATCCGGAACGCCATGTTGCGGTACGACTCCTTGATCTCGAGGCCGACCTTGACGCCCGGGAAGCGCTGCACGACGCCGTCGACGACGCGGCGCAGCACGTCCTCGCGCTCGTGGAGCTCCTCGTCGGTGAACGCGCGCACGAGCAGCTTCAGCTCGACCTTCGACACGTCGCCGCGCATGTCGTAGGGATGGAGGTACGGCTCGCGCTTCTCGGTCGTCTCGGGCAGCCGGTCCTGCGGCAGCGCTTCGACGATCGCGGACGCGACGCGCACCGCGTTGATCATGATGTTCTTCGCGTAGCCGGGGTGGACGTCGTGCCCGGTGATCGTGACGATCGCCGAGTCGGCGCTGAACGACTCGTCCTCGATCTCGCCGATCTCGGAGCCGTCGACCGTGTACGCGTAGCGTGCGCCGAACTTCGGCACGTCGAAGTGCTCGGTCCCGCGGCCGACCTCCTCGTCGGTCGTGAACCCGACGCGGATCGTGCCGTGCGGCACCTCGGGGTGCGCGAGGAGCCACGCGACGAGCGTCATGATCACCGCGACCCCGGCCTTGTCGTCGGCGCCGAGGAGCGTGGTGCCGTCGGTCGTGACGATCGTGTGGCCGACGCAGCGCGCGAGGTTGGGGTTCTTCGCGGCCGGGATCGGCGCCGCGGGCGTCGCCGGCAGCGCGATGTCGCCGCCCGAGTAGCCGCGCACGACCTGCGGCTTCACGCCGCCGCCGGGCGTGCCGTGGTACGTGTCGACGTGCGCGAGGAAGCCGATCGCCGGCACCGGCGCGTGCCCCGCGGGGAGGTTCGACGGGACCGTGCCCGTGACGTAGCCCCACTCGTCCATCGCCGCGTCGGCGACGCCGAGCGCGCGCAGTTCCTCGGCGAGCAGGCGCGAGAGGTCCTTCTGCTTTTCGGTCGACGGGCTGCAGGTGGCGTTCTCGTCGCTCTGCGTGTCGACCTGCACGTAGCGCAGGAAACGCTCGAGCAGACCCTGCTGCTCGGCGGCGGTGAGCTTGATCGCGGTCATGGGCGGCTCCGGGGGGAAGGCGGGTGATCGCGCAAGTATCGCCCACCCGGAGCCGGCCGCACTACGGGCACGGCGATCCGGCGTCGAGGGCCGCGCCGTGGCCGTAGGTCCCCGTGCCGCACGCGTTCTGGCCGCGCACGAGGTAGTACGATCCGCCGCCCCCGCCCAGGACACCGCCGTCGGTCCACGAGGCCGCCGCGTCGTCGTTCGCGAGGCAGGCCGCGCCCACGAACCCGCCGTCGGTGCGCAGCGCCCCTAGATCGCCACCGATCACGTCGTACGTCGTCCCGGCACCGGACTGCGGCGCGAGGCTGCTCCAGGCGAGGACGGCGCCGAGCGTCGAGTGCGTGACCCCCAGGCTCTGCACCTCACCCGGCACCGCGCGAACCCGCGGGTCGGACGGGGCGCAGTCCGTTGCATTGGGCGCGCCGTCGTAGTCGACGTCCCCGGGATCGTGCACCTGCACGAGCGCCGTCCAGTTCCACGATGCGCGCTCGCCGTACATCGAGAACAGCGCCTTGCCGTTCCACGCGGTCAACGCCGCCTGGTCCGCGGCGTCATAGGCCGTCAGCATCTGCCCGGGATACGCGTCGGTTCCGACGCGGAACGCGGGCTCCTACGTCACCCCCGCATCGCGCGAAAGACGCGCGACCGGAGGATTCCATTCGAGACCCGCCGCGTCGCGCCAGAGCAGCCAGACATGGTCCCCGGACGTCGCAAGGCGCGGATCGGCGGCGTTGGGCCACACGGGCGGGCGCGGTTCGCTCATCAGCGCCGCGGCGGACCACGTGGCGCCGTCGTCGGTCGAGCGCGAGGTGTAGACCGCACCGTTTAGGTCCGCGTAACTCATGACGAGGCCGCCGCTCGGGGAGGCCACGCGCACGGAGTTGTAGGACCCGTTTCCCGCGGGTACGGTGGGAGATGACACCGGACCCCACGTTCCGTGCGCCCACCGTCGAGCGACCGGAACCAACGTGCTCGTGTAGCCGCTCCAGGAGAACACGAGGCTTCCGTCGCCGGGGCACAGGACGTGCGGCTGTGAAATGCTGGAGCCCTGAACGTCCAGATCGACGTTTTCCGCCCAGGTGGCACCGCTGTCCGTGCTGACGAGGGCGTGTGGCACACCGCTGCTGTACATGGAGAGGCCGAGCGCCAGCAGACCTCCGTCGGCACACATCGCCGGCGCCTGGTTCGACCAGACGTTTCCCGGGTCGACGGTCATCGAGAACGTCGCCCCGCCGTCGAACGATCGCGCGAGCCGCACCGAGCCTCCGTCGTACCAGGCCACGAAAATAGTGCCGGGCGGCTCGACGGTGAGTTGGACGTCGTCGGTCTTCGGCGTGACGTTCCAGTTTCCCGCAGGGGTGGAGGCGAGGGCGCCGAGCACCTGGTCGGTTGCGAAATACCAGCTTGCTCCCCCGTCGGTCGAGCGGTTGAAGCGCAACGTCCGCACACCGGTATCCGCGTCGTCGGTTGCGAAGACCGCGTACACGGCGCCGCCCGACGACGCACGCACCCTGGGCAGCAAGCTCACCTTCGAACCCTCGGGGTGCGACCCGAGACGGCCCGTGCGCTCGAACGTGCGTGCTCCGTCGACGCTCCGCAGAATCCAGATGTCGGAGTTGGTCCCGCTCGCCGCCTCGACGGCCACGTAGACCGTGCCGTCGGGATCGATCGCGGTGTCCGCCGCGCGGTAGGTCTCGCCGTTGCTCCGGGGCGAATGGTCGGTGTCGACGCGCCAGTCGGTCTCGAGCGCGAGCGCGGGCAGCGCGCTGCGCGTGGCGCGCACGTCCCGCTTCACGCCGTTCGTCTCGCGGCCGTCGAGGAAGATCGCGTACAGCGTGTTCCGTGCCAGGAAGCCGAGGCCGCCGGTCTGCGCCACGGCAATCGCGGGCCCGCCCGTGGGCGCGTCGAGAGCCGCGGGCGTACCCCACGTCACGCCGTCGTCGCCGGACACGCGAATGTTCGCCTGTCCCGTGTTGCCGGCGTAGCCGTCGACCGTGGTCCAGGAGAGTGCCCAGGTCCCGCCGGGCGCTCGTGCAAGCTCCACGCTGACCGAGGAGCACGGACCGGTGACCAGCACCGGCGACCCGAAGGTGATACCCGCGTCCGTCGAACGGCCGATTCGGACCCCGGCACTGTCCCAGGACGCGAGCAGCACGGTATTCGATCCCGCGGGTCCGGCGCGCAAGATGGGCGTTCCGGCGGGAGTGAGGAGCGCGCTCTTCTGAAAGGTCAAGCCGTGATCGGACGAACGGATCACGTCGGTCCACGGACCGACCGCATCGCGGAACGCGATCACGAGCGAACCGTCGCCGGCGACGATCATCGAGGGCGCGCGTGTTTCGGACGACGAGTAGCTGCCGTAGATGACGTCTTCAAGGTTGCGCTCGGGCTCGAACGTGAGGCCGCCGTCAATCGAGCGCGTGTACCAGACGGACCGGCCCGAACCCCCGAGGCGGATCTGGTCCCACGCGGCGTGAATCACGTTGGCGCGGTCGATGACGAGCGCGACCGGGCGCAAGGTCAAGGCCCGCTCGGTCGTGGTGGCCCCGGGGTCGACGCGCACGGGAGCGCTCCACGTCGCGCCGTGATCCGTGCTCCGCACGACGTAGTGGAAGCGCTGGGCCTCTTCGTATGCGAGCACCGCGGCGAGCCCGCCGGTGCCGGTCGCGACCGCGATCCGGAACGCTCCCGCGCCCGTGCCGCTGCCCGGCAGGATGATCGCCGGCGCGGTCCACGTCGCTCCGCGGTCGGACGAGGCGCGCGCGACGACCTGGAAATTGCCCTGTGAGCTCGCCTCGATCGCCGCGATCACGACCCAGCCGTCCGGCGACGACGACAGCGCATGGTCGGTGACGGGATCGGCGCCGCAGCCGGCAAGACAGGTTTCGGCGCCGAACGTGGACCCGCGATCGAGGGAGCGTGACGTGTACACCGCGTGCTCTTCGCGCGAGACGAGCAGCACCTGGTCGTCGTTCCACGTCACGACCTGTGCGGCGACGTCGTTGCCGGGGTAGGTCCCGACGGCGAGGCCCGACAGTTCGACTTCCTGCGCCGGAATAGGAGGCGCGACCGCGGCAGCAGCGGCGCCGGTGGCGCAGGCAACCAGGAAAGCGACGAGGCCAGTACGTGCCGCCGATTGTGACATGGAGCCCCCCGGGTTTACACAGCGGACGAGCGCGTTACCATGAGGTCATATACCGCGATCGACACGCCGGGCCAAGGCCCGAGTGACGAGATTCGAAGGCGGCTGCGTGAAACGAACTGCGAACGATGGCCCCGTCAGGCGAAAGGGCACCGGTGCTCCCATCCTCGAGCGCGTGCGCCGAATCCTCCTGGCCCTCCCCGGCGCGATCGAGAAACCGTCGCACGGCGAGCCGACGTGGTTCACAGGGCCCAAGGGCAAGGTGTTCGCGATGTTCGACGACCACCACCACGGGGCGGCCCACGTCTCGGTGTGGCTCGCGACGCCGGTCGAGGTCCAGCAGGCGCTCGTCGCGAAAGAGCCGACGCGCTACTTCGTGCCGCCCTACGTCGGCGTGCGCGGCTGGGTCGGCGCGGTGCTCGACGCCGCCGCCGACCCCGACTGGGACGCGATCGAAGCGCTCGCGCGCGGCGCGTTCCAGCGCGTGGCCGCGCCGAAGCCGCGCCGCACCTGATCCTTAGACCCGCATCAGGTCACCGACCTGCCCGCTCGACAGGATGTCGTCGAACGACGTGAAGGTCCCCCGTTCGAGCGCCTCGCGCCCCGCGCGCGCGAGCGCCGTCATCGCGCTCCGCCACAGCGCCGCGCCGACGCTGATGCGCCGCACGCCCGCCGCGCGCAGCTCGGCCACCGTGAACGAGCGCCCGCGGATCGACGCCACGAAGTTGACCGGCCGCGTGACCGACGCGCACACCGTGCGCACCGCGTCGAGCGTCGGGAGCCCCGGCGCGAACAGCACGTCGGCCCCGGCCTTCTCGTAGGCCACGAGGCGGCGGATCGTGT
>JABLTH010031916.1_pt1 | contig 17818 bp, 22 predicted proteins | sample 7875711 | NCBI WGS metagenome assembly JABLTH01 (sample SAMN14941262, study PRJNA633318) | bioreactor metagenome | isolation source: bioreactor | place: China | collected 2019-03-05 | reverse complement strand
GGCCGGGGCTCGCGAAGGGCGCGAGCCGCGACCGCTCAAGGTGCTCCTTGAACGTCAACACCAGGGACCGGCCTATCCCGTCCGCGTGATGAGGCATCCGTCCTGAAGGTTGGGACCTCAAGGACGAATGGTCGTTCAAAGAGCACCTCGGCGTGATCGAGCCGGTGCCTTCCCGGCTCGATCACACCGAGGTGCCAGACGCGAAGCGTCAACGGCTCAACCGGCCGGGACGCATCCCATGGACGGTCCCGCGCTCCTGCTCACGATTCTTCGCCGTCGCTCCAGCCTTCCTGCGCGAACCTAGCCAGGCGGTCGTCTTTCCGCCGCTCCGCCAGCGCCCGGGCCACGTAGCGCCCGATGGGGTCGGCCTCCAGGTTGACCGCGTCGCCGGGCTTCATCGTGGCCAGCGCGGTGCGCTTCACGGTCTCGGGGATGAGGGCCACGCTGAACCAGTCGGCCCCGCAGTCCACCACCGTCAGCGAGATCCCGTCCACGGCGATGCTCCCCTTCGGCGCGGTCATGGGCCCGAAGAAGGCGGGCATGGAGAAGCGCCAGAGGCCTTCGCCCTCGGGCCGGTCCAGCAGGGCGCCCAGGCCGTCCACGTGGCCGCTCACCAGGTGGCCGTCCAGGGGATCGCCCACCCGGAGGGACGGCTCCAGGTGCAGCGTCGCGCCCACGGGCAGCGACCCCAGCGTGGTCTTGGCCAGGGTCTCCTCGCTCAGTTCCGTCTCCCAGCCCCGGCCGTCCTTCGCCACCGACGTGAGGCAGGCCCCGTTCACCGCGATGCTCGCGCCCAGGTCCGCCCGCTCCAGCACCTCGGGCCCGCAGGCGATGCGCAGCCTCGCGCCGCCGGGGCGGGAGGACCGGGACTCGAGGGTGCCGAGGTGTCGGATGAGGCCGGTGAACATGTCAGGCCTTTACGGGCTGGTCCTTACCAGCGATCTTGCTGTTCCAAGCACCGTAGGCGAAGTAGAAGATCAGGCCCACGGCTAGCCAGATCCAGAAGCGGATCCAAGTGTGACGAGGCAGGCCGTAGGCCAGCCAGGTGCAGAACACGATGCCCAGGGGGGCGGTGAGCCAGACGATGGGGGCGCGGAATTTCCGGGGAGCCTCCGGCCTTTTCACCCTGAGGATGAGGATGCCCAGGCAGACGAGAACGAAGGCGAACAGCGTCCCGATGTTGGTGAGCTCGATGATCTCGTCGATGTTCACGAACCCTGCGGGCAGGATGACGATAAGGCCCGTCAGCAGCGTAGAGTTCAGGGGCGTGCGGAATCGCGGGCTCACCTTGCCGAACCACTGGGGCAGCAGGCCGTCGCGGCTCATGACCATGAAGATGCGGGGCTGGGCCATCTGGTACACGAGGAGCGCGCTGCCCAGCGCGACAACGGCGCCCACACTGATGATGCCTGCAACTTTGTTCATTCCAATCGAGGCGAAGGCGTGGGCGATGGGATCCGCCACACCATGGTAGGAGGTGTACTTCATCATCCCGGCCACCACCGCGCACACGCCGACATAGATCACGGTGCAGATCACCAGGCTCCCGATGATGCCCCGCGGCATGTCCTTCCCGGGGTCCTTGCACTCCTCGGCGGTCGTGCTCACCGCATCAAAGCCGATGAACGCGAAGAAGATGATCGCCGCACCCGCCTGGACCCCGCTCAGCCCGTTGGGAGCGAAGGGCGTGTAGTTCTCGGGATGGACGTAAAAGGCACCGACCGCGATCACGATCAGGAGCAGTCCCACCTTGATGGCCACCATGATGTTGTTGGCCTTCACGGATTCCTTGACACCCCAAACGCAGAGGGCCGTGATGACCGCCGTGATCACCATCGCCAGTAGGTTCATGCCGAAGGGGAATCCCCCGACCATCGGCGCATCCTTGAGGATCGACCAGTTGCTGAAGACCTGGGCGCCGTCGAGCGCACCCTGCTTTGCCTGGACAAGGTACTGAAGCTTGTGTCCGAAGGTGAGCGCGCCCTGGTGTGCCGCTGCGAATTCCTGGGTCGGAAACAGCATGGTCCGGGGATCCATGGTGAGCCAACCGGGCAGGTTGATGCCGACGCCTTTGAGCAAGTTGTTGGCATAGCTGCCCCAGCTGATGGCGACCGCCACGTTGGATACCGCGTATTCCAGCAGCAGGTCCCACCCGATGATCCATGCCATCAGCTCGCCCATGGTGGCGTAGGTGTACGTGTAGGCCGATCCCGAGGCGGGAATCATGCTCGCGAATTCCGCGTAGCAGAGGGCAGTGAAGCCGCAGGCCACGGCTGTGACAAGGAAGCTGATTATGAGGGCTGGCCCCGCCGCCGGGCGCGTGACACCGAACGTGGAATCGAAGCCTCCCGCCAGGCCCGTGCCCAGGGCGGACAGGATGCCCGCTCCGATGATTGCGCCCACGCCAAGAAACATGAGGTCCCAAGCGCTCAGCGCCCGCTTCAGGCCGGTTCCGTGCTCAGGCTCCTCGGCGTTGGCGCGGATCTGTTCAATGGACTTCGTGCGGAAAAGATTCATGAAGCCTGCCTGGATGCGGTATTGGGGTGAAGCATCCAGGTTATCAGGCCCGTCGGGAGCTTCGAAGCAAGGCCCTCAGATCGCGCCCAGGAGCGGGTACGCCGCCCCCAGCAGCGTTCGGCTGTTGGCCCCCAGCCAGCGCTCCAGCACCGTGGCGTAGAGGCTGCGGAAGTCCACCGTATGCCGCATGTTGCCGTTCTCGTCGAGGCTGGCGAGGTTGGGGTAGTCCGCGTAGAGGCCCCCCTTCACGCCCTTGCCCGCCAGGAAGGCCAGTCCCGCCGTCCCGTGGTCGGTGCCGCCGTTGTTCTCGTGGACCCGGCGTCCGAACTCGCTGAAGACCATGACGAGCACGCGGTCCGACGCGGGCCCCTTGGCGGTGGTGACCGTGGCCAGGTCCTTGAGGAAGGCGTCCAGGCTGCCCCCCAGCTCCTTCAGCAGGCGGGCGTGGTCCCGCCGGTGGTTCGAGTGGGTGTCGAAGCCCCCCATGTTGGTGACGAAGACCTGGGTGGGCAGGTTCTTCGCGATCATCTCCGCCACGAACTTCAGCTGGTAGGCCAGGTGGACGTAGCCGTCCCGGAGTTCCGGATCCGCGTAGGCCCGGTCGCCGGGGTAGGGCACCGCGGGCGTGCGGGCGGTGGTGCCCATGAGGCTGGTGAAGAGGCTCTGGGCCTCGTCGTAGAGCTTGCCGCTGGCCACTGCCGCCTTCAGCCCGGAGGTGCCCGTGCCGCTCAGCTGGAAGGCCTCGTGGAAGCCCCCCCGCAGGGGCGCCGGGTCCGGCACGTCCCGCCAGGGGGAGCGCGTGGCCGGGAAGGCGTAGGCGTCCGGGGAGCTGATGTTCACGAAGGCGCGGGCCTGGCCCTGGAGGCTGAGGGGCAGCCCGTCCGTGCTGATGCCGCGCAGGGGATCGCCGCTGGGATCGAAGGCGCCGTCCGCCCAGCGCCCCAGCCAGCCCGTGGCCGAGGGCGCGGCGCTGCCCTGGCTCCAGAGGTCCATGGCGAGGAAGTGGGAGAGGGTGGGGTTGGGCATGCCGATGCCCGGGATCCAAGCCACCTGCCCGGCCCGGTGGAGGGCGGCCATGCCGGTGAAGCTGGCGGGCAGGCCGTAGCCGTTCCCGAGGTCGGCCAGGTCCCCGCCGCCGAGCCGGAGGGTGGGCCGCGCCGAGGCGTAGGTCCCCGCATTGGGGCCGGAGAGCGGGACGAGGGTGTCGAGGAGGTCATTGCCCCCGTCCAGCTGCACGAGGACGAGGATGGGGTTCGCCGGCGGCGGCGTGCTGCCGCCGCCCCCCGTGCCGCCGCCTCCGCCGGAGGGGCTCCCGCCGCCGGGGGCCTGCCCCCCACCGCCGCCGCAGGCCACGAGGCCCGCCAGGGCTGCGCTTCCGTAGCCGAGGGTCTGGATGAATTCGCGCCGGTTCGTCATGGGGACCTCAGATGGGAACTCCGGGCTCGGCCCGGAGAGCCCATGGGGAGCACGAGGGGGACGCAGAGCGACCGTAGGGCGCGGGCGGTCCCCCTCGTCGTGTCAGCACTGCTGGGCCTGGGGGGCGCAGAGGATCATGAAGGCCAGGCGCCGGACCCTGGCCTCGGTGGCCGCCGAGGCGTCCCAGGCGAAGGGCCCCGGGAAGAACCGGGCGAGCCAGGCGTCCCGCAGGGCGGCGGGAATCGGCGCGGGCTGGAGCAGGGCCGCAAGCCGGTCGAAGACCGCCACGGCGTTCCCCGGGGGAGCTGGGAACCAGGCCGTCCAGTCCGTGTCGAAGAGGAAGCGGACCCTGCCGGCGTGGTCCTCCCCCCGGTCCTCCCGGCCCGCGAGGGCCCAGGCGGTGCGGGTGCGGTGGCGGTAGGTGTCGGCGTTGAGCCACCCCGCGTGCTCCTTCCACCCGTTCGGCCCCTTGGGGTCGAGGAGGTTCTGCCCCATGGCAAAGAAGCCCGCGGCGTCCCAGCCCACGAAGTCGAACCAGGCCGAGAAGCGGGGCAGGCCTGCCGGATCGGAGGCCCGGGCCGCCATGGCCCTGTCGAAGTCCGGCATCAGGGCCTTCGCGCCCCGCACGGCCCAGGCCGCCGGACCCTCCACCAGGGCGAAGCGGTGCTCGGGGCTGTAGAAGTACGCCGAGGCGAAGAGGGCCTTGAACACGTCGCCGAGGCGGAACTGCCTGGCCAGGATCAGGTCCCGGAAATCCTGCAGGGCCGTGGCCGTGGGCTCCGGGGTCACGAATCCGAGGAGGATGCGCTTGGCGAGGTACTCCGCGCACTGGGGCCCCCGCTGGCTGAGGATGAGCCCAAGGGCGTCGGCGCCGTAGCGGCTGCCCGCGCCCAGGTCGAGGGTCACGCCGAACAGCGTGAAGCTGCCGCCCTTCCTCCGGTTCGGCAGGGTGGTGTAGCCCCGCAGCCAGGGATGGGTGGGATAGGGGTTGGCCTGGCCCCGGTAGATGATGAATTCGGCGTCGTTGTAGTAGTAGGGGTTCTCGGGGTCGGGGAAGTCGCGCCCGATGTAGTCCCAGCCCGTGAAGGCCTTGGCCAGCTCGGTGATGTCCTGCTGGCTGTACCCGTTGTCGATGCCCAGGGAATAAAGCTCCAGCACCTCCCGGGCGTAGTTCTCGTTGGGCACGTCGCCGGCCTTCTCGACCCTGTTCTGGATCGTGTCGAGCCAGACCATCATCGCGGGATCCTGGCTCACCGACAGGAGCAGGTCGCCGAAGGGTGCGGTGCCCAGGGTCCGGAACAGCTCGATCTGCTTGAGCATCAACGGCACCGCCTCGACCTTCTTCAGCCCGGTGGCGAAGAAGTTGTGCCAGAAGAGGGCCAGCTTCTCGCGGAAGGGATTGGGCGAGTACTGCATGCGCCAGGCCCAGTAGGCCTGGGCGTCGTTCAGCCGGGCGTCCTTCTGGGTGTTCAGGTGGAAGGGATGCGGAGCCCATTCGTCCGGCGCGCTGCCATAGCCCGGGAGGTCCACCACATCGGCGACGGGCAGGGCGGCGTTGAAGGCGACCATGGAGGCCGTGCCGTCCACCCAGGCGCCGACCACGGCGCCCGGGGGCTGGGCCGCGAGCTGGGCGGCCTTCTCCGGCCCCACGCCGAAGCCCGCCCGGCGGGCGAAGTGGTGGACATCGTCAGCGGTCCAGGAGGTCTTCAGGGCGTCGAAGGTGGCCATGGGCAGTCCGGGGTCGGGTTTCCAGGGTGGTGCAACCTCCGGCCCGGATGTCCCGCGCCGACAGCGTCCGGCGGCCCAGCGGACGGATCCCCTGGCCGAGCGGCTACAGGAGGTCCCGGAGCAAGGCCTCGCCCTTGGGCCACTCCCCGAAGCCCGCGGCCTGGTTGATGTGACCCGCCCGGTCCAGCATGACGAGCTGGCTGCCCCAGGCCGTCGCCAGGGCGGCGGCTGCGGCGGGGGTCGTGTAGGGATCGTCCCGGCTCGCCACCAGGATGCTCGGGAAGGGCAGCGCCCGGCGCGGGCAGGGCCGGAAGTTCTGGAGGGGTTCGGGGCAGTCCTCCCGGTCCACGTCCGCGGGGGCCGCCAGCAGGGCGCCCCGGACGGGCCAGCGGGCGCCCTTGGCCCAGTGGGCGATGGTGGTGCAGCCCAGGGAGTGCCCCACGAGCACGGGCTCGGTCTCGGTATCCCGCCAGGCCCGGGCGACGGCGTCGTCCAGGGTGTCCACCCACTCCGGGCGGCGGGGGAAGTCCCAGTTGAGCATCTCCACCCGCCGGGCCCCCTTCACCTTCGCCTCCCACAGGCTCTGCCAGTGGCCGGGGCCACTGTTCTGCCAGCCTGGGACGAGGAGGACGACGCGGCTCATGGTGCGATCCGTAAGGTCCAGTGTGCCCGCCCCGCCGGGCCCCGTGCATTAGGCTGGGCCATGTCCTTGATGAAGATCATCGGTTTCGCGTGCGTGGCCTTCGGGGCGGTGCTGCTCTTCCGGTTGCTGCGCGGCGTGCCCCCGCGGGGGTAGCATCCCTCCATGCCCCCCGCCCTGCTCCTGGCCGCCTGCGGCGCCGTCCTCGCCCTGGGGGTGGCCTGGCTCGTCCGGCGCAGCCTCTCCGCCGACGCCACCCACCTCGGCGGCGTGCACCCGAACCGAGGCCTGCCGGACCTTGGGCCTGCGCCGGAGCCCCGGCGGCACGAAGCCGGGCCCCCGCGGGAGCCGGAAAGCGTGGAAGCCCTCATCGGCGCGGGCCAGCTCATCCAGGCCATCAAGCGGGTCCGGGAGCATACCGGCCTGGGCCTCGCCGAGGCCAAGGAGCGCGTGGACTTCTTCAAGACCCACGGGCGGTGGCCCGAGGCCCCGGCCCCGGCCGCGCCCCGGGCGCTGCCCCCGGTCCAGGGCCTGGAGGAACTCATCCGGCAGGGGCACATGATCCAGGCCATCAAGCTGGCGAGGGAGCAGAACCCCGGCATGGACCTGAAGTCCGCGAAGGAGCTGGTGGAGGTCCTGGCCGCGCGGATGCGCTGAGGCCGCGGGCCCGCGGGCGTACACTGGAGGGCCGGAGACGCCATGCCCTTCACGATCCACGACCGCACCTTCACGAACCGCCTGATCCTCGGCACCGGGAAGTACCGGGACTTCGCCGCCATGCAGGCCTGCTACCGGGCGGCCTCCGTGGAGATGGTGACCCTGGCGGTGCGGCGCTTCGACCTGGACGCCAAAGGCGAGGACAACATCCTGAACTGGATCCCCAAGGACATCGCCCTGCTGCCCAACACCGCCGGCTGCTACACCCGCGAGGACGCCCTGAGGGTCTCCCGGCTGGCCCGGGAGGCCCTGGACACGCCCTGGATCAAGCTGGAGGTCATCGGCGACCCCAAGAGCCTCTACCCGGACAACGAGGAGACCCTGGAGGCCGCGAAGATCCTGGTGAAGGAGGGCTTCGTGGTCCTGCCCTACGTGAACGCCGACCCCATCCTCGCCAAGAAGCTCGCCGACGCCGGCTGCGCCGCCGTGATGCCCCTGGGCAGCGCCATCGGTTCGGGGCTGGGCGTGCAGAATCCCATGACGCTGAGGCTCATCCGGGAGGTGCTCGCCCCCTACAACCTGCCCATGATCGTGGACGCCGGCGTGGGCACCGCGTCGGACGCGACCCTGGCCATGGAGCTGGGCGCCGACGCCGTCCTCCTCAACACCGCCGTGGCCGAGGCCCAGGAGCCCACGAAGATGGCCGAGGCCATGGACCACGCCGTGAAGGCCGGTCGCCTGGCCTTCGAGGCCGGCCGCATGCCCAAGCGCCTCTACGCCAGCGCCAGCAGCCCGGTGGAAGGGGTCGTGGGCTCGTGAGCGGCCACCCGCACCACGCCCTCCTCACCCGCTTCTACGAGGCGATGCAGCGCAAGGATGGCGAGGCCATGGGCGCCTGCTACCACGAGGACGGCTCCTTCACGGATCCCGCCTTCGGGAGGCTGAGCTCAGCCGAGGCCCGGGCCATGTGGCGGATGCTCATGGGCCGGGCCCAGGACTTCGCGATGGCCTTCGAGGTGCGCCGCGCGGACGAAGGTTCGGGTGAAGGTTTCTGGGAGGCCCGCTACACGTTCTCGAAGACCGGCCGCAGGGTGCACAACCGCATCACCAGCCGCTTCACCTTCCGCGACGGGCTCATCCTCGACCAGGTGGACGCCTTCGACCTCTGGGCCTGGACGCGCCAGGCCTTGGGCGCGCCGGGATGGCTGCTGGGCTGGACGCCCTTCCTCCAGGCCAAGGTGCGTTCCGAAGCCCGCAGGGGCCTCACGCAGTTCATGGCCAGGGAAGGCTGATCAGCCCTCCGCCCGGGCCGCCTCCACCCCCATCGCCTTCAGTCCTTCCAGCAGCGCCGCCGCCTGCGGGCTCTGCAGCACGACATGGAAGGGCACGTCCCCTTCCGCGTCCAGGATCTCGAAGAGGATCGCCTGGTCCTCCGGCGGCGCGTCCGCCAGCAGCTGCCCGGCGTCGAAGACGAAAAGGGCCGCGGCCTGGCCCTCGAGCCACTCCAGGCCGTTGAGACACTCGTCGAAGCCGTCCCAGTTCATCCCCATGCCGGTGGGGAACTGGAGCACGGCGGCGAACTCGTCGAGCAGGGCCGCCTTCGTGCGCATGCGGCTGCCCCGGAGCCACCGGGTCATCAGCCCCTTCGCCCGCAGGTCCTCCAGGGCCAGCACGGCGTCGCAGAGGTCGTCCGCCGCGCCCTCCCACACGAGGACGGAGGGTCCTTCGTTGCGCATCAGCAGGTCCCAGCTCATCGCCGCTCCCGGATCTCTTGGAAGGTGCCGTAGTGGTCCGCGGTGTACCAGGCCCGGCCGTCGCTGCCGGTGACGAGGCGGTGGGGCCCGCGGTTGCGCCCGGGCCGCTTGGGGAAGATGTCCCACTCCTGATAGGCGATGCGGCGTCCGCGCCCGTCCGCCTTCGGGAGGCGCCCCTCGAAGTTGCCGAAGCGCCGGCCGCCCACGTGGCCCGGCGGCGCTTCCCGGTGCTCCCGCACGTAGGCCAGGACCTTGAAGGCTTCCGGAGGGATGCCGGACTGCGCCGCCGCCACGGGGGCGGCGGGCGCCGGGCGGGCGCCGAGGCCCGTCCCGAAGGCCAGGGCGAGGACGGCGGCCAGGATCCGGAGGAGGCGCATGGCCCAGCTTAGCGCCCTTCGGTAAAGCTCCGGCGGTAGGCCTCCAGGCGCTCGGCGTTGAGGGCCGGGTCGCCCTCCAGCGTCCCCTTCAGGAAGCGCAGGGTGCCCTCGGGCCCGCTCCCCGCGTTCATGCGCACCTGGGGCAGCGGGTTCGCGGGGTCGGGCTCGAATTCGAACTCCACGTAGGCCTGCTGCTCCTCGCCGCCCTCCACCCCGTGGCGCACGGCCCTCACCTGCCGCCAGGGCGCCTCCCAGTAGCCCCGTCCCGCCTTGATGCGGAAGGCCAGGCCCTGGGCCGTGACGCGGATGAGGGGCCGGGGGAAGGCCAGTTCCCGCAGGCTCGCGAAGGCGACCCACAGCAGCAGGAGGGTGAAGCCCCCCAAGGCGAAGGCGCCGCAGCCCCCCGGGCGCTCGGCGAAGGCCCCCGCCAGCATGAGCAGGAAGGCCGCCGCCATGCCGCCCCCGATGAGGCAGCCCGCCCAGAGCCCGCCCCGGCGCATGCCGAGGGTCTCGAGGTCGGGTCCGGGGAAGGCCATGGCGGGAGTGTAGCCTTCCCGGCCTGCGGGCTTGGCCCCGGGGGGCGCCTTTGGCACCCTGGAGGGTCGAGGTGGACATGCGCCCTGCCCTGCCCGCGGCCCTCCTGGCCGCCCCCCTGCTGCGCGCCGCGCCTCCCCTCCCGCCCGTCAAGCCCCAGCCCGCCCCACGCCCCGCCCTGGTGCTGGTGGTGTCCGTGGACCAGTTCGGCTCGGACCTGCTGGCCCGCTACGGCCGGGACCTGCCCGGGGGGCTCGGGAGGCTGCAGCGGGAGGGCCTGCGCTTCACTGCCGCCTACCACGACCACGCCTTCACCGAGACCGGCCCCGGCCACAGCGTGATCCTCTCCGGCCGCCACCCCAGCAGCACGGGCATCCCCGAGAACAACTGGCTCAACACCGCCACCGGGCGGAAATTCAACTGCGTCGAGGATGCCAAGGCCACGATCCTGGGCCGGGGCCCCGCGGTCCGGGGCGCCAGCCAGGCCCTCTTCCGGGGCACGGCCCTGGGGGACTGGCTCCAGGCCCAGGTGAAGGATTCGAGGGTCTTCACCGTGAGCGGCAAGGACCGCGCCTCCATCCTGATGGGGGGCGCGAAGCCCACCGCCGCCTACTGGTTCGAGGCCGGCGTGGGCTACACCACCAGCACCGCCTACGCGGCGAAGCTGCCGGACTGGCTCGCGGAGCAGAACGCTGCCCTGATGAAGCGCCTGCGCCACGACAGCCTCTGGTGGACACCCTTGGCCCCGGCCACGGGGTTGGCGCGCAACGGCACCTGGCAAACCAACTACGGGACCTTCCGCAGCGGCCTGCCCCGAATGATCAATCCCGGCGGCATGCCCCTGGACGAAGCCTTCTACCACCGCTTCCGAGGGTCGCCCTACTTCGACGAAGCCACGGCGGAGGTCGCCGAGAAGCTGCTGGTGGCCGAGCGCCTGGGCCAGGGGGAAGGGACGGACCTCCTGGCGGTGAGCTTCTCGGCCACGGACTACGTCGGCCACTTCTACGGCACCGCCGGGGACGAGATGGTGGACAACGTGCGCCGGCTCGACCTGCTGCTCGGCCGCTTCCTCGCGTTCGTCCAGGCGAAGGTGCCCTCCATGGCCGTCGTCCTGACCGCGGACCACGGCTGCACCGACCTGGTGGAGCGGCTCGCCGAGCAGGGCTATCCCGCCAAGCGCATCGACCAGAAGGTGTGGATCGCCGAACTGAACGCCGCCCTGCGGAAGCGCTTCCCGGGCCTGTCCGGCGATCCCCTCACCTACACCGGCATGCCCAAGAACCTCTACCTCCGGGAGGTGTCCGGCGCCCCGCGGGAGGACGTCCTGCAGGAGGCCCTCGCCCTCCTCCGCCGCATGCCCGACGTGGCGGCGGCCTTCGGCTCCGCCGAACTCGCCGCCACCGAGGAGGATCCCTCGCCGAATCCCGAGGGGCGCAGCCTCAAGCAGCTCCTCAAGCACTCCACCGTCCCGGGCCGGAGCGGGGACATCCTCGTGGCCCTGAAGCCCTACATCTCCTTCGCCGACGACCCTCCCTACATCGTGCAGCACGGCCTTCCCTACGACGCGGACCGGCGCGTGCCGCTGATCTTCTGGGGCCCCTGGGCCCCCGGCGAGCGGCCCGAGCCCGTGCGCACCGTGGACCTGGCGCCCACCCTGGCCCGGGAACTGGGCCTCGTCCCGGCGGAGAAGCTGGACGGACGGCCCCTGGACCTCCCGCGGAAGGCGAAGTAGCCGGTGGCGCGGATCCTCCTGCCGCTCCTGGCCCTCGCCAGCCTCTGGCCGGGCGTGCCCAGCTGGGCCGCCCTGCTGGCAGGCGTCCTCCTGGCCCTGGCCCTCGGCAATCCCTACGCCGCGAGGACCAGGGTCCTGACCCCGAAGCTGCTCAGCCTGTCGGTGGTGGGCCTCGGCGCCGGCATGGACCTGGTGAAAGTGGCGAAGGCGGGCCTCGCGGGCTTCGCCTACACCGCCGCCGGCCTGGCCCTCGCCCTGGGCCTGGGCTGGCTGATCGGCCGGTCCCTGAAGGTGGCCCGGGACACCTCCGTGCTCCTGAGCGTGGGCACCGCCATCTGCGGGGGCAGCGCCATCGCCGCCGTGGCGCCGGTGATCCGCGCGAAGGACGAGGAAGTCACCCTGGCCCTGGCGACCGTGTTCCTGCTCAATGCCACCGCCCTGGTGGTCTTCCCCGCCATCGGCCATGGGCTGCACCTCGCCGAGCGGCCCTTCGGCCTCTGGGCGGCCCTGGCCATCCACGACACCAGCTCCGTGGTGGGAGCGGCCTCCGGCTACGGCCCCGAAGCCCTCCTGGTGGCCACCACGACGAAGCTGGCCCGGGCGCTTTGGATCGTGCCGGTGGCCTTCGGCATCGGCCTGCTCTACGCGCGGGCCGGCCTCTTCGAGGGCGAAGCCGGCCCGGCGAAGGCCAAGCGCCCGTGGTTCATCCTGGGCTTCCTCGCCATGGCCGCGCTGGTGACCTTCGTGCCCGCCCTGCGTCCCGCCGGGGCCTGGGTGAACGGCGCCGCCAAGCGCAGCCTGGTGCTCACCCTCTTCCTGCTGGGCTGCGGCCTTAGCCGCGAGGCCCTGAAGCGCGTCGGCCCGCGCCCCTTCCTCCAGGGCCTGCTGCTCTGGATCTGCGTGGGGGCCGGGAGCCTCGGCGCGATCCGCCTGGGCTGGATCCGCTAAGGCCCTTGCCGGGCGGCCGCCCTTTCCCCGGCCGGTCGGTCAGGGCCCCTTGTGCCGGCTACGGCCTAGGCCTTACCGCGTGTAGAACCGGCTCTCCGAGGGCTCCACGCGGTTCTGCTCGCCGCTGGTGGCGTCGTAGGCGTGCAGGAAGCGCAGGGGCGGCGAGTAGAGGTGCAGGCTCACCGCCGGGGACGCGCTGCGGTTGCTCACCACGTGGATGGTGCTGTGGGTCTCCACGGTGATCTGCCGCTCCCCGAGCGGGCTCTCCCCCCGCATCTCCATGGGGATGCCCCGGCCGTGCCACCGGTACTGGCTCTCCACCAGGTCCCCCAGGAGCACCAGCGTGGAACCCCAGGAGTCGCCATGGTCGTGGATGGCGGTCTTCTGCCCGGGCAGCCAGCAGAGCAGGAGCGCCTCCCAGGCCTCGTTCAGATAGAGCCGCCGCCGGACGTAGACCTCGGGATCGAAGGCGAGGTAGGGGCCGAAGGTGCTCCAATCGATCTTCGCCGTGGCCAGGGCGGCGAGCACGGCCTGCTGCTCCTGGGGCGAAGGGCCCGCGGGGCAGTCGGGCAGGTCCAGGCCCAGGGTCCCTGGGACGAAGATCGGCTGGTTCAGGGTCATCCTGGTCCTCCGGGGCGGCTGGCGGTCCCTCCAGGATAAAGCGCCGAAGGGACCGAGACACCCCGGGGAAGTTCAGGACGCCGGTTCACCAGCAGCCGCGGTGCCAGCGGTGGTGCCGGTGGTGGCGGCGGCACCACTTCACGCCATGCCGGTGTCCGACCACGACCACCGGAGGAGGCGCGAGGACCGGCAGGGGCGGATGGACCACCACCACGGGGCGTGGCACGGGCAGGCCCGCGCGGAACAGGACCCGCGGATGGGCCGGCAGGGGGAGGGCGCCGGTCAGGAACGAAGCGAGGAGGAGGGTGCGGACTCGCATAGGGACTCCAGGCCGCGGCAGGGCGGCGGGACGGGAGGGAAGCGGGGCGGGGGCTGGGGCGCCCCCGCCCCGCGGTCATGGGACCCCCGGCTGCCGGGGGCGGAGGATCAGTTGGTGCGGGCGTTGTGCTTCTTGCGGGCGAGCTTGCGGGAGTTGCGGTTCTCCTCCGCGGTCAGCTTCGCGTGCTCCTTCTTGGTGATCTTGCCGTCGGCCTCGGCCTTGGCGATGTCGCCCTGGAGCTTGGCCTCGCGGCGCTCGGCGTTCGCGGCCTCCTTCGGCGTGAGCTGGCCCGAGGCCACGCCCTTGTCGATGCGCTTCTGCTGGCGGGCGGCCCGGCGCTCCACGTGGGCTTCGCGCTTGGGGGTGGTGGTGTCCTGGGCCAGGAGGCCGGTGCCGGAGAGGAGAATGCCGGCGAGGACGAGGGTGAGGCGCTTGGGGGTGTTCATCGTTGTCTCCTGCCGCCTGTCGCGGCGTTGTCGGGTGTGACCCACGGCACAGGATGATTCATGCGCCGTGCCACTCCGCAAGTCGAGGCCGACCTGCGGATGGAAAAGGTTGAAGGGAGGTTTCGCAGTAATTTGCAACCCAGGATGAACCGGGGCGTGGCGGGGATCAACGGCTTTCTGGCCTCGGAGCTAGCGCCGGGGGCGTTCCCGGCGGTCCCCGAGGATCCGGGCGGGCACCCCCCCGACCAGGGCCCAGTCGGGCACGTCCCGGGTGACCACCGCCCCCATGGCCACCACCGCGTGGTCGCCGATGCGCACGCCGTCGGTGACGCCGGCGTTGGCGCCGATCCAGACATCATCCCCCACCTGGATCCCCCGGGAGGTGACCGGCTGGACGCGGATCTCCCGCTCCGGATCCATCCCGTGGTCGAAGGCATAGAGCACGGCCCCGGAGGCGACCCGGGTGCCCCGGCCCAGGGTGATGCCCTTGGCGCCGCCGTCCAGGCTGGCCCGGGCGTTCACGCTCACGCCCTCCCCGAGGGTGACGGGTCCATGGATGAACGCGTCGGCGGCGATGCTGCAGCCATCGCCGATCACCACGGGGCGGCCGGGCTCCCCGAAGATCCGCGCCGTGGGGGCGATGAAGCAGCCCGCGCCGATCTCCACCGTTTCCACGGCCCTGAGGTGGCGCTGGACCTCCGCCTGCCAGGGCTCGGCCCAGGCCCGGTGCTTCTCCTTCAGCACGAAGTAGAGCCAGGGCATCCAGGCCAGGCGGAGCTTGTGCTGCTCCCGGAAGGGAAGATGGCCGTCCATGGAGCGATGGTATCGGCTGGACGGCCCCGGGGGCCCTACCAGGCGAAGGCCGCCACGAACTGGAGGGCGCTGCCCTTGCGGTCAACCTCCCGGAGCGCCACGCCCTGGGTGCCCAGGGGAACCCCCTCCTGGCCCTTGTAGTCGGCGCTCACCGCCCGGAGCTCCAGGCCGAACCAGCGGTTCACCTGCCAGCCCAGCCCAAGGGCCACGCCCGGGTTGGTGCTGTTGCGCTCGTATTCGCTGCTGGTGAACACATGGCTGCCGTGCTCGTCCCGCACCGTGTACTGCAGGCCCCAGCGGGTGACGTTCAGGCCGAGGCTGAGGTAGGGGCCGTGGTTCCGCCGCTCGAAGTAGTAGAGGTAGTCCAGGCCGATGCTGGCGGCGGTGAAATCCACCTCCTCGCGGTAGTCGCTGGAATAGCGGCCGTGCTCGGAGATGCGGTAGACGTTCACGTCGAAGCGGGGCCTCAGGGCATGCCCGTCGCCGAGGTGGACCGGCAGGATGAAGGAGAGCCCCGCCCCCGTCTTGTCGTTCGTGTCCGTCTTGAGGTCCGCAGTGGGCTGGTTGAACTGGAAGGTGAAGCCCGCCTTGACCTTGTCGCCGGCCGTCAGGCCCGTGGCGAGGACAAGGGCGATCATGGGGACGCGAAGCCGCAGCATGGGAGCCTCCTGGAAAGAACCGTTCCCAGGCTGGCGCCGTGCCCGGGCCCTGCCAAGGGTGGACCCTGGACGATGTGACGGGTGGTACCCCCCGGCCGCCTTCAGAAGGAGAAGGCCACCCCGAGCAGGATGGATTCCCCGGCCCGGCGGGTGGCGGTGGAGGCCTTCAGGGCCGAAGGATCCTGGTAGTCGAAACGGTAGTAGCGCAGCTCCAGCGCCGAATGGGGCCCGAAGCGGAAGCCGGCGCCGAAGGCGTAGGCCATGCCCGTCTCCGACAGCCTCGTGGACGTGTTCACGCTGTCGCCCTCGCTGTTCTGCACCACGTAGTCCACCGAGGCGTTCTGCACCGCGAGCCCCGCCAGCACGTAGGGCCCCCGGCGGCGGCCGTCCCCGGAGAAGTGCACCAGGAGGTCCGCGCCGAGGCGGTAGGTGCGCAGGATCTCCCGATCGTCCCCATTGAGGAACCAGGCGAAGGGGTCGTAGCGGGTGATGCGGAAGCCCGTCCCTTCGATCTGGGGCCGGAGCACCAGGCCGCTCCCCAGGTCGAGGGGGACCTGGAACGCGAGGCCGAAGCCATTGTGGTCGTTCACGGCCTTCGACAGCGCCCCCGTCGGAAAGGCCGTGTGGAAGCCCATGCCCACGGTCCAGCCGGAGGTTCCCGGTTCCTGGGCCGCGAGGGGCAGGGCGAGGGCGAGGGACAGGCCGAGGGCCCGGCGGTGCGATGTCATGGTGCCTCCCAAGGGGATCGCCTGTTCAAGCCGGAATCGTGCCTATTTCAGGGCGCCTTCGAGGGCGGCCTTCAATTCCTTGCTCTCGGGGGCCACATCGCTGGGGAAGGCCGCGATGACCTTGCCGTCCTTGCCCACAAGGTACTTGTGGAAGTTCCAGGCGGGGACGCCCAGCCGCTTCGTGAGGAAGGCGTAGACCGGCGACTGCTTCTCGCCCTTCACGTCCACCTTCTCGAACATGGGGAAGGCCACGTGGAATTTCGTCGAGCAGAAGGCCGCGATCTGGGCGCTGCTCCCCGGCTCCTGGCCGCCGAACTGGTTGCAGGGGAATCCCAGGACCACGAGGCCCCGGTCCTTGTACTCGGCGTAGAGCTTCTGCAGGCCTTCGTACTGGGGCGTGTAGCCGCATTCGGAGGCGACGTTCACCACGAGCGCCACCTTGCCCTTGTAGACGCTCAGGGATTCGGACGTGCCGTCGAGGCGAGTGGCGGTGAGGTCGTGGAGGGTCATGGGGGGCTTCCGGTCGGCGGGCGGGGCGGCGAGACAGAGGCTGGATGCCAGGAACAGGACGATGGGTTTCATGGGCGCTCCGGGGGATCCCAGTGGACTTCGTAGACCATCCGGCAGGGATGGGGCTGGCCGTCGAGGCGGGCGGGGGTGAAGGCCCAGGACCGGGCCCAGGCCTCCAGGGAGGCCCGGTGGGGCGCCGGGGCGTGGTCCATGGCCACGCCCGCCACCCGCCCCTCCGCGTCGAGGGTGAGTTCGAAGCGGACCATGCCCGAGAAGCCCGCCAGGTCGGGCTTGGGCGGGATGTCCACGGGCTCCGCGGGGAGGGCCTGGACCCGCTCCGGGGCCTTGCCCGCGGCCTCCAGGCGCCGGGCCACCGCCTCGTCGAACTGGGGCTCCACCGCCGGAGGGGCGGCGCCGCCGAAGAGCCGTGCCAGGAGGGCGCGCATGGCTCCAGCATGCCCCGCCGCTCGCCCCCCCGTCCATGCGGCTGGGCCCGCCCCGGCTCCGGCCCGGCGTTCCCGGCGGCCTCCGCGCCAGGGCCATGGAGAATGGCAGGATGCCCGGAACCCGCCCATGAAGGCCGCCGCCCTCGCCGCCAACACGCGGCGCCAGCTGGAGAGCCCCACCATCCGGTGGATCCTCTTCGCCTTCGGCGCCATCTTCGCGGTGGTCAAGCTGGGGGGCTATGCGGTCCTGAAGTGGAACCATCCGGCGGCCTGGGCCAGCGGCCTGCTGACGCCCTTCCTCATCGCGGCCGGCTACGGGATCAGCTCGCCCTGGCCCTGGTTCTGGACGGGGGACGACCGCCTGCGGGCCTCCTGGATCCGCGGCGCCCTCCAGTCCCTGCCCTTCAACGCCCTGGTGATCCTGCTCATCGTGGCCTTCGATTACGGGCTTCTGCGCCTGGCCGGGATCCATGAAGTCCCCATGGACGTCGGCACCAAGGTGAACCTCAGCTTCATGAAGGCCCTGAGGATGAACCTCCTCTTCGGCGTGCCCATGATGTCCATCGTCGGGGCGCTGGTGATGCTCGGCCAGATCACCCGCATGGAGAAGGAGGAGGCCGAGGCCCGGGCGAAGGAGGCCCAGTGGGTGCTCCTGCGGGGCCAGCTCTCCCCCCACGTGCTCTTCAACTCCCTCAATGGCCTCGCCGAGCTGGTGCGCCAGGACCCCGTGGCCGCCGAGCAGGCCATCCTCGACCTCTCCTCCCTCTACCGCTCCCTGCTGGACCACGGTTCCCGCCCCCTCGCCCCCCTGAAGGACGAGCGGCAGCTGGTGGAGCGCTTCCTCGCGGTGGAGCAGATGCGCCTGGGGCCCCGGTTGAGGGTGTCCTGGACATGGAACGAGGGCCAGGACAGCCTCCAGGTTCCGCCCTTCATGCTCCAGCCCCTGGTGGAGAACGCCCTGAAGCACGGCATC
>JABLTH010055111.1_pt1 | contig 17829 bp, 14 predicted proteins | sample 7875711 | NCBI WGS metagenome assembly JABLTH01 (sample SAMN14941262, study PRJNA633318) | bioreactor metagenome | isolation source: bioreactor | place: China | collected 2019-03-05 | reverse complement strand
GCCGTCGGCGCCGCAGTGACTGGTTGGCATGTGGGCGACACCGTCTGCGCATTGACGCCCGGTGGTGGCTATGCCGAATACTGCAAGACGCCAGTCGCGCATTGCCTGCCGATCCCGCACGGGTTATCGGTGGTCGAAGCGGCCGCGTTGCCTGAGACGTTCTTCACCGTCTGGGCCAACGTGTTCGACCGCGCGCGGCTGCAGGCAGGTGAAACGATCCTCATTCACGGCGGCTCCAGCGGCATCGGCTCCACGGCGATCCAGCTGGCACGCGCCTTCGGCGCCGGCAAGGTCGTCGTCACCTGCGGTGATCAGAGCAAGATCGACTACGCCCTTGCGCTCGGCGCCCACGTCGGTATCAACTACAAGACGCAGGATTTCGTTGCCGAAACCCGCGCCGCGACCGACGGACGCGGCGCCGACGTGGTGCTCGACATGGTTGGCGCGCCTTACTTTCAGCAAAACCTCGCCGCCTGTGCCACCGACGGCCGCATCGCCCAGATCGCCTTTCAGCATGGCGCCAAAACCGAGCTGAACATGCAGGAGCTGATGCTGCGCCGACTCACCTGGACGGGCTCAACGCTGCGTGCACGGCCCAAGCAAGCCAAGGCCGCCATCGCCGCGGCACTCGCGCGAGACGTCTGGCCGCGTTTCACCGCCAACCCGGACGCACTGCGCCCGCACATTCACGCCAAGTTCGCGCTGTCAGCCGTCGTGCAAGCGCACCAAATGATGGAATCCGGCACCCATTTAGGGAAGATCGTACTGGTCATGCAGGCCTAGCGACTTTCGGCTGGAATGACGTCTGAATAGGGCGTCGATCGCGATTGAGGCCGGAATCGACTTGCTAAAAAAACGGCGCTTAGCCCGCATCAGCGTTGAGTTCCGTGAAAAGGAGGAACCGGTTTCGCTCTTGCAGCTGCGTGCATGCTTGATGCGCAGTTATAGTGCGTCAACGGCAAATTTCGGTGCAAAATCAATATGTTGCCGCAATGCAACATTACTCGCGCTTATGCCCCTTATGCGCACGGCAGTCAGCGATTTGCGGGTTCAGCGGTGCTTAAATCGTAGGCAGTTGTGTCCTTCCACCACACCGATACTCCAGAGGGTCGAGCCATGAAAAAAACAATCGTTGCTGCCGCCGTTGCCGCAGTGCTTTCCACCGGCGCATTTGCGCAGAACGTCGTGCTGTCGGGGCTGATTGATGCCTACGCCGGCTCGCTGCAGTATTCGGGCGACAAGCGCACCGGCGTCGTCAATTCGGGTGGCATGACCACCTCGTGGTGGGGCATGAGCGGCACCGAGGATCTGGGCGGCGGTCTCAAGGCCGAGTTCAAGATCAACGGCTTCTTCCGCGGTGACAACGGCGCGTTTGGTCGCTTCAACGGCAACGAGAACACCTTCAGCCGCGACGCCTGGATCGGCCTGACCGGCAACTTCGGTACGGTGCACTTCGGTCGCGATCTGGCACCGAACTTCCTGCCCACCGTCATCTTCAATGCCTTCGGTGATTCGTTCTCGTTCTCGCCGATCGTGCTGCACGCCAACGTGCCGCTGTTCAACGGCACTGGCTGGGCAGCAGTCAATGCCGGTGACACCGGCTGGAGCAACCAGGTTCGCTACACCACGCCGAATTTTGGTGGTTTCACGGCAAACCTGCATTACCAGTTCGGCGAAGTCGCCGGCAATAGCAGCAACCGCAACGTCGGCGCCAACTTCCTGTACTTCCGCGGCCCGTTCGCGTTGGGCGGTTTCGTGCACAACGTTCGCACCAACAACCCGAACGCCGGTACGGTGGGCTCGGTCAACGTTGGCTTCTCGCAGCAGAAGGCCTGGATGCTGGCTGGCAAAGCGGCCGTCGGTCCGGTCAACCTCTACGCCAACTATGAGAAGGCGACCAACGACAACTACGCTGGCGCCGCTGGCAACGCAGAGAGCAAGACCTGGAGCCTGAGCGCCGACATGGCTGTTGGCCCCGGCAAGGTACTGGCAGGTTACGCCGACACCAAGTGGACGACGACGCCCACCAGCGCCCGCAACGGCAGCAAGCGCGACACCTTCTCGCTGGGCTACGACTACAACTTCTCCAAGCGCACCGACGGCTACGTGGTCTACATGAACGACAAGATCACCAACTATGATCGGGGCAACTCGTTCGCGGTGGGTATCCGTCACCGCTTCTGATCGAGCGCCGGTACGGACCAGAAACGGCGCCTTCGGGCGCCGTTCTGTTTTGAGCTAAGGCTTGGCCAGTGAGATAAAAAAAGCAGCCCTGCGGCTGCTTTTTAGCTTTGAAGGCCAGCGCGCCCGCCGCAGCGCGGCGCAGTGGCGCCGTGCGCGATGGCCATGATGCCCGACCGTAGTCGGGACACACAACGGTTAGTTGCGGGTGCGGTCGACGAGTTTGTTCGCTTTGATCCAGGGCACTTTGAAGCGTGAAAAAAAGCAGCCCTGCGGCTGCTTTTTAGCTTCGGAGGCCGGTGCGCATACTTGCGCATCGGCCATGATGCCCTACCTTGGCGGGGACACGCAATGGTTAATTACGCGTACGGTCAACCAACTTGTTCGCTTTGATCCAAGGCATCATCGAACGCAGCTTCTCGCCCACCACTTCGATGTCATGCTCGGCCATGTTGCGACGGCGGGCAGTCATTGACGGGTAGCCGGTGCGCCCTTCGAGGATGAACATCTTGGCGTAGTCACCGTTCTGGATGCGCTTGAGCGCATTCTTCATCGCGGCGCGCGACTGCTCGTTGATCACTTCGGGGCCGGTCACGTACTCACCGAACTCGGCGTTGTTCGAGATCGAGTAATTCATGTTGGCGATGCCGCCTTCGTACATGAGGTCAACGATCAGTTTCAGCTCGTGCAGGCACTCGAAGTAGGCCATCTCCGGCGCGTAGCCAGCCTCGACCAGCGTTTCAAAGCCCATCTTCACCAGCTCAACGGCGCCGCCGCAAAGGACAGCCTGCTCGCCGAAAAGATCGGTTTCGGTCTCTTCCTTGAAGTTGGTCTCGATAATGCCGGCCTTGCCGCCACCGTTGGCCGCAGCGTAGGACAGCGCCAGATCGCGCGCCTTCTTGCTCTTGTTCTGATGCACGGCCACCAGATGCGGCACGCCACCGCCCTGCGTGTAGGTCGAGCGCACGGTGTGTCCCGGCGCCTTCGGTGCAACCATCCATACGTCGAGATCGTCGCGCGGCACCACCTGGTTGTAGTGCACGTTGAAGCCGTGCGCGAAGGCGAGCGAAGCACCTTTCTTGATGTTCGGCTCGATGTCGTTGACGTAGACGGAGGCGATCTGCTCATCCGGCAGCAGCACCATCACCACATCGGCGCTCTTCACTGCGTCGGCCACTTCGGCCACCTTGAGGCCAGCCTTCTTGACCTTGTCCCAGCTCGGGCCGCCCTTGCGAACACCGACGGTGACCTTGACGCCGCTGTCGTTCAGGTTCTGCGCATGCGCATGGCCCTGCGAGCCGTAACCCACGATGGTGACTTTCTTGCCCTTGATCAGGCTCAGGTCACAGTCTTTGTCGTAATAAACCTTCATGTTCTTCCTTTGTGTTTCGCTAAATATGAATCGGGAATCAGTTACGGAAGAGGACGAATGACCAATGACGAATGACGCAAAGCTGCACAAACATGGCAACCAAGGTCTTCGTCACTCGTCATTCGTCTTTCGTCCTTAGCGGCAACGCCGCGCTAAATTTTCAGGATCCGTTCGCCACGTCCGATTCCCGAAGCACCGGTGCGTACCGTTTCCAGAATCACGCCCGGCTCGATGGCGGCGATGAATGCGTCGAGTTTGTCGCTATCGCCGGTGAGCTCCACCGTGTAGCTCTTGTCGGTGACGTCGAGAATGCGGCCGCGGAAGATGTCCGCCATGCGCTTCATTTCGTCACGGTCCTTGCCGGCGGCGCGGACTTTCACCAGCATCAGCTCGCGCTCGATGTGGTTGCCGTCGGTCAGATCGACAACCTTGATCACTTCAATCAGCTTGTTCAACTGTTTGGTGATCTGCTCGATGACGTCGTCGGAGCCATGGGTGACGATGGTCATGCGGCTCATCGTGGTGTCTTCGGTGGTGGATACCGACAACGAATCGATGTTGTAACCACGCGCCGAGAACAGGCCGACCACGCGTGACAGCGCACCCGGTTCGTTCTCGATCAGGATGGAGAGGATGTGGCGCATCTTAGAGCTCCTCCGCGAGAATCATTTCGGTGAGGCCCTTGCCGCCTGGCACCATCGGGAACACGTTCTCGGTTTCGTCGGTGATGAAGTCCATGAACACCAGACGATCCTTGAGCTTGATGGCTTCCTTGAGGGCGCCTTCGACGTCACCCGCCTTCTCGATCTTCATGCCAACGTGACCGTAGGCCTCAGCCAGCTTGACGAAGTCGGGCAGCGCGTCCATGTAGCTCTCGGCGTAACGGTTACCGTAGAAGAACTCCTGCCACTGCCGCACCATGCCGAGCGAGCGGTTGTTCAGGTTGATGATCTTCATCGGGATGTGATACTGCTTGCAGGTCGAGAGCTCCTGAATGCACATCTGCACGCTGCCCTCGCCGGTGATGCAGGCGACCGTCGCGTCCGGGTTCGCCAGTTGCGCGCCCATCGCATAAGGAATGCCCACGCCCATCGTTCCCAGTCCGCCAGAATTGATCCAGCGGCGCGGCTTGTTGAACGGGTAATACTGCGCGGCCCACATCTGGTGCTGGCCGACGTCACTGGTGATGATGGCGTCGCCGCCCGTCGCCTTCCAGAGCGCCTGCACGACGGCCTGCGGCTTGATCTTGCCATCGGGCTTCGCCGGCTTGAACGCCAGGCAGTTCTTGCCTTGCCATTCCTTGATGCGGGTCCACCAAGTCTTCAGCGCAGCGGCATCAGGCCGCTTGTCGGTGGCTTGCAGTTGCGCCAGCATTTCATCGAGCACGTCCCGGACGTAGCCCACGATTGGCACGTCAACCTTGACGCGCTTGGAGATGGACGACGGGTCGATGTCGATATGGATGATCTTGCGGCCGTCGCGGAAGAAGTGGCCCGGATTGCCGATCACGCGGTCGTCAAAGCGGGCGCCAACGGCGAGCAGCACGTCGCAGTCCTGCATCGCCTGATTGGCTTCGTAGGTGCCGTGCATGCCCGGCATGCCGAGCGATTGCGGGTCGCTCGCCGGGAAACCACCCAGGCCCATCAGCGTATTGGTGACTGGAGCGCCGAGCAGACGAACCAGCTTGGTCAGCTGCGGCGCGGCATCGTTAAGCACCACGCCTCCGCCGGCGTAGATCATCGGGCGCTTGGCGTCGAGCAGCAACTGCACTGCCTTCTTGATCTGCCCGCTATGCCCCTTGCCGGTGGGGTTGTAGCTGCGCATGACCACTTCCTTCGGGTACTCGAACTTGCAGCTGTTCATGGTCACATCCTTGGGGATGTCGACCAGTACCGGGCCGGGGCGACCTGTAGAGGCGATGAAGAAGGCCTTCTTCATTGTCGAGGCCAGGTCCTTGACGTCCTTGACCAGGAAGTTGTGCTTCACACAGGGGCGCGTGATGCCGACGGTGTCGCATTCCTGAAAGGCATCTTGCCCGATGGCGTGGGTCGGCACCTGGCCGCTGATGATCACCATCGGGATCGAGTCCATGTACGCCGTGGCGATACCGGTGACCGCGTTGGTCACGCCGGGGCCGCTGGTGACGAGGCAGACGCCGATACGCTGCGAGGAGCGTGAGTAGGCATCGGCCGCATGTACCGCTGCCTGCTCGTGCCGGACCAGCACGTGCTTGAACGAATCCTGTTTGAAAATTTCGTCGTAGATATTGAGCACGGCGCCGCCGGGATAGCCGAACACAAAGTCGACTTTTTCTTCCGCGAGGCAGCGAACGACGATTTCTGCGCCCGTCAACGTCTGTTGACCGTGAGCATTCGGAGTCTGTGACATCTTCTTCCTCAAGAGTTTGGTGATGCCGCGCGTCGCTGGGTGATGACGCAGGGCCCCTGAGGGCAATTCAAAACTGGGTAACTACGGCCTCGCGCACGCTCTGCACAATCGGGAAAACCTGTGGCTTGTGGCCGGTTCCCCAACTGTGTGCCCTCGACTTGCTGAAAAAACAGACAAATCAAAGCGCCACGGTGTCCGAACCAGTAAGTATACGGAAATTTGCTGCGTTGCGGTAAACCGCTGCGTTCCGGGCCCCTCAGCCGCCCGCCGACGAGCGCCGACTGACCAGATAGATGCCCGGCAGGATGAGGCCAAGGCCAACGATATGGTGCATTGCGATGGCCTCGCCGAGCACCAGCCATGCAATCACGGCGGCATAAATCGGCCCCAGATACTGCACCACACTCACTTTCGCGGCGCCAAGCTCGCGCTGCATGATCGAAAAGGCCAGGTAGGCGCCATAGCCCGGGAAAAGCGCCGCCGCGACGCTCAGCTCAAAGCCGGTCAGGGTGGGCATTGCCTGGGCACCGGTCAGCGCCTCATACAGCGCAAACGGCAGCAACACTACGCAACCGGCCAGCGCAATCACCGCCAGACGCGGGCTGACCGCCAGCGGGCTCTGCCAGCGCTTCAGCAATAGCGAATAGGCGGTCCACGCAAGCGACGCGCCGACGATCCAGAGGTCGCCCACCACGAACTGAACGTCCGCGAGGTGCGTCCACTGCCCCTTCAGTACCACGTGCAGCACGCCGGCGAATGCGAGCAGCACACCGATCGCCTGCAGCCAGGTCACGCGCTCCTTCAACCACAGCGCCGACGCCACAAAAATCAGCACTGGCGCCATGCTGTAAATCAGCGCGATGTTGGTCGCCGTCGTGGTGCGCCCGCCGATGTAGACCCAGGCGCCGCATATCCTCATCCCCAGCGCGCCGAGCACCAGATAGTGCTTCCAGTCGCGCAGGATTTCGGCGCGCGCCGCCCGGATCGCCCGCCAATGCCCCAGCCCAAACAGAAAACTGGCCAGCAGCCAGCGGATCAGGGCCAGCGTATGCGGTTCAACCTGCCCCGGTGCCGTGCGCGCCACGAGATAGTTCACCGACCACAGCGCCGGGGCGATGAACAGTAGCGCAAGGGCAAATTGATATTTCGATAGACCGGTCATGGTTGCCATCAAATGCAGCACTGACAAACGCTGCCGCCGTCGCGAGGCTATCGCACTTGGGCATTGATCCGGTCTGCCCGGACTGTTCGACAAAGACTGGCGAGTCTTCCTCGATGCAGCACATCCGCTGCGTATGACCAAACTCGCGGGCGGCCGCTAGCTGCTTGACAGTCTGACCGTACGGAAATAGCGTCCCGCCTGGGCGCCGCGCAGGCGTCACGCCTGCTGTGGCGTGGCGCGCATCGGCAGGGTCGTCTTGCAGCGCGGGTAGTTGGTGCAGCCCCAGAACGGCGATCCGCCGTTGCGTGGCTGCCGGCTCACCATCTTCGTCCCGCAGTTGACGCACGTGGGCCGCCAGTACTCTCCCTCAAGCGCAACGGCCAGCAGTTCGGCCTGTTGCTCGGCGGTGCGCTTTGTAATCAGTTCGAGCAGGCGCGTCACGTCGAGCAGGTTGATGCCCGCCCCACTGGCAAACGCGACCGCTTCATCGGTGAACGTGGATGTCGTCGCGAATTGGCCACGCTTGACGTCGCGCGCGGCCATCACGCCTTTCAGCTCACGCACCTTGTCAACGCCAACCCGCTTGCCTTGCCAGTGCTTGCATTGCACCAGTCCGATCGGAGTGTCCGGATGGCGATGGGTGTACAGCCACACGTCCACGCCCTCGTCGGCACCGTGTGATTGCGAGCGGGTGACAAATCCGGCCTGCTGGAACATCCGCTCGACTACCGCCTCAAAGCGGCGCCATTCGATGACGTCGAAGACCGCTTCGCTCCAGCGCTCAGCTCTGGCCGGTGGCTTGAACTCAGCGGGCGGCGATGCAGAAGCCGCAGCACTTGCCAGCCCGCGGGTCGAGATCTCGCCGCGCGACAAGGTATCGCCGCTGGTTGGCGTCCGCAGATAGACCGTCGGTGGCGCCGGCTGTACGGCGACCGGCGCGTGGTGTCCACGACGCTCTAGTGCGATGCCAGCCAACAGCGCCAATACACCAGCGCCCATGATCGGCCAGCCGACAGCCGCAAGGCTCACGAAGGCGGCACCAATTGCGCTGTCGCGCATGCCCCACGGCAACACCACGCAGGCAATTCCGAGCGCCAGCAACGAAGCACCCGCCTGCATGATTTTTCTGGCCTGCCGGTTGGACTTTGGCTTTCTTCTCGCCACCCGATGCTCCCTCGAATTTACAAATGATAATTCGAGAGCCCGTGCCCGGTGCCTGTTTGACGCCAGTATGGGGTTTGGCCTATCGGCTTCTTGCGTTGACGCCCATTCAGCAAGGGCTCCAGCGTCGAAAACGATGGAAATCGAGTTTTGTCATTTCCACGGCTCAAGCCCAATTCGAATGGGACTTTTGATGAAAAGCTGACTGCGATTCCGGGCACAAAAAAGCCAGCGCGAGGCTGGCTTTTTTGCGTAATGTGGCGCGGCTGGCAGGAATTGAACCCACGACCCCTTGGTTCGTAGCCAAGTACTCTAATCCAACTGAGCTACAGCCGCTAAGCTTTGAATTATAACCAGAAAGCGGGACCGCCGTCAAAAACGCGGCGGCGGAGTCGGCCTGGCGTCAGAACGCGACGACGTGGTCCAGCTCGACGCGAACGCCGATCGCCTCGCCGATGCGGTGATTGTGGTGGCTGGGCACCAGCGCCAGCACGTGCCGGCCGCTCGGCAGTTCCAGTGTGTACAGGAACTGCGCGCCGCGAAATGCACGGGCGACGACCTTCGCCGTCGCCGTGCTGGCGTCGTCGTGAATCACATCGTCGGGCCGCAGCAAGAGCTCAATTTCGTCGCCGGGCGAGCGCGTCGTGAGCTCGCTCAGTGCCATCGGGCCAAGTTCGCTGTCGAGGCAGCCGGCATCGACAACGCGCGCGGGCAGGAACACCCCCTCGCCGACAAAATCAGCAATGAAGCGGGACGACGGCCGGTGGTAGAGGTTGTAGGCGGTGTCCCATTGTTCGAGGTGGCCATCGCGCAGCACGCCAATCTCATCGGCCAGCGCAAACGCCTCGTGCTGATCATGCGTCACCAGCAGCGCGGTGGCGTTGGCCTCAGACAGCGAGGCGCGCACCTCTGCGTAGAGACGCTGCCGGGTTTCGATATCCAGGTTCGAGAACGGCTCGTCGAACAGCACCAGTTTGGGCTTCAGCACCAGCGCACGGGCCAGCGCCACACGTTGCTGCTGGCCACCGGAAAGCTCGTGCGGATAGGCGTGCGCCGTGTCGCGCAGGCGCACCAGTTCCAGCGCCTCCTGCACGCGCGCATCGCGTTCGCGCGACGCCAGCTTGTTGAGCCCGAAGCCGACGTTGCCGGCAACGTCGAGGTGCGGGAACAAGGCGTAATCCTGAAACACCACGCCAACGCCGCGATCCTCGGGCTCAATGTGGGTGCGGCCGTCCGCGACGATGCGCTCGCCGATGCGAATGGTGCCGTTGCCAATGGGTTCGAGCCCGGCGACGCAGCGCAGCAGCGTGGTCTTGCCGCAACCGCTCGGTCCGAGCAGGCAGCCAACGCGGCCAGCCTCGACCCGAAAGCTCACGTCGTGCAGCGTGTCCCGCGCCTGTTCGCGCCCGCGCGGCGGATAGCGGTGGCTGAGGTGGCTGACTTCGAGGGAGTTGGGCATGCACGCATTGTAGGAGGGGCTCTGCCCCGACGAGGCCGCTCCTGGCCTATGCCGACGCGGGTCGCGGCGGAGCCGTTCCTACATGTTTAACGACCGGCGATGATCGCCTTCACGCGCGCAACGTCCGGCGCGATCTGCACCACGCGCAGCGGCAGCTTCATCATTGCCTGCTGGTCAGCGGTGAGCGGCGGCTCGAAGCCCACGGCTTGCTTCACCGTGTCGGCAAACTTCACCGGCAGCGCGGTCTCAAGCACGATCATCGGCACGCCGGACTTCACCAGCGGACGAGCAACTTTCACTGCATCAGCGGTGTGGGTGTCGATCAGGCTGCCGGTTTTCTCGTACACCTCGCGGATGGTGGCGAGGCGATCGGCGTGCGTACTGGTACCCGCTACAAAGCCGAAGCGTTCGCGCAGGCCTTTCCACTCGGGCGTCTGCGAGGCGTCGAACGCACGGCCCTGATCGACCTCGCGCCATAGCGCTGCGACGCGCATGGCGTCGTTGTTGAACAGGTGGTAGACGAAGCGCTCGAAGTTGGATGCCTTCGAGATATCCATCGACGGGCTCGAGGTCTCGAACGTTTCCTTGCTCGGCCGCGGCCGGTACACGCCGGTGTTGAAAAACTCGGCGAGCACGTTGTTCTCGTTGGTTGCCAGCACCAGCGTATCAATTGGCAGGCCCATCTCGCGTGCGATATGGCCGGCGAGGATGTTGCCGAAATTGCCGGACGGCACGGCGAACGAGACCTTCTGCGCGTTCGCCGTCGTCGCCGCGAGATAGCCCTTGACGTAGTAGACGACCTGCGCCGAGATGCGGCCCCAGTTGATCGAATTCACGGTGCCGATGTTGTATTGCCGCTTGAAGGCGAGGTCGTTCGATACCGCCTTCACGATGTCCTGGCAATCGTCGAACACGCCTTCCACCGCGATGTTGTGGATGTTGGCGTCCTGCAGCGAGTACATCTGCGCGCGCTGGAACGCACTCATACGGCCTGCGGGCGAGAGCATGAAAACGTTGACGCCCTTGCGCCCGCGCATCGCGTATTCCGCCGCGCTGCCGGTATCGCCGCTCGTAGCGCCAAGGATGTTCAGCGTCTGGTTGCGACGACCCAGCTCAAATTCGAACAGCCGCCCGAGCAACTGCATCGCCATGTCCTTGAAGGCGAGCGTCGGCCCGTTCGACAGGGCCTCGATCTGCATGCCTGGCGCGTAGCCGTCAATCTTGCGCAGCGGCGTGATGTCGTCGGTGCCGAACACGTCCTTCGTGTACGTGGCCTTGGTCAGCGCCGCGAGCGTGGCCGAATCAATGTCATCGGTCGCGATGAACTTCGAGAGCACCGCATACGCCAGCGCGTGATACGGCAGCGCGCGCCAGGCGGTGAGTTCAGCATCGGTGATCTTCGGCAGCGTCTCGGGCAGCATCAGGCCGCCGTCTTCGGCAAGGCCAGAAAGCAGCACCTGACTGAAGGATTGTCGCGCCGGGTGGCCGCGGGTGGAGAGGTACTGCATCAGGCCAGATTCTCCAGCCGCAGCAGCACGATCTTGCCGCGGGTGCTCGGCTGCGCTTCAATCGCAGCGATGGCGCGCTTGACGTTCTTCTCAATCGTCTCGTGCGTCAGCAGGATGATGTCGGTCTGCGCTTCGCCTTCGGCCGGCTCTTTCTGCAGCATCGCGTCAATCGAGATGTGGTTGTCCGCGAGCACGCGCGTAATGTCGGCCAGTACGCCCGGCTTGTCATCCACGCGCAGGCGCAGGTAGTACGAGGTTTCCACTTCGTCAATCGGCAGCACCGGCTCGCTGCCGATGCGATCCGGCTGGAACGCGAGGTAGGGCACACGGTGGTTGACGTCGGCATCGATCAGGCGAGCCACGTCCACCAGATCCGCGATCACGGCGGACGCGGTCGGTTGCGCTCCGGCACCAGCGCCGTAGTACAGTGTAGCGCCGACGGCGTCGCCCTTCACCAGCACCGCATTCATCACACCTTCAACATTGGCAATCAGTCGCTTGGCCGGGATCAGCGTCGGGTGTACGCGCAATTCGAAGCCGGCGTCACTGCCATCACCGCGGCGACGCGCAATGCCGAGCAGCTTGATGCGATAGCCCATCTCCTCGGCGTAGCGGATGTCAATGGCTTCAATTTTGGTGATGCCTTCAACGTGGGCCTTGTCGAACGACAGCGGAATGCCAAACGCGAGCGCCGCAAGGATGCTGATCTTGTGGCCGGCGTCAACGCCTTCGATATCGAAAGTCGGATCGGCCTCGGCATAGCCTTTGGCCTGCGCTTCCTTGAGCACGTCCGCGAAGGCCAAGCCCTTGCTGCGCATCTCGGAGAGGATGAAATTGGTGGTGCCGTTGATGATGCCGGCGATCCATTCGATGCGGTTGGCGACGAGACCTTCGCGCAGCGCCTTGATGATCGGGATGCCACCGGCAACGGCCGCCTCAAACGCGACGATGACGCCCTTGGCGCGCGCAGCGGCAAAGATCTCATTGCCGTGCAGTGCAAGCAGTGCCTTGTTGGCGGTGACCACGTGCTTGCCGTTGTTGATGGCTTCCAGCATCAACTGTTTGGCAACGCCGTAACCGCCGATCAGTTCGACGACGACGTCAATGTCCGGATTGCGCACCACGCCGAAAGCATCATCGGTCACCGTCACGCGGCCTGCCACCACCTGGTTCGCCAGCGCGGTGTTCTTGTCCGCGACATGGGTAATGGTGATCGGACGCCCGGCGCGACGTGAAATTTCTTCGGCGTTACGGGTCAGCACGTCAAACGTGCCACCGCCCACAGTGCCGATGCCGAGGAGTCCGATTCTGAGAGGATTCATAGGATGCCTGCGGCAGGACGAAGGACGAAGGACGACGCGCTTTGCGCCAGGACGCGAGCAGATGTTGGGTGTGTTTCGCTTTTCATAGTGTCTTCATTTACGATGCTGGTCGCAAAGCCTTGCGTCCTAGGCGGCGAAGCAAGCCGTCGTCCTAGCGAGCGAAGTGAGCGTCGTCCTCTCGTCCTGCTGTAGCGCAACAGCGCTATAGCAAGCCATCCTTCTTGAACATTTCCTTGATACCGCGCACCGCCTGACGGGAGCGCGCTTCATTTTCGATCAGCGCGAAGCGCACGTGGGTGTCGCCATATTGCCCGAAGCCAATGCCCGGCGACACGCTGACTTTGGCGTCCGCGAGCAGCTTCTTGGCGAACTCAAGCGAACCCATCTTCATGTACGGCTCGGGAATCTTTGCCCAGATGTACATGCTGGCCTTCGGGTTGTCGACCATCCAGCCCGCTTCGTGCAGGCCTTTCACCATTACGTTGCGACGAGATTCGTATTTCTGGCGGATTTCTTCCACACAATCCTGCGGGCCTTCAAGCGCGGCGATGCTTGCCACCTGAATCGGCGTGAAAGTGCCGTAATCGTTGTAGCCCTTGATACGGCCGAGCGCGCTGACCAGATGCGGATTACCCACCATGAAGCCCACGCGCCAGCCGGCCATGTTGTAGCTCTTGCTCATGGTGAAAAACTCGACCGCAACCTCTTTGGCGCCCTTCACCTGCATGATGCTAGGCGCCTTGTAACCATCGAAACCAAGGTCAGCGTAAGCGAGGTCGTGCACGACCCAGATGCCATGCTCTTTGGCCAGTGCAACGATCTTCTCGAAGAACGGCAGATCGACACACATGGCGGTCGGGTTCGACGGGAACCCGAGGATCAGCATCTTCGGCTTCGGGAAGCTTTCGCGGATGGCGCGCTCGATCTCTTCGAAGAAATCCACGTCTTCGGTCATGCGCACGCTGCGGATATCCGCGCCGGCGATGATCGCGCCGTAGATGTGGATCGGGTAGCTCGGATTCGGCACCAGTGCGGTGTCGCCGCGATCGAGCGTGGCGAGCATCAGGTGCGCCAGCCCCTCTTTCGAGCCGATGGTGACGATGGCTTCAGTTTCCGGATCAATCCAGGCGCCGTAGCGCTGGGCATACCAGTTGGCGATGGCCTTGCGCAGACGCGGGATGCCTTTTGAAACGCTGTAGCCGTGCGTGTCGCCGCGTTGCGCGGTTTCAACCAGCTTGTCGACGATGTGCTTGGGCGTGGGGCCGTCGGGGTTGCCCATGCCGAAATCGATGATGTCTTCGCCCTTGCGGCGGGCAGCCATCTTCAGATCAGTGGTGATCGCAAAAACGTAAGGGGGAAGGCGCTTGATGCGCGAGAACTCGGTTTGCATCGCAGAATCCTGGTGCGGGGATTTGAACTTACCCCTCCTCGATCCAACAGAAATCTGGCAGACGAAGGGGGCACCTAAGCGATTGATGTTACAGGGAAAAGCGACTTGCCGCAACGCAGCATTTGGACTTGGAGTGAAGGGCGTTGGTGCAGCAGCTTTTTATTAGAACGACCATTTCAATGGGCTCAGAGGCATTTATTGCTTCAAGTCGACTTTTTGACATTTCTGGCCTTAAGCCCAAAGCCGGCGGTCGTTCCGCCAAAAAGATGCTCTGTTCAAATGCTCGCAGATAATTCGCTGCTGACCACTGCAACACATCAGGAGACGGGCGCCCATGGCGATGAAATTTCAGCGCGAGGCCGCAAGCGAATACGCGATCACCGCTTACACCGCCGGGTCGGTGACGGTGGGTGGCGTCGAGCATCGCCAGAGCGTGCGCCTGTCGCATCGCGAAGCTGCCGCGCTATGGCCAGTGGCCGCGTTTGCCGAGATCAGCGCAGAGGCGATCGCGCAGGCAACCAACGTGGGCGCCGAAATCGTGCTGATCGGCACCGGCCGCTCGCTGCGCTTCCCCAAGCCCGACGCCCTGCGCCCGCTGATCGAGGCACGCATCGGCTACGAAGTAATGGACACCAGCGCCGCCTGCCGCACGTACAACGTGCTGCTCGGCGAAGGGCGGCAGGTGGCGGCGTTGTTGCTGTTCGAGGCCTAATCCCGACTGATCGGCGAACGCTAGCGACGATCCGCCATCGCCGTGATCGCCCGCTGCATCAACGCCTGCGTTGACGCATCATGGCTGGGAGCGACGACACCGGCGGCGAGTTCGCCGTCAATCGTTTTCGCCAGTTGCTTGCCAAGCTCCACGCCCCATTGGTCGAACGAATTGATGCCCCAGATCACGCCCTGCACAAACACCTTGTGCTCGTAAAGCGCGATCAGCGCACCGAGCGATCGTGGTGACAGTTCGGGTAACAGGACAGTGTTGCTCGGACGGTTGCCGGTGAAGGTGCGGTGCGGCACCAGCGCTTCAATCTCGGCCTCCGCCATGCCGGTGGCGCGCATTTCCGCACGCACGGTGTCTGCGGATTTGCCGCACATCAGCGCTTCCGACTGCGCAAAGCAGTTGGCCAGCAGCACACGATGATGCTCGGGCGAGGTCCCGGTCAGCGCCAGCGAGGCGATGAAATCCACCGCCATCAGGCCGGTGCCCTGATGCAGCAACTGGAAGTAGGCATGCTGCCCGTTGCTGCCCGGTTCGCCCCAGATGGCACTGCCACTCGTCGTTGCCAGCGGCGTGCCGTCGAGGGCGACGGATTTGCCGTTGCTCTCCATTTCAAGTTGCTGCAGATAGGCGGGCAACCGCCGCAAATCCTGCGCATACGGCGCCACGCAAAGACTGCTGGCGCCGAGAAAATTGCCGTTCCAGATGCCCACCAGCGCCAGCACACAGGGCATGTTGCTGGCAAGTGGCGCGGTGACGAAATGTTCGTCCATCGCGTGCGCGCCTGCAAGCAGCTCAGCAAAGGCATCGCCGCCGATGGCGATCATCACGCTCAGGCCGACTGCCGACCACAGTGAATAACGCCCGCCGACCCAGTCCCAGAAGCGGAAGCAATTGGTGCTGGCGATGCCGAACGCACCAGCGGCAGGCAGATTGGTAGTCACCGCGACGAAGTGCTGGCCAACATCGGCCTGCTGCGCGCCGCTGGCCAGGAACCACTCCCGCGCGCGACGGGCGTTCATGATCGTTTCCTGCGTGGTGAACGTCTTCGACGACACGATGAACAGGGTCGTCGCCGCATTGAGCCCCGCCAGCACGCGATCAAGATCGCCGCCATCGACGTTGGAGACAAAGTGTGTCCTGAGCCGCGGGTGGATGTCGCGTCGCAGCGCCTCGCACACCATCTGCGGGCCAAGATCGGAACCACCGATGCCAATGTTCACGACATCGGTGATCGCCTGCCCGGTGCGCCCGCGCCACGCGCCGGCGCGTACCTGCTCGCTGAACGCGCGCATGCGGGCCAGCTCGGCGTGCACGGCGGGAACCACATCAACGCCATCAACGATGTGTTGCCGCGCGCCAACCGCCGGTTCGCGCAGGGCGACATGCAGCACGGCGCGGTGCTCGGTCGTGTTGACCTTCTCGCCGGCGAACATCGCATCGCGGCGGCCCGCCACGTTGCGTTCGGCTGCGAGCGCCAGCAGCAGTTGCATGGTCTGCGTGTCGATGCGCTGCTTGGAGTAATCCAGCGTCAGCCCGGCGGCATCAATACTGAAACGGCTGGCGCGGTCCGGGTCAAGCGCAAAGGCGCCGGCGACGCGGAAGCCGGTCTCCTTCTGCCTGTCAGCATGGCGGAGCAGCGCCTGCCAGGCACTGGAGGTGGCTGGATTGAGATGCCCTGCAAGCATCGCTGCGGCGCTCATTTGGCTTCGGCCCGCACCGAGCGCGATGCCAGCGTGGCAAACGCCTCGCGCGGTGTCATGCGGCCGTCAATCACGGCACAGGCGACCTCGGTGATCGGCATCGCGACGCCGTAGCGCTGCGCCAGGCGATGCACCTCGGGGGCGGCCTTGATGCCTTCCACCACCTGCTGGATTTCGGCGGTCGCTTCCGCGACGCTTTTGCCGCTGGCCAGCAGCAAGCCCATACGCCGGTTGCGCGACTGGTTGTCGGTGCAAGTGAGCACCAGATCGCCCAGACCGGCGAGACCCATCAGCGTCTCTGCCTGCGCGCCCATCTTGTCGCCCAGACGCCGGATTTCGGCAAGGCCGCGGGTGATCAGCAGGCTGCGTGCGTTAGCGCCAAAGCCCAAACCGTCGGACGTGCCGGCAGCAATGGCGATCACGTTCTTGGCTGCGCCACCGAGTTCGACGCCGATCACGTCACTACCGGTGTAGGCACGAAAGCCACCGCCGTTCAGGCGATGCGCAATGCGCTCTGCGAATGCCGCATCCTTTGACGCGATGATCACTGCCGTCGGCAGGCCGTGGCCCAGCTCTGCGGCAAAGGTGGGGCCGGACAGCACAGCATAGGGATGCATCGGCCCGAGCACATCGGCGGCCACTTCATGCGACAGCTTGCCGGTGCCCGGCTCAAAGCCCTTGCAGGCAATCACCACTCCCTGACGCGCGCCGTCACCATCACCGAGACGCGGTTTCAGCGTCTCCAGTGTGCCGCGCAGGGCATGGCTGGGTGTCGCGATGATGATGTCCTGGGCGTCGCGCAGCGCAGCATCGAGGTCGGCGGTGGCGACCAGCGTCGCCGGGAACTCGCAGTCAGTCAGATAGCGCGGATTGCGCCGCGTACGTTCAGCATCCTGCATGGCCGTGACGTCGCGCCCCCAGAGCCGGGTGCGCGACCCTCGCCGCGCAAGCTGGATGGCGAGCGCGGTGCCGAAAGAGCCAGCGCCCAGCACCGCCACAGGCGTGGCCGCCGGCAACGGCGTGGAAACGGATGCAGCAGCAGCGTTCTCAGTCATGACTGGAAGTGTAGCCACCGTGGTTTGCCGTAGTGCGGCGAACGCGGGATATGTGCCCCACGGCCATTTTTGCCACAATTACTGCTTCGCCCCGGTAGCTCAGTGGATAGAGCTTCCCCCTCCTAAGGGGAAGGTCGGACGTTCGATTCGTCTCCGGGGCGCCACCACCTTCCTTCGCGCACGCCGCTGCGCCTGCCTGCAGCGTCCCACGACACGCCTGCAATCGCGACGGCTATTGCCGGTAGCGGACCACCCGTCAGCCGTAGCCTCGATGCAACGCAGTGAAATCGAGGGCAACTTGTGCTCGCCTGAGATATGCCTCGGTTCCGCTGCGCTTCACTGCATTGCTTCTAAAGCCCGCAAGTCCTGCTGACTAGCAAACGGTTTAGTTGCGTACGCAACTATTT
>JABLTH010120618.1_pt1 | contig 17845 bp, 12 predicted proteins | sample 7875711 | NCBI WGS metagenome assembly JABLTH01 (sample SAMN14941262, study PRJNA633318) | bioreactor metagenome | isolation source: bioreactor | place: China | collected 2019-03-05 | reverse complement strand
CCCCTGGAGGTGCACATGGGCCTGGCCGACCCCACCATCCCCACCTTTGAAAGAGAAGAAATCCTGCCAACTACTTGACGCGGGACAGTTCAGTCACTGATTGTGCGCGCGTATGTCGGGCTGACAATCCGCATACGCGTAGGCAACACGGCAGCCACCACACAACGTCAGTTGCTGGAGTTCTTGTGTGTCGCGCAACCCGCCGAGCAACCTGCAGACTCCTCGCAACTCCAGGGGCTAACGTCGGCCCCATGATCCGAGAGCGGGTGCTGCAAGTAACTTGTTCTCACGACGACTGTGGGAGGTAGTGAAGTCCCGAAGCGCACGGCGAATTCGGGGGCAGGATTTGATTTCTTTCCCTGATCAGGCATTTTCTTGTTGACCCGAAAGGCCCGGGGTGGCATCATGGGTGTAGATATGCGTGATACAACTGGTTATCCGGAAACGGTAAGACGCGCCGTCGGCTCAAGCGGCCGGCTTCCGGTTGAAGTTGTTCTGTCGCGAGGAGTTGGATTCGGTTGCCTAGGCCAGTCGAGAAGTATGGTCGTCGTCAGCCCTGCAAGCCGAAGACGCGTCGCGAGAAACGTCGTCGGTGGCGCAGAGCCGCAGGGATCGTATACGCGGATCTGGGCGTCGAGCCTCGATCTCGTCGTAGAGGCTCCGGGATCATGAGTGAGGCTTTCGAGCGCGAACTGCGCACTCGGGCGTCGGGGACCCACGTGCTTCCTGACGGTGAGTATGTCGAGTGGACCAGGGACGCGAGTCGCGCATCGCTAATTTGGTCAAGCGACAAATCTTTGCCAGATCTCATTCTTGCCGCTGATAAGGTCCTCGGGTCCGCGGACTCCGAACATCGCGGACTCGTCGATTTTGGGGACATCCCATCAGCCCCCGTGACAGCTGAAGAAGCGCGCCAACGTGCTCTCTATAACCCGCATGAAGTCACGTTTCTTCGCCTCGAGTACGCTTCGGGCATCGCATTGGTCTGGACGCCGACGGCAGGCACCGACGCGCTTGAGACGCATAGCGACTTCGCTGAGGCGTCGGTTTCCTTCGATCGCAAGCACGCCAAGCTTGCCTCGAAGGCGATCGCGCTCACCGCAACGCGGTCAATCGTCAAGGATGCCGGTATTATTGCGGAATCCGTCGCGGCACAGATCTGACTCGCCGCCGATTTCTGAGGGGCGAGAAACATGGCGTCAAATCCTCGGTTCACGATCGAGTTGTCCGTCCACAGTCCGAGCGGGCAACCTCTCGACTTCCTGTCGAGCAACGTGATGGCCCAGCAGACGCTGGAGGTGCGCAACGAAACTAATCGTGCCTACAACGTTCGAGGTTGGGCCTCCGCAAAGGACTCGAGGGTGACGTACCCGAACAGTCCCACGCCTAGCGCGAGGACTTCGGGAAGTGTCCGGCCAGGAGGAAAGCAGCCCGGTGTCGAAGAGATACTGTACGACGCGGCAGGGCATCCCACACCAATCAGTGTTGAGATTGAGCTGCGCGTCGATTGGCGCCAGGGCGTGACTGGTTCATGGACGACCAGGCAGCACGAGTCTTCGTATATCGACTGCCGCCCATGACGCCGGAACTGGCGAAGGCACTTCCGTTCTTCGCGGCAGCTCTTGCCCAGATCATGGCCGCACTTGTTCGGAGTCTCAGCGGGCACTTCACCGTCAGTCACTTTGAAAATGTCGAGGGCAAGGAAGCCGTGCCTTCGTTTGAGGTTGATATCGATCCACAGTTGCGTCCGAAGCGGTTGGCGCGTGACATCATCCCGGATGACTACAAGGCGGATGCGATCGCTCGCGTCAACAGCAAGAACGCTGAGGGGGCGAACGCTCTCACGGGCAGCATCACGATACTCGCAGCAGTGCTCGGGAGCGGGCTAATTGCAGATGGTGCCTTCTACGGAGTAGCGGTTCTCCTCTCGGCTGGCATTGGTCTTGCGTTCGCGATCGCTCTGTGGATACGAGACTCCGACGGATACCGCGACGTTCGTTGGCTCGGTATCAGCCGCTCCGCCGTCATCCTGGCGCTGTTGAACATAGTTTTCGCAGTGATTGTGATGTTCGTTCACGTCGGAGCGCGCGTTCCCTAATTGTGCTTGTCTGGCGTCACCACTGTGGAGAATATCCGCACGTCGACGATCCCCGTAGCCTCCGGGACGAGAATCCCGTGTGAATGACGTGATTTTCACAATGAATGCGACCGGAAGATTGACGCACAGCTTTCATGATTCATACTGAGCGACGCTCCCCGTCGGCATGCGGCTCGTAGGAGAACCATCCAGGTTCGCCGGCCGCTTCCGATGAGGAGGCCCACCCATGAGTGAGGATACCCCCGCCGAGGTGCCGATGTCGGCTCTCGGCCCGACGCGGACGCTTGCCGTTCGCATCACGGACGGGCTGCGGGCACAGCTGGACGTCATCGCCCAGCTGAACGACCGCTCCGTCACCGAAGAGATCCGGATCGCCCTTGAGGCCTGGGTCGAGACCAGCAAGTCCGACCCCAAGGTGCTCGAGCGGGCCGAGACGGTCCGCGCCGAGATCGAACGCGAAGCCAAGACCAAGCAGGGCGCAATCGAGGCCATCTTCGGCGGCGCGGATGGAGCCAAGGCTCCGCGTGCCCGGTCGGGCTCCGCCTGACCTCAAAGCTCCCTCTCACTGGGGGAGAGGGCGGCTGTCCCGGGAAGTTGAGCGCACCCGAGCACTCCTTCCCGGGCAGCTGCCCAGAACACCTTTACCTCGTTGCTGCCCCGCGGCTTGCGAGAGAACCCAGCCGGGTTCTCGGCCGCGACAACAGTAAGGAGGTGGGACCGATGGTGCAAAGCATCGTCATTCCGCACAACGCGGACTGCCGCCCGTATCTGGCGGATCTGGCCGATCTCGGCGAGTTCCAAGAGGCGGTCGGCGGATGGCTCGAGCCCATCGACATTGAGGTGCTCGACGTCACGGTCTACGTCAACGAAGCGCTGCAGCGCGGACTGTCACCGGTCAACCCGCGGGCGACCGCGCTGCGCTGGTTCTTTAGCAGCAGCCCGGAGCGTGGACACTTCATGGTCGGCGACGTCATCCTGACGGCTCGTGACCACGGAGACGCAGCGGCCGAGCTGCCGGAACGCGTCGTGTACGGGCTGATCGAGTGCCACAAATTCGTGGTGGTCGTCAGCACCGACGGCGAGAACTGGTTCGAAACGCCAGCCTGTTTTGACACCGTGTTCGAGGCCGCCCTCTGGGCCCTCGTCATGAGCATGGGAAGCGATCTGCGAGTCAGTATTCGGGGCAAGGATCTCGATGACGACCAGCGTGACAACACGGCTCAGGAAGACGATCAGCCATGGTGAGCGGGCTGATCATCCCCGCCGACGGCGAGCGGCCTATCGAGGAGCGCGAGTTCGCGCAGCTCGAGGACTACCAAGCGGCGGTCGGCGGATGGATCGAAGCAGTCGACCTGCCGAGCATCGGCGTGACCATCTACGTCAACGAGGGGGGGCTGATTCGGCAGTTGCCGTTCAATAGCCGTGCCTCGTTCCTGTGGTGGTACCACGTCCCCGAGGCGCGGCAGAAGGCGATGCTCGTGGGTGACGCTGTGATGGTCGGGATGCCTGACCGCAGGGGCGACAGCACCGATCTACCGGCGACAGTATCGAATTTGTTGCTGGTGTCGCAGCGCTACCGCGTTGAGGTCCGCATGTTCGGCGCGATCCGAACTGGTACCCCAACGAGGCGACGTATCCCGATTACTGGGAAGCGATCATCTGGGGCATGCTGACCCTCGAGCGATGCACAGCCGCTGAGGACATGCGCCTCGTCCCTGTCGGGCCGGATCGCATCGAGCGCGGTGCTGCCTGACTATCCTCAAATCTCACCCCGCTACGGCGGCGACTACCCAGCTTCGAGCGCCTTGCGCGCCTGGCGGGGTGGTCGCCGCCTTCCTCACGCCCCGGATTTGCAGTCGCTGCTGGAGTTCGCTCAAGCGCCGGAATCAGGGTTTCAGCAAAGTCATCTCGACCGCGACTGTGAATCGCGGGCAGATCACCGCAGCATCCTCTTCACGAAAAGACCTGTTCGTGAGATAATTCACGCATAGATGTCGGTTGGATTCGAGCGTGTCATGCTCTCCGCCACATCGGTCCTCTGTAGCTATGCACGGCCCGGTATATGGGCATCACGTGCCCGCGCGTCGCTACGTTGTTGTTGAGGCCCAATAGCAATCACAAACGTTCCACCTCAGAGTGGAGGAGGAGCACAGCACCGATGAGACGATCAGTCTCCACAGATCTCAACACCTTCGACCCGGTGGATCGGGCTTCCGGCAGTGAGGGCTCGGGCTCATGACCGCACCCCTCACTGACTATCAGGCGAAGTTCTACGCCCACGAATTGCGGCGCAGCTATGCGAGCGATCATGTCGGCAAGCTCGCCGGTCTGCTCTTCGACGCCCAGGTCGAGCCGAAGCCGCATCAGATCGACGCAGCCCTCTTTGCGCTCCAGACGCCGTTCCTTCCTGGCGTGATCTTGGCCGACGAGGTCGGTCTCGGAAAGACGATTGAGGCGGGAATCGTCATCACCCAGTACTGGGCGGAGCGACGTCGCAGCATTCTCATCGTCGCGCCGTCGAGTCTGCGGCAACAGTGGAAGCAGGAGCTTTACGAGAAGTTCCTCATCCCCGCGAGCATTCTTGATCCGAAGTCGAAGGACTCGTTGCTTGCCAGAACGGCCAGCCATCAAGCGGAGGTGCTGATCTGCTCGTACGAGTTCGCCCAGCGCCACGAGCAGTCACTGCTACGGGCCTGGGATCTTGTCGTCGCCGACGAGGCTCACCGTCTGCGCAACCACTGGACGGGGAAGGGTAAGACGGCCGAGTCCTTCAGCCACATTGCGGGCGGCGCGCACAAGACCGTTCTCCTGACGGCGACGCCGCTCCAGAACAAGCTCGAGGAGCTCTACGGCCTGGTGTCAGTCTTCGACCCGGGCTACTTCTACTCGCTCGATGCCTTCCGGGAGCGCTACGTCAAAGGCGCCGGTGAGCTCGGGGAGTCGGAGGACCTAGCAGAGCGTGTGGCGACGCTTGCCAAGCGTACGTTGCGTCGTGACGCCGACAAGTACATCCATTTCACGAAGCGCATGCCGCTGACGGTGGAGTTCACTCCGAGCGAGGATGAGCGGCGGCTCTATGACCTCGTCAACCAATACCTCCAACGCGACGAACTCTTCGCTTTTGCCGGCAGTCAGCGGCACCTCTCGGCCTTGATCATCCGAAAGCGCCTCGGGTCATCGACGTATGCAGTGGCGAGTACCCTCGAGCGGATTGCTGACCGCCTCGAACGCGAGATCCGCGAAGGCACTGTCCGTGATGCGACGGGTCGACGCTGGGTAGTCGATTTCGACGCTGACGACCTCACAGACGAAGAACTCGAAGAAGCGGAGGAGGCCGGCGGACCCGACGACCGTGGGTCCGGACGGTCGAGCGTGCTCCCCGCTGAGGTAGTCGAGGCCATGCGCGACGAGGTGGCCGAGCTGCGTGAGTACGCAGCCCTGGGGCGTTCGATTCGGGTGAACCAGAAGGCAGCGATGCTGTCGGACGCCATCGACCGCGGCTTCGCTCGCCTTCGGGAGCTGGGCGCGCCTGAGAAGGCCATCATCTTCACGGACTCAACCAAGACGCAGGAGTATCTCGCCGCTGCCCTCAAAGAGGCGGGCAAGGGCGAGGGACTTGTGCTGTTTAATGGCTCGAACGATGGCCCCGAGCAGACCGCCATCTACCGAGCCTGGCTTGAAGCGAACCGGGACGGCGACCTCATCACCGGGATTCCGGCCGCCGACCGTCGCAAGGCGCTCGTCGACTACTTCCGTGATCAGGGCTCGATCATGATCGCCACGGAGGCAGCCGCCGAAGGAATCAATCTCCAGTTCTGTTCGATGCTCGTCAACTATGACCTCCCGTGGAACCCGCAGCGCGTCGAGCAGCGCATCGGACGCGTACACCGATTTGGGCAGAAGTACGACGTTGTCGTCGTGAACTTCAGTAACAAGGGGAACATCGCCGAGCAGCGGATCCTCGAGCTGCTCACCAACAAGTTCAAGCTCTTCTCGAGCGTGTTCGGCGCCTCCGATGAGGTGTTGGGTGCGATCGAAGATGGTCTCAACTTCGAAAAGCGCATCAGCGACATCCTCAACTCCAGCCGCACGGACGCCCAGATCGATCAGGCCTTCAAGGAACTCGAGGACGAGTACGCGGATGACATCTTCACCGAGATGGCCAGCGCCAAGGCGAAGGTCTTCGACAACCTCGACCCCCACGTTCAAGACCGTCTGAAGGCCTACGACGCGCAGTCCGATGAGGTCCTCAACAAGTTCGAGCGTCTGCTCCTCGGGGTGACGCGTCACGAGCTCGCAGAACGCGCGGTGTTCGAGGGCGACGGGCGGACGTTTCTGCTGCGCGAGTCGCCGGTCGCTGATGCGCCCGCTGGCCGCTATTACTTCAAGAGCAAGCCTCTCGACAATGCACATCAGTACCGGTACTCCGGCCCGCTCGCGCAGTACGTCGTTGGTGAGGCGAGTGCGCACGAAGCCCCGCCCCGCGAGTTGACCTTCTCGCTGTCTGCTTCCGAACGCGTCAGCAGCGCGGTGAGGGGCCTCGTCGGCGCCTCCGGCACGATGACGGTCAATGTCGTTACGTACTCGATGAAGGCCCGCGATCAGGACCTCTCCGAGAGCTACCTGCTGGCCGGCGCGATCACCGATGTCGGAGCCTGGCTCGATGATGAGTACGTAGCTGATCTTCTCGAACTCGCGTGCGTGCACGTCGGCGACGAGCCAGTACCGATAGACGAAGCGGCGTTCGCGCCACACCTCGACGCTCGCCGGGCGGAACTCGAGAAAGAGGTACAGGGAAGAAACTCCCGCTACTACGACCAGCAGGAGGAACTGATCTACCGAAATCAGCAGGACCGTAAGGCTGAACACGAGGGCAAGATTCGCGAGTACCGGGCGAAGGAGAAGGAGGCGCGCAGAGTCGCGCGTCAGGCCGATGACCCCATCGAGCAGCTTCGCCTCAAGAAGGAAGCCCGTCGGTGGGAGCAACGCGCGGAGGACGCCGACGAGCAGTTCCGCGACACACGCCGCAAGCTTCGCGATGAGGCCGATCGTTTCCTTGACCTCATCGAACAGTCCCTCCACGGCACCCAGAGCATTGAGCACCTCTTCACGATCCGATGGCGGATCGCCGAATGAGCCGCGGCTCACCCGAACGAATCAAACGTAATCAGAGAGAACATCCATGAGCGACGACATTCACGAGACATCACCAACCACACCGAACTTCCAGACGGAGCTGGCCGCTCAGCTGGCTGATCTCGTGCCCGAGGCGGTCGCCGACGGCAAGATCGACATCGTCAAGCTGCAGGAACTCCTGGCGGCCGACTCCGCCGACGGGAACGAGCGCTTTGGACTCTTCTGGCCAGGTAAGAAGCGCGCGCTGCGTGCCGCGCAGGAGCCGACGACCGCGACGCTGCGTCCTGATCCTGCGAGCTCCAAGGACTGGGACACCACCAAGAACATCTTCATCGAGGGGGACAACCTCGAGGTGCTCAAAGTGCTGCAGAAGCACTATCACAACAAGGTCAAGCTGATCTTTATCGATCCGCCGTACAACACGGGCAAGGACTTCGTCTACCCGGACAACTATCGCGAAGGGCTCGATACCTATCTCGAGTGGACGAGGCAGGTGAACGAGGAAGGCAAGAAGGTCTCGACGAACGCGGACACTGAGGGACGGTATCACTCAAACTGGCTCAACATGATGTACCCGCGCTTGAAGCTCGCACGGAACCTCCTGACCGACGACGGCGCCATCTTCGTTTCGATCGACGATCACGAGGACGCCAACCTTCGCCATCTGCTGGACCAGGTATTCGGGGCATCGAACTACGTCGGTGAGTTCGTGTGGCAGCACAGCGTGCAGCCCAAGGGATACACCGCAACAGTTTCGCTGCACCACAACGTGATCCTGTGCTACCGGCGTGGGGAGGCTTTCGAGCTTCACGCGCTCGAGCGGACCGACGAACACAACATCAACTACCGCAATCCAGACAATGATCCGCGCGGGCCGTGGCGCGCCGGCGATGTCCGAAATGCTTTGTACCGACCGAATCTTCGGTACCGCCTCGCGACGCCTGGAGGTGGGTTCATCGAGCCCCCCGCGAACGGGTGGCGCTGGAGTCCGGAGACAATGCAGGCGAAGATTGATTCCGGCGAGGTTGTCTTTAGTTCCGACGAGTCAAAGATCACGCGGAAGATCTACCTTGACACGGTGGAAGGCCGTGCCGTCGAGTCGATCTGGTTCGGGCGCGAGGTTGGTGTGACTCGGGACGCCGCTAGGGAGCTCAAGAAGCTGTTCGGTGGCCTGCTTCCGTTCGACACACCGAAGCCCGTGATGCTGATTGATCGGATGATGCAAGTCGCGGGTGTTGGTTCAGGCGACATTGTTCTCGATTTCTTTGCTGGGTCAGGCACGACAGGCCATGCAGTCATGTCGGCAAATGCCGCCGACGGCTGCTCGCGAAGGTTTGTCCTCGTTCAACTCCCAGAGCCGGTCGCCGAGAACTCTGATGCAGAGAAGGCGGGATTCGCAACCCTGAGTGAGATCACGCGCAAGCGGCTCGAGCTCGCCGGTAAAGAGCTTGCCGATGCTGCAACGGCGCAGCTGGGAAGCGAGATGCCAGACGTTGGTTACCGTTCATACAGTCTCGCCGACACCAACTTCTCAAAGTGGCGTGTCACGAGCGACGTCGAGGCGAATGCGCTGGAACAACACCTACTCGACCTTCGTGACAGCAGCAGTAACGACGACGCAACGCCGGACGACCTCCTTACGGAGATTCTTCTAAAGCAGGGCTACTCGCTGACCGAGAGGATCGGATCGGTCGAAATTGATGGCCTTGACCTCCGCGCCGTCTATGACGCCGATGGCGACTTCGGTGTCCTGGCCTACCTCAACGAGCACGTCAAGCCGACTTTGGAGCAGCTCCGAGCCGTGGTTGAGTCGGGCCCCACACGCATGATCATCCTTGAAGACGCCTTCCACGGTGACGATGAGCTTAAGACGAATCTTGTCCAGCTCGCGAAGTCGAAGAGCGTGGAGCTCTGGACTGCGTAATGGGTAGTTCAGCATTCCAGTTCGATCCAAGTCAGCCGTATCAGCTCGATGCGGTTGCTTCCGTCGTCGACCTGTTCGATGGTCAGCCGAAGGATGCCGACAAGCTCGAGATCACCCTTCGTGGCCAGGCTGCGTTCGGGGAGACCGAGCAAGCCACGCTCGACCTTGATCTCACACAGGAAGTCGGGGCGGTCGGCAACAACCTGGTGCTCGACGAGCAGACTGTCTTCGCGAATCTCCAGCGCGTTCAGGACCGAAACGGTCTTGAGGTTGCGCCGAAGCTATTCGACAACGCGCTGGACTTCGATATCGAGATGGAGACGGGCACCGGCAAGACGTATGTCTACCTCCGGACGGTCTTCGAGCTCGCCCGGGACTACAACTTCACCAAGTTCGTGATTCTGGTGCCGAGCGTCGCCATCCGCGAAGGCGTCGCTACGAGCATCCGCCTCATGCGCAGTCACTTCGGTGACCTCTACCCGGGGCAGCCCTTCGACTTCTCCGTCTACAGCGGCAAGAACGCCGAAGAGGTGCAGTCCTTTGCGACCTCGACCAACATCCAGATTCTGGTCATGACGATCGATGCCATCCGCGGCACCGCGAACACGCGCATCATCCACCAGGCGAAGGACAAGCTGAACGGGCTGCGCCCAATCGACTACCTCAAGGCGACCCATCCGGTCGTCATTATGGACGAGCCGCAGAACATGGAATCGCTCCTGTCTCAGTCGGCCGTGGGGGAGCTCGATCCGGTCGTGACTCTCAGGTACAGCGCCACGCACAAGAAGCAACGCAATGTCGTCTATCGGCTCGACCCGGTCGACGCGCACGACCTCGGGCTCGTCAAACAGATCGTGGTGGCCGATGTCGAGCAGATGGGCGCGGACGCCACTCCCTACATCAAGCTCATTGAGGTCAAGCGCGAACCAACCTGGTCGGCTCGCCTCGAACTGTCCTGCCGCAAGGCTGACAACTCCTTTGAGCGGCGCGTTGTTACCGTCAAGCCGCACCAGGAACTGTCCGACGAACGCGTAACCGGCAACCCGATCTACGAAGGTTGGCGCATCAACGAGATCAGCATCGATCCCGCGTATGTTGACCTCACCCTTCACGGCTTCCTCGAGCAGGGTGAGAGCATCGGCGGCTCGACGGGCGCCATCTACAAGGAGATGATCCGCGAGACCGTCCGTGAGCACCTCCGTAAGGAGGCACAGCTACGGCCTCGCAACATCAAGGTGCTGAGTCTGTTCTTCGTCGACAAGGTCGCCAGCTACATGGGCGATGGCACTGACAACGAGACGGCCAACGGCGATTTCGCGCGCTGGTTCGATGAGGTCTTCGTCGAGGAGCGCGCCAAGCTCCCGCGCTACCAAGAGCTCCTGCCGCAGGAGCCATCGGCGCTGCGTCGTGCCTACTTCTCGCAGATCAAGCGAGGCAAGGTCACCGTGGCGCAGGACAGCTCGGGAACGACCAAGGCCGACGACGACGCCTACGAGCTGATCATGAAGGCCAAGGAACGCCTGCTCGATGAAGCAGAAGATGTCCGATTCATCTTTAGCCACTCTGCACTCCGCGAGGGCTGGGACAACCCGAACGTCTTCCAGATCTGCACCCTCCGCGAGATGGGTGCAGAGACCGAGCGTCGCCAGACCATCGGTCGCGGACTTCGCCTTCCGGTGACCAAGACCGCGGATGGCTATGTGCGCGTCGCGGATCAGGGCATCGCAACTCTGACGGTGATCGCGAACGAGTCGTACACGGCCTTCGCGAAGAGCTTGCAGAACGAGTACAAAGCGGCGGGCGTCGAGATCGGCGAAGTGCGGAAGAGCGAGTTCTCGAAGATTCCGCTTCAGGACGCGTCGGGATCGCTCACGGACGATCTCTTCGGTTTCCAACGTTCGCTCACGGTCTGGCGGCACCTCGAGGCTAAGGGCTTCATTGCTGAGGGCAAGGTCACCAGCAAGTTCCAGCCGAACACCCTCGGGTTCACGCTGTCGCTGCCGGGGGAGTTCGAGGCCTACGAGACCGAAATCTGCGCGCTCATCCAGCGCGCGCACATCGGCACTTACGTGAAGCCGGTAAGTAAGCGCGAATCTCGCACGCTCAACAAGCAGCTCTACACATCTCCTGAATTCGAAGAGTTCTGGGAGGCGATCAGCCGTCGCACTACGTACCGCGTGAGCGTCGACCGAGAGAAGATCGTCGGTCGCGCGGTCGAGGCGATCCGGTCGGCTCCGAAGATCGACCCGCTCCGCATTCAGGTGACCCGCGCGGGCGTCAAGGTTCTCCGTGGCGGCGCGAAGGGGGAGGAGCTGGGTACCCGATCGGCTGAACTCAAGGGTAGTTACGACCTGCCTGACATAATTGCTGAGCTGCAGGTGGCTACCTCGCTGACCCGGAAGACGATCGTCGACATCCTGCTTAAGAGCGAGCGGCTCCAGGAGTTCATCGGCAATCCCAACGACTACATCGCTATGGCAAAGCGCCTCATCCAGGCTGAGCTTGCGCGCATCGTCGTCGACGGCATCCAGTACGAGCGGATCGCCGGTTCGGTCTACGAGCTCCGCGAGCTGCAGCGCGATGGTGAGGAGGAAAAGGACCGCTTCCTCGACCACATGTACAAGGTGCAGAACGCTCAGAAAACGGATTTCGACTACGTCGTGTTTGACTCCGATGTCGAGCGTCAGTTCGCCGAGCTCCTCGACAGCCGCGAGGACATCAAGCTCTTCATGAAGCTGCCGGCGAAGTTCAAGATCGATACCCCGGTCGGGCCCTACAACCCTGACTGGGCGATCGTGAAGCACGAAGACGGACAGGATCGCGTCTACATGATCCGGGAGACGAAGAGCACGCTGGACGACTCGAAGCTGCGCCCCAGTGAGCTCGCAAAGATCAAGTCGGCGAAGCAACACTTCAAAGCAATCGGCATCGACGACTACTCGCGCGCGGTTCCGGGAGGCTGGAATCTATGAGGCTCGTCAAGGCAGAAATCAGCGGCTTTGGGCGGCTGGCCTCCGGCAAGATCAACCTGGACAACAAGGTGCTCGCCATCGTGGGCCCGAACGAGGCTGGCAAGACGACGCTCCTGAAGGCACTGGCATACATCGACAACGGAGCGAGCCTCTCCGTCGCGGAGCGATCTCGTGGGATGGAGGTGCCCGATAGCCACACGGTCGTTCGAGTGCAGTACATCCTGGATGACGATGACATTGCGGCGGTCGATGATCTGGAGCTCGAGGAAGCTCCGAAGTCGATCTGGTTGTCCCGTCCTGCGGCGGGCGGAGGCGACCCGCGAGTCACGGTACAGCCGACGCCAACGAAGGCGGTGCAGCCGCTCACCGAGGCGATCTCGGCGCTCCGCAAGGCCGCGACCAAGAAGACCTACACGACGCTTGATTACGTCGAGCCGGCGCCTGACGAAAACGGCGAAGTACCGGCCGTCGATGAGGAGCGGTTGTCGCTGCGGTCCTCACTTGAGTCCTGGTTGCCTGCATTCCTCGAGGAGGCGCAAGCGAGCGGAGATGTGCAGGCGACTGCGAAATACGTCGGCCATGCCCGAACTGCAGTTGAGTTGCTTACGCGTTATGGGCTTGTCGCTGATCTAATTGGTACTCTCAATCGCGTCATCGCGTGGGCTGATCGGGAGGACCCAGTGGCCGCTGCAGGGCGTGTGCTTTGGGAGATTTGCCCCAACATCGAGTTCTTCGATGATGCGGATCGCTCGCTTTCCTCGGCATACGCCGTGGCAGACGACCTCGTCGCCAACACGCCAGCCGCTCTCAAGAACCTCGCAACGATGGCCGAGCTCGACCTCGCCGCTCTCTGGCAGGCCATGAGCACCGGTGATGAAGGCGAGCGGGAGACCCTCATCGACGCCGCAAACCAGGTGCTTGCGACGAAATTCGCGGCCGCATGGAAGCAGTCCAACATTTCTGTCTGGCTCAAGACCGAGGGCACGACGCTTTTCATCCGCATCAAGCAGGACGGTAAGCGGATCACTCAGTTCAGCGAGCGAAGCGCTGGCCTTCAGATGTTCGTCGCCCTGGTTGCCTTTCTCGCCGTGCGGGAGGAGCGTGTGCCTCCAATCCTCCTGATCGATGAAGCCGAGACCCATCTCCATATCGACGCTCAGGCGGATCTCGTCAACACCTTCATGACTCAGCAGCAGGCCGTCAAGATCATCTACACGACGCACTCGCCGGCGTGCTTGCCGCCCGACCTCGGAGCCAACATCCGGGCCGTGGTTCCCGATTCGAAGACCGAGGGACGGAGCGTCATTGAGGGGAGTTTCTGGCACGGTGCTGCGGGATTCTCACCGCTCATGCTCGCAATGGGAGCAGGAGCCGCAGCCTTCTCAACCGCTCGCTTCGTAGTCCTTGCGGAGGGAGCGTCCGAGATGCTCATGCTGCCCTCGCTGATCAAGGCCTCGGTTGGCCTCGCCGACCTCGACTACCAGGTCGCTCCTGGGCTGTCTGAGGTGCCGACGGCCATGTACCCCGAACTGGATCTCGTCGGAGCGCGGGTGGCGTATCTCGTCGACGGCGACCAAGGTGGACGTGACCGTCGTTCTGCACTTCTGTCGGGCGGCGTCCCTAACGATCGCATCATGGTTCTGGGCGCGCTCACGCTCGAGAATCTCTTGGAACCTGAGCCGTATCTTGCGACGGTGGGCACTCTCCTGGCTGAATGCAACCCGGGCCGCTCGATCCCAGACTTGCCGTCTCTTCCTGATCCGACAGCCGCTGTCTGGCCGAATGAACTCGAGAGATGGGCGGAGGAACATTCGCTCAAGATGCCTGGCAAACGGGTCATCGCGAGTCGCCTCGTCGAGGAAGAGCGCGCCGTCCCTAGCGACTTCGGATCCCCCATCCTCCGGACCCTGCACGCAGAGCTGGATGCGCTGCTCCACAACCGAGCGGAGCAACCGTCATGAAGGTTCGGTTCGTCCGCATCAAGAACTTCCGCGGTATCGAAGATGGGGAGGTTAGCTTCACGTCGCACACCCTCCTTGTCGGGGGTAACAACGCCGGGAAATCGACGGTCTGCGAAGCACTCGACCTCGTACTCGGGCCCGACCGCCTCTATCGGCGACCGGTGATCGACGAGCACGACTTCTATCGGGGCCGGTACATCGATGACGATGGAATCCCCGTAGAGATCCGGATCGACGTTGTCCTCACCGATCTCGCACCCGAAGAGCGCCGCCGCTTTGGCGATCAGCATCTTCGACTCTGGGACGACGTGGCGGGTGAGTTCATCGACGAGGGAGAGGATGGCGTCGACCGATCGACCGAAGATGGCGTCGATTGGGCGCTGCCCGTTTGTTTCATCGGTCGCTATGACCGTGAGGAGGATGACTTCACCGGTCAGACCTTCTTCTGCCATCCTGAACCGAGTGACGACAACGTCGACGCTGACATGCAGTCTGCTCTTGGCGGCGGTCTCGCTGTGTTCCCCCGCACGCAGAAGCGGCTGGCCGGCTATGTCTACCTCCGTGCCCTTCGCACAGGGTCACGGGCGCTGAGCCTCCAGCGCGGATCGCTCCTCGATACCATCCTGCAGCTGGGTGGTGATGGGGCTGCCGAAATGTGGTCTGACACTCTCCAGAAGCTGACAGCGCTCGAGCCAGCGATCGGCGACATTCCGCATCTCAAGGACGTCCGCGAGAATCTCCGCGACCGTCTCGGCCGCTTCGTGAATCTCGCTCCGGGGGAGGACTCCGCAGCTTTCTTCGCGTCGGACCTGACGCGTCAGCATCTCAGGGAGGTCGTCCGTCTCTTCGTCGCCACGCAGCCGAGCGACCATCTGGTGCCCTACTCGAAGCAGGGGACGGGTTCGATCAACCTGCTTGTGTTCGCCTTGCTGACGATCATCGCCGATCTGAAGGGTAAGCAGTCCGTCATCTTCGCCATGGAAGAGCCTGAGATTGCCTTGCCGCCGCACACGCAGCGTCGAGTCACGAAGTACGTGCTCAAGGAGATGGGGCAGTCGATCGTCACCTCACACTCTGGGCCTGTCATCGAGCAGTTCGAGCCGGAGAGCATCGTCATGCTCCACCGGACGGGAACGAAATTGGCTGGCACTCCGATCGACCCCGCGAAGGTCAAGCGCAAGACCTACCTGACGAATCGACGGCAGTTCGCCGAGGCGATTCTGGCCCGGGGCGTTTTGGTCGTTGAAGGATCGACGGAAGCCGTTGTCTTCCCCGCAATCTCCTCCGTCCTGGAGCGCGTGCATCCGGGCTACACCCACCTTGACTTTGCCGGCGTCTCCATGTTTGCCACCTCCGGCGATGGCGAAGTGCATCGATTTGGCCCCATCTTCCACGCGCTCGGCAAGAAGACGTGGGGCGTTTGCGACAACCCAAACGTGACGCCTTCGCCGGAAGTGCTCGCCGATCGAGCCGAGTTCGATCAGTTTTGGGAGTCGCAGGAAAAGGGCATCGAGAACGTCCTCGTCAAGGGCATCCCCGTCGAGGTGCTGCGCAAGTTCCTCGCCGAAGTGTCGTCCCGCCCTGACTACCCACCGAAACATCCGTACGACCCCGCAATTGCAGATGCCGATGTTCCGTCGCTCGCGTTCAAGGTGCTGAAGGACCGAAAAGGGGAGGCATACGCCTATGCCGCTGTACTCATCGAACAGTGCGAGACCGAGGATGAGCTCCCGCGGGAGCTCGTGACGGTTCTCCTTGCAATCGATCAGGATCTCGGCGCCACGTCGGAAATCGAGCTTGAGGTGGATCTCGAGGACCCAGCAGACTTCGATGCCGGATCGGACGAGGCATAGCCCGAAGCATGACTTTCACGCTTACGGGACCAAGCGAGCTTGCATACCAGCAAGACGGTCGCATCATGGTTCTGGGCGGCCCTGGCTCGGGAAAGACGACGCTCTCTCTGCTGAAGACCCAACGACTGATTCCGAGCCTGGAGCCGGGTCAGAGCGTGCTTTTCCTCAGCTTCTCGCGTGCGGCTGTTCGTCAGGTGCTGAACCGCTGCCGGGACGTCTTGACAGCGGACCAGCGCTCGCGCATCGCTGTACAGACCTACCACGCCTTCTGTATGGACATCTTGCGCGCCCATGGTCGATTGTTGACTGGGCGCGCCGCCCGAATACTGTTTCCAGACCGCGAGAAGATCGCCAAAGCTCAACACGACGGAGACTGGGCCACAGAGCGCGACCGGCTTGCCGGATCTGAAGGTATCTACGCGTTCGACAACTTCGCCAGCGGCGCCAGCGAGCTCATCACAAAGGTACCCAAGGTTGCGGAACTGATCGCCGACAGGTTCCCTGTCATCATCCTGGACGAGTTCCAGGACACGAGCGATTCGCAGTGGGCTCTGGTGCAGGCTCTCGGCGAACGAAGCGACCTCATCATCCTGGCTGATCCCGACCAGCGGATCTTCGAGTACGACGACCGTGTGGACCCAGAGCGTCTCAATCAGGTGAGGGACGTGCTCCGACCGGTCGAGTTCGATCTCGGAGGCGAGAATCACCGAAGCCCCGACGCCGGGGTTCTGCAGTTCGCAGACGCCGTGCTGCGGAATCGAGATCTGCCTGCGACGGATGATGTCCACGAGCTCACGGTGTGGCCGCGCGAGCTTGAGAAGATGACTCACCTTGCTTGTGTCTGGCTCTATTCGGAATTGCGGAAGGCTGGGATCGCGCATCCGAACGTAGTTGTCCTCGCACGCACCAACGCCATGGTTTCCGACATCTCAGGGTGGCTTTCGGCCGAACACACTTACAAGGGGAAGGCGTACCAGCCGCTTTCCCACGACGTTCTGTGGGACGCCGAGATCACGGCCGCCGCCGCGCAGGTGATCGCGTCGATCCTCGAATGGCCGCAGCATGACGATAATGAGGCGGCCGCCCGCACGCTCGAGGCAGTGGCCAGCTTCTACGAGGTGAAAAGCGCCGCCAACGCCAATGGTCCGATCGCGAGTGCCCTGACAAAGCGCGACAGCTACAGGAAGAACGCGGCAACCTTACGTCAAGGTGGCAACGTGCGTCCGAAGGCCGCCAAGCACATCGTGGCCGAAGCTGGCAAGGCTTCGTTGCTCGTGGGTGATCCGAAGGCAGATTGGATCGCGGCGCGGCGCATCCTCGAGGGAGCCGACGGGTTGGAAGAGATCGTGCAAGCCGTTCGCTTCGTCCGGCTCTTCGGCGCGACCGATGAGATTGGCGGGCGGCTCGCTGAGCAGTGGGATCGTTCGGGTGACTACGGGCATGCAACCGACATCGTGCGGCGGACGCTTGATCAAGGTCGTCTCGTCTCGGAGCAGCGTGACCCGCAGGGCTTTGTGCTCATGAACATGCACAAGTCCAAAGGGAAGGAGTTCGATGGGGTGGTGATCGTTGAAGGACATCACCGAAGCGTTTTCTTCACTGATAGGGAAGGGGCGCCGCACCTTCAGACGCGTCGTCTGCTGCGGGTGGCGATTACCCGCGCACGACACAAGGTGGTGATCATCCGTCCCAACGGCAATCCGCCGCTCGTCGGGTAGACGAAGCATCTCAATGGGCCCGAACGGTCGCGAGCGCCGGCAGACGTAGGTGCTGTGTCCAAGGCCGCGCTTGATGGCAGTAAGCGCGGCTCAACCGCTAGGGCGTGTTGCTAAACACCTTGGAGTGCCTCGTGGGCGAGTCTTGAACGCGTGTCGCGTGATGTGATCTCGGATGAAGCGTGG
>JABLTH010045830.1_pt1 | contig 17854 bp, 13 predicted proteins | sample 7875711 | NCBI WGS metagenome assembly JABLTH01 (sample SAMN14941262, study PRJNA633318) | bioreactor metagenome | isolation source: bioreactor | place: China | collected 2019-03-05 | reverse complement strand
CCCGCGCGTGCTGGTGTGCGTGCCGTGCGGATCGACCCAGGTCGAACGTCGCGCGATCAAGGAGTCGGCCGAAGGCGCCGGCGCCCGTGACGTGTTCCTGATCGAGGAGCCGATGGCCGCGGCGATCGGTGCCGGCATTCCGGTGCACGAGGCGCGCGGCTCGATGGTGCTGGACATCGGCGGCGGCACGTCCGAGGTGGCGGTAATCTCCCTCAACGGCATCGTCTACTCCGCTTCGGTGCGCGTGGGCGGCGATCGTTTCGACGAAGCGATCATCAACTACGTGCGCCGCAATCACGGCACGCTGATCGGCGAATCCACCGCCGAGCGCATCAAGCTCGAGATCGGCTGTGCGTTCCCGCAGAGCGAGGTCAAGGAGATCGAGATCTCCGGCCGCAATCTCGCCGAAGGCGTGCCGCGCATGTTCACCATCAACTCCAACGAGATCCTCGAGGCGCTGCACGAGCCGCTCGCCGGCATCGTAGCTGCGGTGAAGTCGGCGCTGGAGCAGACCCCGCCGGAGCTCTGCTCCGACGTCGCCGAGCGCGGCATCGTGCTTACCGGCGGCGGCGCGTTGCTGCGTGACCTCGATCGCCTGATTTCCGAAGAGACCGGTCTGCACGTCCAGGTCGCGGACGATCCGCTCACCTGCGTCGCTCGCGGCGGCGGCAAGGCCCTGGAGCTGATCGACCAGCACGGCAGCGATTTCTTCGCTCCCGAGTAACCGTGGTCGCGTCGCCTGCCGTCCAGGCCGGGACACATCCTGTCCCTGGCCTGCCATGCGGATGGCGCGAGGAGTGTCGGCGTTGACACAGCGCAGCTGCATCCCCGATGGACGGGCTTCATGGCGTTGAATCGCGAAGAGTCGCCGCTGTTTGCCGGCACCGTGGCAGGCACGCTGCGCCTGCTCGCCTACGTGGCGCTGGCGATGGTGCTGATGGTGCTCGATCACCGTAACGGCTGGACCTGGCGCGTGCGCTACGCCACCGCGGTCGTGGTCGAGCCGCTCTATCGCCTGGCCGGCGCACCCAGCGCGGGCATGCGTGCACTGGCTACCGCCTTTTCCGAACGCAAGGCGCTCACCGAGCAGAACCAGCGGCTGCGTGAAGACCTGCTGCTCGCCAACGCCAAGCTCAATCGCATGGCGTCCGTCGCGGAGCAGAACCAGCGCCTGAAGGAGCTGCTCGATACGCAGCGCAGCCTCGAACTCAACGTGCAGCTGGCCCATGTGATCGGCGTCGACCTGGGGCCGGACCAGCACCGTCTCATGCTCAGCCTCGGTGCGAACAACGGCATCAAGGTCGGCCAGCCGGTGATCGACTCGCGCGGCGTGATGGGGCAGGTTGCGCACGTGCTGCCCAGCACTTCGATCGTCATGCTGATCACCGATCCGGCGCACGCTTTGCCGGTGACGATCGAGCGCACCGGGCTGCGCACGATTGCCTACGGCGCGCGCGGCGGACGCGGCCTGATCCTGCCCGACATTCCCATGGCAGCCGACGTGCGGACCGGCGACCGCCTGCTGACCTCGGGCCTGGGCGGACGCTTTCCCTCCGGGTTCCCGGTAGGCACGGTCACCCGCGTGCAGCCCTCGGCCACCGGGATGTTCCTGGAAGCCAGCGCCACGCCCGCCGCCGATATCGATCGCAGCGAGGATGTGCTGCTGCTGCACGATCAGGCCGAACCGATCGGGCCGCCGGCGCCCGCTGCACCGGCCGGCCCGCCTGCCGGTCTTGCGCCCTCGTCGAGCGCTCCGCCGCCGCCAACAGCCCGTGCCGCGGGAGTGTCGCCGTGAACCGCCATCGCCTCGCGTTGTTCTGGTTCAGCACCACGCTGGTGGTGGCGCTGCTCGCCATGCTGGTGCCGCTGCCCGCGGTGCTTCAGCCGTTCAAACCCTACTGGCCGGCGCTGGTGCTGCTGTACTGGTCGCTGGAGTCGGGCGAGCGGGTGAACCTGGGCATGGCCTTTCTGGTGGGCCTGTTTGCCGACCTGCTCGACGGCGTGCTGCTCGGTGAGCAGGCGTTGCGCCTGACCGCCCTGGTCTTCATTGCCTTGCGTTTCCGCTCGCGGCTGCGCTTTTTCCCGATGTGGCAGCAGACGTTGGCGGTGCTAGCGCTCCTGCTCAACGACCGCGTGCTGCTGCTGATCGTGCGCGTGTTTGCTGGGGAAGCGTCGCCGCCGGTGAGCTGGTGGTTCTCGCCCTTCGTCGGTGCGGCGCTGTGGCCATTCCTGTTTCTGCTGCTGGATGACCTGCGCATCCGCTTGCGCATCGCCTGAGCGCAGTGGTCGTGAACAAGCGCCGTGGAATCCGCCTGCGCCGAGCGATCAAGGATCCGCGTGGCGAAAGCGTGCTGTTCCGTCGCCGTGCGCTGGCCGGCTTCGGCATCATCCTGCTCGGGTTGCTGGCGCTGGTGGGACGCTATGCGTTCCTGCAGGTGTTGCATCACGACGAGTTCGCCACCCGCTCGGAGGCCAACCGCGTCAAGCCGCGGGCCATTCCTCCGGCGCGTGGCCTGATCTACGACCGCAACGGTGTCCTGCTGGCGGACAACGTCCCGGCGTTCCGGCTCGAGGTGGTGCCCGAGCAGGTGCCGGACATGAAGGCGATGCTGGCGCAGATCGGCACCGTGGTACCGCTCAGCGACGACGACATCGAGGCGTTCAAGAAGCAGCTGGCGCAGAGCCGCCGTTTCGAGAGCGTGCCGCTGAAGCTGCATCTGTCCGAGGACGATATCGCCCGGTTCGCCATCAACCGCTGGCGCTTTCCCGGCGTGGACGTGGTGCCCTATCTCACCCGCCGCTATCCGTTCGGCGAGCGCTTTGCGCACCTCATCGGTTATGTCGGGCGCATCGACGACAACGACCTCAAGCGCCTCGACCCGGTGCGCTACAAGGGCACCACGCACGTGGGCCGCAGCGGTCTGGAGCGATCCTACGAAGATGTGCTGCACGGCACGCCGGGCTACGAGCTGGTGGAGGTGAATGCGGACGGCCGTACCCAGCGCGTGCTGGAAACGCATCCGCCGATTCCCGGCAAGAACCTCTACCTCAGCGTCGACGTGCGCATCCAGAAGGCCGCCGAGGACGCCTTCGCCGGCCGACCGGGCGCCGCCGTGGCGATCGATCCGCGCAACGGCCAGGTGTTGGCCATGGTCAGCGTCCCGAGTTTCGATCCCAACCTGTTCGTCAACGGCATCAGTTCGGCCGACTACAAGGCGCTCACCACCGATCCAGAAAAGCCGCTGTACAACCGCGCCCTGCGTGGCGTGTATCCGCCGGGCTCTACCGTGAAGCCGCTAATCGGCCTGGCCGGTCTGGAATCGGGCCTGCGCACGCCGCAGGACACCGTGGTCTCCACCGGTCAGTACTGCATTCCCGGCACCACGTTCTGCCGGCGCGACGATCAGCGCGGCGGCGTCGGCCGGGTCGACCTCGCGGAGGCGATCGAGCAGTCGGTCAACACGTATTTCTACAAGCTGGCGCTGGACCTGGGCATCGACCGGCTCAGCGACTACATGAGCAAGTTCGGCTTCGGCCGTCCGACCGGTATCGATCTGGTGGGCGAATCGGACGGCGTGCTGCCGTCGCGTGAGTGGAAGCAGGCGCACTCACGCCAGCCCTGGTTCCCGGGCGAGACGATGATCGCCGGCATCGGCCAGGGTTACTGGGCGGTGACGCCGATCCAGCTCGCCCACGCCATCGCTACCTTTGCCGGCCACGGCGTGCCGTACGCGCCGCGGCTGGTGATGGCCACGCAGGACAGCGTGGAGGCCAAGCGCAAGCCGCTGCCCAATCCCCCGCTGGGGCCGAGCCTGATCACCTCACCCGCCTACTGGTCCGCCGTCGACCAGGGCATGCAGATGGTTATGTACGGCGACAAGGGCACCGGCCGCTCGTTGACTGTCGGCTTCCCTTACCGGCTCGCCGGCAAGAGCGGCACCGCCGAGCGCTTTTCGCGCAAGGGCAACACCTACGACGATCGCAGCAACCTGGCCTATCTCGCCTCGCGCAATCGCGCCTGGTTCGAGGTGTATGCCCCGGCCGAGGATCCGCAGATCGCCGTGGTCGCCGTGCTGGAAGCCGGCGCCTGGGGTGCGTCGTCGGCCGGCCCGATCACCCGGCACATCCTCGATGCGTGGGTGGCGGCGAAGGGACGTGCGGCTCCGCCGTACACGCCCTACCGTGACGACGCCATCGGCAACGCGCCGGCGACGGTGGAGGATCTGCCGGTGGACGCCACCGGCGAGGTGCCGGCCGAAGCCGCCTCGGCCCCTGACGACGGAGCCACGCCATGATCCACCCGCTGTACATGCGCACGCGCCGCTTCGTTCGCCGACTGCTCACGCGCCCGCGGATCGATCTGCCGCTGGTGTTCGGCCTGTTTGCGCTGGCCTGCGTCGGCCTGATGACGCTCTACAGCGCCGGCGACCGCAGCCTCGGGCTGGTTGGCGGGCAGGCGGCGCGCTTCGTGATGGGCGGCGTGCTGCTGCTGCTGGTGTCGCGCATCCCGCCGTCGACGCTGCGCACGTGGACGCCCTGGCTGTATGCCGGCAGCACCGCCTTGCTGGTGGTGGTAGCGGTGCTGGGCGAGGGGCGCGGCGCGTATCGCTGGCTCGATCTGGGCGTGATGCGCTTCCAGCCCTCGGAGCTGCTCAAGCTGACCATGCCGATGATGGTGGCCTGGTACCTGCATCCGCGGCAGTTGCCGCCGAGCTGGAAGGACATCGCTATGGTCGGCGTGCTGATCGCGGTGCCGGCCGGGCTGATCGCCGAGCAGCCGGATCTGGGCACGGCATTGCTGGTGGCTGGTGCCGGCGCCTTCGCGTTGTTCCTCTCGGGCATGTCGTGGTGGCGCATCGGTGCGCTGCTGGGCGCGGCCGCGGCGATGGTGCCGGTGGGTTGGCACTTCATGCACCAGTACCAGCGCGATCGCGTGATGACCCTGCTCAATCCCGAGTCCGATCCGCTGGGCAACGGCTGGCACATCATCCAGTCGCAGATCGCGGTGGGCTCCGGTGGCGTGTTCGGCAAGGGCTGGCAGCACTCCACGCAGTCGCGACTGGATTTCCTGCCCGAGCACACCACCGACTTCATCTTCGCGGTGTTCTCCGAGGAATTCGGCCTGGTTGGCGTGATCGGCATCCTGGCGCTGTACGCTTTCATCATCGGCCGCTGCCTGTGGATCGCCATGGAAGCGCGCGACACGTATTCGCGTCTGCTCGCCGGCGCCATCGGCATGAGCTTCTTCGTCTACGTGCTGGTCAACGGCGGCATGGTGGCCGGTATGCTGCCGGTGGTCGGCGTGCCGATGCCGCTGGTGAGCTACGGCGGCACCTCGGCGGTGTCGCTGCTCACCGGCTTCGGCGTGCTGATGTCGATCCACGCGCACCGCAAGATGCACGACTGAACCGCCGCCCGATCTCGCCCCACCGGCGCCCCGGCCAGCGTCGCGGCGCGTGTTAGGCTCTCGGCGCTGAACTTCGAGCGAGCCACGGACTGATGACTGTTTTTCACGCGACGCCCGTTTCCCGCCTGGTCATCGCGTTGGGCTTGCTCGCCGCCCCGGTCATTTCGCCCCTGCATGCGCAGACCCACCCGGGCCAGGTGGCGCTGGTGCGGGAGGTGGCCCGCGACACCGGCAAGAGTCCCGCGGCGCTCAATCGCCTGCTCGACGGTGCCACCAAGCAGCAGAGCATCCTCGATGCGATCAGCCGGCCGGCCGAGGCCAAGCCGTGGCGCGATTACCGCCCGATCTTCATGACCGACCAGCGCATCGCCGACGGCGTGGCGTTCTACCGCGAGCATCGGGCGCTGCTGGAGCAGGTCGGCCAGCAATACGGCGTAGCGCCGGAGTACATCGTGGCGATCCTCGGCGTGGAGACCAACTACGGCCGCCTCGGCGGCAAGTACAAGGTGCTCGATGCCCTGGTCACGCTGGGTCTGTACTACCCGCCGCGCGCCAAGTTCTTTCGCGAACAGCTGAAGGTCTTGCTGGAGTTGCCGGCCAACCACCTGGCCGGTCCGCTCGACACGCTGCTGGGCTCCTACGCCGGCGCACAGGGCTGGGGCCAATTCATGCCATCGAGTATCCGCGATTTCGCCGTGGACGAAGATCACGACGGCCGCATCGACCTGCGCAACTCGCTGCCGGACATCTTCGCCAGCGTCGCCAACTACTTTGCCGGACACGGCTGGGTGCGGGGCGGTCCGGTGGCGATGCGGGCGCAGCCCGACAGCGCAGCCACCCCGATCACGGTGAAGGACAGCAAGCCGCAGTGGCCGCTGGAGCAGCTCGAGGCCTGGGGCTACGCGCCGCTGGCGTCGGCCAATCCCGGTGAGCCGAGCAGCCTGCAGACGCTCGATGGCGCCGCCGGCCCGGAGTACTGGTTCACCTTCCAGAATTTCTACGTCATCACCACCTACAACCGCAGTCCGCTCTACGCCATGGCCGTGCATCAGCTGGCGCAGGCGATCGATGCGGGCGTGCAGCAGGCGGACGCGACGCAATGAGGCGCCTGCAGGGGGCGCTGCTTTGGCTGGCGACAGCGCTGCTGCTGGCCGGATGCGCAGGCCACAAGACGCGCCCCTCGCACACCGGCGGCGCCAGCGGAACGCGCGGCACGTCCGGTGCATCGCGCGCCCATGCCGGCGATGCGTTCCACGACGACCTCAGCAAGGGCCAGGACAGCCGCTACCGCGACCGCAACGACAGCGTGCCCACCGGCAACCCGCTGGACGTGAGCAAGCTGGTCGAACCCACTCCGCACTGGGAGCCGCGGTCGGCCTACGGCAACAAGTCGCCCTACACCGTGCTCGGCCACACCTACCGCGTGCTGCCGTCGGCGCGCGGTTACGTGGAGCGCGGCATCGCCTCGTTCTACGGCAACAAGTTCCACGGCTACAAGACATCGAGCCTGTAGAACTACGACATGTACCAGTTCTCCGCCGCGCACAAGACGCTGCCGCTGCCCAGCTACGCGCGTGTCACCAACCTGGCCAACGGCAAGAGCGTGATCGTGCGCATCAACGATCGCGGCCCGTTCCACGCCAACCGGCTGATCGACCTTTCCTACGCCGCAGCGGTGAAGATCGGCATCTGGCCCGCCGGCACCGGCATGGTCGAGGTACGCGCAATCGATCCCGCCCATCCCGAAGACACGCCCGCTCCGGTGGCCGCTGCTGCACCGGTCCGGGAACCTGGCGTTGCAAATCCGGTCCCTGTTGCCGGCGCTTCGCCGGCGATCTACCTGCAGGTGGGCGCGTTCTCCGAGGCGGCCAACGCTGATCGGCTGGCGCAGCGGCTGCGGGCGGCCAACCTGGGCCAGGTCCAGGTGATCCAGCTGCAGAGCAATGGTCAAGCGATTCGCCGGGTTCGCGTCGGACCGCTGCCGGATGCTGAACGGGCCGACGAAGTCGCGCGCCGGATCGAGGCGATGGGCCTGCCCACACCGCAGGTCGCGGTAGACTGAGCGGTATTTCTTCACGGATGGCATGTCGCGTGCCGTCCCTTGCCAGACGGGATTGAACACAACGATGAGCTTTGTCCGCCGTACCCTGGTTGCATTCGCCGCCACTGCCCTGGTGGCTGGCGCCGCACTGGCCCAGCAGGTTCCGCCGCGCCCCTCGCCGGTGCCGCGGCCGGTGATGCCGGAGGCGCCGGTGCCGCCGCCGCCGGACGTGGACGGCAAGACCTGGGTGCTGATGGACTACGCCACCGGCCAGATCCTCGCCAGCAAGAACCCCGACGAGCGCGTCGAGCCGGCCTCGATCACTAAGATCATGACCGACTACGTGGTGTCCGCCGAAGTCGCCAACGGCCGCATCCACATGACCGACCCGGTCACCATCAGCGAGCACGCCTGGCGCGGTGGCGGCGCCGGTACCGATGGCTCCACCAGCTTCATGAAGCTCGGCAGCCAGGTGCCACTGAAGGATCTGCTGTACGGCATGATCATCCAGTCCGGCAACGATGCGGCCATCGCGCTGGCCGAGCACACCGCCGGCTCCGAGGATGCGTTCGCCAACCTGATGAACGCCTATGCCAAGCAGCTGGGCATGGTGAACTCGAACTTCGAGAACGCCTCGGGCTATCCGATCGCCAACCACTACACCACCGCCCACGACATCGCGATCCTCTCTCGCGCGCTGATCCACGACTTCCCGGACGATTACGCCATCTCGGCGATCAAGCAGTTCGAGTGGAACGGCATCAAGCAGGGCAACCGCAACACCCTGCTGTGGCGCGACCCCACTGTGGACGGCATCAAGACCGGCCATACCGCCGCCGCCGGTTACTGCCTGGCCGCCTCGGCCAAGCAGGGCGACTCGCGCATGATCGCCATCGTGATGGGCGCCAGCTCGGAGAAGGCCCGCGCCGACTCGGCCATGGCCCTGCTCAACTACGGCTTCCGCTTCTACGAGACCCACAAGCTGTACGAGGCCGGCAAGCCGCTGGCCACGCCGCGCCTGTGGAAGGGCGAGAACAAGACGCTGCCGCTGGGCGTGACCGACGCCGTGCAGGTCACCGTCAAGCGCGGCCAGTACGACAAGCTCAAAGCCACCATGGATGTGCCCGCCACGCTGATCGCCCCGTTCAAGAAGGGTCAGCAGGTAGGTACGCTGCGCATCACGCTCGACGGCCAGCCAGTGCAGAGCGTGCCGCTGGTGGCGCTGGCCGACGCCCCGCAAGGCGGGTTCTTCTCGCGCCTGTGGGATTCGATCCTGCTGTGGTTCCATGGCAGCGACAAGAAGGCCGACGCGGACGCCAAGTGATGCAGGAAATCGACTTCTCCCAGGCAAAGAAAGACGGCAAGGGCTTCCAGTTTCCCGGGGAGTTCGAGATCACCGCGATGGGCAACGCCGGTGCCGACCTGCCGGCTCACGTGCCGCGCCTGCTCGAGGGCCATGGCCTGCACGTACTGCACGAGACGGTGCGCTACAAGCAGTCCGCCGGCGGCAACTACGTGTCGGTGACGGTGAGTTTCCGCGCTCAGACGCGGGAGGAGTACGACGCGGCGCATACCGTGCTGCGGGCCGATCCGGACATCCGTTACACGCTCTGATGAGGCACGCAGGGCCAGCCAATCACGGGGAACGCGCCTGGCGCGTTCCCCGTTTGCGTTGGCGTCGGCGGGCTTGAATCCCCCGCGCCGCCCCCTGATGTTGAGCGTGTTTCTCCGCCGTACCGGAACCCCCGCATGACCCTGCCCCTGAAGATCCGCCGGCTCGGCCGCCAGCCCTACGAGGCGACCTGGAAGGCGATGAGCGCCTTCACCGACAACCGCACCGCCGACACCCCCGACGAGCTGTGGCTGCTCGAGCACGATCCGGTGTTCACCCAGGGGCAGGCCGGCAAGGCCGAGCACGTGCTGGCGCCGGGCGACATCCCGGTGGTGCAGGTGGATCGCGGCGGCCAGGTGACCTACCACGGCCCCGGCCAGATCGTCGGCTATCCGCTGATCGACCTGCGCCGCGTGGGCGTGGGCGTGCGCGAGCTGGTCCACCGCATCGAGCAGACCCTGATCGATACGCTGGCGCACTGGAACATCGTCGCCGAGCGGGTCGAGGGCGCGCCCGGGGTCTACGTGGCCGGCGCCAAGGTGGCCGCGCTGGGCCTGCGCGTGCGCCGCGGCTGCAGTTTCCACGGCCTGGCCTTCAACGTGGCCATGGACCTGGAGCCGTATCACCGCATCAACCCTTGTGGCTACAAGGGTTTGGCGGTGACGCAGGTGCTAGACTTGGGCGGTCCGTCGCGACTGGCGGACGTCGAAGACGTGCTCATTGGCGAGTTCTGCCGCCAATTCGGTTTCGACGCCGAGCCGGCCGCCCCCCAACTCCCCGAACTCCCCGCGCGCGCCGCGGTCTAGGCATGTGCTCATGAGCGAATCCCCCGCGACTCCCAAGACGATCCCGATCCGCACGGTCGCCGCACCGGCGGTCGAGAAGCAGCTGGGCAACGACAAGATCGCCCTCAACCGCGCCGGCTTCGACACCGCCGTGCCGACCCTGCGCAAACCCAGCTGGATCCGCGTGCGCCTGCCGCAGGGCAATGCCGTGCAGGAGCTCAAGGCGCGCCTGCGCGAGAACGCGCTGGTGACGGTGTGCGAGGAAGCCTCGTGCCCGAACATCCACGAGTGCTTCTCCAAGGGCACCGCCACGTTCATGATCCTGGGCGAGGTGTGCACGCGGCGTTGCTCGTTCTGCGACGTGGCCCACGGCCGTCCGGCCGCGCCCGATCCGCTGGAGCCGGCGCGCCTGGCCGAAACCATCCGCGACATGCGCCTGAAGTACGTGGTGATCACCTCGGTCGATCGCGACGACCTGCGCGACGGCGGCGCCGAGCATTTCGCCAGCTGCATCCGCGCCACGCGCCACGCCGCGCCGGGCATCAAGATCGAAATCCTCACGCCCGACTTCCGCGGCAAGGGCCGCATGGAGCGGGCGCTGGAAGTGCTCAAGGATTTCCCGCCGGACGTGTTCAACCACAACCTGGAAACCGTGCCGCACCTCTACCGCGAGGTGCGCCCGGGTGCGGATTACCAGTGGTCGCTGGACTTGCTCAAGCGCTTCAAGGCGCAGCATCCGGACGTGCCGACCAAGTCCGGCATCATGCTGGGCCTGGGCGAAACCTGGGACCAGGTCATCGAGACCATGCGCGACCTGCGCGCGCACGACGTCGAGATGATCACCATCGGCCAGTACCTGCAGCCCACGCCGCATCACCACCCGGTGGTGCGTTACTGGACGCCGGAAGAATTCGACGCACTGCGCGAGGAAGGCGAGGCGATGGGTTTCCATCACGTCGCCTCCGGTCCGCTGGTGCGATCCTCCTACCACGCCGACCTGCAGGCGCATGCCGCAGGCGTTACCGAACTTGCCTGAGGGAACTGCATGACCTTTCGTCCTTCGCTCGCCCTGCTGGTTGCCCTCACCCTTGCCGGCAGCGCTGCGGGCGTGCAGGCCCAGCAGGCACCCGCCGCGGCGCCAGCCGCCGATGACGCGGCCACTGGCCAGCCCGCGCGCAAGGCCTCGGTGCTCCCCCTGCAGGCCACCTCGGAGGAAGCCGAGGCGGCGCAGCTCTCCGCGCGCTTCCTCACCCGCTTCCACTACGACGCGCAGCCGCTGGACGACGCCATGTCGGCGCGCATCTACGCTAAGTACCTCGATCAGCTCGATGGCGAGAAGGTGTTCTTCACCCAGGAAGACCTGGCGAAGTTCGCGCCCCTGAAAACCAAGTTCGACGATGCGATCTGGAACAAGGATCTGAGCGGCCCGTTCTCGATCTTCAACCTCTACGTGAAGCGCGCCAGCGAGCGCATGCACTACGCGCTGGGCCTGCTCGACAAGGGCTTCGACTTCTCCAAGGACGAGAGCTACGTTCTCGACCGCGAGAAGGCCGACTGGCCGAAAGACCAGGCCGAGCTGGACAACCTCTGGCGCCAGCGCACCAAGAACGACTGGTTGCGCCTGAAGCTCGCCGGCAAGGACGACGCGGAGATCCGCAAGACGCTGACCAAGCGCTATTCCACGCTGCTGGACCGCATCAAGCAGCTCGACGGCGAGGACGCGTTCCAGAGCTTCATGACCGCCTACGCGGAAACCACCGACCCGCACACCGACTACCTCGGCCCACGCCTGGCGCAGAACTTCGACATCTCGATGAAGCTCTCGCTGGAGGGCATCGGCGCGGTGCTGCAGGCGCGCGACGAATACACCCAGATCCGCGAGATCGTGCCCGGCGGCCCGGCCGCCAAGTCCGGCAAGCTCGAGGTGGGTGACCGCATCGTGGCGATCGGCCAGGACAACGGCCCGATGGTCGACGTCATCGGCTGGCGCCTGGATGACGTGGTCAACAAGATCCGCGGCAAGAAGGACACCACCGTGCGCATCGAGGTGCTGCCCGCCGATGCCGGTCCGGATGGCAAGCACGAGCTGGTCACGCTGGTGCGCAAGAAGGTGGTGGTCGAGGAGCAGGCGGCCAAGTCCAAGGTCATCGACATCAAGGACGGCGGCGTCACCCGCAAGATCGGCGTGATCGACCTGCCCACCTTCTATGCCGACTTCGCCGCGCGCGCCAAGGGCGATCCGAACTACAAGAGCGCCACCCGCGACGTCGCCAAGCTGCTCACCGAGCTCAAGGCGCAGGGCGTCGAAGGCGTGGTGATGGACCTGCGCAACAACGGCGGCGGCTCACTCGACGAAGCCAACGAGCTCACTGGCCTGTTCATCGACACCGGTCCGGTGGTGCAGGTGCGCAAGGCCAATGGCGAGGTGGAAGTGCAGGGCGACGATCAGCCCGGGCTGGCCTGGAGCGGCCCGATGGCCGTGCTGGTCAACCGCGGCTCGGCCTCCGCTTCGGAGATCTTCGCCGCGGCGATCAAGGATCACGGCCGCGGCCTGATCATCGGTGAGCCGACCTTCGGCAAGGGCACCGTGCAGAACCTGGTGGACCTGGACCGCTTCGCGCAGAGCGACAGCGAGAAGCCGCAGATGGGCGAGCTGAAGATGACCATCGCCGAGTTCTTCCGCATCAACGGCGGCTCCACCCAGCTCAAGGGCGTCACGCCGGACATCCAGTTCCCCAAGAACGGGGACGAGAAGGATTTCGGCGAGTCCACCTATGACAACGCGCTGCCGTGGACCCAGATCGCGCCGGCCCAGTACAAGCCGGTGGCCGACCTCAAGGCCTACCTGCCGCAGCTGGAAAAGCTGCACGACGAGCGTGTGGCCACGTCGCCGGCATGGAAGCTGATGCTCGACCAGCTGGCGCAGTACAAGAAGATGCGCAACCAGACCACGATCTCGCTCAACCTTGCCCAGCGCCAGGCCGAGCGCAAGCAGCTCGACAAGATCCAGGCCGATTTCCTCGCCCGCCGCAAGGCGATCGATGGCGACGCGGTGCCGGCGGATGCGGACAGCAGCCTCGACGACGGCCTCAACGCCAACGAGCGCAGCCTCAAGTCCGAGCTGAAGGCCGAAAAGGATGCCAAGAAGGCCAAGGATGTCGAGCTGGACGAGACGGCGCACATCCTGTTCGACGCGGTGGGCCTGATCAAGGCTGATCCCAAGCTCGCTGCCGAAGTGCTGCCCTACGGCGGCAAGTTCTCCAGCGCGGCCGCCGTCGCCCAGGTGCCGGCGCCCACCGCCGCCAAGCCCACGCCCACGCCCACGCAGCCCTGAGGCAAATCGTTCGCTTCAACCAAAAAGCCGGCGCATGCGCCGGCTTTTTTATTGCCCCCGTAGGAGCCCGCTCGCGGGCGATGCCTTTGCTCTTGGTGGTGCATCAAAGCCAGAGCATCGCCCGCGAGCGGGCTCCTACAGGCGGCGGCGGGTAGGGGGCTCCTTAGCCCGGTCGCCTTGCAAGCTCAGCTTTCCTTCGTTCCTCCATCCCTCGGTGGAACGCACATCGCACAACAATGTCGTCTGACGATACCCCGTAACTCGCGTCGTGCTCTCCCCCTGTAGGAGCCCGCTCGCGGGCGATGCCCTTTGCTCTTGGTGGCGCATCAAAACCAAAGCATCGCCCGCGAGTGGGCTCCTACAAAGGCGGCGGTGCAGACTACTTCTTGGGCTTGGCCTCCGCCTGGGCCTTGGCCTTCTGCTGCTCCTCCATCCAGTGGCGGAAGGCGTCGATGTGGGGCATGTCGCGCAGCACCTTCGAGTGCGGGTCGACGATCACCAGCGTGCCCGGCGCAGCGTGTACTTCACCGCGGCCGTCGGTCATCGGCAGCGTCTGCACGCGGTCGCCCACGCGTACCTCCAGCGGCATCGGGAAGGCCTCGTTGTGCTGGGTCACCCAGTGGAAGGCCAGCGTATCGCCGTGTCGCTCGCGCACCAGTTGCGGCAGCTTCGCGTCGTACAAGTAGGCCTGGAAGAACCAGCCGTAATCCTTGCCGGTGACCCGCTTGACGATGTCGATGTAATCCTTGGTGGTGGCGTAGCGCGGCTGGAAATTGCCGGGCTTCGGGTCGGGGCGGCCATAGACCAGCTCGCGGATGCTCTGGAAGAAAGCATCGTCGCCAATCAGCCCGCGCAGGGTGTGCAGCACCAGCGAGCCCTTGAAGTAGATGTCGTTGGCCGGGCCACGGTCGGCGTCGTACACCTCATGCTCGGCGTGCGGCTTGCCCGAGACGATCGGGAAGGCGTTCTTCACGCTCAGCCGTTCGGTGTGGAGCATCGCGTAGTAGTCCATGTCGCCATTGAGGTACTGGGCGTACAGCGGCTGCATGTAAGTGCCGAAGCCTTCGTGCAGCCACATGTCGTCCCAGTTCACGTTGGTGACCTGGTTGCCGAACCACTCGTGCGCAAATTCGTGCTGCAGTAGCCAGTCGTAGCCGTAGCCGTCCTTCGCGTAGTGGTTGCCGTACGCGTTGAGGGTCTGGTGCTCCATGCCCTTATGCGGGGTTTCCACCACGCCCATCTTCTCGTCGCCGAACGGGTACGGCCCGATCTCCTGCTCGAAGAAGTCGAGCATGGGCGTGAAGCTGGCAAACAGCTCCTTGGCCTGCGCCTCGTGTTCGGGCAGGTACCAGAACTCCATCGGGATGGTGTTGCCGTAGCGGCTGGCGTAGTTGCCCTTGAGCTCCTTGAAGGGGCCCACGTTGATCGAGATGGCGTAGGTGTCCGGGCGCTTGATGCGCCAATGCCAGGTACGCGTGGCGCCGTGGTCCTCGACGCTCACCAGCACGCCGTTGCCGGGGGCGGCGAGATCCTTAGGCACGGTCACCCAGGTGTCGACCAGGTCCGGCTTGCCGGTGGGCTGGTCGATGCACGGCCAGAACAGGTCGCAGCCTTCGCCCTCCACCGCGCTGGCCACCCAGGGCTTACCGCCCGGCGTGGTGCTCCACACGAAGCCGCCGTCCCACGGCGCGTTCTTCGCCACGTGCGGCGCGCCGCCGTAGCGGATGCCCACGCTCACCGTCTCGCCCTTGGCGAGCGCGTGCGGCAGCGCGATGCGCAGCCGGCCGGTCGGATTGCTCCAGTTGCTGGGCGCCATCGGCTGGTCGCCCAGCGTGATCGAGGCAATCGGCAGGTTGCGATCCAGGTCCAGCACCAGCACGTCGGTCGGCGCAGTGGCGGTAAAGGTCAGCCGCGCGTCGCCGCTCAGGCGCCGGTGCGGAATGTCCAGCGTGAAGTGCAGCTCGGCGTGATCGAAATGCACCCGCGTCTGCTCCACCGGCATCGGCCCGCCGGAGCTCAGCGTCTGTGGGGTGAGCGCAGGTTGCTGGATCGCGGGCGACCCGGCGGCGGTGCTGGCACAGGCAACGAGGCCGAGCGCTACGCCGAGCGCCAGCGTTGACAAGCGTGGATGCATGGGAGCTCCTTGGTGTTTCCAATCGGGCAGCATGCCGCGTGCGCGATCGGCGCGACTAGGCCGGAAGTCACGTCAGTGACAGATCTGCGGAGACAGGTGGCTCAGTGGCCGTAGCCCAGGCGGTCGATCATGGGCTGCAGCAAAGGCAGCACCGGTTCGAACTGCTCGCGGTAGCCATGCCAGCGATTGACTGCCCGGGTGCTGATGCCCTGGGTGACCTGGGCATAGCTTGGCGTGCTGATGAAGCGCTTGCTGCGTGCATGGTCGGCGAACCGCGCCATGGGTGAGGCGTCGGCGACGTCAAGGAACGCCGCCAGGCGAGCGAGGTGCTCGCTCGGATGCTCCACCACAGACTCGTAACGCCACTCGATCACCTGCGGCGCAAAGACTTCCACCTGCCGAAACCACTGCTCGAAAGCCGCGACGTATCCGCGCGCGAGCCGCGGCAGGGACGAGCACAACACCATGAAGGCCGGCGAGCGGAACGACTGCATGGCGCAACTGAGCAGCACGTCGCAGGGGTGGCGCAGGCACAGGACGATGCGCGCCTGCGGGAACAGCCGCATGATCATCGGCAGGCACAGCATGTTGAGCGGATTCTTGTCGACCAGCCGGCGTTGCCCGAGATCCGGAAGCACGCGCCCGACCATGCGGTAATAGCTTGCCCGCAGTTGTTCCACCTCGGTCGCCGTCAGGTTCGCCAGGTCCGCGGGATAGCGCTGACCGACCTGCTCCATGCGCTCGGTCAGCTCGTGGATGAAGGCACGCTCATCCATGGAGCCAAACGCCGGATGGGCATCGAGCATCTGCTCCAGCAGCGTGGTACCCGAGCGAGGGAAGCCCACCACGAACACCGGACTCTCCCGGCTGGCGGGGGCGGCCAGCGGCCGCCAGCGGGCGTACGCAGCGCGGTCCACCTCCACCATCTGCAGCGGCTGACTGTCCGGCGCCAGCAGTTCGGGCACCACCTCGCGGGCGATCTCCAGTTGCGCGGCGTGGGCCGTGTTCAAGGCCTGCCATGCGTCGGCGTGCAGCCCCTGCCGATCGCATGCCATCGCCAAGCCGAAGCCGGCGCTGGCACGGGCCTCGGCGTCGACCTGCAGCGCGAGCACGCGCTGGTATAGCGCCGCCGCATCGGCCCAGGCCCCGGCGCGCATGGCCAGTGCGGCGTGCGCGCGCCAGCCGTCCGCGCGTGCCTGGCTGGCATCCGCCGGCAGCGCATCCAGTGTCGCCAGCGGCGCCTGCTCCAGTGCCTGCCGCGCCGGTTCCAGTGCGTTGCTTCGCTCGTACAGCAGGGCCCGCTGCGCGGCGATGCGCAGCCGCAGAAGGTCGCCCTCCGGCGGGCCCGGCAACTGCGCCCGTGCCAGCGTGCGCAGGGCCGCCTCCAGGTCGCCCTGGGTCGACAGCATGGCGGCCAGGATCAGTGCCTGCTCTGCCGGTTGGGCGGGCCAGTCGGCCGCCCCGGCAAGCATCGCTTCCTGGCAGGTGTTGTCTGCGCAGACGTAACACGCGTACGCAGCCTGCAGGCGCGCTTCGACGAAGTCCGGCGAGCGGTCCACGGCGTCCAGCAGAGTCTCGCGCGCGAGCAGCCAGCAATGCTGCTGGATGTAAAGCAGACCCAGGTTGTAGAGCACGTCGGCATCGTCGGGAGCGAGCGAGCGAGCCTTAGACAGTGCCTGTTCGGCGGCATCCGTATCGCCGCTCAGCCGACAGGCGACGCCAAGGTTGTTCCAGTAGGCGGAAACTTCCGGCCGTCGCTGCGCCAGCTGGCGAAACGTGATTGCGGCATCGTCGTAGCGGCCGGTGGCTTGCTCGGCCAGTCCGCGCCATACCTGGACACCCTCGTCGACCTCGTCACCGGCTTGGGCAGCCAGCGCGATGACGCACTCCATGTCGCCGGCGTTGTAGGCGCTGGCCATGGCGCTGGCGAGGTGGGCGGCGGGATCCGGCATGCGTCTCTCACTCGAAGTCGGCACTCGCATTATGCAAGAGGGGCCGCGGTGTCACCCGCGGCCCCTCCGGATGCCATCAAGGCCCTGCGGCCTTTGCCGGCGTGCTACGCCATCAGAACTTCACCGTCGCGCGCGCCCAGTAGTAGCGGCCGAGAACGTCATAGGTGGCGGTGTCCACGTTGTAGTTGGAGCCGTTCTGATAAAGCAGCGGCGGTTGCTTGTCGAAGATGTTGTCCACGCCGACGTCGAAGCGGGTGTGGATCGACGGCACCGCATAGCCCAGCTGGATCGAGTGGTAGATCACCGAAGCCACCGGGATGTTCACCCCGGTGATCGCGGCGTCGGCATTGAGGGCGGTCAGGCGATGGATGTAGCGAGACTGCCACTGGGCGTTCCAGTTGCCCTTGTCCCAGTTGAGCGTGGCCGTACCGCGCCAGCGCGCGATGTTGCCGAACTGCGGGGTAAAGGTGCCGGCGTAGTTGATCGTCTTGGCTCCCACCTGACCGGGGGTAGCGTTGACGTTGTACGTGGAGGTGTAACTGGTATTGAGTGCCGCCCGGAAGTTGCCGGGATCCATGCTGCCCACGTT